>Ga0183099_1002143_pt1 | contig 10454 bp, 9 predicted proteins | sample Biomet1_FD_127788 | JGI IMG/M metagenome (GOLD analysis project Ga0183099, IMG submission 127788) | Microbial communities from bioreactor (seeded with anoxic lake sediment) at LBNL, California, USA - Biofuel metagenome 1 | ecosystem: Engineered > Bioreactor > Anaerobic > Unclassified ... | reverse complement strand
TGGAATATTCTCGAGTAGAAAAGGGAATGTAATTAAACTTACAGATTTATTAGATGAAGCAGTAAAAAGAGCATATGAAATTGTTAATATAAAAAATCCTTTACTTTCAGAAGAGGAAAAACAAAACATTGCGGAAATAGTAGGTGTAGGGGCAGTAAAATATGCAGACTTATCACAAAACAGACAATCTGCAATAATATTTGAATGGGATAAAATTTTAAGCTTTGAAGGAAATACATCTCCATATTTACAATATGTATATGCAAGAGTGCAAAGTCTTCTTAAGAAAGCAAAAGAACAAAATATTAATGATTTGGGAGACAAAATAATACTAAAAGAAGCGACAGAAAGAACATTGGCACTAGCTCTTTTACAATTTCCAAATGTTGTAATAAGTGCAGCAAATAGTTATAAACCAAATTTAGTAGCAGATTATATATTTGAAACAGCTAAGAAATTTAATACTTTTTATAATGCAATACCGATACTAAGAGAAGAAGATGGAGTTATGTTAAAATCAAGACTTCTACTGGCAGAAAGAACAGGAAAAGTTATTAAAGATGGATTGGAATTATTAGGAATTAAAACTGTTGACAGAATGTAAATAGATTTGCCTAAAAACTAGGAGGGAATAATATGGATCAAGTAAAAAAAGCAGTTGAGGATTTACAAGCAGTAGTATTTATGTTAAATAAGGCTTACTATGGAGTACCAATTTTACAAGTTCAAGAAATTGTTAAAATGACAGAAATAACAGAAATTCCCAATACACCTGACTTTGTTCAAGGAATTGTAAATTTAAGAGGTAAAATAATACCTATTATAGATATGAGAAAAAGATTTGGATTACCAGAAGAAGAAGTTAATGAAAACTGGAAAATTTTAATTCTGAAATCAGATGATGTATTATTTGGTGTAATGGTTGACCAAATTTCAGAAGTAGAAAAAGTTCCAGCAACATTGATAGAAAAACCACCAAAAATAGTAGCAGGAGTAAATGGAAAATTTATTAATGCAATAGCTAAAATGGAAAATAGATTATTAATATTACTTGATATTGGAAAAATTCTTTCTGATGAAGAAAAAGAAATTTTACAAGATATAGAAGTAGCAGAATAAGGCGGATTTGTTTATCCGCCTTTTGGCTATTACTTAGAAAATATTATTAGTGTTTAATCAAGCTGAAAATAGCTTGTTGGGGGAATAGTTATGACAGAAGAATTACTTATAATAACAGGAATCGCAGGAGCAGGAAAATCAACGGCTATTAATTTTTTTGAAGATAGAGGTTATCTAGCTATAGATAATTTACCTGTAGTTTTTTACCAAAACTTTGTGAAACTTATAAAGATAATAGAAAAAAGTGCCTAAATTAGCAGTTGTAATTGATTTTAGATCTTGGGAAAATCTGTCTGAAGTGTTTAATTCTTTAGATGAGCTAAAAAAAATGGGAATTTCTTATAAAATTCTTTATTTAGATGCAAAATGTGAAGTGATTTTAAATAGATTTAATTTGACAAGAAGAAAACATCCAGTAAGAGAGTTTAGCACTCTTAGTGAGAAAGTTTTGGAAGAAAAAAAGAGATTAAAAGAGCTAAGGTTAGTAGCTAATTATGTTATAGACACATCAGAACTTTCAGCAAAGGAACTAATAGCTAGTTTGGAAGAGTTTGTAGAAAGTGGAGAAAAGCAACTTACACTTAGTATATTCTCCTTTGGATTTAAATATGGATTGCCTATTTCTATGGACTTATTATTTGATTTGAGATTTTTACCAAATCCTTATTATATACCAGAGCTTAAAGAGAAAACAGGAAATGACAGAGAAGTTCGTGATTATGTAATGAGCTTTGATGAAAGCCAGGAATTTTTTGTTAAACTTACAGATATGTTAGATTATTTAATTCCAAAATATATTAAAGAGGGTAAATCACATCTTACAATAGGAATTGCATGTAGTGGTGGGCAACATAGGTCTGTAACTTTTGTTAATGAGTTATATGATTATTATGGTAAAAGCAATGATTTTGAAGTAATAAAACACCATAGAGATATAGAAAAATAAAAATATCAACCTAAAGATAGTTGGGGATAAAAATGTTAGAAAAAATTAGAGAATTTCCGGAGAGTCCGGGAGTTTATCTCATGAAAAAAGATAACGAAATAATATATGTAGGTAAAGCTAAAAATCTTAAAAAGAGAGTTAGCTCTTATTTTAATAGAGAACACGAAGATAATAAAACTAGAGAATTAGTAAAAAAAGTAGAAAAAATAGAATATATTATTTGTAATTCAGAAATTGATGCGCTTATTTTAGAGAATAATTTGATAAAAAAACATCAACCAAAATACAATATTCTTCTTAAAGATGAAAAAACATATCCATATGTAAAAATAAGTAAGGAACTGTTTCCTAAATTAAGTATTATAAGAACAACAAAATCTTTTGAAGATAAAAGTGCCAATTATTTTGGACCTTATCCTCAAGGAATATATGGTTGGATGAAAGTTCTAAAAAAAACATTTCCTATTAGAGACTGTAATAGAGATATGAATAAAAAATATGACAGACCTTGTTTGAAATATCATATGAAATTATGTTTGGGACCCTGTGTATATAAAGATATAGAAAAAGAGTATACAGAAACTTTAAAAGAGTTAAGAGAGTTCTTAAAAGGCGATGTAAAAGAAGTAATTAAATTTTATAAGAATAGTATGGAGCTTTCCAGTGAAAATATGGATTTTGAAAAAGCTATACAATATAGAGAAAAGATAAGAGATTTAGAAAAACTTAAACAAAATCAGATTTCTGAGTTGGGAAAAAATCTTGATGAGGATATTTTTGTTTATAAATTAGAAAATCTTAGACTTTTTATTTGCGTTTTAACCGTAAGAGAAGGTAAAATAGTAGGGAAACTATCATTTAATCAAGAAATAGACGAGCTTTATAAAGAAGAGCTCTTTATTAATATAGTAACAGATTTTTACTCAAAGCATCCGATTCCAAAAAATCTAGTATTTCAAGATGAATTGGAAAGTTTTGAGGAATTGATAGATGCATGGATAAAAGCAAAATCAGAGGGAGCAGTAAAAGTTTATTTTCCTAAAATCAAGAGTAGAAAAAAAGAATTGCTAGAAATGGCTCTGCTTAATTTGGAAAAAGATATGGAAAAATATTATAGTAGTAAAAAAGTGGTAGAAGAAGCCTTAATTAATTTATACAAAACATTGGGATTAAAAAAATACCCAAGAAGAATAGAGTGCTATGATATATCAAACATCCAAGGGGCTGATGCGGTAGCTTCAATGTCTGTAGCCATAGATGGGAAAAATAAAAATTCTGAATATAGAAAGTTTAAAATTAGAACAAAATCTACTCCAGACGATTTCGAAATGATGAGAGAAGTAATGACACGAAGATTTAGTAAATTGGAAGAAAAAGATTATCCAGATTTACTTCTTATAGATGGAGGAAAAGGACAGTTAAATGCCTGTGGACAGATAATTTATAATTTGGGGCTTTATGGAAAAATTGAGCTTATAAGTATAGCAAAAAGAGAAGAAGAGATATTTAAGCTAGGTGAGAGTGAACCTTATATTTTTAGCAAACGTGAAGAGACTTTAAAAATATTGCAAAGACTCAGAGATGAAGCTCATAGATTTGGGATAACTTATCATAGAAAATTAAGAAGTAAAAGAGTAATAAGTAGCGAACTTGATAAAATAGAAGGTATTGGGGAACAAAGAAAGAAAAATTTGCTTAAGAAATTTGGAAGCGTAGCAGAAATAAAAAAAGCTACTTATGAGGAACTTAAGGAAATATTACCTGAAAGAATAATTGAGAATTTACAAAAATATTTAAAGGGGGATGTTCAAAATTAAAAATATTTTAGTAATTGATGATGAAAGTACAGTAAGAGCACTTTTGAAAGAAATAATAATGGACATGAATTATGGATTTTTTGAGGCTGCAAGAGCTGAAAAAGGTCTAAAAATTTTGGAAAAAGAAGAAATATCTTTAGTATTCTTGGATATACAACTTCCAAATACAAATGGACTAGATATACTTCCAAAGATTAAAGATTTATATCCAAATACACCAGTATATTTGATAAGTGCCTTTCATAACATGGAAAGTGTTATAAAAAATATGAATTTGAAGGTAGAAGGATTTATACCAAAACCATTTGATATTTATAAAATTAATGAAATCGTAGAATCCGAGTTAGAGAAGGGGGACAAATGAAAGTCAAAGTGTTAGATTTGCGAGAGGGAATGATTTTAAAAAATGCAGTATTTTCAAGTGGTCTAGTATTGATGGATAGAGGACAAAAATTAACAGAAAAACATATAGAAAGTTTAAAAAAATACAATATACATGAAGTAGATATTGTTAGTGAAAAAGAGATTAAACTTAGAGAAGTAAAAGAGCAAGAAAAGAAAATAAAGGAAGAGTTTAAAAAAGTATATATTGAAACTGTAGAAAAAACTAAAGCTCTTTTTTCAAAAGCTATTGATAAAGAAATTGATAAAAAAATAATTAATTCAGTAGTTTCTAGTACTTTACACAATTTGGAAAAGAATAGTGATATTTTTTTGACTCTTTTAAGTATGAGAGAAGAAGGAAACTATCTTTACGAACATTCAATTAAGAGTACAATAATAGCATTGAGTATAGGGAAAAAACTTGGGTATTCAGAAGAAAAATTAGGGTTATTGGGGAAAGCTAGTTTACTCCATGATATTGGAATGTTTTCGATAGACAAAAAAATTCTAAATAAAAAAGAAAAATTAACAGATGAAGAGTTGTTATTAATCAGAAGTCATACAGCTAAAGGTGCTGAGATGCTAAAGAACGAAGAAGAAGAAGTTCGATTAGCAGCAAAACATCATCACGAAAGAGTAGATGGAGAAGGCTATCCTAATAAGGTAAGAGGGGAAGAATTGCCAGAAATAGTAAGAATAGTTAGTATAGCAGATATTTATACAGCTCTTATTTCTAATAGAGAATATAGAGAAGCGAAAGATCCAAAAGAAGTTATAACATATTTAATGCAAATGAGTGCCAAACAAGTAGATACGAATATAGTGAAAAAACTTCTTGAAAATATGAGTTTATTCTCTATAGGTTCTTTTGTAAGGCTTAATAATGGTCTTAGAGCTAAAGTAGTGAGAGTAACAGACAATCCTTTTAGACCAGTTGTAGATATAGAAGAAGCAGACAAATTTGAAAGATTAGATTTAAGCGAAAGAGAAAATTCGCTAATTTATATTATGAGGTTAATGGTTTAATGAAAAAAGTAATTTATGTATTAATAGTTTTAGTTTTATTTACAGCTTGTACAAGAGATATAGTACTTAGAAAAAATGAAGTTTTAAAAGCTTCTTATAATGAAAAAACTTTGCCAAAAGGAGTTCACGAAGTTCCACTTTATAGGATTATTTATCCGTTTAATTTGGAAGAAAAACAAGAATTCTTTAAAGAATTTAATGTACTACTTAAAAAATACTATTTAAAAGATAAGAAGATAAACTTTTTGATAAATGAATCATTTTATGCAGATTTAAAATCTTTAGAAACGATTTCTTTATTGGAAGAGGAAAAGATATATGATAAAGCAGCATCAACATTAAGTGATACTGAGATGAAGTTTTTGCTAGAAAGCTATGGAGATAGGATTGACAAATATAAGGGCTCTACTCAAGAATATTTGAATATTCAAATCAATTATTTATTGAATTATTTAGGAAAAGTAGAAAACTTTGATAAAAATAAATTATATTCTGAAAGAGAAAAATCAGAGTTGGTAGACGAACTAAAAGAAACAAGACGTGAAAATGTTCAACTTTTAAAGGATATAGACCTTCAATTTGTATTGGAACTAAACAATCCTTATGCTCAAAAAACAGAAGAATTATATTGGGATAATCGAGAATTTACTTTGAAAAACAGCAGTAATTTCGATAAAAAACTAAATAATTACACGATACCTATTTATATCAAAGGGATTAAAGACGATGATGTAAAAGCTTTGGTAAAAGAGGAATATAAAATTAATAATAAAATAGTTTTTATAGAGAATAATTTGTATGAAGGATATAAGAATTTGGGAAGTTCATACATTTTCTTAATAGGTGGTTCTAGTAAAATAAAGAGTTATGAAGATTATGAGTTCAATGTAGTAGTAACAGATATTGAATTGAAAAACATGATTAATTTGAAAGATAATATAGTTTTAACAGAAATACTAGGGGGTAAAAAATAATGGGAGTAGCCATTACTCTAGTTTTTGCACTAATAATAGGTGGATTATTTTTTAAAAGACAAAATGAAAGTGCATTGGAAGAGTTAGATAGTTTAATTCATAGCATATTTAATCGAGAAGAAAATCCAGTTATTAGAGATGAACTAAAAGACGAATATGAAGAACTTATAAAAGATATAAAAGAGCAAGAAAAAGCATTGAATGATTCGATTAAAGAGATAAATGTTTATCAAAGAGAGCTTAATTTGGCCTATAAAAGTGTATTAGCAAAAACTACAGAACTAGAGTATTCAAATACAATACTAGAGAAAAGAGTAAATTCATTATCTCAGCTAAATGCTATAAGCCAAACGGTTTTATCAGAGCTTGATTTGGACAAAATAATTGGAATCATAATGGATGCTTATTTTGTTTTGGCAGATGTAAAAAAGATTGCACTTTACCTTTGGGAAGATGATAGATTAGTAAATAAGATTTTTAAGGGGAACATAAAGGGTGTAAGAGATTATAGAGTAAATACTAAAACTTTGGATAAAGATAGCTTGTATGAAAGAATAGTAAATGATATAGAAGAAAAAGATGAAAAAGCAGTTTATTCAAAACTTTCTGTTAAGGGAAAAGATGTAGGGGTAATTTACATTATTAGCAATACTAATGATGAGGAAGATAATTTAGAAGAGGCAAACTCAGAAACTATTTCTGCTTTGGCTATGCAAGTAGCCATAGCTCTTAATAATTCAATTATGTATTCTGAACTTGCAATAAAAGAGAGAATAGCAAAAGAACTGTCTATAGCCGCGAATATTCAAAAAAATCTTCTACCCAAAGAATTGAAAATAAGTTTTGCTTTGGATTTGGCCGAATATTTTAAGCCTGCTAAAGAAATTGGGGGAGACTATTATGATTATAATTTTATAGATGATACGTCTTTATTTTTGACTATAGGGGATGTAAGTGGAAAAGGGATACCAGCTGCACTTTTAATGACCAGTATAAGAGCTACACTAAAATCTCTTTGTCATACATATAATTCTGTAGATGATATGCTTATCAAACTTAATTATTTTATGTGTAAAGATATGAGTGAAGAGATGTTTGTTACAATATTTCATAGTCATTTTAATAATCAAACAAAAACTTTAACATATTCAAATGCAGGACACAATCCACTTCTAGTTTATAAAGCAAAAGAGATTAGGGTAGAAGAAGAAAATGTAAAAGGAACAGCAATAGGGTTTTTGGAAGGGTATAAGTATAAATTAGGTAAAATAGTATTAAATGAAGGGGATGTACTTCTTTACTATACTGATGGAATTACGGAAGCAGAAAATGCCAATAAAGAGTTGTTTGGTATAGAAAGATTAAAAAGAGTATTATTAGAAAACAGCTATAAGAGTGCTCAGAGTATAAAAGAAGAAATACTAAAAGAAGTCGATAATTTTAGAGAAGGGTATGAGCAAGTAGATGACATAACTTTATTAGTGGTGAAAATTTAGTTTTGCAGGAGTTGAATTAGTTTGGAAATAAATAAAAAAATCTTACTTATTGATGATCAAGAAGAAATTTTAAATAGTTTAAAAAAACTTCTTGCAGGCGAAGATAATTTATCTAATATAAATAATAAAATGAAAGATTTAGTTAATGATTTTTTTAAAGAAGAGTCAAAAGAAAAAGAAACTTATGATGTTCATACAGCTCTTGATGGGGAAACGGGATATAAACTTGTAAAAAAAGCATTGGAAGAGGGAGAACCGTATTCTGTAGTAACTGTAGATATGAGAATGCCTGGATGGGATGGACTTAAGACAGCTCAAGAAATTAGAAAAATTGATTCTAATATAGAGATTATAATAATTACAGCATATACTGATATAAAAAGAGAAGAACTGGTGAATAAAATAGGTAAACCAGAAAAACTTCTTTATTTGAAAAAACCTTTTGAAAAAGAAGAAATCCTTCAAGTTATACTATCATTAACTACAAAATGGTCTTTAGAGCAAAAAGTGAAGAACCAACTGCAATTAATAAAGTATAGTAAACAAAATTTGGAAGAAGTTATGTGTGGAATTAGTGAAATTGAAAAAAGTATAGTATTTTCACTAAAGGTTGTTTATAAAACTATAGCAGAAGAGTTTATGAAAATTATTAAATGTGAAAAAGCTTATCTTGTTATGGAAAATGAAGTTTTTAGATGGGGAGAGTTGGGAGAAGACTGCTTAGCTTTTGAGGAATTGAAAGATAGAGTAGTTGAGAATAAAAGTTATGTTATAGATAGTACTAAAATTTATGTAAATTTTTTTTGTGATAAAAATTATTGTGATATTAATGGTGCAATAGGGGTTTTTAAATACAATAGAGATTTATTAGTGAATGAGAAAATAATAGATATTTTTATTTCTCACTCAAACAATTTACTAAAAAGTGCAAACCTATATATGCAATTACAACAAAAAAATAATGAACTTTTAATCAGTAATAAAAAACTAATGGAAGCCAATGCTTTGAATAAAAAATTCTTGGTCATATCCAGTCATGAACTTCGTACACCAGGAACAATAATAGGTGCATATGCTGACTTACTTGCTAGTGGAAAAGCAAAAGAGCCAGAAAAAATTGCTCAAGGATTACAAAATGCTGCGGGAAGATTAAATATTCTCATAGAACAAATGTTAGAAGTATTTGCGACTTCAGAAATAAAAGATAGTTTAGTAGTAAAAAGAAATTACTATACTGTAGATGAAATTTTTAAAGAAATTTTTCAAAAAATAGAAATATTTTTATTAAAAAGAAATCAATCTCTAATTATAATCAATCATGAAAATATAGAATATTTGTATATAGACAAAAATAAAGTCATTGAATTTATTTTGTTTAATTTGTTAATGAATGCAATAAAATTTTCAAAAGATGGCGCTGAAATAAAGATGACTATTAGTAAAAAAAATGGTAAGGCTTTAGTAAGTATAATTGATGAAGGTGTAGGAATGAACGAGTATGAAAAAAATAATATGTATAAAGCCCTATTTGTAGGTGGAGAAGAAAATCATCATCATTCAGGACTTTATGAATATAAAGCTAAAGGTTTAGGATTAGGTCTTACTATAGTAAAAAATATTATAGATATGATTGGAGAAGAAATTTCTTGCGAGAGTATTTTAGATAAGGGAACAAAAATAGAGTTTACATTACCTTTATCAGAATAGCTAAAAAATTGAAAGTATTTATAATTGGAATAAAGTCGTTAAATATCGAACAAAACATATTAAAAAGTCTGAAAATAATTAAGATTAAGTTGAAATCTTATTAAAAAGAGTGTATACTTTTGGTGGTTAGTGATAAACAAAATATACAAGGAGGAATGTAATGAAAAAAGTTTTAATGCTTTTAGCAATGTTGGCTATGGTAGTTTTGACAGCTTGTGGTAGTAAGAAAGAAGCTGCAGAAGCACCAAAAACTACAGAAGCAAAACCTTTAAAAGTTGGGATAGTATTATCAATAGGTGGTTTAGGGGATAAATCATTTAATGATTCAGCTTACAGAGGATTAGAAATGGCACAAAAAGATTTAGGAATTGAGTTTAAATATGTTGAACCTGCATCTCCATCTGAAGATGAAGGTTACTTAAGAGAATACGCTGAAGCAGGATACGATTTAGTAATTGCTACAGGATTCTTAATGAAAGATGCTACAGAAAAAGTAGCAAAAGATTTCCCAGATGTTAAATTTGCTCTAATTGATGAAGTTAGTGCTTTACCAAATGTAGCTTCATTATTATTTGCTGAAGACCAAGGGTCATTCTTAGTGGGAGCACTAGCAGCAATGATGTCTAAAACTGGAAATGTTGGATTTGTTGGAGGAATGGAAATTCCTTTAATCCAAAAATTCCAAAAAGGATATGAAATGGGAGCTAAATACGTAAATAAAGATGCTAAAGTAGGAGTATTATATACTTCTGGTTCAAATCCATTTAACGATCCTGTTAGAGGAAAAGAAAACGCTCTTTCTTTAATCAAACAAGGAGCAGATGTAGTTTATCATGCTGCAGGAGGAACTGGAGTAGGAGTTATAGAAGCTGCTAAAGAATCTAAAGTATTTGCAATCGGAGTAGATTCAAATCAAGATGGATTAGCACAAGGAACAGTTTTAACTTCAATGATAAAAAATGTTGATACAGCTGTTTACAATACA
>Ga0183099_1002142_pt1 | contig 10459 bp, 8 predicted proteins | sample Biomet1_FD_127788 | JGI IMG/M metagenome (GOLD analysis project Ga0183099, IMG submission 127788) | Microbial communities from bioreactor (seeded with anoxic lake sediment) at LBNL, California, USA - Biofuel metagenome 1 | ecosystem: Engineered > Bioreactor > Anaerobic > Unclassified ... | reverse complement strand
ACCTTTCATTTTATCTAAGTCCTCGCAAGGCTTGTAATCATAGGTAAACAATGAATTGATCTCTTTCGGATAAGTATAAGGCATTTTTCCGCTGAAGTTTACATCACCAGCCAAAAGATTAGCCAATGCGTCACCACCGTAGTTACCCGGCAACATGATGTTCACAACAGCTTTTGCCAGAGGTTCTATCTCGTTTATTATACGTGGACGTCCTTCGTTCAAAATCAGAATAACCGGCTTCCCTGTATTGGCAAGCGCTTTAACTAGGTCGAGTTGATTATTTGAAAGAGAAAGATTAGTGAGATTACCCGGAGTTTCGCAATACGAATTTTCACCAATACAAGCAATTATATAATCTACATTAGCTGCACTTGCTACGGCTTTATCAATTTCGGGGGAATTTTCTTCCCAATAAAGCCCATTTTGTTTATAAGTGACTCCTGGTTCGTAAATTACCTGATCCTTACCAAGTTTATTGGTGAGAGCCTCAAGGATTGTATTGTAGTTAGCAGCACACAAGTCTGCCTTATCGCCCTGCCAGGAATACGACCAGCCTCCATTGAGTGTACGCATTGAATTCGCATTTGGCCCTGTTAATAACAATTTTTTGCCTGTATTCAAAGGTAAAATATGATCCGTATTTTTCAATAATACAAGTGATTCTTCGGCAGCTTGTAAGGCAACCGCAGCATGCTCTTTACTTCCAAATAAAGGATAGTCTTTTTGGTCATAAGCAGGTTTGTCGAATAGTCCCAGGCGGTACTTCATACGCAGTACACGGCGTACAGCATCGTCAATGCGATTCATAGAAACGTCGCCTTCCTGTACTAATTCTTTTAGATAGGTACAGAAACTCCATTCATAAGGTACCATTGACATATCAATGCCGGCATTGATAGCTAACTTAATGGCTTCTTTTTTACTTGATGCAACTTTATCACGTGTGTAAAGGTTGTTGATGTCTGCCCAGTCAGTCACAATCATTCCGTCCCAGCACAGATCTTCTTTCAACCATTTTGTCAGCAGTTCATAGTTTGCATGAAATGGAAGGCCATTATTCATAGCCGAATTAACCATAATGGATAGTGCACCTGCCTTAATACTTTCGAGGAAGGGTGCGAAATGTTTCTCGCGCATATCCTGTACAGTAATAGATGAAGGTGTTCGGTCTTTACCGGACACCGGAACACCGTAACCCATGTAGTGCTTCAGGCAAGCGGCAACGTGATTGTTATCAATGTGGTTTGGATCTTCACCCTGGAAACCTAAAACGGATTCGCGTCCCATTTCGGCATTGACATAGCAATCTTCTCCATAATTTTCCCACATGCGGGGCCAGCGGGCGTCACGTCCCAAGTCAAGAACCGGTGCATATGTCCATGGAATACTCCCGGCTTTTGTTTCATAGGCGGAGATGTTGGAACTTTTGCGTACTAAGGAGCGGTTAAACGTAGCGGCCATGTTGATGCCTTGTGGGAAGAAGGTGCCGCCCTGAGTATAAGTTGTGCCGTGAATCTGATCTACACCATAAATACAAGGAATGCCAATAGCTTTCATTGATTTTTCTTGTATCTTCCTGATAATTGCTTCCCAAACTTCTTTAGATTGCGCGATACTATTCGGTACATTCAGGATGGAACCGACTTTATACTTACTTATAACTGTATCAAGCAAAGCCTCATCAATCTGGAAACCTTTCTTATCCTCAATGTCCATGATAGTCATATAGATTTTCATCATATTTTCTTTGTTGGGCATACCTTTGGATAAGTCGAACGTTTTTTCCAGTTTATATTTCTTTAGGACTTTCTTTATATCGTCCACTCTGAGATTTTGTGGGTCCATTCCTTCAAACGGGTTAGGACGTTTTTCTAAAACATCGATACTAAGCTCTGTCATCTGACCTATCTTCTCCTCAAGGGTCATTTTTTTCAACATGGCTTCTACCTGTTGTTCAATCTTCGGATCTTTTGGGATAGCGGGCGTAATATTCTGTGCCGAAGCGGTCAAAATACTACCTGCTGCAAGTAATGAAAAGAGTAATTTTTTCATGGTATTGATCTTTATAATAAATTCATTAGATGTTATTTGAACAATAAGGGTACAAATTCTGTAAGATAAATGCGCCAGTTCTTCCAGATATGTCCTTCACCTGTTTCATAGTAGGTGTATTTGTATCCTTTTTCATCTAAAAGTTTACGATAATCTTCGTTGTTTTTATAGAGAAAATCTGTTTTACCGATAGCAATCCAGTAAAGAGCCGGATTTTTAGCGAACTGAACTTTCAGCTTGCCTTCAATATCTTGGTAAATTGGAGCCTTTATATCTTTGTTTGGCATAATGGCAGCTGAAAACAAACCTACATAATCAAACATATCAGGGAATTGTTTGGAAATATGCATAGAGTGGAAACCGCCCATTGAAAGACCTGCGATGGCACGACCTGATTTACTCTTAATGGTACGATAGCTCTTATCAATAAATTTCACAACATCGGGGAATGCCGATTCAAAAGAACCTTCCATGGTTTTAGGCAACTGTGCGGTAGGAGGGGTAAGACCCAGAGAAGATTCTCCTGGAGCAGCTTCCTGAGATGCATTACCGTTTGTCATGACTATAATCATTGGTTTCGCTTTACCTTTTGCAATTAGATTATCCAGAATCTGCGCGGTACGTCCGAGGGCAATCCAGGCTTCTTCGTCGCCACCCATACCATGGAGCAAATAAAGTACAGGATAAGTCTTCTCACTGGTTTCATATCCGGTCGGGGTATAAACGGTCATACGACGCTCCATACCCAAGCTTGGACTATTGTACCAAGTACGGGATACGGTTCCGTGAGGTATTTTGTTTACTTTATATAAATCAGCACGATCACCACCGATGATGAATATATTGGTAAGAGAAGTAACATCGCGGATAAGGTATACATTGCTCGGGTCGGTAGTTTTCATTCCATCTACAATAAATGAATAGCTGTAAAGTTCTGGTTCCAACTGTTCGGGAGTAGTGTATTCCCACACACCATCCTTACCTTCCGTTAGGTCGACACAACCAGGAGCATCAACTTTTCCGAAAGGGGTATCCATCTTCTGTGTAGGAAGAAAATCTCCTGTAATCTGTACTTTTACTGCTTTAGGAACCTTTATACGAAAGGTCACGGTGTTGTTGCCGTGAATTTCAGGAGAAATAACAGCCATTTGCCCCCAAAGAGCTTGTTGTGCAAAAGTTATTGCACACATTAGCAATCCTACAGCTAAAATTGTTAATCTTTTCATGATACTATCTTTTATGAATTATGAATTTCAATATGAGATTATTATATATTCCTTAGTGCCGACATCACAAATGCCAACGTCAAAAGTAAAGAAAAAACAGCAAGAGTCTTTCTCATATACTAATATTTATTTTTGTGTATAGGATAATATGATTCATCTGGTAAGCAGTAGGCTGCATTATTGTTTTAATCTCTCCAGTTTATTAAAAAAATGCAGATTGATCTGCCACCTGCCACTAAATAGTGTCTAATACATTGATATATAATGATATAGTTTGGTGGTAGATACTTTTGTTTTACAATTTATCTGCTACTGAATTCAGTTATCTGCCACTGGCTTTAAGTTATGCAGTATGACTCTTTTTTGGTAATTAATATCCTGATATTTAGAACTCTAATAATGAAGGTAGGAATGTGACAGCTTAATAATAAGTAGTTATCTCTTTTATATTTAGTGAGTTCCCAGCTGTGAACTCACGGGCCCTCGGCTGAGAACCCATTAGCCCTCGTCCGTGAACCCATGGGTTCTCAATTGTGAACTCACTTATTTTATTAATAAAAGTATTTATCTATTGGTAAATGTTATGTTGTATGTAACTATAAATAAGACTGTACCTTAACGAATTTTCGATGAGATTGTGAGAACTCAGGCAATTAATCTTATTATCTTAGTTTTGGCAAAGCATAACACGTAGTAATGTTAAACCAGCCATTCCTTAGTTTAGCAGCGATTTCATATAGCGATAAATTTATCACTATATGAATAATTTAGCGCTACTTGTATATACTTTTTGTAATTAAAGTAAGTAATCAGGAAATTTACTAAGTTGTAACTAAATTTGAATTTTAGTGGCAGATGAAGCCATTTAGTAGCAGATGAAATGGTGAGAATTTTTATCTGCCACTATCGCAAAGCCTATTGGTAAGTACTTTCAGGTTTTTTAGTGGCAGGTGGCAGTAACTTTTTGTTTTTTGTGATGAGTGAGAATAATATGAAATTGTAATTCAATGTGAAGTTTCTCCTTTTTTTGTGAATTAATTGTCCATTAATTGGATGTAAAATTAATATTTTTTATGTATGTTTGCGGTGTATAAACCATTTATATAACATAATAATGTATCCATTAAAGTTTAAACCTATCCTTAAACAGCGATTGTGGGGTGGTGATAAAATTGTTCCTTTCAAGCATCTTTCTGAAGAGATGCCAAATGTTGGTGAAAGTTGGGAGCTGTCCGGTGTGCCGGATAATGAATCTGAGGTTGCTAACGGAGAATTTAAAGGGATGACCTTGGGCCAGTTAGTAAGAACGTTTCGTGAAGAATTAGTGGGTGAGAGCAATTATGCTCGTTTTAATTCTACATTTCCCTTACTAATTAAATTTATTGATGCTCAGCAAGATCTGTCTATTCAGGTTCATCCTTCTGATCAGTTGGCAAAGAGGCGTCACAATTCTATGGGGAAGACAGAAATGTGGTACGTAATAGATGCTGCTCCAGGTGCAAAACTTCGTTCGGGGTTCTCTCAGGAGATTACACCTAAAGAGTATAAAGAAAGAGTTATGAACTCTACCATTACTGCGGTACTTCAGGAATATTCAATAAAAAAAGGTGATGTTTTCTTCATTCCTGCAGGCCGTGTTCATAGTATTGGTGCTGGAACTTTTATTGCTGAGATTCAGCAAACATCGGATACCACATATCGTATTTTTGATTTTGATAGAAAAGATGCAGATGGGAAAACACGTGAACTTCATACCGAGTTAGCAAAAGATGCTATCGATTATGAAGTACTTGATGATTACAGAACCCAATATGAGGCTGTTAAGGATGAACCGGTAGAGTTGGTTGCTTGTCCTTATTTTACAACTTCTCTTTATGATATGACGGAAACAATTTCTTGTGATTATTCCGAATTGGATTCCTTTGTTGTCTTGATTTGTTTGGAAGGTGCTTGCAAAGTTGTTGATAATGAAAGTAATGAAGTTCAGATTCAAGCTGGCGAAACAGTTCTATTACCTGCGTCAACAATGGATATTACTATTATACCGGAAGGCTCAGCTAAATTACTGGAAACATACGTATAACTCTTATTTAATTATATAAAAAAAGTAAGAGAGCAATCTGTTAACAGTTTACTCTCTTACTTTTTTGTTTTTATTCTATTAATATTTTGCAGCTTCTGCTATCTTTTTAGGAATATCAGTGTTATCTAATTTTCCGTGAAACAGCTCAGAGCCAGCTCCAATGGCATATACGGGAACATATCCTGCAGAGTGACCTCCGCTAGTCCAGCCTATCAATGCAATATCATTTAAGATTTTTTTTGCCAGCGCAGCCATTGGTTCATCTTTAAAATATTCGCTCTCCGTTAGCTTAACTTCTTTTCCTAAGAATGAGCGAATGTATTCTTCCTTTAATACTTGTTCTTGTGCTTCTGATAGAGTTACTTTTTTCCAGAATCCCATGTTTTCACTTAACAAATCTTTTATATCATTCCAGGTTATGTTATTTTGTTTATCTTTTCTTAGCTGATTAATTTTTGCAGAAAGTCCAACTTCTGAAACCTTTTGATTTTCCAAGACCTTTAAATTTAATTCATATTTTCCTGTTCCAAGTGCAATTCCGCCGGTTTCGTGATCGGCTGTAATTACAATAAGGGTTTCATCGGGATGTTTTAAGTAAAAGTTATATGCTATTTGTACAGCGTCGGCCATATCTGCCACTTCATTAAAGGCTGTTGCGGCGTCATTGCTGTGACATGCCCAGTCAATCTTTCCACCTTCAACCATTAAGAAGAAACCAGCTTTGTTTTCTTTTGTTAGAAAGCTGATAGCACTTTCTGTGATTTGGCTAAGAGTTAAGTCTCCTGGTTTCCGGTCTATTGCATAAGGAATGCATGACATATCTGCACCATCTTTTTGCATAAGAATCATTTTGGAAGCATTTTTATTTTTTGCTTTAAAATCATCATAACCCTTTGCTATACTGTAGTTTGCTTCTTTAAATAAGTTGTATATTTCTGGGGAATTTTTGTCTTTTGAGTTAGTCGGTTTCAAAAAGCCACTTCCGGCATAAAAATCGAATCCAGTTTTTGGTAAATCTGTTGCAATCTCATAATACATGCTTCTGCTGATCTGATGTGCATAAAAAGCTGCCGGAGTAGCGTGGTCAATACTTACACTGGTAGTAATCCCGACTTTTTTACCAGCTTTTTTTGCTTTTACAGCCACACTGTATAATGCTTTTTTTTGAAGACTGTCCATACCAATTGTTCCGTTTTTAGTCTTCACGCCTGTAGCCAATGCTGTACCTGCTGCAGCAGAACATGTTACAGAGTTGTAAACTGAATAAGTTGATGCAAATGTGCTGGATGGAAATTTTGAGAAGTTTAGAGGCTTTACTCCAATTTTTCCTTCTTTTTGGGCAAAGTACATTTCAGTTCCATTCACTTGGTTTACACCCATTCCGTCTCCAATGAAGTAAAATACATACTTAGCTGTTTTGGTTTGTGCATAGCATTCGTTTTGCGCGAAGAAAAATCCGGCAATAAAAACAAATGCCAAAAAATAAGATTTTGGTTTCATTCTTAGATATTTTATAAATAATAAATATTAGACAAAATAGATAGCGACGGGTTTAACCGTACAATGCAAAGTTATCTATTTTTTATGGAAGTATTTGCGAAATTTTCTTATTAATTTAAATCCGAGAATGATTCCATTAAAGAGAGTTAAGCCGGTTTTAAAATTATTCATAAAAGAACTACCCGAAGTGATATGTGTAAAAGGTGATACTATTTCTGCTGAGGTGGCAGTAATTTTGTCCTTCTGAATTGCAATTCTTTGCTTCAATTCAGCTTTTTTTTTGGTAATATCCGCTAGTGTTATGTGTTCCACGAGGGATGGTGTATGTGTTATCTTCATAAATTATTTGTTTGAGTCCTTCAGGAATAGGTTTGTTAGAAATCTAACCAAAGGATTGGTTATTAACTTATTCCGGAAATATACCATACAAGCCATAATTAAAATGCAAATAACGGAAATGATAGCGAAGCTTATAGTTAGTCCGCCTACCAAGGGTTCCAGAATGTATGCAAAGGAAAAAAGAAGATAGAATAAAGTCACCATGCACAGGATGATTAAGATAAAGGTCATAATCAGTGTTGAAAGTAGAATGGTTAATTTTTCTACAAATTGCAACTTTGCATAATCCTTTTGTAATATCGCGTACTCTTTGATCTCAGCGATAAGTTGTCTGATATTATCTACTGTATTATTCTCTGTGGACATGGTGACTTTATTTTAATTCATTCAGCTCCTTCAGAATTAATCTCAGAAGCGATTTCACTAACAAGATCATTCATTTCGCTTCGATTAAGTTTAATGCCTTTTTTACGAAGGATCTCAGCAATCTTGTTTCTAGTGTCTTCTCCTTTTTCCGGGGCAAACAATACACCAAGTGCAGCACCGATGGCTGCGCCGCCTAGTAAGGCAGCAAAAACATTTAAATTCTTCATAGATATTGCTTTTAATATGTTTACTACAAATCTAATAATTAATTAGATAAGTTGTTCTACTTTTAAAACAATTATTTCTATTAGAAGGTTTTTAGATCAGAAAAATTATTTTGCTTTTTTCTGATCCATTTTTTGTCTGCGCCAGAAGTCACCGTTACTTCTGCTTCCATGATGTTTTTTATTTTCTTTTGCCTGGTCTTTCATCACCTCTTTCTTTTTTTCAATGGCAATGGTTGTCTCAGTAGAGATAAATGGGTGATTTGCTACAACAGGAATTCTTATGCCAATTAGTTTCTGAATATCCTTTAAATAAGGTAATTCTTCGGGTTCACAAAAAGCAATAGCTACGCCTTCATGGCCTGCACGTCCTGTTCTTCCGATACGATGAACATATGTCTCAGGAACATTTGGAAGTTCATAGTTTATTACGTGTGATAATTGATCCACATCAATACCTCTGGCGGCAATATCTGTTGCGATAAGTACCCGGAGTGTATGATCTTTAAAGCTGCTTAGTGCACGTTGACGAGCATTTTGAGATTTGTTTCCGTGAATAGCTGCAGCTTCAGTACCTTCTTTAATTAGTAGTTTAGCTAATTTATCTGCTCCATGCTTGGTTCGGGTAAAAATAAGAACTGATTCTATCTCTGGATTCTTCAATAAAGAAAGAAGTAAATGATTCTTATCCTTCTTGTCAACAAAATAAACGCTCTGCTGAATCATATCCACAGTAGAAGAAACTGGAGCCACTTCTACCTTTTCTGGTTGGAAAAGAATAGTATTTGCCAACTTTGCTATCTCAGGTGGCATAGTTGCCGAGAAAAATAGAGTCTGGCGTTTCTTAGGAATTAAAGGAAGTATACGCTTTATGTCGTGAATAAATCCCATATCAAGCATGCGGTCTGCTTCATCAAGTACAAAGAATTCTAATGTTTTCAGTGAAATAAATCCCTGATTAATCAAATCCAGAAGTCTTCCGGGAGTTGCGATTAAAACATCAACGCCTCTTCTTAAAGCATCGGTTTGAGATTTCTGTGGAACACCACCAAAAATAACGGTATGGCGTACTCCTGTGAAACGTCCGTAAGCATTAAAACTTTCATCAATCTGAATAGCAAGTTCACGGGTCGGGGTTAGTACCAGGGCTTTAATTCCCCTGTTTTTTTCCGATTTATATAACTTTTGTAGGATTGGAATTGAAAAAGCTGCAGTTTTACCTGTTCCGGTTTGTGCGCAGCCTAATAAATCTTTGCCTTTTAATACGATTGGAATGGATTGCTCTTGGATGGGAGTTGGTGAGGTGTAACCCTCTTCTTGTAAAGCCTTTAGAATAGGATTTATAAGGTCTAATTGTTCAAATGTCATTTAAAATAATTGAAGTAGCCTCGCGGCTGGTATATATTAATTCGACAAAGATACGCCAAAACAGTGGGTGTTTGAGAAAAATCTTGAATAGTTAAGGTTATTTAACTAAGAACTTAATCTATTTTATTTAATTATCTAATATCTTTGCTCTACACCTTTTTTAGAAAGACTCTAGATTTTCTTTAAAAATACTCTATACTTTCTTATAAATAGGACTAGACCTTTTTATTTATTCTTTATGAAGTAATAACTTAAATATTTAGATATATGAGTATTCAATACAGATTAACGCCCATGCGCGATAACATTAGTGAGAAACCTAAACAAGGATTCTATGCACAGGTGGTTACTAAAGGCACAATTGATACGCGGGAACTTTGTAAGGCCATTTCTGAAAAATGTTCTTTGAATGTGGCCGATATGAAAGCGGCAATTGAGGCACTTGCGCAAACCATTGAAGATAAACTTCAGGATGGTTATAATGTTAGTATCGATGAACTGGGAACATTCTCAGTTTCAGCCGAATCACGTACAGTGCAAGATAGTGAAGAGATTCGTGGACAATCAGTTAAAGTGAAAAATATAAATTTCCGTCCTTCCGTAAGACTTAAAACAACAATGAAAACATCTAAGTTTGAAAGGGTTTCCGGAAAGAAATAATTAATAGATAAAAGAAGATGAAAAATAAGATTATCTTTATAACCGGATCAACAAGTGGAATAGGTGAGGGATGTGCTCGTAAATTTGCCTCTAAAGGGTCAGATCTTATTCTTAATGGACGCAAAGAGAGTAGACTGCTTCAACTAAAAGATGAACTGGAGAAGGAATATGGAATTGAAGTCCTTCCGCTTGTTTTTGATGTTCGTGATAGAAAAGCTGTTGCTGAAGCTGTTAACTCGTTAAAAGGGAAATGGCAAAACATTGACGTTCTTATTAATAATGCCGGCCTTGTTTTTGGGGTTGATAAAGAATATCAAGGTGATCTTGATGAGTGGGATGTTATGATTGATACTAATATCCGTGCCTTACTATCAATGACTAGAATGGTTACTCCGGAAATGGTAAAAAGAGGTAAAGGACACATTATTAATATAGGGTCTATTGCCGGAGATGCTGCTTATCCGGGCGGAAGCGTTTATTGCGCAACAAAAGCTGCTGTAAAAGCATTGTCTGATGGGTTACGCATTGATCTTGTTGATACTCCTTTAAGGGTGACAAATATAAAACCGGGTATGGTAGAAACTAATTTCTCGGTTGTTCGTTTTCGTGGAGATAAGGTGAAGGCAGATAATTTCTATAAA
>Ga0183099_1002141_pt1 | contig 10467 bp, 13 predicted proteins | sample Biomet1_FD_127788 | JGI IMG/M metagenome (GOLD analysis project Ga0183099, IMG submission 127788) | Microbial communities from bioreactor (seeded with anoxic lake sediment) at LBNL, California, USA - Biofuel metagenome 1 | ecosystem: Engineered > Bioreactor > Anaerobic > Unclassified ... | reverse complement strand
ATAGAATAAAAAAAAAAAATTAAGAATGAAAGCTTCTCTGATAATAGCCATTTATGACAATATCCCGTTTTTGAAAGTAATTTTAGATTCGCTGCAGTTACAAACCGAGAAAGACTTCGAGGTTATTATTGCTGAAGATGGTGAAAATACTGCTGTAAAAGAGTTTATTAATCAATATCCATTTGAACAACCACATCAACACCTGACACAAAAAGACGAAGGTTGGAGAAAAAACAAAGCAATGAATATGGCTATTCGGGCGGCAAAAGCAGATTGGTTGATTTTTATTGATGGTGACTGTGTTTTAGATAGTCGTTTTGTTGAAATGCACCTACGATATGCAAAAGAAGACTCAATCTTAGCTGGCAAACGCGTAAAGCTGGATGAAGAAAGCTCTAAATTATTAATGGATAGCATCGACAACCTTAAAATACTAAAAAGGCAACTGATTCGTAAACTATTTTTTGGCAAAGGCAAAATGAGAAATGTTGAAGAAGGAATTTTCATATCACCTGATGGTTTACTTGGATTTATTCCAAAACTAAGAAAACTAAGTAATCTCAAGGGTTGTAATATGTCTTTTTCAAAAAAAGCAATCTATACAATCAATGGTTTTGACGAAGATTATATTTTACCGGCAATCGGAGAGGATTTTGATTTAACCTGGCGTTTTGCAGCAGCCGGATTTAAATACAAATCTGTACGTAATCTGGCTGTTCAATATCACTTATATCATCCCGAAAATTGGGTAGATACAGAAGAGAATATGAAAATCTGTCGTCCAAATCAGCTCGAGAACAGATTCGTTTGCAAAAACGGATTAAGCAAAAATAATTAATCAAGTCTATGCTTTCAATAATCGTTTGTTCAAGAAATAAAACATTACCAACTGAATTTGTTGCCAATGTAACAAATACTGTAGGAGTTGATCACGAGATAATTGCAGTAGACAATTCTGAAAACCAATATTCTATATTTTCGGCATATAACATCGGAATAAGCAAAAGCAAATATCCTTATCTTTGTTTCGTTCATGACGATGTGTTCTTTCATTCAAATAACTGGGGAATAAATGTAATTGCGCATTTGCAAGATCCAAGAACAGGAGTGATTGGACTAGCTGGGGGTGATTTGGTTCTGAGAGTCCCGGCATCGTGGGCTACACTAATTTCAGTAAGTGAGAAAATAATTAAATCTGATCGAACAGGACGTAAACAAACTATTCTGGCTCAGAAACCGGAGAATTATACTGAGTCCAGACGATCTGTCATTTTATTAGATGGTGTATTTATGTGCATGAGACGTGAACTGGTTGAGAAAAACAAATTTGATGAACAGTTCCTCGGCTTTCATGGATATGATTTCGACATTACGATTCAATCTTCAGTGTCAGGATACAACAATTATGTTATATACGACGTAGATCTAGAGCATTTTTCAAGAGGAAATACGGATATAAATTATTACAGAAACTTGATTGCTGTTTTTAGGAAATGGGAAAAGTATTTACCTATAATTGGTAAGACTATCTCAGAAGATGAAAGAAAAAGGATGGGAATAATTGAGGAAAGAAAACTTTTTCAATTAACAAAAAAAATGGTTCGAAAAGGGTTTTCCACAAATGAAATTATTGACCAAACGATTTATTATGCTAATTTAACAGGATCGACAAAAGCCTGTCGTAGCCTGAGAATTCGGATTTTCTTCATCCGGTTGTTCAATTGTCCAAAATACATTCTAAAATGAATGCTAATCTCAAAACATTCGAGAATAAAACTAAACTCACTACCAGTATAAACTACATCAACTTTTGCTCAGCGCTTTTACTGACTGCTACTTCAATTTATTACTATCCGGCTCAGAAAGTTGCTTTCGTTCTTTTCTTTTCAAGTTATCTTGCAGAAGTTGTTGTAGAAAAAAAATGGAGAAACATTCATCATGATAAAAATAGTATCTATTTTTTCATCATGGCGTTATTTTGTTTGCTGGCATTATTTTACTTTCCATTCGAACATTCTTCCAAGTATTTCAGTAAGCTTATTGCAAAACGCCTACCAATTTTAGGGTTTGCTATTATTGGGTTATTTGGAGTTAACAACAAGTTTAAGCTTAACTATTTTCTGAATACCTTTATCATCTCATCTGTTGTTGCAATAGTATATTTGCTATTTATTCGAATCGGTATCACTGAATTTATTACTAATCCTTTAAGAGAAGATGCTTTTACGAAAGCACGCAGTCTGTATGCCAATTCACATATGGAGTTTAACTTCTATTTGAATGTCTCACTCATTGGTATCTGGTATATTCTCACACAATCATGGAATATGACAACTTGGTGGAAAAGAGTTTTATATATAGGAGCACTAGCGTTAATATTCGGTATTTTATCGATATCTGAAGGTCGTAGCGGTTTTGTTGCAAGTATATTACTTATGCTTAGCTTCATTTTTCTCGAAATTTGGAAAAGGAAAAAATCAATCGGATTAGTAATTGGTATCTTGACTCCATTCTTGTTAATTAGCATTGTAAGCCATCAGAGAAGGATGTCGAAAGAGTCCTTAAAAGCCGAGCCACGTATTTTTCTATGGGAGAGCGCCTTATTTGTAATAAAAGAAAAACCGACATTCGGCTATGGGATTAGCGATGCACAAGAACATTTTGATATAGCCAGAACAAAATTTCAAACTGACGAGTATAGAGAAAATTGGAAAGCACATAAATTGTTAGATTCTCACAGTCAATACCTGCAAACTACGATGGAGCATGGTATAATAGGCTTAATCATCCTTTTATTTTTATACATTTATCCCATATTCTTAGCTGATAAGAATCGAAAGTTATTTTCGTTTTTACTGTTGTTTTTATGCGCTTATCAGTCCACTTTCGATATGTTTATTACCGGAAAATTCTCTGCCATATTTTGTATTCTGGTAATTTTAATCTTGTTGGTAGAGAATAACATTGCTCTACAAGAGCCTGAAGAAAGAATTGGGAACTAATCACTTTCGCCCGAAATCGGCCGGAATTTCGCCCCAAACCGTAGTTTCCCATTTCTGAATCCGAGTGGAATATTCGTTTTGCTTAAGCCAGACTTCGGCACGAGCCATCAAATCGAAAAGAACGGCATTCGTTTCATTCTTTTCCAACTTTGTTTTTGCTTTTTTTGCTTTGACCCATGCTATGGCTGTTATGCTATCGGTATAAATGGGAAGCGGGCTGTTTTTTTGTTTCAATAATGCCAATCCGTGAACTAACGCCAAAAACTCACCAATGTTATTTGTGCCCTCTTTAAACGGTCCCTGACGGAATATTTCTTCCCCGGTTTTCGTATAAACACCCCGGTACTCCATTATGCCCGGGTTACCACTACAAGCTGCATCTACCGAAAGACTCTCAAAGTTTGGAGTTCCGAATTTTGCAAGATCTTCTTTTGTAGGTGTTTTTACTTTAGCCTTCTTGCCAATATAATCCCAGCAAGGTGAGGCTATCGCTTCGCGAGCTTCGGCTTCGGTGGCAAATCCTTTGTAAATGGCACCACCAAAGCCATGAATCTGACGTTTGCACTCATCCCACGAACGATAAATGCCCGGTTCTTTGCCTTCCCAAACTACAAAAAATTTATTTTTGCCCATGAATTCTTGATAGTGTTTCTGCATAATCCGTTCAACGGAATGGCAGGGATGTTTTTTATATCGGTAAAATAATGTAATTTTGTGCCACCAAAAATGCGGTCCTGTAGTTCAATGGATAGAACAAGTGTTTCCTAAACACTAGATCCGGGTTCGATTCCCGGCGGGACTACCATCTAATCAGCTAAAATTATCTGACCGTCCCGCATCTCAATTACCCTGTCCGACAAAGCTGCCAATTCTTTATCGTGTGTTACAATCACAATGGTAAGTCCAAATTTATCGCGTAAATCGAATAACAGTTTGTGCAGTTCTTCCTTATTTTTCGAATCGAGACTACCCGAAGGTTCGTCGGCCAGAATTAAAGCCGGATCGTTGATTAATGCACGGGCTACTGCCACACGTTGTTTTTCACCACCCGACAATTCGCTTGGTTTGTGTTCCATGCGGTCGCTGAGTTGAAGATAACCAAGTAGTTCTTTGGCTCTCTGCATTGTTTTTTTGTTGTCTTTCTTTGCTATCAGGGCTGGAATCATTACGTTTTCTAATGCCGTAAATTCGGGCAACAGCTGATGGAACTGGAAAATAAAACCAATATGCTTGTTCCGGAAGGCCGCCAGTTCTCTTTCTCCTAATTTGCTGAAATCAACGCCATCAACCAGCACATCACCTTCATTCGGCTTATCGAGTGTTCCCAAAATTTGCAGGAGAGTGGTTTTACCGGCACCACTTGGTCCTACAATAGAAACGATTTCGCCCTTATTTATATTTAAATCAACACCTTTAAGCACTTCTAAACTACCGAAGCTCTTGTGTATATTTTTTGCTGTTATCATTTTTGCTGCAAATTCTAAATTTAGTGCAAAGTTATTCGTTTCAGGCAATAAACCTCTCCTTTTTGCTCAAAAAAAATGTACCTTTGTAGTGATTTAAAAAGAAATTAATCCGATTTATAGCCTTTTATGATTACTGACGAAGAGTTAGGAACTATAGAGTTTGCCCACAACGAACGATCAAAACACATTCGTGTCAGAATTCTAAGTTCGGGATTGCGGGTAACCTTGCCGACGCAAGCTACTGAAAAGGATGCTCTGAGATTCATTAATTCCATTCGGGCTAAGTTGATCCAGAAGCAGGAAAAGCTTGAAAAGGGGTTGCAAAAACGGAATATACTCATTGATGAAAACTCCAGGTTGCAAACTCTGACATTCAAGGTGGAAGCTAAACCGAGCAACCGCAAGAATATTTATTTCGCATTAAAAGACAGCGTTCTGACGATTGAATTTCCACAGGCAACCGATTGCTCGGAAACCCATAATCAGGAATATTTCTGGAACGGAATCAGCTATTTTCTGCGCAAAGAAGCCAAGCGACTGCTGCCTGAGCGAACAAAACAACTGGCCGATAAATTTGGCTTTACTTTTTCGGGAGTAAAGATTCAGTCGAGTAAAAGCCGATGGGGAAGCTGCTCGAACACAAAAAGCATCAACCTTTCGCTTTTTCTGATGTTGCTTCCGGCTCATTTGATTGATTATGTAATTCTGCATGAGCTTTGCCACACCCGGGAGATGAACCATGGAGATAAATTCTGGGCCTGGATGGACAAAGTAACCGACGGAAAAAGCAAAACATTAAGAGCTGAATTAAAGAAATATCACATGCCTCAATAAATGATATGAACTAATATGAACTGGAACCAACTACTTTCCACCAAACGCTTCGGACTGGAAGCTTACCACGAAAAAAGAGACGATGACCGCAGCGAATTTCAACGCGATTACGACCGGTTGATATTCTCGGCACCATTCCGTCGACTGCAAAAACAAGACACAGGTTTTCCCGCTTCCGGGAAGTGTGTTTGTGCACAACCGACTTACTCACAGTCTGGAGGTAGCATGTGTCGGACGTTCGTTGGGGGTAAATGTGGCTCATAAACTGAAATCGAAAAAACAGATCGAAACTCCGTATCTGGAAGAAATCGGTTCGATTGTTTCGGCAGCTTGTCTGGCGCACGATCTGGGCAATCCGCCTTTCGGCCACTCGGGCGAAACGGCCATTGCCACGTATTTTTCGGAAGGAAACGGACAACATTTGGCCAACGATATGACTGCCGAAGAGTGGAAAGACATTATTTGTTTCGAAGGAAATGCCAACGCCTTACGCCTGCTTACCCATCAGTTCAACGGGCGACGTCCCGGCGGATTTGTACTGACTTACAGCACGCTGGCCTCTATCGTAAAATATCCCTATGCTTCCATTTTTTCCGATCCGAAAAAGCAAAAGTTTGGTTTTTTCGATTCGGAGAAAGCCGATTATCTGAAGATAGCAGCCGAACTGGGCATTCCGCGCTCTCCCGAAAATCCAAATCGGTATGCCCGCCATCCGTTGGTTTATCTGGTAGAAGCCGCCGACGATATTTGCTATCAGATTATGGACATTGAAGATGCACACAAGCTGAAAATTCTGACTTCGGACGAAACAAAAGATCTGTTTCTGGGATTCTTTAACGACGAACGAAGAGCCCGCCGACTGCAAACAATGAATATGGTTACCGACGTGAACGAGCAAATTGCTTACCTCCGCTCGTCGGTTATCGGGCAACTGATTGAAGAATGTTCGGCCGTTTTTGCCGACAACGAGGAAGCCATTCTGAACGGAACTTTTTCAGCCCCACTGATAAAAAGGTACCGCAACATTCGGCCGAAGCCTACGAGCATTGTTCGAAAACGGCGTTTGCCAAAATCTATCGTTCGCAGGAAGTGCTGGACGTGGAGCTGGCCGGATACAAAATTATTCTCACCCTGTTGGAACATTTGGTGGCTGCCGTGCTCAATCCGGACAAGGCCTACTCCAAGCAATTGCTCATGCGCATCCCCGGCCAATACGAAACCAATGCCCCTACCGTGTATGGAAAGATTATGGCGGTGCTCGATTATATTTCGGGCATGACCGACGTGTATGCGCTGGATCTGTACCGCAAAATTACGGGCATGAATATCCCAAGTCTGTAGGAAAACCTGTAATCCAATCTGCGTTTATCATAAACGCATGTAGGTTTACTATCAACTAAAGTAAGTTTATTGTAAAGTCATGTGAGTTTGTAATAAATACATATAAGTTTGATGTTTACTCAAATAAGTTTGGTACAAATACAAGTGAGTTTGTTGTAACTCTACATTGTTTTAGTCGGAAATCAGAAGAAAAACAAAGAAAAGGAAGTCAAAAAGAGGATTTGGCAGCAAATTTATGTTGTAAAGCAAGTAAAATAACATGCACAATAGCTAATCTCCCCGTATCTTTGATTCACAAATTTTGTAAACCAACCAGTATGGCCAAGAAACCAATCAGAAAATCGCTTAGCAATATTTTGCACGACAGTTCTATTATTTCGGATAATATAAAACTCAATGCCGAAACAATCAGTCGATATGGAATTGACGTGGAAGCATTCACCGTAGAAATGGAGGCAGATCTAAAAAAAGCCAACGAGCTAAACCAGAAACAAAAGCAACTGTTGGCGGAGCAAAAAGCAAACACATTGGAACTAAACGAAGTGTTGGCTAAGATTGTGAAGGGTTATGCCCGGGCAAAAAAGACGGTAAAACTGGCCGAACCACAAGCCCGATGGAAGGGCTATGGCATTCCGGATAAAAAATAAACCGGCCAACCAGCTTCACCATCAGCCGGTAACAGAGGTACTGCCGGCTGTGTTTAGTATCCTACTGTCTGGGCCAAAATAAACTTGTAGTTTGCACCCAAATTCAGAGCTTTCAGCAATTCGGCTTCTTTGGCTCCGGCGCGTACCACGCATTTGAGGCCTTCGGAAGCACAATACAAATAGACGTTTTGCCCGCAATATCCCGAATCCATAAAAGCTTTCAGAAAATTATCCGTTGCACCTTTGCCTTTTGCAATAAAAAGCAAATTGAGGGGAGCATTTTTCACAAAACCCTGCAATCCGGTCAATGCGCGATAATCACCTTTCAGCACAGGCTCCAGCCGATGGAGCCGGGGATTATAAAAATAAATCCCATTGGCCAATACGGCATAAGTCTGCAACGGATACAGTGCCATAGCCGACGGAACAGTTCGTTTTCCATTGGCGCGGTTCAGCCCGTTGGCAACCCAAAGTACTTCGGATAAATGTTTGAGCGAAAGAGCCCGTGAGTCAAATTCCCTATCGGTTTTACGGTGCGCAATGGCCTGCATAAGCGGCATGCCACCCAGCGTGTCGGGTGCCAATAATTGAATGGTGTCGAAAGTTGTCAACTCCATTGGTGCGGTTGCCTGTTTAGTTTGGATTGTTTGAGCTGATGCAAAAGCTGCCACCAGCAGCGAACAGGCGATAAGTAGATTTTTCATGACTAATTTATTATGAATGATTTCTTAAACCACAAACTTACAACTTTTTCATGTATTTTTGTGTTCTATACCGAACAAATGATTCGCAATAATCCACAGGACAAGTTGCGACTTACACCTATACAAATCCAAACATAGATTCCAACAATGTCATACATTCCAGTCAGACCCAATACTCCCGGATTAATTCAATTCATCGACATCGACTTACGTGAAATAGTGCCCTTTATCGATTGGGGATTCTTCTTTATGGCCTGGCGCATTTCGGGCAAATACGAAGGCATCGAAACCGTACACGATTGCCTGTCGTGCAAGATGAGCTGGTTACAGCAATTCCCCGAAACAGATCGCCCCAAAGCCGAAGAAGCTCTGAAACTGTACAAAGATGCACAGGAAATGTTGCGTACTTTTCTGGATAAAAAAGTAGTAAGTGTCAACGCCAGTTTTGGTATTTTTCCCGGTTATGCTAAAGACGATGATATCTTTATCCAAAACAACAGCAAAACAATTACATTACCCATGCTTCGCCAACAACATCCGGCCACCGATGGATTCTGTTACTCACTGGCCGATTTTGTAGCTCCCGAAAATGATTACGTCGGTGCTTTTGCCACCACCATTCAGGGCGTGGAAGATTATGCCGAAACGTTTGATAACGAAGATGACGTGTATCACTCCATTCTGGTCAAAACACTTTCCGACCGTCTGGCCGAAGCTGCTGCCGAATGGCTTCACTTCAAAGTTCGAAAAATATACTGGGGTTATGCTGCCGATGAAAATCTGTCGGTCAAAGAAATGCTGAAAACACAGTACAGCGGCATTCGGCCGGCTGTGGGCTACCCTTCCCTACCCGACCAATCCATTATTTTTGCATTGGAACCCATTTTGGAATTCAACGACATAGGTATACAACTAACCGAAAACGGAGCCATGTTTCCCAACGCTTCGGTGTGTGGTTTATACTTTGCACATCCTCAGTCGAAATACTTTATGATTGGTAAGATCGATGAAAATCAGTTCGAAGATTACGCCCGCCGAAGTGGAAAATCGCCCGATGTGCTCCGAAAATGGATGGCTGCTAATCTTTAAACAACGATTGCTTTGCGTTATTAATTGATATTTGCCACGACGATATTTATCACATTGGCATGTCATCACATTAAATAATTGGCACATTTTTTCTTACCTTTGCAATCTCATTATTAACTGATTTAAATGCGAATCGATATTATTTCTGCTGTGCCTGAATTGCTGGACAGCCCGTTGAATTATTCCATTATCAAACGAGCCAAAGAAAAAGGGCTGGTAGAAATTCATGTCCACAACCTGCGTGATTACACCACCAACAAACACCGACGCGTAGACGATTACGCGTTTGGATTTAGTGCCGGCATGGTTATGCAAATTGAACCGATAGATCGCATCATCTCCTTGCTGAAGAGCGAACGGACTTACGACGAAGTGATCTACACGTCGCCTGATGGTGAAAAGTTCGATCAAAAGATGGCCAACAAACTATCAATGTCCGGCAATCTGATTATTCTTTGCGGACATTACAAAGGCATCGATCATCGCATTCGCGAACATTTGATAACAAAAGAAATCACCGTGGGCGATTACGTCCTCACCGGTGGGGAGCTTCCGGCAGCTATCATGACCGACGCCATTGTGCGCCTCATTCCCGGAGCAATCGGCGACGAGCAATCGGCTCTCTCAGATTCGTTTCAGGATAACCTGCTCGCGCCACCCGTTTACACACGGCCGGCAGAGTACAAAGGATGGAAAGTGCCGGATATTCTACTCTCAGGACATCAGGCCAAAGTGGATGAATGGAATCATCAACAATCGGTGGAACGAACAAAACGATTGAGACCGGATTTATTGAAAGAATAAACCCCTTGACAGTTGAAATACTGGATTTGCAAAATCCGAAATCAGTGTTGCAAGCACCGCACTAGCAGTTTCAATCATAGCAGAAACATTGAAATGCATCGGTTAAACAAAAATAAGAACAGCAAATGAAACTCGCATTAGCCTATTTGGCCTTTATCAGTCTGCTAAGCGGATTCGTTTTTAGTATAGATAAAAATGCCGCCATAAAAGGTCGGCGTAGAATACCCGAACGAACCTTACACATACTGGAAATGCTGGGTGGCGTATTTGCAAACCTATTGCTCATGTACACGCTTCACCACAAGAATCGCAAGTTCAGCTATTGGGTATGGACCTGGTTGATACTAATTGGGTGGGCGGTGCCGATTTATTTTATACTTCGAAATTTTTATTGTAATAATTTTTAATTTCAATATATGACAAAAATTAAAGTAGGCGTAATTGGTGGTGCCGGATATACCGCCGGAGAGTTGTTGCGCATTTTGATTCATCACCCGGCAGTGGAAATCGTATTTGTAAACAGCAGCAGCAACGCCGGAAACCCCATAACCGACGTACACAGCGGATTGATTGGCGAAAC
>Ga0183099_1002140_pt1 | contig 10471 bp, 8 predicted proteins | sample Biomet1_FD_127788 | JGI IMG/M metagenome (GOLD analysis project Ga0183099, IMG submission 127788) | Microbial communities from bioreactor (seeded with anoxic lake sediment) at LBNL, California, USA - Biofuel metagenome 1 | ecosystem: Engineered > Bioreactor > Anaerobic > Unclassified ... | reverse complement strand
TGACCCGGCGGGGATTCGAACCCCGGACCCACTGCTTAAAAGGCAGCTATTCCGGTAATTGTATTGAAAACGCAACTAAAGCCTTGGAAAGGCACTCATTGCATTGCCAATAGTTATACCTTCTAAAAACGCAATTAGATGAAGGTTGATAGCTGCTAGCCCTTTAACATTGCGTATAGCCTTGTAGTATGGTATAATGCATATACACCAAAAATTGAATTATTGATGGGTGGGTACTGTGTGGAGTACATTTTATATTGTGACGAGTCTAGTAGCGATGGACCAATTTATAGTGACTTCTTCGGTGGCTGTCTAATCAACAGTAAGGATCTTGTCAAAGTAACTGCTGCACTAAACCAGAAGAAAGCAGAACTTCATTTGAATGGTGAAATCAAATGGTCTAAAACAACGGATCAATATTTAGAAAAATATATCCAGATGATTGACCTGTTCTTTGATTTCGTTCGAGATGGAAAAATTAAAGTTCGAATAATGTTTCGAAATAATAAAGATCGTCCGTCAAACTTTCATGAGCGGCACAGCAATGATGATAAATATTTCAAACTGTACTATCAGTTTCTTAAAAACGCATTTGGACTTAAATACATTCCACAGGAATATGGTGAAGTGTTTCTTCGCATTTATTTGGATCAACTCCCAGATAAGAAAGAAAAGTGCAGCGAATTCAAGAGATATGTTCAAAATATTCCAAACATCCGCGACTTTGAGTGTATACAAAATCGTTTACATATTCGGGATGGCGATGTGGCAGAGGTACGTTCCCATGAGCATGTACTACTGCAATGTACAGACATTATTCTTGGTTCCATGTACTTTAGGTTGAATAATCTGCATCTAACGAAAGTAGAGGGAACCAGAGTTCGCGGTAGACGTACCATCGGGAAAGAAAAGCTTTATAAGCACATCAATGGTAGAATTAGAGAACTTCTTCCTGCGTTTAATATTGGTATTTCAACAGGAAAGCGGGATTACAAGAACCCCTCCTGGGATTTGCCATATAGCCATTGGAAATTCAAACCGAATTAACGCAAAAAAGAACGTCCCACACTCCCTACTAAAGGACCCCACGTAGGAACGTAAGGCTTCGGGAGATGCAGGACGTTACTTACACAGTATATGATGAATTAGCTAATTGTTGCAACTATCTTTTCTCATGAATATAATAACGGATTCAACTCGAAAAGTCAATGGGGATTATGCGCAAAGAAGACGGAATTTTTACATTATTTACAATGTCATACATTAATGCAAAAAAGCGCCAAATGTCATGATGGCTTTTGGCAGCAACAATTTGTTGACAATTTGTTGAAAACTGGAACTAACTGTGCCGAACTGAGCCGATATAAATTTTTTAAAAGGGCTTGAAACCAGCGGCTCAGTATGGTACAGTTACTTCCAGTTAAGTTAAGGCAACACCGCACAAAAAAGAATGCAGTGAAAACCAGTCTGTGATAAAATAAGAGTATGAATAAGCAAATAAGTTTGTCCGGCCTGAACGATGAATTGGAACAGGTACGGACCCGTAAGAAAGAATTTCTCGCACAGATTGAGCGCATCGTTCCGTGGGACACATGGGTAGATATGATTAGGCCGTGCTATTACAAAGGAGAACGCGGAAATAAGCCCTACGAAATTGAACGGATGCTCCGACTGTATCTGCTGCAAAATCTTTACAATCTGTCTGACGAGGCAACGGTGTGTGAAGCAATCGACAGCCGGGCCTTTTCAGAATTCTGCGGAATTGACTCCAGCAACCAGGTTCCTGATGGCGATACACTTGGCCGGTTCCGCAATATCTTAGTGCGGAATGGACTACAGGAAAAATTGTTTGCGCAGGTTGTAACACTTCTTCAGCAGAAGGGGCTGCTTCTGAAAAAAGGTACCATCGTAGATTCTACGATTATTGAGGCCCCTTCCTCTACAAAAAATGAAGAGAAGCAGCGGGATCCGGATGCCCATCAGGCAAAGAAGGGTAACACATGGCACTTCGGCTATAAAGCACACATCGGTGTGGACAAGGACAGTGGTCTCGTTCATACACTGAAAGTTACCGCTGCCAATGTGCACGACGTTGCCATGACGCCTGAATTGCTTACAGGTCAAGAAGAGTCCGTCTATGGTGATAGTGGCTATCTGAGAGCTGAAAAGCGCGAAGGCGCCGTGGTGCGAAACAGCCAAAAGAAAAAAGTCAAATATCGAATCAATCGGCGCCCGTCTCAAATTCACAAATTAAGCAAAAGTGGTCAGTTTGTCTCCGCAGCAAAAAGTAAGATCTTCCCTGTGCTGCTCACCTGCAATAGTGAGCAGCACAGCTTTTTATTCCATTGCGCGGTGTTGCCCTAGTATAATTTTGAGCCACCTCGCTCATCTGAAAGTGAGCCACCCGAATTTTATTAATGTGCATCAGTTAATCGAAGCGAAGAGGAGACCTTTACATTGAGGAAAAAGCGGGTTATCCTTGCCGGATGAAGTGTTGGCGGCTCAATGCCCTATCCGGCACCCTTTTTGAAACCTGCCTTTAGAGGCTCAATGTCAAGGGCTGATGCTCCTCAAAGTGGCTCACTTTTAGATGAGCGTTTGGGCCTCATTTGGCTCAAATTTAGATTAGCGTTTATAGCTGAGCAGTTTGTCCCAGTCGCTGAAATATTTGTTGCTGGTCAGAATGATGCTGCCGTGCTCATAGCGTTCAGACACCAGCCGGAAGAAAAGTTCGGCCTCCTGGCGGTTTAGCTGTATATACCCGACCTCATCGATGACGAGGATTGCCGGGCGCAGATAGACCCGCCAGCGCCTCTCCAGCCGGTTCTGTTCCAATGCCCGCTTAAGATCCTCAATAAGGCACGCCAGACTGGGGGGCTGAGAATAAAAATTATGGTGTAGCATATTTTGAATGCGACTTGGCTGCTTCCTTTAGGTAACTATCATGGTATTCTTTTAATATATTGATTGTCCTGTCGTATTTTGACAAACTTTGTGTTGGAAATTTAACCGTTTTAAATTTGGCTGACAGAGAATTAAATTTCCAACTGAGACGAATTCGATCTCCTGGCTCGCAAGCGCTGAGATGCAAATGTACTGTGCCAGAGGAAAGAGGAATCTGTAGTTTTTGCAGATAATGACCTTCAAAAAGGACAGAATGGGTATTTTTAAGGTCTGTCACTGCTTCAACGTTCTGTGAAGTATTATTGAAAATAGGACGCTGATCCAGTTTAAGCTTGATTTGATATAGTCGCTCTTCGTTGACAAATTCGTTTCTGGTTTCGTAAGGATCACCAATGTCGTGAGCAATGATATAGCGAATTTCGGCATCAGTTATGCCCAAAATATGTAAATGAGTTGCAAAATTACGACGGAAGAGATAAGCGGTTGGGTCCTTCTCTCGAATTTCGGGATATTCATTATTTGATAACTCCGAGTCGATATACGCAAGTTGCCGACTATCCATTCCGACTTGCATAAATAGTTCTCTTGCAGCTGCGGTCAGTTGAGGTGTGCTACAGCGAGTCAAGAAGTCACTTGAAATACAAGCGATGGGCAGATCATCCACACAATGAGGTCCATCGTCAGGTTTAAGCAGAATCTCCTTTGCATTTATCAGGGATTCAAGGAACTCCTTTCGCTTATCAAAAAAAGCGCACAACACTTCGGGAATCGGTAAAATTCGGTCAGCATTTTTGGTTTTTCCGCCAGCCTGTAGAGAATTGGAACTACCAATAGTGGTCTTATAAACCCTTAAGACCTTGCAATCTGGATGGAGACGCATCGGAACAATGTCGCCAAAATTAGCTCCGCAAGCTTCTGCATTACGCAATCCCAGACCAAACATCAAAAGTAATCCCATTTCCTGGCCTCGTTGAATTGGATTCGAAAAAATTTTATCTGCGATTTTGTATTCTTCTGCTACAGAAAATGACTTTTTCAGCTTTACCAATTCCGTAATGCTATCTCCGGAAGAGGGACCTTCCCCTGGGAGGGTGAAGGGACTGCCCCAGAGAATATCTTCGCAAAGACCATGCTTGACTGCAACATTTACAACAGTGTAAATGAGATGACGAAAATGCTGTATTGTTGAATCTGCATATGGAGTATACTGCGCAGACTCAGGATTTTGACCGTCTCTAATGATTTGGTTGATAGACTTATCAAAGTCATCTTTTACATATTCGCCAATTGTCTTGCTGTCGTGGCCTTCCAGATAAGGAAGAATTTTTCCGTTATATTGCATATTGTATTGCTGTCTGGTATTGGGCGATACCCATTTGATGGCACAATCTTCGTAGTATTCTTCTAAAACACCGCAAAAAGTATATTTCCCATCAATGGTGCGTATCCAGTTCTCATTAAGTTCTGTCAGAGCCATTTGAGTCCTCCTGTTCTCCGAAAACCTCCAAATTCCCAGTAAAGCCATGTTTGCAGCTAATTTCAATGCATAAGGAGCCATTGACAGGGTGTTTGGTTATTGGGGCAAGAATAAATTGTGTTGATGTGCGTGGACTAAGTATCGGGACAAATTCTTCGGAGGATTGCTGGCAATAGGCTGTTTTTAGTCCTGCACTTTGCCAATCGTGCTGTTCCGCATTATGCATAGTTGCCCAACGATGCATTTTTGCGCTCATTGCAATCTGAATAAAGTCATTAGCGTAATCACAATAATGTTTAGAAAAAGTATCCGGAGCTTCAACACCTAATATGTAATTGATTTCTCCACGATTCAAGTAGCAAGTATGGTTAGCCCGATACTTAAAATTAGAACGAAAAACGTCGCCACTATATTTTGAAAGATCTGTTTGAACAGAAGTACCGTCGATATCTGGAAGATCAACAAGTTGAACTGGAATCTCAGCTGCAGATGCTATCTCTCCACTTTTTTTGACAGCTGCTTTGGGTCTGCAGAAGCTATGACTTTTTTTCTCATTGGCCAGAATTATAGGCTCAGATAGGATTGTTGGACCTCTTTCGGGTGAGAAAGTGAGAATATACTGCTTACGTGTTAGTAGCATCTCAGACAGTTCAGATACGAGAGGAATTCGACGAAATTTTTTCTGAGAATCAGAAACATTGGAGGTTGGAATTCCTTCATCTGTTATGAATTTTGTGATTAAAAATTGATAGGTTTCGGAATCTGGGATTTTAATAAAGTCACGCCAGGTCAGGGCACATATCTCTCGAATGCTCATCCCTGTGTATAGACGAATTGCACCAATCAGCCAAATGCTCTCTACTTCAAATCGTTTTGCAAAACGCGACTCAAACTTGGTACTTGTTTTTCTGGTAATAAACGAAATTATTTTTTGTTCTTCAGTAATAGTGAATGTTCTTTTTGTGAGCGCATTGCGAACTTCTATTTGCTCCGCGCTGGCTTGGTCAGATAAAGAATGAACATATTCACTAATAGGATTGTGGGTGAAGAAGCTAGCCTGAATTGCTGCATTTATAATAATGTTTAGTTGAGTCCAATAGTGATATTTTACTGATGTGCTTCCTTCAATTGTACAATCCATCTGTTTGGAAAAATCCTCGCAGGTTGCTGATTCAGGTATGATATTCGAAAGCTCGGTTTGATTACTGCAAAATAAAAATTTTGCAATATCATCGTTGTATTCTTTGCTGCAAGACAGTTGAGTCCTGCAACAAAACCAGACGGTTTTCAAAGATAATTCATGATAATTTCCATTGTAAAAACGGCGAATCTCTTTGATGATAACAGGAGCAACCCTTTGGTCAAAAGGAATATTTTTTTCAATAGCATCGATGACATCAGCCTCGCTTTTCTGACGGAGACCCTTTTCAATGTAATTGGTTAAGCTCTTGCCTTTTTGCCGCTTTTTTGCTTCTGCAGGGCTTAAAAGTCTGCAGAAATAAGCTTTGCCAGCATATCGATTTTTCCGGTCGGAGGTGATAGAATAATAAATCGGGATCTCCTTGGAAAATAGAATACAGGATGCGCTCTTTCGGCTGTGCTCCTTTTCAGCCAAAGCTCTGGGAGATGCGATTAGGCTGTTGATTGTTCGCCCGCTGTCCCAGAATAAATCTTGAGATATTTTAGCGATTGAGGCTTTATCAACCTGATATATTTTGCCGTCACATGTGATTGCTTCCAAAGAAAGTTTTTCACCCTTAATGTCCTTTTCTGCAAAGTGCTTCAGGTATAGAAGGACCTTTTTTCGTGGGGAAGAGTGTGTTGCCGATGGGGCAATTGACGCAACACGCTGCAGAGAAAAGTTACTTAAACAACTCCTTATCAAAGTATGATAGTCATTGCAATCAATCAAAGAATTAGGCAGGACAATTAATGCATTTGCTTGCTCATTTGCTTGTGATAATATATTTAAAATCTGTTCTACTTGATTTGCTGAGCAGTCGCGAGTTGTGGCAAGAAAGAAATCAAATTTCTCAGAAATTGACGAAATGTTTGAAAGCGAAATAAAGGAACAATTTTTGAATTGAGCTGAATATAGCTGGACTAAAACATCAGATAAAACAACAAATGTTATGCTGCGATAATCTGTCAAATCTGCGATTTCAAGAATAAAATCCGGCGAAGGGTTGACAATTACAATGTTGCAATTAAAATGCGCATACATTACGAATTCTTGCAGCAGAGGGCCGCATTCAAATGCTGAATCATTGTGGATAGGACCGTATAATGAAGCACGAATGAGCTCAACTGGCTGGACACTTTTCAAGTTAAAAGTGCTGAGATTAAACAGTCGTTCCTCCTCTAAAATGCCACTGTCAATTTGGTCTTTATGTGTTATTTTTCTTAGGTATTGCCAAGGATTATATGTGGCCTTCTCACTTAATAGGTATTTTTTTTGAATGGAAAAGTCGCTGAGAATTTTAACTCTTGGAACAAACAACCGATCATATTCATCCAAAACAGTTTTTATTTTTCCGCTGACTTTAACTGGCTTAGACTTCATTTCATAGAACAAAATATAATTCCAAAGGCTATCAAAACTATCTGGTGTAATCGCAGAAAGTAAAGTAAACTTAGCCGAAAAATGTTCACGGATAAAGTATTCGTGCGGACTTATGAAACCATCTGCCCCACTAACTGCACTCTGCTTTTGATAATTGTCTTGCATGAAGAGAAAGTAGTAAAGAAGGCATAATGTGTCCAGCTTTTGAGAGGGATATAAGGACAAAAAACGTGACCAATCTGCTACAATGTGTGGAGAAAAAAGGCTAAGCAAAAGGGCAAAACTATTGTTGCACATTCGATAAAGTTGCATAAATGAGGTACACAATGATGCTAAATAAGACTGCCAAGTAATCCCGGCGACCAGATTCTCTTCAGTTTCAAGGTGTCTGTAATCTGGATAAAAGCAGGGGATAGATTTTTCCTCTAAGAGCATATTTAGTGCCGTAAGGCCTTGCCCGTCGAGATGTTGTTTATAATTATTAAACGCTGCCATCCAATCCGTGTGCATATCATAATCGGCCAATTTTTGAAGGGAAAGACAAATAATTGCGCTTCTGATAAGACTGAGATCATTAAACATATCAATATCAAATTGGCTCATTTCCTGAGACAGCTGCGTTACATGAGCGGTAAGATCCATTGTTATCATCCTCCAAATAAAAGCGATACTGATGGGAAAAAAGCATAGAACCGATGCCCCAATATTTACAAAATACCGCTAATATTAAAATGTGTCAACATTAAGTCAAATAAAATAAGGGGCAATATTCGATGAACATGTGGTCAAAACGTGGTCAAAACGCAAAAGAAAAATCCTCAATCCATTGCAGTACAATGGATTGAGGATTCACTGCTATCATTCCCACTCGATGGTGGCCGGGGGCTTGGAGGTGATGTCGTAGACGATGCGGTTAATATGGGGAACTTCGTTGACGATGCGGGTGGAGACGCGATCCAGCACGTCGTAGGGGATACGGGTCCAGTCGGCGGTCATGAAATCCGTGGTTGTTACGCTGCGCAGGGCCAGCGTGTAATCATAGGTCCGCCCGTCGCCCATGACGCCCACGGAGCGCATATTGGTCAGCACCGCGAAATACTGATTCATGGAGCTCTCCAGATGCGCCTTTGCAATCTCGTCCCGGAAAATGAAGTCTGCCAGACGCAGGGTGTCCAGCTTCTCCTTCGTGATCTCCCCAATCACCCGGATGGCAAGGCCGGGTCCGGGGAACGGCTGGCGCATGACCAGGTATTCCGGCAGGCCAAGCTCCCGGCCTAAGCTTCGTACCTCATCCTTAAACAGCATCCGCAGGGGTTCAATGATCTCCTTGAAGTCCACAAAGTCGGGAAGCCCGCCCACGTTGTGGTGGCTCTTAATGGTGGCGGAGGTACCCAAACCCGACTCAATCACATCGGGATAAATGGTTCCCTGCGCCAGATAATCCACCTTGCCAATCTTTTTGGCTTCTGCTTCAAAGACCCGGATAAACTCTTCGCCGATGATCTTGCGCTTATGCTCCGGCTCTGTCACGCCCGCCAGCTTGTCCAAAAACAGATCTTCGGCGTTGGCGCGGACAAAGTTAACATCCCATTTTTTGAATGCGGATTCTACTTCGTCGCCTTCGTTCAGACGCATCAATCCGTGATCCACAAAAACGCAGGTCAGCTGATTTCCAACGGCCTCGGCGATCAGCGCAGCCGCCACAGAGGAATCCACTCCGCCGGAGAGGGCCAGCAGCACCTTGCCGTCCCCGACCTTCTCACGGATTTGACCAATGGCGGTATCCCTATAGTCGCCCATGGTCCAGTCGCCTGCGGCGCCGCAGACCTCATAGAGGAAGTTACGGATCATGTCGGACCCATGTTGGGTGTGGTTTACCTCGGGGTGGAACTGGACGCCGTAAAAGCTCCGCGCCTCATCGCAGATCGCAACGGTGGGGCAGGCGTCGGAGTGGGCCGCCAGAGAGAAGTCCGCGGGAACCTTTTCCATATAGTCGCCATGGCTCATCCAAGTGACGCCCTCCCGGGGTAGTCCCTTAAAGAGCTTGCAGTCCGTGTTGAAATAGGTCTCGGTCTTACCATATTCCCGGGCAGTGTCCCCAGTGCCGGCGGTGACCTTGCCGCCCAGATGATGGGCCAGCAGCTGGCAGCCATAGCAAATACCCAGAATGGGAACGCCAAGCTCGAAAACGGCCGGATCCACCTGAGGAGAGGCGGGGTCGTATACGCTATTGGGCCCGCCGGTGAAAATGATGCCAATGGGGGGATCTGCATTCAACTCGGTCAGAGGGGTGGTATAGGGCTTTACCTCGCAGTAGACATTGCACTCGCGGACACGGCGGGCAATGAGCTGGTTATACTGCCCGCCAAAGTCCAGAACGATGACTTTCTGCATATCAGTCGTCCTCCCGGAATACGATATTGCCCGGCTCGGCGGACTCAATGATGGCCAGAGATTTCAAATTCATACCCGCCGCCCGTAGCCGGTCTCCGCCGCCCTGAAAGCCCTTTTCCACGGCGCAGCCAATACCTACCAGCGAAGCGCCGGCGGCTTTCACAATGTCACATAGGCCGCGCATAGCCTCTCCATTGGCCATAAAGTCGTCGATGATCAGGACCTTGTCGTCGGCGGAGAGCCATTCCTTGCTCACCAGCAGGGTAATCTTTTTCTTATAGGTATAAGAGAAGATATCACTTTGATAGAGACCGCCCTCAATATTGTCGCTTTTGGCCTTTTTGGCAAAAATCATGGGCTTGCCGAAGTGCTGTGCGCAAATGGCTGCCAAAGCGATGCCGCTGGCCTCGGCGGTGAGGATCATGGTGACCTGATCCATGTCAAAATACCGGCCGAATTCTTCGGCTATATGGACCATCAGGGTGGTGTCGATCCGGTGATTCAGAAAACCGTCCACCTTGATGATGTTGCCGGGCAGAACCTTGCCTTCTGTGGCAATGCGGTCCTTCAATTCCTGCATGAGCTGTGTCCCCCTCTGTTTATTTCGCGCCCCCAGCGGGGGGAACGCGTGTTTTTTCGATCAGTTCTATTATTATGGATAGGGCGCAATTTTGCAACTGTTTTTACAGACAAAAACGAGGTTTTCTGGAAACAATGCTTGTTAAATTTGTCTTTATACGGGAAATCGCTGTTTGTGGGGAAGACAAAACTTCCTCTCCGTGCTATCCTTATCCAAAGGGAGGCGGATGATTTGGACCAGAAAGTGCTTGGAACCTTTATCGCGGCGCTGCGCCGGGAGAAAGGGTGGACGCAGGCAGAGTTGGGGGAGAAGCTGAACGTGACGAACAAGACGGTTTCTCGCTGGGAGACCGGTAGTTATATGCCGGATCTGGCGGTACTGCCGCCGCTGTGCGAAGTCTTGGGGATTGATGTCAATGAACTTTTAAGCGGGCGGCGTCTTAAGGATTCCGACTTTCGGCAGGCGGGTGGGGAAGACAAAACTTCCTCTCCGTGCTATCCTTATCCAAAGGGAGGCGGATGATTTGGACCAGAAAGTGCTTGGAACCTTTATC
>Ga0183099_1002138_pt1 | contig 10477 bp, 10 predicted proteins | sample Biomet1_FD_127788 | JGI IMG/M metagenome (GOLD analysis project Ga0183099, IMG submission 127788) | Microbial communities from bioreactor (seeded with anoxic lake sediment) at LBNL, California, USA - Biofuel metagenome 1 | ecosystem: Engineered > Bioreactor > Anaerobic > Unclassified ... | reverse complement strand
GCCAGCTTCGAAACCTTTTCCCGGCTCAAGCCGGTGATACAGAAATCCCTGATCATCGACATTCCTCTCCGCTACGCGCCCTTCGCCGGGAAGTACCGCCGGCTCAGGAAATTCCTCTGACAAAAAAAGGGGCTGTCCGGCAGTTACCCGCCTGACAGCCCCCCGTTTTCGCTCCCTTCCGCCCCGGCGGGTCAGAAGCAGGCCCAGCCCTTCCGGTCATAGCCCTCGATCCATTTCATTGCCCAGAGTTTGGCCGCGGTCAGGTCGTGATCCTTCCAGTTTCCGCACATGACAGGATCGACGCCGGGAACGGCCTCGTCCTCCGGCCAGACGGAAACCCTTTCAAGCACGTTCCGTATTTTTGCGGCGATCGCGCCCTCGTCTGGCTCCCCGAACACGGCGAGATAGAAGCCGGTCCTGCAGCCCATCGGGGAAAGGTCTATCACGCCATCAATCTCGTCGCGGATGTATTCGGCCATCAGATGTTCGAGGGTATGGACGGCTCCGATCGGCATGAACTCGACATTCGGCTGGCAGAAACGGATGTCGAATTTCGACACGACATCGCCCTTCGGGCCCGTCTTCTTTCCGGCCAGACGCACATACGGCGCCTTTACCCGGGTATGGTCAAGGCTGAAGCTCTCTACATTGCGCGCGTTCTTCATCAGAAGTACCTCCAGAATATTTTTTGCCCCGGCACAGGTCAGAGCGCCCGGCAGGACGAAAGCATCCCCCGGACCACGAGGGAACTCGTATGGGAGGCTTTCTCGGAAAAGTCGTCATAGGTCATGCCAGCTCCCTCCCCCGCGAGATCCGATATGCTCCGCAGGATCACGAACGGTATCCCGTTCACCGCGCATGCCTGGGCGACTGCCGCGCCCTCCATCTCGACGCAGTCGGGAGCGAAAAGACTGATGATGCGCCCGCGCAGGGCAGGATCGTGCACGAACACGTCTCCCGAGGCAATCCGGCCCTCGACCATCCTGCCGGGGCAGCCCGTGCGGCCGAAGGAATCGAGGGCGATGCGGCGCAGCCTGGCGTCAGACTCGAAGAAAGGGGACACCGTTCCCGGAATCTGGCCCGGACTGTAGCCGAATGCCGTCGCGTCGACGTCATGCTGCACGAGGTCGGTCGAAACTACCATATCGAGTACCGCAAGCCCGCTGGAAAGCCCGCCGGCCGAACCGGTATTGATGATCCCCTGTACCCCGAAAACCGATATGAGAATCTGTGCGCAGACGGCAGCATTCACCTTACCGACGCCGGCGCAGACTATGACCACCGGACAGCCGTCCAGTTCGCCTTCATGGAAATTCGAGGGAACCCTGCCGGACGACGCGGACCGGACGGCCCGAAGCGGCGAGATCCGCGAACAGCAAATCAACTTCCTGACGCACCGCGCCGATGATGCCCGTTTTCATTTCTTTCCTCCGCTGGCCACCAGAGCCTCCGTATGCCGGGCCACGCCGGCTACTATCTTTTCCAGTTCGTCACGGACGACCGGGTACAGCTCGTCTATCTCCGCCGTCGCGCCGGCGAGGACCGCCCGTTCAAGCTCTCGCGCCTTCGCTGAAAGGGTTACCCCTCCGATATTCGCCCCGCTCGAGATCAGGGCATGCACCGCCGCCCTGAGCTCGGCGAGGCTTCCGCTCCGCCGTCCCTCCTCGAGCTGCTCGAGCATCTTCGGGCCGGAACGGCTGAATACCTTCAGGATCATCTCGAGGTTCTGGAGCGAGCCGGTAAAGCTTATGCCGCTTTCCCTGTCCAGTCCGGGAATCCAGTCGCCTTCAACGTGCGATGGCGGAAGCCATTTCTTGAGGCAGGCGACGAAGGCATTGAACTCGATCGGCTTGAGCAGGCAGTCGTTCATTCCGGCCTGCCGGTACAGCTCCGCGTGGGAGGCACCGGCATTCGCCGTCAGAGCGACTATCGGGACGTCCCGGTAGCCAGGGATTGCCCGGAGCAGAAGCGCCGTCTCGGGCCCGTCCATCCCCGGCATCATGTGGTCAAGGAGGACAAGATCGTAACGGCGCTGCTCCGCAAGGGCGATGGCAGTCCGGCCGCTGTCGGCCTCGTCCGCGTGTATGTCGAGCGACTCCAGGAAACCTTCAGCAACCTTCCTGTTGACCGCGCTGTCGTCGACAACGAGAACGCTCATGCCCGAAGTCCTGAAGGAGAGGGAACTTACACCGAGACTCGAGACGAGCGGCAGGCTCATGGTAAAGTCGACATGCTCCCCCTGGATGAAGCGGGCGAAGGCCGGAATAACCAGCGGCTGGAAAATGAAATCGATTGCGGGATCCTTGCCCTGGCTGATGAAGTCCGTCATGGCGAGCAGGGCGAGCCATCTCGTCCCCGTCAGGCGCGGTGCGGCCTTCAGCGCCGCCTCGTAGCCGGTCCGGTACTCGAGGATTACGTGGGTCCACGCGAAGGGTTCGCCCTCCAGCTTCCGGGCAAAATCCGCAGGATCTGAGCAGAAATCCGCACGTACCCTCGCGTAGCCGGCCATCTGCCTGATCGACGCGAGGCAGGATGGATCGGTATTGAACACCAGGAGGGAAACCGTCGAGGTAAAGCGGAAGACGGCGAGCGGCTCGCTCCCGGCTGCTATGCGCTGGTTTATCCCGGCAGTAAAGACGGATCCGGCGCCCTCGTCGCTCTCCAGGGTCAGATTGCCGCCCATCAGCGAAACAAGCCCCTTGCAGATCGCGAGACCGAGACCAGAGCCCTCGACCATCCGGCCCTGTCCGTTCTCGACGCGCGAAAAGCGCTCGAATATCTCCGCCTGCCGGTCCGCCGGAATCCCGATTCCCGTGTCCGTACCCCGAAACTTACCCAGACCGAACGGCCGTCGCCGGACGGTATCGCAGAGACGGCGAGGTTGATCCCGCCAGAGTCGGTAAACTTGACCGCGTTGTTCAGGAGATTGATCAGTATCTGCTTGACATGAAGCTCGTCGCCGACGAGTTTCGCCGGCACGGACGGGTCTATGTCGACGGTGAAGGACAGGTCCTTCTCGGCGGCCTTGACCGCGATGAGGTTGATCACGTCGTGCAAAAGCGAATTGACGTCGTAGACGGCCTCGGACAGCTCGAGCTTCTGGTCCTCTATCCGCGAGAAGTCGAGGATGTCGTTGATGATCGAGAGGAGCATCGTCGCGGAAGAGCGTATATGGGTAACATAGTTTTTCTGTATGGGGGCAAGCGGGGTGCGCGAGAGGAGCTCGTTCATGCCGAGCACCGCGTTCATCGGGGTGCGGAGCTCGTGGCTCATGTTCGCGAGGAACGCAGCCTTAGCGCGCACCGCCGACTCGGCCCGGTCACGGGCGCCGACGAGTTCGGTGGTGTTCGTCGCCATCGTGATGATCCCGAAATTCTCGTTCTGGTAATTGAGCGGCTGGACGCGGTAGTTGAAGAAACACCTTCCGTCGCCCTGGTCGAAGGCTATCGTGCCATCCTTTGCGCTGGAGAAATCGCCGGAAAAAAGCTCCGCGAAAATCCTGTTTGCGGGATTTGCGTTCCTGAAGAGCGTTGCCCAGGGCACGCCGATCACGCTGTGCCAGTCCCTGATCCCTAGGTAGCCGACGAGGGCGCGGGATGCATATTCGATGATACCGTCGGGATTGACGATCGCGATGGCGTCCGAACTCGACTCCATCACGGCCTCGAGGATCGCCTTCGGCTTTATCTCAGCGGTGATGTCGATCCGCGTCAGGATGTACCCGAAAACGCCGGCCGTCGAATCGATTTTCCGGAGGTCAACGTAGTTCCAGTGTATCCCGTCCCTTTCGTCGACGCTCTTCATCACCTGGTGGACGGGCCCGTCGCTGAGGATGATCTGGTCGCGCATCCGCTCGACCAGCGCGATGTCGAGGAGTTTCAGCTCGCCGAGGTTCCTTCCCTCGAGGTCCCGCCAGGAATGGAAGCCGTTGGCGCGCGCGACCGAGTCGCTGACGAGCAGGATCTGCATCTTCCGGTCAAACACGACGATGTCGCCCGGGGTTGAAACCATAAGGGCATCGAGTATCTTCTTGTGCGAATACAGGTGGGTGACCTCGGTGATGAAAAACACCTTGCCGACCAGGCGCCCCTCGAAGGGGACGTTTGCGGCCTTTACCTGGTACCACTCGTATCTGTCGTTGTGCAGGCGGTCGAGCGGGAAGGTCTCGTCCACCTCCATGCCGCGGTTGAGCTTCTCGAACCATTTGCGCACGAGAAGGAGAAGAACCGGATTTTGTATCAGATCAAGGATGTTCTTTCCCCGGACATCGGCTTCCGACGCAAAGCCGAACAGCTCGCGGGCAATCCTGCTCATGCGGCATACCGTGTCGTCGTTCCCCAGATAGATGACCAGGTTCGGGCTCAGGTCAAAGAGGACATCGGTATAGACCGGCGAGTTGAAACTATCCGAGACGTCCTGGTCGCTCATGGTGCAAGCAGTATATACACTAAGCCGCATTTTTTCAAATCCCTACACTTATTGCGTAAAATCTGGTAGCCTGTCCGAATCATGAATAGTTCGGGAAACGACTTCAAGCTGCGGGATATCCTGCAGAAGGAACTGATACATACCTTCTTCCAGCCGATCGTGAGCCTCAAGACCGGGTCGATCTTCGCCTACGAAGCCCTTGTACGAGGAATTCGGGCCGATTCGAGCGCGCTCATTAACCCCGTGGAGCTCTTCGCCCGTGCCGACGAGGAAACGGTTTCCCTAGAGTTCGACCGGCTCTGCAGGAAAAAGGCGCTGGAGAATTTCAGCGACTTCCACACCAAATCGACCGCAATGATGTTCATGAACATCAACACCTCGGTGATCAGCTCGAGCGAGAACGAGAAACCGCACATCAGCACCATCACCCGCCAGATGGGCTTCAACCCGGAGCATATCGGCCTCGAACTCATCGAATCGCAGGCTCGGTCCGCCGACGACCTGATCGACTTCGTGAACCACTACCGCGACTCGGGTTTCCTCATCGTCATCGACGACTTCGGCTGCGAGCATTCGAACCTGGACCGCCTGATCCAGATACATCCGGACATCATCAAGATTGACCGGAGCCTGATCTCCGGAATCGAGAGCGATCCCTACCGCCAGTCGATCCTCAAGTCGATCCATTCGCTGGCCGAGATGACCGGCTCCCTCTGCCTGGCCGAGGGCGTCGAAACCGTCGCGGAGATACGGACCTGCAACCTGCTCGGAGTCGACCTCTTCCAGGGCTTCGGCATAGCCTGCCCCTCGCCCGACCTCCAGAACCTCGAAACTGCGACGCTGCTCCAGATCCGGCGCGTTCAGGAAGCCATCCGCAAACCCACCATCGAGGCGCTCCGCCAGAAACGCCGTCTTACCGGCGACATAAACATCCTTGCCGACTGGCTGATCCGCCAGATATCCCCGGATGACTTCGGCTCGATGAACCAGGTCTTCCAGGAATTCATCGCGATGAACAGCGAGATCGAATGCGTCTACCTTCTCGACGGGGAGGGCATCCAGATATCCGACACCATCGCATCGCCCGTCGTCGCAGGCCGTTCGCGTCCCAACATCTTCTATCCGGCGCCCCGGGGGACGGACCATTCCTTCAAGGTCTACTTCACCTGTTTCGAAGCCCTCGGCGTTCACCGCTACCTGACCGACGTATACCTTTCGCTCGCGTCCGGAAATCTGTGCCGGACCTTTTCCGTCCTGCTCGCCTCGCCGGACCGTACGGACTTTGTCCTGTGCATCGACTTTCTCGAGGAAACCATCCGTACACCGTCAGGGGACATGCAGGGATTTCCCTACCGGCTCCAAGGCGGGACATGATTTAGCAGAATATGGTAAAATAACGCAAGTTTTTCATACAAACAGCTTGATATTCCTCCCATAATACGGTACGGTATCGACAAGATTGATCAGCTTTGTGTTACCATACAGGACCGGCCGGTTCCTCCTCCTTTCGGCCGGTCTTTTTTTTTGTCCGCAGTTGCCGAAACGGGAATTTCGGGATAATCTTGTTTCCATGACACATCAAACCTTCACCCTTACCGTCTCCTGCTCCGACCAGCCCGGACTCATTGCAGCCATCACTGGCTGCATCGCGGAAACGGGGGGGAACATACTCAACCTCGCCCAGCACACCGCCGTCGACATCGGCATGTTTTTCTGCCGCGTATCCTTCGCAGGAACCGACGATTTTACCGAGGGCAACTTCGCCGAGACCTTCGACGCTGTTGCGCGCCACTTCGGCATGAACTGGCAGTTCTTCAATGACAGCCGCAAGAAGCGTGTTGCCGTGCTCGTCTCGAAGACCAGCCACTGTCTCTACGAGATCCTCCTCAAGCACGCCGACGGCGAGCTGGACTGCGAGATTCCGGTCATCATCTCCAACCATCCGGATCTTGCCCACATCGCCACGGCCTTCCACATCCCGTTCTTCCAGGTGGACGTCGCCAAGGGAAAGGATGCCTACGAGGATGACCTTCAGGAGATTCTCGCCACCTACCAGATAGACCTCATCGTTCTTGCCCGCTACATGCAGGTGATGAGCGGAGCCTTCTGCCGGCGCTGGGACACCCGGATCATCAACATACACCACGGCTTCCTGCCTGCCTTCAAGGGGGCAAAGCCCTACCACCAGGCATGGCAGAAGGGCGTGAAGATCATCGGAGCCACCGGCCATTTCGCCACCGCGGACCTGGACCAGGGCCCGATCATCTACCAGGACGTCATCCGCGTCGCCGACACCCGTTCGGTCGACGAGTTCATCCGCATGGGCAAGGACGTAGAACGGCGCGTCCTGGTAGAGGCGGTCCGCCGCTACCTGAGCCACAGCATCTTCCTCCACGACGGCCGCACCTTCGTCATAGAATAAAAAAAAAGCCTGGCAGCGTTCCCGCTGTCAGGCTCATTCTTCCTATATAAACTGCCGCGTTCTCCTGCCGCTGGCCGCTAGATGATGCGGTCCAGTATTTCCACGATCTCTGGATCGTAGAGCCCCTGTTTCTTGCGCAGCTCCTCTACCGCCGATTCCTTGTCGAATATCTCCCGGTAGTTCCGGCGGGAAATCAGTGCGACGAAGGATTCGCAGACATGTATGAGCCGGGCAATGTACGGGATATGGGTGCCGGCAAGCCCCTCGGGATAGCCCGAGCCGTCCATGTTCTCGTGGTGCATCAGCACCCCGTCCGCGAAAACGGGCATGTATTTCTCGGGCACGAACGAAAGCTGCGCGAGCCCCTGCTTGACGTGATTGCGGATCTCGAACTTCTGCTCCTCGTTCAGGTTCTGTTCCTGGAGAAGCTTACGGTCTATCTCGAGGAATCCGACGTCGTAGACCATCGAGACGGCGAAGAAGAGCGTCGCTTCGTATTGGGGCATGCCCATCTCCTGCACGATCTTGAACACCATCTCGGCCACGTTCTTCGAGTTGTTTTTCCTGTTCGTCGCCTGGTCGATCAGGGTCCCGATTTCCTGGCACTTCAGCGCCAGATCGGCAAGCTCCTTCTTTTCGTTCTCGGTCACGGGCGGGGGCGGCAGGCCGGTTTCCTTCATCGAATTGCCTATCAGGCGCATCGCGGGTTCACCCGTTCCGTAGAGCGGAGGCAAAGCCTGAAGGGTCATGTTGGGCAGGGCGGTAAGGGGTGCGCGGGACATCTCGGAGACAGTCCGGAGGGTCTCCATGAACTGGTCATTCTGCTTCTTGTTGTTCCTCATGTTGACCATGAGATTGACGATGACTACGAGGAACACGATGCCGCACATGCCGGCCATGAGCAGCAGGCCGAGGACGACCAGACGGTTGTTCGCACCGGTCACTTCCTTGGCCTGGGCGAGCGCGCGTTCGTAGGCCTGTTTCTGAGTATTGAGGAGTTCCTGCTGGAACTGGCTGTTCATCGACTGTGTCTGTTCGGCCGCCTTTGCTGCAGCCTCGTTCTTGACGGCCTCGAGGGCAAGCTGCAGCTCGAGTGTGTTCCGGAGAACCGGGTTGTTGCTCGGCACGCTGCCGGCGCGCTAGCCGGACGGGCCAGGCGTGGCTACGGAGGTAGCCGGCCGCGTCGGGTCGGTACCCCAGGCGACGTCCTGGGCTTCGTATGTATTGATGATCTTCACGAGCCGGTTGATCCGGTCGCTCGAAAGGTAGGGAAACTCGATCAGCTTTTCCTTGATTGTATTGAAGGTCTTGGTGTCGCGCGTGGATTTCAGCTGCTCGAGATATCCGTAATAGATCGTTTCCGAAAGGACTTCGACGTTCTGGGGAAGCATCTCTTCCTTGTAGGAGCCGAGCACGACGTTTATATAGGAGAATGCCTTTGCAAAATTGCCTGCAGAATACTGGTCGTTTGCCGCCGTCAGATACCGCGTTACCAGAGCCTCGTCGACGGCAAAGACCGAGCCTGCCATCAAAAGAACGGCGAGAATGCCTGAAATTCTGCGAAACAACTTAGTCATAATTTCCAACTCCAATCGCGAGCGTCAGCTTCGAGTCGCTCCGCAAGCCGTCTCCGTACAGAAGCAGCTTTTCCTTCAGGCCGAACAGGAAATGGATATCGAAATCCTGCATCTTTGCAAGGACGAAATTCATTTCCAGGTGCGTTCCCGCCGCGGCCAGCATTCCGGCCGTATACAGATGGCCGGGATACCAGTCGATACCGGTCTGGAGACGCCCCGAGTCGCCCATCTTGACATCGCGGAATCCCGCACCGAGCACCGGCGTATGGAACAGCGCCGGATCGGCCGCCTCGTTTCCGTAATCGTAGCCGAAAGCGGTATAGCCGGCGCGCAGGGCCAGATACTTGCTGAGCGCATTGCTTGATATGGACATGACCCCGCTTCCCGTCCAGTCTATTGACTGTGTACCCATGAACGCGATTATCATGCCCGTTCCTTCAGTATCGGCACCTATCGAGAATTTTTCACCATGAAAAAAGAAAGAACCGCTCAAAGAAAGCCCGTACTTTGCCGAACTTTCGCCGTGATCGTACAGATACCCGCCGTTGGCGAGCCCGAGCATCAGGTCCCATGAATAGGTCCGGTAATGGCTGTTGAAATCCTGGTCAAGGTACACCTTTTTTCCCGTTGAGGTGTTGGTGACCGTCTTGTATGTCTTCGAAAGATCCTGCTTGATCTTCGCCTCGCTGGCCTGCTGCTTGTAGACCTGCAGGGTCTGCTGTTCGGCGACCTTTTTGCTCTCGGCATCCCGTTTGGTGATTGCCGCCTGCACCGTCTGGTAGAGATCCACGGCGTCCTGGTTGTCGAGGTTGTTGTCTATGAGCAGGAGGGAGATGTCGCGCGCAAGATCGAGCTTGTTCTCGATTATCAGCTGGCGCGCTTTTTTGAGCACATAGGCTTCGAGCTTGGGATACCAGGCCGCGCCTGAGTTCTTCGAAAACAGGGTGTTTAGTTCGGGTGTTGACTGGTTTGCCAGGGCGGTATCGACCTGTTTAAAGATCGAGTCAGGTACAGCGGTCTGCGCGTACATAACGGATGAGAAAAGCAGACAAATTGCCACTAACAGACGTACTTTCTTCATATATCACCCCAGATTACAGGCAGATGCTTGCAGTCTACACTTAATTTTAACATGAGAAGATTTAAAAGTACACGATAATATACCCATATCTCCAAAAACGCCAGAGAACCCCCCGGTTTTACCGTGTAAACAACCGTAACCGTGATTTTGTTTCGGCTTGCGGCGGACCGGGCCGCATGGTACTATTTTTTCATTATGACTAACAAACATGCCCCGAAACGGGGAATAAAACCCGGAATAGCGGCCGCAATCCTGCTCGCGGCACTCGCTGCCGGCCTGGCGCTCGCACTTATCCTGCTGTTCCCACGGAAACCCGTCATCGCATTTTACCGTCTTCCCGAGCCCGTTGTCTCCGCGATCATGCAGGAAGCATCGCTTCCGGAAAATTCCGGAAAGCAGGGCTTTTCCTTCATCACCCTCGACGGGGAACTTCCCCTCCCGGAACAGAAAAAAGCCCTCGCCCGGGCGGACCTCCTGTTCACCGAGGACGGCAGGGCGGCAGCCGAGCTTGCACCCCGCGCGATCCCGGCCGGAGACGATCTGCTCCGCCTGATGCCCACGGCCATGCGCTTCTCGGGCCGTACGGGGGAGACCGCCTGGGGGCTCCCGCTTCTCCTCGACCATTTCGAGCTTGCATGGAACATGTCGATGCTTTCTGCCAGTGGATACACAAAGCCCGAGACGATCTCCAAACTGCGCACCGAAGCCGCAGGGATCAGGAAGCCGGGGGTATGGCCGATCGTCTGCGCCGGAGCCGACGACGGCAACCTCCTCATGCTCACCGGCGCACTGACCGAAGCCCTTTCGGGCGCCGACGCCTGCCTCGCGGTCGCCGATTCCGCTTCCCGCGGAACGTCGTTCAGGGACCTCCTCGCCACCACGAAGCTCGGCGAAACCCTCGACACCCTGATCTCCTGGAGGAAAGAGGGGCTGCTCCACCCCGAATGGTTCAGGATGACCGAATCGGAC
>Ga0183099_1002137_pt1 | contig 10479 bp, 11 predicted proteins | sample Biomet1_FD_127788 | JGI IMG/M metagenome (GOLD analysis project Ga0183099, IMG submission 127788) | Microbial communities from bioreactor (seeded with anoxic lake sediment) at LBNL, California, USA - Biofuel metagenome 1 | ecosystem: Engineered > Bioreactor > Anaerobic > Unclassified ... | reverse complement strand
CCACTATTATCGTAAAGATTAATATCGTGAATTCCTTTTACATAAACTTTTGAAAGTTCATCTCCTCTTTCAAAGTTATCTAGTCTTTGACCTAAAGTTAAGTCCAATTTCCCCAGTTTTTTCAAATCTATCACTTTATCTCTTAATTCTCCATCATAATAATCTGAATTATTCACATAAGTTATTCCATCATCATCAATAGATCTATCGATATACTCTTCTTCTTCTTGCCCAAGTTTAAGTCCAAAAGACACATTTCCTTGACTCAAAGTTAATTTCCCATAACTACTCTTAGTATCTTTATATGTTATGTCTTCATCTCTAAAATATTGCTTTTGTCTATCTGTATAACTTGTCGAAGCGGATCTAAACGGGTCATCTACAAGATTTAGCGTGTTTTCCTCTTCTTTTTCATATAAATCAATACTATAATTCAATTTCCCATTAAAAAGTTTATAATTCCCTAAAGATATTTTCTTTTCATTAAGATAGTTATCATATTTTTTTACAGTGAAAGGTACGTAATTCCAATCCTTTGCCCATCCATCTACAGCATTAAGGTATTTACCTCCATAATATCTCTCATCATCATCTAGGGCTACCCATGTATCCCAAGTTTTTTCTTGAGTATAAAAGCTAACTCCATATTTTTTAAGATTAACATCTAGAGTAATATCATCTAGAGCACTTGTCGTATCTGCCTTCTGAGAACCTGGATCTATATCCTCTAAATAATTATATTTAACATTAAATCCGTATAGAAAGTTATCTTTTTTAAAATCAACACTTGATTTCATATCATTATCAGTTTCTGTGTCACTTGTTATATCATCTGTTGTTTCTGCTAATAAAGTTTGTAAAAATTGCTTATTATCAGCATACTGAACATTTGACTTTAGGCTCATATCTTTCTCTTTACCCATCCCTGTCAAATCAGTAGACAACTCATATCTTGATAATTTTGTTTCTAGTCCACTATATGCATTAGTTAAACTAACTCCACTTTCTGAATCTTCTAATGCATCTATAACATCATTAATTGTGTTAATTGTTTGATTCGTATATTTAAAATTTACTGTACCATACTGTCCTTTGTATGTATGGTTGTATTCCAATTTATACTCTTGCTCATAATCACCTTTTGGCACTATAAGGGCATCAGACAGAGTTATTTTTCCTGTATTTTCTTTATTCCCATTAACTTTATATATATTATCCCATTGTCCTATATAAAGACCTTTTTTGGATGTCAATTTTAGAGCTGCACTTCCGTTAAAATAATTACTATTATATCCGTAATCTAATCCCCAAAGAATATAAGTTCCGTTAGTTCCATCTGACCCAATTATTGGAAATAAAGGTGCTGTAGAATCTGATTTCAAAGAACTTGCATACCACGGTAGCCATAATATTGGGATTTTCCCTGCATAGACAAAAACATTATTTGCCACAAGTTTTTTTCCTGGATAAATTGATATTTTTTTTGCCTTCAAATGATATGGCAAAACATCCTCTGGTTTATCTTCAAATGTTTTTAATTTTAAAGCTTCTTTAGATGTTGTAAACCAAGCATTTTTTACATGAGCTTCATCAGGAAATTGAGCCAAGAATTCCTCTCCACCATAATATATCTTATTATTTAATTCTGGTGCTCCATCTACCTTAACGTAAGAAATTCCATTTCTCACTTTCAAATTTTGATTATCCAAATTAAAATATATCTCTTCTGCTTCTACCTTATTTTCACCTTGTTCAAAGATAACTCCGTCACTGGCTAACACTAGATTTTTATCAGTCATTTTTTTTAGTTTATAAGCTTTTATTTTTGCTGTTTTTTCTGCATCTGCATTAGGATAAACAAAAGTCACTCCCCCATCAGCAGTAAATTCTTCATTATTAAAATCTATAGTAGCTTCATCTGTCTCTACATCAAGCTTATTTCCACTAGGATACAGATTAAATACCACCAATATCATCATTATATATTTTAGATAATTTTTATTAAACGCTTTCCCAAACATCGATTCCTCCAAAACTTCTATTAAATATCATTGTATTATAGCACAATTAATTCTAAGAAAAAAGCAATCCATATAATTTTGCATAAAAAAAGGGCAAAAGCCCTCATTCACTAGATAGCCATTCTAAAGCCTCTTCTCTAGTGCAAAACACCCTTACATTTTTTTGTCCAGAATAGCGAAGATATGCATTAAAAAGTATTCTTTTTACTCCGCAAATTCCAAGTACACCAGTTTTTGCTATATGTTCTTTTAATGTTATCTTTCCTACTTTTATAACTTCTTCCATGTATCTTGGAGAACCAAATGAATTATTGTAGTTCGACATAACCAATACTTTTTTTTCTTGCTGTAATAGTATACTTCTTTCTTTATAAAGTATATTTATCATTTCGTCGGCAGTTATACATCCATCATAATTTGAAAATAATATTTTTTTATCTTTATATTCAATCCAACTAACTTCCATATGTGTACCTCCTATTTTTACTTTACATTTAAAGTATAGGCGATTTTTATTTATGAAACAACTTTTTGAATTTCGATTTGTAAAAAAAAAGAGCCAAATTATATTCTGGCTCATCTCAAAACTAATAACTAGCTAATTTATCTTTTAAAGCTTGTTTTTGCATTAATCCTACAAGAGTATCTACTACTTGACCATTTTTGAAAACTATCATTGTAGGGATACTTCTTATTTTGTATTGTTGAGCTAAACTTTCAACTTCATCAACATTTACTTTTGTTATTTTTTGAGGAATTTCAGTACTTAGTTCGTCTAATATTGGTCCTAACATTTTACATGGTCCGCACCAAGCTGCCCAAAAGTCAACTAATACTACTCCCTCATATTTTAAAACTTCAGTTTCAAAGCTTGAATTATCTAGATGAATTACTTTACTCATTTTTAAACCTCCCATTTTTAAATTATACCAATCTTATCATGTATCTTTTCCTTTGTCAATTGGTCAAGAATTTTTCTGATTATTCTTGGCTTTGTATATAGTTTATACTCTGTATTTCTCATTATCCTTTTAATTTTTTTTCATCAAATTTCTTTTCTATATCAATTTCCAAGTACTTATTTTTTATGACACCATCTGTATTCTCAAGATATTCTAGAGCTATATCTCTGACTAATTTAACAGTTTTTACATCTGTAGTAATATCAGTAAATCTAAGGTCAGAAATCCCACTTTGACGTTTTCCAAATATCTCTCCAGACTTTCTAAACTTCAAATCCTCTTCAGCTATTACAAATCCATCATTGGTTTTTTCTAGAACTTCCAGTCTATTTATTGAGTTATCATTTGTCGAGGACGAAACTAAAAAACAATAAGCTTTCTTAATTCCTCTTCCTACCCGTCCACGAAGCTGATGAAGTGCTGACAGTCCAAATCTATGAGCATCATTTATTATCATTATCGTAGCATTTGGAACATTAACTCCTACCTCTATAACAGTTGTAGATACAAGTACATCTAAATTTCCTTTTTTGAAAGAGTGCATTACCTCGTCTTTTTCTACATTACTCATTTTCCCATGAAGTATTCCTAACCTAAACTCTCTCAACTCATTCTCTTGCAGTTCATCAAAAAGTTCTTCTACCGACTTCACGTTTAATGTTTCGCTCTCTTCAATAAGTGGCGCAACAATATATACTTGGTCACCCTCTTTAAGTTTCTTTCTTACAAATTCGTACATCTTACTTTTCTCTATATTATCTTTTATGCACTTAGTTCTTATGGGTGTTCTTCCCGGAGGCAGTTCATCAATTATAGATAAATCTAAATCTCCGTAGATACTAAGAGCCAAACTCCTTGGAATAGGCGTTGCCGACATAACCAAAAGGTTTGCAAGATTTCCTTTTTCTCTAAGTTTCCTTCTCTGCTCTACTCCAAATCTATGTTGTTCATCTATAATTATAAGGCCCAATTTCTTAAACTCGACTTCATCTTCTATAAGAGCATGAGTTCCAATCAAAATATCTATCATTCCCTCTTTTAATCTTGCCAAAAGTTCCGTTCTCTTTTTCCCTTTTACAGACCCTGTCAAAATTTCTACTCTTATTCCATAATTATTAAGCTCATCTACCATAGACAAGTAATGTTGGACAGCAAGTATTTCAGTCGGTGCCATAAGTACCCCTTGATACCCGTTCTCCACCATATAAAGAAGCAACACTTCTGCCACTATTGTTTTTCCACTTCCTACGTCACCCTGTATAAGCCTGTTTACTACTTTCCCACCACTCAAATCTTTATGAACCTCTGTAATTACTCTTTTTTGAGCAGATGTTAAACTAAAATGAAGATTTTCTAAAAACTTTTTAACCAAATTTTTATTATCATTCAAAGTATATATTTCATGAGTTTTATGGAGAAGATACTTTGATTTTAGTATTCCAAACTGTAATAATAGAAGCTCTTCTATGGCAAATCTTCTTTTTGCTTCTTCCAGTTCCTTTTCATTTTTAGGGAAATGTATATATCTCATGGCTCTTTGTCTATCTACAATTCCGTATTTTTTAAGTATCTCTTCAGGTATATTTTCCTGTAACTCTTTAATTTTATTAATAATTACCCATTTCGTGTATTTTCTTATATCATTTTGACTGACTCCATGAACGAGAGCATAAATTGGTAATAATTCTGCCTTAACTTTTTCATCATCTTTTAGCACTTTAAACTCTGGATTAGTTATTTGCCAACCAAAACCTCTCTTTGCAAGGCCTATAAAGAGCATCTCTTTACCTTCTACCACATACTCCTTGACATATGGCATCCCAAACCAAGTAAGCTCCATGTATCCAGTCCCGTCACTTATTTTTGCCTTAAATAGTTTCCTTCTATTAGATGTTGTAGTCATTCCAGCCTTTATTACCATGGCTTTTACCAGAACAAACTCTTCGTTTCTTATTTCACCGATACTTTTAATATTAGTTCTATCTTCATAGGTTCTAGGAAAATTATAAAGCACATCAAAATAACTGTTTAATCCCAACAGTTTAAACTTTTTAAGCACCTTTTCATGAAGGCCTTCTACCTTATCAAACATTCCCTTATATAACTCTAAGTTATCTTCCATAATTTTTCACCACTCTAAAAATTTATAAACCAATTATAGCATTTTCGGTTAAATATTGAATTATTTATTTTATAGATGTATAATAGATATGTATACAAAATTAGTGTAATCTTTATAATTAGGAGGTTTTATGCGCAGACTAATATTTCTTTTTTTACTTCTTATAAATATATCTTCCTATGGAATTACCAATGTTAAAATTATTCTCCCTGAATCAGAAAAGGATGTTAGATATACTTATTATCTTGATTTGTTAAAACTTTCTCTGGACAAAACAACTAAAAAATACGGAAAATATCAACTTAATATTCAATATCGAGACGTTACTAGAAAAAGACTTATCTCTTATCTTGCTGATGGAAGTCCTGATTTGGATGTTATTTGGACAGGGACTACTATCGAAAGAGAAAAAATTATGCTTCCTGTGAGAGTTCCTCTTCTAAAAGGACTTAAAGGCTGTCGACTTCTTCTGATAAACAAAGATAAAAAGGATGTTTTTTCTAAAATAAAATCAGTTAATGAATTAAAAAAAATGACTGCTATCCAAGGAATAGATTGGCCTGATACTTCAATTCTTACTGCAAATAACTTTAAAGTGGAAACTACTGCCATTTATGAAGGAATGTTTAAATCACTTAATTTACAACGTGTCGACTACTTCCCACGTGCTATAAACGAGCCTTTTGATGAGTTGAAAGCAAGACCTAACCTTAATCTTATGATTGAGCCATCAATTATGCTCTACTATCCTGCACCAAATTTTTTCTTTGTAAATATAAAAAAAATAGAACTAAAAAACAGAATTGAAGAAGGATTAAATATGGCTATTAAAGATGGTTCTTTTGATAAATTATTCTATAATCATCCTTCTAATTCTGAAATTTTCAAAAAAATAAATTTTAAAAAAATGAAAATATTTAAACTCGATAATCCATTCTTAACAAAAGAAACCAAAGCAATTATGAACAAAAAAGAGTATATAATAAAAATAGATTAGAAGCCGTAGCCTCTAATCTATTTTTTATAGTAAAACTATATAATACTTTTTATCTCCTACCTTAAATTCTTCTACCTTTTTATCCTTAGCTTTCGTATACTTTTTATGAGTATATTTTTTAGCTAATTTTGCTGGATAATCTTCTGCTTTTCTTGAAGATAAAGTTATCAATAAATTCCATATCTCTTCTCTATTTTTGCTAATAAGATAATCATCTATTCCATAAGAAAAAAGATTGTCTCTATAGACTGGATGAGTTTTTATCCCCTTAAAATCTATTTTTCTATTTTGTTTTTTGTTCAGATACTCTCCTAATACTTTAATATATTCCACTTACTTCTCCTTCGTTTAACTCCAAATCATCTACATAATAGTTCTTCAAAGTAACTATCGCTTTTTCTATTGCATCTTCAAAATTAATTATAACATTCATAAGCTCATTTTCATCTAAATTTTCTACTTCCAAAGTAGTTGTAATAATTAAAATATTATCTTCCCTATCTGTCGCATCAATAGCCATAGCTAAAGGAACAATATCATAATTAAGTTTTAGTAGTTCTTTATAAATATTTACATCCTCATATATTTCATTAAGAGGTAATACATCTAACTGAAAGTAAAGTTTCTTATCCTCTTCAATTATTATAAGCTTAGCTTTAATATTTTTTAAGCCTACTAGAATTATATTATTACTCTGTATTTCACTCAGATATCCATTAGCTAAAAGTACTTCTTCTACCGTCCTTTTAATCCTTACGTTTACAGAAGTTTCCATAACTATTCACCTCTTTTAAAGTCATCAACATCAATAGGAACTCCAACGTTCACTTCTATAATAGACAAGTCATTATCATAATTTATTCCTACATACTCTTTTTGACAAAATTCACTATTTACATCTCTTTGAAAAAAACTCGTATTGATTTTTCTATCATATACTCGATTTTCTTCAATTATTTTTAATATATAAGTATTATTCCTTATAAAATCAAATCTTTTTTCCAAGTCGCTATCATTAAAGAGATAATAAATTTCCAAAACTTCCTCATCATAACTATAATCGATTATCCAATCTCTACTATCTATCTCTTCTGCCAACGCTTTATCTAACTCTTCCTTTGAAATATTTATATTTTTTAATAGTTCCAGAAGATTTACTTTAAAAAAAGCATCTTCAATTTTATAATCAATAGAACTAAAGTCGTCAAACTCTGAAAAATATTTAGAACAAAAATTTTCTACAAATTCATAAAAGAAATTGTGTATCTCTTTACAATAAAAATAATCATCATAAAACATCAGTCCTCTATCATCTTTAGACCCTAACCAAAAACTTCTATCAAAACTACTTTTTAAAAAATATTTGTTAAATGTTCTAAACATACTATATCCTAAAATAGTATCATCTTCAAAACAAATTTGTAAATAAGTATCCTTATTAAAATATAAATTTAGCCACTTTAAAGTCCCCACACTTAAAAGTCCATGTTTTATAATTTGATACTCCCCATTTTTCATATGAAATGCTAAATTCAAATCAAATTCATCAAAATTAAACTTGTCAAAAATTAATTTTTCTCCAATAGGATATAGCTCCATTACTTTTTTAAATTCTTTTTCTATGCTAATCATCTCTCCACCCCATAAAAGTATAGCTTATTTTTTCCAATATATAAAGTTTAATTTAACAAAATTCTGTGTTATAATCTCATGGGGTGATGATATGTTTCTCAATAAAAACTTGTATTATGAGATTGATGTATTGAAAAATTTAGGTTTAACTGCTATTTATTCTACTATGGAAGCTGGAAGTCCTGCTCCATACAATAATCCAAATGGACTTGACGAGTTAAAAATTCTTGCTAATGTTTTACAAAAGTCAGATAAAACTCTAGTTTACGCTAAACAAACTCATTCTGATAATATTGTTATTTTGGAAGACGATATTGCTAGAGCATATTCTGATGTTGATGGATTTGTTACCAAACGAAAAGACGTACTTTTAGCTACTTTTTATGCAGATTGTCTGCCAATATATATTTATGACTCAAAACAAGAGATTATTGGACTCTGTCACAGTGGTTGGGTAGGAACACACAAAGGTATTGGTTCTAAAATGTTAGATATATTTATTGATAAATATAAAAGTAATAAAGAGGATTTGATAATTGTCTTAGGAATTGGTATCGGGCATTGCTGTTATGAAGTCTCTGAAGATTTTTATGACAAATTTAATACTGTTTCCAACGAAGACCTTATGAATAAAAGCTTTTATAGAAAAAAAAATCAGTTATATTTTAACAATGAAGATTATAATTACTACAAATTTAAACAGCTCGGTATTACTTCTGTGTTCAAAAGTAATAAATGTACTTATTGTTCTGGAAATTTCCACTCTTTTAGAAGAGATAAAGAAAATTCTGGAAGAAATGTTGCTCTTTTAGGATTTTAAAATAAAACCCGCAAGTATTAATTTATATACTTGCGGGTTTTTAATTCTTTGAACACTTTTGTGAAGCTTCTTTGTTATAGGAAACTACTTATAATTTTCTTGAATCATGTTTGATTTTTTCAACATTAAACACTTGGACTCCGCGTCCAAGCCTCGTAAACGTGACGTTTAATCCTTTTATTCTTAAAAGTCATATTTTTGTATTGATTCTATAAGCGTCCAACGTCAGGTGGCGCAAGGTGGCTGCGCAAGCCACAACCTTAAAAATTCTTTCTAATTCAACAACTCTTACATAAACGATTTCAATATCTCTACCTTACCAATAATCTCTATCTCCAACTCTGCTGGAATAAAGTAAGTATCTCCCTTAAATATTGCATACTCTTTTCCATTACAAATAATTCTAGCTTCTCCGTCCATTATGGATAAAACAGTAAAATTACTGCAAACTTTATCTTTGTATAGCCCATCAATATTAAGTTTATCTATACTAAAATACTCTCCTCTAATAAGTTCCTGTACTTTAGCACCTTCTACCTCAACAGTTTTTCTGCTTTCTTCTGTAGATATTTCAGGTTTCTCTCCATAAACTATTACTTCTGCTGCTTTATCCAAATGAAGCTCTCTTATTTCTCCATCAACTATCCTATCAAAATCATATATTCTATAAGTTGTATCAGAGTTTTGTTGAGTTTCACATATTACAACAGACCCTTCAAGACTGGCGTGAACAAGTCCGGGGTTTACATTAATAAAATCGCCTTTTTTTACTGAAATCACATTAAATATATCAGTAAAATCTTTATTGCTTACTTTTTCTTGAAATTTTTCTTTAGTTACTCCATCTGCAATCCCCATTATTAACTTAGCATCTTCACTTGCATCAATAATATACCAAGATTCTGATTTTCCAAACTCTCCTTCTACCCTAAGTGCATACTCATCACTAGGGTGTACTTGTACAGAAAGTCTGTCATTTACATCAAGATATTTTATTAGTAGAGGAAAGTTATCTCCGTATTTTTCATAAACAGCCTTACCCACTAGTTTTTCTTTATACTCTTTTAATAGATTTTCTAAAGTTTGACCTTCTAACTCTCCATTTTCTACAATACTCATCCCATTTTTGTGTGATGATACTTCCCAGCTTTCCCCTATATTTTTATCAAGAGGAAGTTCCATTCCAAGAAGCGTTTCAAATTTTCTGCTTCCCCATATTTTCTCTTTAAATACTTTTTTAAACTTTAACGGATACATCCCAAAACTCCCTCATTATTTTTTTATATTTATTATTAACTAATTTTTTTAACTCCGTAAACTTCTCTTACTCCATGCCATTTCCCATAAGATTACGTTAAAAAAAAATTTAAAACTTTTTCCTTGGACTTCGCGTCCAAACCTCGCAAGCGTGACGCTTGACCCAATTATTCAATTTGAATATCCTTTACTTTTTTTACAAGATTAAAAAACAGTAATATTTAAATTTTCAGGGGTTAAGCGTCACGCTTATGCGATGCAACTGCATAAGTTGCGGTTTGCTTACCTATTCAAAATAAATCATATTTTATCTATTCAACAACTGTAACCCCAATGCTATAGCTCCACAAAGCCCTGCATTATCTCCTAACTTAGGCGCAACAATGTAGTTATCTATATCTTCCAATATCTCTTTTTTATTTATATAGCCGTTAAGCTGTTTAATAACTTCTTTTCTAATTAATGGAAACAGTTGCTCTTGCTTCATAACTCCGCCACCCATTATAATCTTTTCTGGAGATACTATCAAGATGAAATTCACTAAAGCCTGTGCCAAATAAAAAGCTTCCATTTCCCATGCTTCGTGGTTTACATGAAGTTCATCCCCTTTAATCCCCATCTTTCTTCTATTGCAGGTCCCGCTGCTACACCTTCAAGACAATCTCCAT
>Ga0183099_1002136_pt1 | contig 10480 bp, 10 predicted proteins | sample Biomet1_FD_127788 | JGI IMG/M metagenome (GOLD analysis project Ga0183099, IMG submission 127788) | Microbial communities from bioreactor (seeded with anoxic lake sediment) at LBNL, California, USA - Biofuel metagenome 1 | ecosystem: Engineered > Bioreactor > Anaerobic > Unclassified ... | reverse complement strand
AGGGCAAGGGAGCCACTTTCATCATCACCCTGCCCAGGCGCAGAGACTAGAGCAACGACCCCGGAGAAGGAGTGCATATATGAGCATACGCGTTCTATTGGTCGACGACGAAACCGACTTCATTGATACCATGGTCAAACGTTTCGGCATTCGCAAAATGCCGGTGGTTGCGGCAAGCAGCGGCAAAGAAGCATTGGAGCGCGTAGCCGAACAAGAATTTGACGTAGTGATTTTGGATATGCGCATGCCCGGCATGGACGGACTGGAAACGCTTAAGGAAATTCGCCGTGTGTCCCCGCTTACGGAGGTCATCATGCTTACCGGCCACGCCTCGCTGGAAACCGGTATGCAGGGCATGAACCTCGGCGCGTACGACTATATTTTGAAGCCCGCAGACTTCGACGAACTGCTGGACAAGGTGCGCAAGGCCTATGAACGCAAACAACTCAATGCCAGAGTTTCAAGCTAGCACACCGGATCCAAACCGCTCCAAGGCGCTGCTGACCAAGGCCACAGGCGCGCGCGTTTGGCGCGACAACCGTTTCTCTCTCTGGCTGCATTTCCTGGTACCGCCGGTCCTTGCCGCCCTGGCCGTTGCGGCCACCTTTGCCGCGCCGCCCTTGGCCGCCGTGCTGGTTTTTTCCGTGCTTGTGCTGGCGGCCTTTTCCGCGCGTGAGCTGATGACGCGCTTAAGCTTGGCCGAGGAATCACGCAACGCCCTGACCGCCCAGCTTATCCAATCGCAAAAATTGGCAGCGGTGGGCGAACTTTCCGCTGGCATCGCCCATGAAATCAACAACCCCATCGCCATCATTTCCCAAGAAGCGGAATGGTCCACCCACTTGGTGGGTGAAGCCGAGGCCCAGTGCCAAGCCGACTTTGCAGATGTACGCGACTCACTACGCGAAATACGCGCCCAGGTGGACCGCTGCAAAAACATCACGCACAAGCTGTTGGACTTTGCCCGCAAGCGTGAGCCCGTGTGCCAAGATGTGGACGTGGCGCGGCTGGTGGACGACATGGCGCGGTTGGTGGATAAAGAGGCCTCCTACAAGAACGTTTCGTTTGTGCGTAATCTGCCACAAGATTTACCCAACCTGCGCACCGATGCCCCGCTGTTGCGCCAGGTGGTGCTCAATCTGATGACCAACGCCCTGCACGCCGTGTCCATCGGCGGCCACATTGTAGCCTCGGCGGCATACACGCCGCAAACGTTGGAGATCAGTATTTCGGACAATGGCTGCGGTATCCAGCCGGAGGATTTGGACAAGATCTTCAACCCCTTTTTCACCACTAAGCCGCCGGGCCAAGGCACCGGCTTGGGGCTTTCCATGTGTCACAACCTTGTGGAAGGCCTGGGCGGCACCATTGAGGTCAAAAGCACCGTGGGCCAAGGCACCACCTTTACCATCCACCTGCCACGCTGAGGCTCCATGCTCGATTCTTCCGCTATTCACCTGACCACCCACGACGGCCAGTGCAAAGAACTACCCGTGGCCAGTGGCCTGACCTTGGCCCAGGCCATCTTTCTGGCCGGGTTGTGGGAGGGCGTGCCCCTGTGCGCAGGTATGGGCAAATGCGGCTTGTGCCGCGTGCGCTTCACCTCCCCCGCGCCCGACCCGGCAACAGAAGAGATCTCGCGCCTGGGGGGCGAGGCCGTGGCCGAAGGGTGGCGTCTTTCCTGCCTGCACCCAGCCCGGCCCTGCGCCATCGAACTGCCGGCACCCAAACGCTCGGCCAAGGCCAGAAGCACCACCACGAGCGCAAGCACAGCACAGGACCACACGAGCGGCCCGCTCCAACTCGCCGTCGATCTCGGCACCACCAGCATCCACTGGGCGGCGTTGCGCGGCGGCAAAACGAGCACCACCGGCCAAGGGCTGAACCCACAAATGGGCCTGGGCAGCGAGGTCATGGCACGTTTAAGTTTGCACAACAGCCCGGCGGTGCGGACATTCTGGCCGATCTGGTGCTGGAACGTCTGCGCGGACTGGTACGCCAAATTGAAACGGAACACGGCAGGGCCATCGACCAGCTGTGCCTCGCGGGCAACAGCGCCATGACCTACCTTGCGCTGCGTTTACCAACAGCCGGCCTAGCCCGCGCACCCTATCGCCTGGGCTACACCGGGGGCGATCAACAACACCTTGCCCCAGACCTGCCACCCGCGCTTATTCCGCCACTGCTTTCGCCCTTTGTGGGCGCGGATTTGAGCGCAGGCATGGCCGCCCTGCATTATGCGCCAGAAGGACCACCTGCCTACCCTTACCTGCTGGCGGACCTGGGCACCAATGGCGAGTTCGTGCTGGCGCTTTCCCCCTCGGAACATTTGCTGGCCAGCGTGCCCATGGGGCCGGCCCTGGAAGGCGTTGGCCTGCGCCACGGCAGAACAGCCGCTCCCGGCGCTGTGCGCTCCTACACGCTCACCCCTGCGGGACTGACCCCGGAATTTGTGGAGCGCCCCCCCCTGCCAGGACAAACCGGGTCGGAAGAGGAAGCGGGCATTACCGGCGTGGGCTATCTGTCCCTTGCCGCCGCACTGCTGCGGGCCGGAGTGCTGGACGAGTCGGGCCGGTTCGTGGTACCCGCCACGCCCTTGGGACGGCGCATCGCCACCGGGCTGACGCAAGACCCCACCACAGGGGAGCAGACTTTGCGGCTCCCCGGCGGGCAACTCTTCCCGGCCTCGGATGTGGAGGAGTTAGTCAAGGTCAAGGCGGCCTTCAACTTGGCGCTTTCCCGCCTGCTGGCCGAGGCGAACCTCGCGCCCTCGCAGCTTACCGCTGTGTGTTTGGCGGGTGCCATGGGCGAGCATGTGGACCCGGCGGACCTCGCCACCCTTGGATTTTTACCCGGCGCGCTTGTTCCAGCCGTGCGCCGCTCGGGCAATACCTCGTTGGCCGGGGCGCGGCTTCTGCTGTGTAACCCCGCCGCTTGGGAGTGGGTTCTCAGCTTGCCCGCGCACTGCCGCGCTCTGGATTTGGCCACGGACCCCAGCTTCGGTTCCCTCTACGTTGAAAGGATGGTGCTTCGTCATGTCGCCTGAACAATTATTCTCCCACCCCAGCCGTGATTTCCTCACACTCATGGCTGGACTGCCGAAGCATCTGGATGCCGCCATGCCCATGCGCAAACAGCACCGCCGCGAGCTGCCGGGCGATATCCGCCACTTGTCGCACCTGCTGACCGACGAACGCGACGACCTGCGGCGCGACTATCTGGCTGACCCAGCCGCGCTTTCGGCCTACATGCGCTACTTCATGCCCTGGAATCTGTACCGCCTGGGCGTGCTGTTCTCCGGTTTGGCGCTGGATCCAGGCGGCGACAACCCTGAGGCGGAAACCACCATCATCGACCTGGGCACCGGGCCGATTACCGCGCCGCTGGCCCTGTGGATGAGCCGCCCGCGCCTGCGCAAACGCAAGCTGCATTTCATTTGCGTGGACCGAGCGCCAAAGCCCATGCGTCTGGGCCTGGATACACTGACACATATGGCCGCGGTTCAAGGCGGGCTGGCCCCCTGGCGCGTCACGCTGGTCAAAGCCCCGTTGGATGCCCGGCTGCGGGAAAAGGCCGACCTCGTCATCATGGCCAACGCACTGAACGAGGTGATGGACCGTAGCGAAGGCGAATTGCTGGAAAACGCCGAGGCCCTGGCCGAGCACCTGCGCTCCATGATGACCCCGAACGGTGCGCTTCTGGTAGTGGAGCCGGGCGTGCGCCCCTCGGCACATCTCATTGCCGCGCTGCGTCGTGGATTGCTGCACCGCGGGCTCAACCCGCTTTCGCCCTGCCCGCACACCGGCCCTTGCCCCATGAGCGGGCGCGGTTATACCGCTTGGTGCCACTTCAACTTCGAGGCCGACTCTGCTCCCGGCTGGCTCAAAAAGCTTTCCGAAGACGCCCGACTGACCAAAGACAACGTCAGCCTGAGCTTTCTGCATTTCTCCGCGCGTGGCCGCAAGCTGGAGGCTCCCGAGGGCACAAGCTTTGTACGCGCCGTTTCCGGTCCCTTTGAGCTGCCGGTGAACGAGCTGGCCAGCGAGGGCCGTGTTGACCGTCGTTTCGGGCAGTATGCCTGCTCTGATCGCGGCCTGACCCTGCTTTCCGTGCCGCGCAAGCACTTGGTGCCCATGCCTGGGACTCTTTTGGAGGCCGCCTGGCCGGAGGAACCAGCCAAGGACGTCAAATCCGGCGCGCTTGTGCTGCCCCTGGGCCACATCGACGGGCTCCAGACCCGACCCGAAGCCGAAGGGAACGCCCCGGCGAAGCCCAAGGCGGAGCCGAAGGAAAAACCGGCGCGCAAGCCCGCGCTGCTGCCCTCGCAGCGTCCGCTGAAAACACCAGGCAAACCTTCTGCCAAACCGGCAGGCAAATCGACTGCTTCCCGTTCCACAAAACCGGCTGGCCCCAATCCATCAAAATCGGCTGCGCCCCATCCCACAAATCCGGCTTCGCCTGGGGCTGACAAAAGCGGTGCCCCAAAAGCGAGTGGAAAGCCAACAGCACCGAAAGCTGGCGCCCCCAAAAAGCGTACGCAAAAATCCGGCACAGCTCCGGCAAAACCCAAGGGTGGCAAAGGTCGTGCGGATCGTTGATCTAGGCCTGACGCAGTACAAGGAGGCCGAGGCGCTGCAAGTGGCCACCTTGGCCGAGGTGCTGGAGGGCGCGGAAGAAACGCTCTTCCTGGTGGAGCACCCCAAGGTCATCACCCTTGGCAAACAGGGTGGCGGCGAGAACCTGCACGTGAGCGCGGACGCACTGGCCGGCATGGGCATAGAGCTGGCGCAAACCGCACGCGGCGGCAACATCACCTGCCATTTTCAGGGCCAGCTGGTCGCCTACCCCATCTTTCGGGTGGAAAAGCGCAAGGGTGGTATCCGTAAGTTTTTCGCGGACATGGAAGAAGCCGTCATCCGCACCTGTGCGCATTTCGGCGTGGTGGTGGAGCGGCGTCCAGGCTTTCCCGGCGTGTGGATCAACCCCGCTGCGGGAACCTGCGACCATCCGCGTAAAATTTGCTCCATGGGCATCGGCGTACGGCGGGGCATAACCTACCACGGCCTAGCCCTCAACGTGGGGCCGGATGTTTCCCTCTTCGACCTCATCACGCTTTGCGGCATCAACGGAGCTGTGGCCACCTCGCTCACGAAAGAAGCTGGCCGCGCCATCGACATGAAGGAAGTGAAGGATGTCCTCACACGAGAATTCCGCACCCATTTTGCGCATCCCCCCCTGGCTTAGGGTCAAGCTGCCCACGGACAAGGGCTTTGCCTGCACCAGCCACCTGCTGAAGGACCTGCGCCTGAACACCGTGTGCCAGAGCGCGCGTTGCCCCAACACCTGGGAATGCTTCTCCAAGTCCGTGGCAACATTTTTGATTATGGGCCGGGAGTGCACGCGCAATTGCGCCTTTTGCAACATTACGCCCGGCAGGCAGGAGCCTCTGGACGCTGACGAGCCCCGCCGCCTGGCCGAGGGCGCGGCCCGCCTGGGACTCAAGCATGTGGTCATCACCAGCGTAACGCGCGACGACCTGCCTGATGGCGGTGCCGAACATTTCGCCCGTTGCATCCACGAGGTGCGCGCCGCACTGCCCGGCTGCACCATCGAGGTGCTCATTCCCGATTTTCAGGGCGACGAGGCCGCGCTGGAAACCGTGCTGCAGGCCGGGCCGAATGTGCTGAACCACAACGTGGAGACCGTGCCGCGCCTGTATTCCAGCATCCGCCCGCAGGCGGACTATGCGCAGAGCCTGGAACTGCTGCGGCGCACGGCTGCGCACGCCTCCGGCACACCAGCCAAGAGCGGGTTTATGGTCGGCCTAGGCGAAACGAACGAAGAACTGCGCGCGGTCATCCGCGACCTGGCCGAGGCGGGCTGCACCATGATTACGGTTGGGCAGTACATGCGGCCCTCGCTTGGGCACCCGCCGGTGCTGCATTACATGCCCCCGGCGGACTTCGACGCCCTGGCCGAGTATGGCCGCTCCCTTGGCGTGCCGAAAATGTTCTGTGCACCCCTTGTGCGTAGCAGCTACCACGCTGCAGAGCTGGCGGGAGCGGAATAAGGAAAATTTACAGCAATACGTCGCGCCCCTGCAACTATCTCATTACAAAAATTTGCTTATACACAATTGGCAACTCATATTCACGTTTATCCGAAGCTCTCTCGTCAGGATTGTGACATCGAAGAACGCCTAGATGAGACAGAAACTTCAGTAAAAGCTCAAGTTTGTCATCGTCAAGTTCAGACTTTTCCTTAAGATAAGAATAAGACATAGGCCCCTGAAGCTTATACCTTGCCATTCTCTTTATATCAGCCTTCCACTGCTTGCTCGTTTCTACAACCTCTCTCCATGCATCATCTTGAACCAATGCATACGATGTTTTGACAATACACTTTTTGAAAAGCTCATACTCACTCATCGTGTTTAACTGCACTTCTTTCACAAGATTGCTTCTAATCTTTGCGACCGTTTTCTCCATGCACTTATTAAGAAAAGAAATGACAAGACGTGGATTGTGTGTACCAGAACTTGTTTTAAAATGTGTAGTAAAATATTCAGACATTGCAATTTCTTCATCTTTACCATCAATGCGCTTATGTGGTAAATTACGAGGAAAGATACTTGTGATTACGATTTCATTCAAAGAATCACGGACGCTAACATTGCTCTCTGTATAGTTATTACATTTCTGCCTATCACCACCAAGTACAAGTCGAACATGCTTAACAACACGGTCAATAACAGATAATGGTTTCTGACAATCGCCAAAGCAATAGTATTGATTATTGCACTCCAAATGGATTAAATCTAAACCAGCCTTATTGACATAATTCCACAAAATTCGCAGTGCAATAAGTTCAACTATATCAGAATCAGTCCAAAGAATTTCTGTAACGCGAGAGAATACCTTATTGTAGCCATAGCCTTCAAAACTGACACCGTGAAACAAATCACTTCTCAGAAAAAATTTCAAACTGAGTCGCCTATGATCAAGATAACTCTGTAAACACCCGATCAGTCCAGAAATAAGAGATTTTTGAACTTCATAGTCAGCGCCCGTCACAAATTCATCAAGCCTATCAACCATCAAATAGAGTTGTTTTTTGTGTGTTTCCAAAACAGCACAAACACTTCTCTTGGCCTCTTCAATGTTCAAGTCGATTTTTTCAGGCAGAGGAGCCTTTGCATTGTCAGTCGGACAGGCATGTAACGTAAAATCAGGGACAGGCAAAAGCGACTCTGGCGTGCTGTAAATTTTGCAACTAAAAGAGATATTAACGCTGGCCAAGTACTCAAAAAATGACACGTTTGTGTGCTGTTCAATACCTGCAGCAGAATACAACACAGATGCTATGCGACGAACGTTGTCATCTTCAAGTCCCAATTCTCGAATCTTACCGACTGTTACGTATAATAGGTACAGTTCCCAGAATGCTTGACTACGGAATGTTTCATCTGGACTTGTCGAAGAAATATACTTCATAAAACGGTTGCGCATAGAGTGATAATCCATAGGACTACCAATAGGGATCACTATAGGAACATATCCTGCTTCAGGTTCAAAATTAAGTACTCCCTCCTGAATCATTTTAAACAATGCAGATTTTCCAGATCCTTTATCGCCAATCGCAATATTCTTCCTATCATCCATAAACGAATACATTGAATCGGTCACACAGACGTACTGTCTTTCCTTGAGCAACTCATCACGGAATGCATCTATATCACCGAAACGAAATGACTTTATCTGTTCAAATGTTAGCACATCAGGAAGATTAAGAATTGGCATACAGGCTCCTTATGTTTGTCTCGACTGTATGCAATAAGCGATATCAAGTCAATATACCATACGATAAGAAGTTGCCAAATTCGCTCAACAAAATGCCAACATAGTTCTGCCTCCCCTCACTTCCCCTCGCCCACCATCTTCATCAGCAGGCCCTTGAGGCGCACGACCTCAGTGAAAGAGATCTTGTGCTTATCGAACAGGCTGGTGAGGGCGAAGAAATTGGTGGTGGTGCAAAGGAGCTTTTCCTGCGGGAACACAACCGTGCCGCAGAAGTTCTCCAATCCGCCGAAGCTGATCTCGATTTCCTTACCGCTGCCCGCGCGCACCTTGAAGGGGTACAGCTTGCCAATGGGCCGAAGCTGCGTGATGCATTTGCTGAGCGCCTTAAATTCCTGTCTGCGGCTGGCCATTGCGTATCCTTATTAATCTCTATGATTGGGCGCACAGTACTGAGCGCGACAGTGGCTTGAGAACGTGGAAAGGGGATCGTGACGGCCGGCCGCCCTACTCGTCCCAATCCTTCACTTGCAGCTCGATTTTCGGAATGCCGTCAAAACGGTCGATGCGCGGGGTGAAGGCGAAACGCATGAGCTTGCCCTGCACGGCGCTCGTCAGCACAGTGGCCTTGCGCCAGGCTTTGGCAGGCAAAACAGAGAGCGGACGCCCACCGGCGGTGGTGCTCGGCTGGTCGCCCACGGCCTGCTCGGTCAGCTTCAGCTTCACGTGGTCCTTGCCGAACACGCGGTAGCCGCTCACCAGCACCGGGGGCGAGACAAAGAGCGGTTCCGGGTTGCCCATACCAAAGGGCTGGAGCATCTCCAGTTCTTTCAGCAGTGTATGCGTGATGTCGGCAAAGGCCAGCTCGCGGTCGAGCTTGAGCGAGGGTTTGAGCGGCACAGACCCAAGGGCGGCCTCCACGGCGAGGTGAAATCCGTCGCGCAGCGCCTCCAGATTCTCCAGGGGCATGGAGAGGCCCGCGGCCTGATGGTGGCCGCCAAAGCCCAGGAACAGGTGCGACAGACCGGACAGGCCGTCGTGCAGGTCAAATTCCGCCACGCTGCGGCCGGAGCCCTTCCAATGCCCACCGCCCGGCTCAGCCGGATTGTCCTCGCGGCAGAGCATGAGCACCGGCTTGTAATACCGCTCCACCACGCGCGAGGCCACAATGCCGATGACACCGGGATGCCAGTGGTCCGCCGCCAGCACAAGGCCCAGGCGGTCCTTCTGCTCCTCGGCCTGGAGCAGCGCCTCCTCCAAAATCTCCTGCTCCTCGCTACGGCGCTTGGCGTTCAGACCATCCAGCTTGCTGGCGTAAGGGTTGGCGGTCTCGATGTCCGGGGCCAGCAGCATGTTGAGCGCAATCTGCGGGTCGGCCATGCGCCCGGCGGCGTTGATGCGCGGCGCCAGACCAAAACCGATCTGCCCCGCGCCCAGCTCGGCCATGCGGTCGTAGCCGCTGTAGACCTTGAGCGAGGCGATGCCGGGGCGTTTGGCCTCCTTGATGAGCAAGAGGCCGTTCTTGACGAGAATGCGGTTCTGGCCCGTCAGGCCGACGACATCCGCCACCGTGCCCAGGGCCACAAGGTCCAAAAATTGGCGCATGTCCACAGGCTGGCCGGGCAGAATGCGATTCAGCGCAGCCATGAGCATGAAGGCCACGCCCACGCCCGCCAGCTCGCACATGCCGGAGCACACGCCCATGCAGGATGTGCCGTTGCACAGGCGCGGGTCGCAGATGGCGTCCGCCGGAGGCAGCTCGCCCGGAGGCAGATGGTGGTCGCTCACCACCACGGTCATGCCCAGCTCCTTGGCGCGGGCAACCTCGGCCACGGCGCTGATGCCGCAGTCCACGGTGAGCAGCAGAGTCACACCCGCTGCGGCCAGTTTTTCGATGCCCTCGTTGTTCAGGCCATAGCCATCATCCACGCGGTTGGGCAGATAGTGGCGAATGCGCCCGGAATTATCGAAGGGCGCGACCTCCGGCCCCAGGCGCTTGAGCATAAAGTCTTTGACCAGGGCCGTGGCGGTAATGCCGTCCACATCGTAGTCGCCCCAAACGCAGAAAGTGGCACCGCGCGAAAGCTCGCGCGCCAGCACCTTGGCCGCGTCCGCCAGGCCGGGGATGGATTCCGGCTTGGCCAGATGGCGCAGGCCGGGGGACAGGAAGCGGTCGATGACTGTTGCGGAGGTATAGCCCCGCCGCCACAGCACCTCGGCTATCACGCGGGTAATGCCCAGGTCCTCGGCTATTTTTCCAATGGAATCGGGAACCGGCGCGTCGGAAAGCAGTTTCCAGTTGCAGGGCATGGCGCCGACCTAGGCCTGGGCCATGCGGCGCACAACGTCGCGGGCAAAGCCTGCGGGACCGCCCGATTGTTCAGACGCGCGGGTAATGGGCCTGCCGACCACGAGATAATCCGAACCAGCGGCCACGGCGGCCTCCGGGGTCATTACGCGGCGCTGGTCGTCTGCCGGGGTGTTGGGGTCGGGCACGCGGATGCCTGGGGTGAGGCACAAAAAGTCCTGCCCACAGGCGGCCTTAATGCGAGCGACTTCCTGACCGGAGCAAACAACGCCGTCAAGTCCGGCCTCACGGCTAGCCTGGGCCAGTTCCAGCGCCACCTCGGCAGCCGGGCGGCCGCGCCGGGAGGGGATAATCGTGGCCTGCCTGGCTGTCCGCC
>Ga0183099_1002135_pt1 | contig 10480 bp, 8 predicted proteins | sample Biomet1_FD_127788 | JGI IMG/M metagenome (GOLD analysis project Ga0183099, IMG submission 127788) | Microbial communities from bioreactor (seeded with anoxic lake sediment) at LBNL, California, USA - Biofuel metagenome 1 | ecosystem: Engineered > Bioreactor > Anaerobic > Unclassified ... | reverse complement strand
GGCAAAAAAAGAGCTGTTTCCCTAAAAAACGGAAAACAGCCCGGACTTGCTCCTACTCTTTTTTTGCTCGCAGACAAAGACCCTCTACGCACCTTTGACATAAACCGTAAACACACTGACCAGACACATGAACATCAGCATAAGCCAAACCGTCACGCTGGCACGAACCCAGACAGCGTAATGCTCATAGCGCCACAATAAAAAGAGACCTACCGGCAAAAACAACAATACCATACTCCAGGCAAACCAAGCTTTTTCAAAAATTTTTCCATCCTTCGCCATTGCCAACATATCCTTTGCGCAGTATTTTTGTCCCCGCAGTAACTTTATCGCAAATTGCCACGAACACCATAATTCATCCTTATTATATAATAAACATCTGCTGAAAAACAAGAGTCATCCAGTCCCATTTACCTTGCACAACAAAAAAATCCCAGCCGAATATTTCTTCAGCTGAGACTTCATTTATACAGTATGGTAGCCCTAATGGGATTTGAACCCATGCCTCCGCCTTGAGAGGGCGGTGTCTTTACCCCTCGACCATAGGGCCATGCTAAAAATGCTTTTGCTCACTTGCCTCAAGCAAAGCACTCTAACAGTTATTTATCTTACACCCTTATCCTGGAAATTGCAAGGGAATATTTTAATCTTTAAGGGCCGCAACAAACACCGCAGCCTGCTCCATTCTGGCAAGGCAGCGTTCTTTCCCCAACAGTTCCATGACCTCGAACAGTCCCGGGCTGACCATGCGGCCTGTCAGCGCCAGCCGGGTCGGATGCATGAGATCGCCACCTTTAATGCCCAGCTCTTCAATCAGCTGCCGATAAGCCGCCTCTGTGTGCAGGGCATCAAAGCATTCGACTTTTTCCAGACAAGCCCTTCCCTGGCGCAGAATAGCTGCGGCTTCCGGTTTGGCAAAGTGCTTGGCCTGTCCTTTCGCGTCATATTCCGTCACCTCTTTAAAAAAGTACGCAATGCCATCGGTTAATTCGACAAGGGTCTTCACGCGCTGGCGGACGAGATCAATTGCCGCCTTAATGAACGCTGTAGGTTGTTCCGCTTCGCTTAAGATGCCAGCTTGCCGCAAAAACGGCAGAGCAGCCTGCGTCACTTCATTCAGGCTCAGGCTGTTCAGATACTGTGCATTGAGCCATGCTAGTTTTTTTGTATCATAAATAGCGGCTTTCTTGGACACTTTGTCAAAGGCAAATTTTGCTGCACTGGCTGCCGGAGTTATAATTTCGGGACCATCACCAGAGGACCAGCCCAAAAAGGTCAGGTAATTTACAATTGCCGGAGCCAAAAATCCCTGCTCGCGAAACTCCTCCACGGATGTAGCTCCATGTCGTTTACTGAGCTTTGTATGGTCCGGCGCCAGAATCATCGGCAAATGAGCGAACTGAACTGCCGGATACCCCAGCGCTTTGTAGAGCAGAACCTGCTTTGGCGTATTCGAGAGATGTTCCTCAGCCCGAACGACATGACTGAGCTTCATGTCATGGTCATCGACGACGCAGGCAAAATTGTAGGCCGGAATGCCGTTGGACTTCATGATAATCAGATCGTCCAACTGATCCAGGCGAAAAGTCACCTCGCCGTGGATCATATCCTGTACAGTTATTACTCCGTCGTCAGGCACGTGCAGACGGATGACCGCTTTCTCTCCGGCAGCAATCCGCTGCAAAGCCGTTTCCCGGGAAACAGTGCGGCAATGGCCATTATAACGCAGGGCCTCGCCGTTTTTTCGCTGCTGCTCTCTCGCCGCCCCAAGGCTTCCGGTGTGCAAAAGCAGTAATAGGCCTTGCCTTCTTCCACCAAACGCAGCGCTTCCCGCTTGTAGAGTTCCAGCCTTTCCGACTGAAAGTACGGTCCACAGGAACCGCCGATTTCCGGGCCCTCATCCCAATTGATGCCCAGCCACTTGAGGCTGGCAAGGATTTGCGCTACAGAATCCTCTTTCAGCCTCTGTGTATCCGTATCCTCTATGCGCAAAATAAATTTTCCGTGCTGCTGGCGCGCAAAAAACCAATTAAACAACGCCGTTCTCGCTCCGCCGATATGTAAATAACCCGTTGGACTCGGGGCAAATCTCACTCTAACCTGATTCAAAACACATTGCCTCCCGCATGTTAAATTAAACGCAGTATTGCCGTTTAGCTGAAAGCCTTGCCTACAAAACTGCCGATCTTATCTATTATAGCACAATCAAAAATTTACGGGGACAAGGATATATTTTGCTGCGGCGAATAAACCCGCACAAAATTCATATCCTGCCCCCGTTTTTCCAGACGTTCATTGTAATATTTTTTTAATTTCTGCCGCCGGCATTGGCTTATAGCAGTAATTCCCCTGGATATAATCGCAGTCTTCTTCAATCAAAAAGGCAAGCTGCCTTTCCGTTTCCACCCCTTCCGCGAGAACAGAAAATCCCATATTCTTGGCAAGCAGAATAATCGCCTTGATAATCGCTTCGTCTTTCTTATAAATATCGACCCCATGGACGAAGGTCATGTCAATCTTAATCTTATCTACTGGTAAATTTTTGAGATAACTTAAAGAAGCGTGTTCTGTACCGAAATGATCGATGGAAACATGCAGGCCCATCGCTTTAACTTCCGTCAGCACCTCCAAGACATATTTGCTGCTCTTCATCGTTATATTTTCAGAAAGCTCCAACTCCAAATATTTTGCCTCCAATCCGGTTTCCGCCAGAATGGCTGCGATTTCCTTTGGCAGGCGGGCATTGAGGAACTGCCGCGCTGACAAATTGACCGACATACAGACCTTAGGATGCCCCGCATCCTGCCAAGCCTTGTTCTGTTGGCAGACCGTCCGCAGCACCCAAGCCCCAATCGCCGGAATCAGGCCGTTTTGTTCGGCGATCGGAATGAATGCATTCGGCAAGATCATGCCGAGTTCCGGATGATTCCAGCGCAGCAAGGCTTCCATTCCGGAAATTTTAAAGGTTTGACAGTTGATCTGCGGCTGATAATAGATTTCGAATTCGCCGCGTTCCAGCGCATAATACAGGCTGTTCGTAAGTTTCATCGTCTCCAGAATCGCCGTCTTCATCAGCGGTGTACAGAATACGCACTGATTTTTCCCATTGCTCTTGGCCTTGTACATCGCAATATCAGCATTTTTAATCAGCGCTTCAGCATCTATGCCATCTTCCGGATACAGTGCTACGCCGATGCTGGCGGAAACAAAGCATTCTTGCTTGTTAATCACAATCGGTTCTTTAAAAATTTCTATGATCTTCTTCGCTACCAGATCGATCACATCGAGGGATTCAAGATTTTCGATCAAAATCACAAACTCGTCACCGCCGATCCTGGCAATAAAATCCGATTCCCGCAAACTCGTAACTAGTTTGTCGGATACGGCAACCAGCATTTTGTCGCCAGCGGAATGCCCCATGGTATCGTTGATCAGTTTGAAATTATCCAGATCCATAAACATCACGGCGAGCATCTTCTCCATTCGCTTCGTCAGAGCAATCGCATGATTGATCTGTTCATTGAGAAAACGCCGATTCGGCAAATTGGTTAAATTATCGTGATAGGCTATATATTTGATCTGTTCTTCTATCTTTTCCCGCGTGAGAATCTCTGCTTCCAGGCTCTGATTTGTCGTGGCCAAATTCAGCGTTCGCTCCTCTACTTTCCGTTCCAGTTCGTGATTCATGTCAACGATCTGCTGCTCAGATTTTTCCAGCTCATCGAGCATCTTATTGATATTCGCCGCAACAATCGACAGCTCATCTTCCTGCTGCGGCTTTGGCAGACGATTGCTAAAAACCCGCTTTTTCCCAATTTCGCTGATATCTTTACTTAATCCCAATAAGCGGGATATCAGATTCCGCTCGATGAACACAACGATGCAAATAATAAAGATACAGCTTACCACCAGCAAAACAAGCAATGCACATTTGATCCCCTGTTGCCCGAGGATGGCTATCGTCCGACTTTTTTTCACGGTCAGACCGATTGCCGCCTTATTGTTGATGTCCGTCAATACAGAATAGCCAGCAATCTTTTCGCCATTCAGCACGCGAACCGCGATGGTATCTGCCGGAGAAATCGGCTCAAACAGTCCCCGCTGCGCTGCGTCAAGCTCGGCCAAGGGATTGATCTGTATGTCCGTCTGCAGCCGCGCTGATAAGGCACGAACTGCTTCATCATTGAGATACGTCCCCATGATGATATTACCCAAAACCGGGGCGGGACCATTGCTCGGAAGAATCGGCGAACTGGCAATTAAAGCCGGCCCCTTATCCAGCATAATCAAGCCCTGCAGCCGATACTGCGGATCGGTATTTTTTAGCACAGGACTCCCGTTAAAATTTTCGATGAAATCATCGTTTAGCGGCTTTATCAGGCGATTAACGGAATCACGCTGGCCATGATACACTTCCCGACCGTTGCTGTCAACATAGATCACAAAATCCACGCCAATATTGGAAAAAGAAGTATCTGTCATATTTGCCGCTATATAGGCAGTGTTTTTGTCTTGCATGAATTGGTAACTGTCATCCCAAAGCCCCCAGTCAAGAGCCATTTGCGACAGCGCTTTCAAATTGTAAGCGATGGTGTTTTGCACAAGTTCTGTTTGCACCTTGACATCTTTTTCTTCCATTTGCTTGATATTATTGGACATAACCGTGCTTAACAGAAAATAAACCGTGACAAGAAGCCCCAAAAACAAGAGTGCTAAAACCTTCAAAATTTTAGCCCGAATTGATTTAAACTGCTTTGTCTTCATCGCATATTCTCCCATTCAATATTCTATTTCCAGGGACTGATCCGGCGCTTATTTCACATCCAGCAAATCCACCCGATTGCTTCTCTGCGTTTTTAGAGGCCGGCAAACAAGTCTATTTTATTATTAAGTTTCCACACTATTCTTAAAATTCCTTCTATTCAATTATTCTAATTTAAAATATCCGCCGGGACAAAATAACTGTCCCGGCGGAATTTTATTCAGCGAAAATAAATACTGCCACCGACGAATTCGCGTAAAATGGAGTTAAATGGCACCTTTGCTATGTCAATCGGTTGGAAAAATGAAAGAAGATTCAGCAGCCGTTCTTTGGTCTCATAATGCGGACTGTCCACGCTGATTTTATTCAGCGAAGCCTCGGCAAAGGGACGCAGGGTGTTGATCTCGTAAAGCAGGCTTGAGTTGAACATCACATCCGCTTCCTCCTGGTATTTGAATACGTTGTTGTATTCGCCCCGGCGCACGCTGCTCCACTGGTTCAGCGTTTCTTCCGGCGAAGTCGCCCGAAAACGGTCGCCGCGTACCAAGCGGCGAATCAGCCGCACCTCGGTCGTTGGTATGCGGTTCATCAAATCCACATTGAGCTCAAACAGCGCACTGATATAGATCTTAAAAAAACTGCCACGGCTGATATTGGGCAAAAGTTTCGGATTCAAAGCGTGAATTCCTTCAATGACGAGAATTTCCGACGCCCCGATCTTCATGGTCTTCGTCTTTTTCATGCGATTGCCGGAAACGAAGTCAAACAGCGGCGTTTCAACGCTGTTACCATTGATGAGTTCCTGTACCTGCTGCTGCAAGAGCTTCGTATCGAGCGCCTCCAGATTTTCAAAATCATAGCGGCCATTTTCATCAAGCGGCGTTTTATCGCGATCGACAAAGTAATCATCGAGAGAAAGCGGCACCGGCCGCAGTCCATTGACCCGCAGCTGCGTGGAAAGTCTTTGGGCAAAAGAGGTTTTACCCGAAGAAGACGGCCCGGAGATCAGCAGAACCCGCAGGGAACGGCGCTGCGTGAGGATCGTGTCGGCGATATCGGCGATTTCCTTTTCCTGCAAGGCTTCCGCGACGCTGATCAGTTCCATGCCCTCGCCCAAAGTGATATACGCATTGACATCATCCACCACTTCCACATTGATGTTTTCCAGCCATTTTTGCGTCTTGTTATAGGTCACGGACAGCGTATCCGGGGGGATCAGCGGCGTGTAATCGGCTTTTCCCACATCACCGAAATCGACGATAAATCCGTCACGATACGGAATAATCCGGAACGGATCGACCTTGGAGGCACAGGTATTGGCTGGATAAAGCGCCTTGATGATCCGGTCGCCCATCTCATAATGATAATAGCCGTCTTTCCGGCATAAAAATTCAATCGGGGCATTTTCTGCCACCCATTCGCTGAGTTTCCGATCAATCAACGCCACTTCCCGCTTCGAAAGCACCGAACCGGCGAGCTTGCAGAAAACGCCTTCCTGGATAGAATACGCTGTCTTTAACGTTTCTTCGGGAAATAAATCCTGCACTACTTTGATCAGGCCTAATTTGACGGTTTGCCGCCGTTTGAGCAAATGTGTTTCTTTCATATTCGACACCTTCATTCGTTTAGGATGAACTTCATGTTAGCAGGAATAAAGCAGACTGTTTATTTCAGCGCCTGCAGTCCCCTGAATATTTTTTCCGCCGTGATCGGCAGCTCTTTTAGCCGCACGCCCGTGGCATTATAAACCGCATCGGCAATCGCCGGTGCCGGCGTATTGATGACGATTTCGCCGATCGATTTAGCACCAAACGGCCCTGATGGCTCGTAACTGCTGGCGAATTCCACGCGGATTTTTCCCGTATCCAATCGGGTTGGCAGGCGGTACTGCATAAAGGAATCGTTGGCGATCTTGCCGCGCTCGTCGAGAACAACGTCTTCAAACATGGCCATGCCAATGCCCTGAACCAGTCCGCCCTCGACCTGCACTTTTGCCAGAGCCGGATTGATAACGGTTCCACAGTCGACGACCGCCACAAATTGCAGCAACTCAATCTGCCCAGTTTCCCGGTCGATCTCGATTTCGGCAATGCCCGCCATGAACGGCGGCGGCGATACCGGTGAGCAGTGCGATTCCGTTGCAAACAAGGTCGTATTGTTGCCACACATCGAGCCATTTGCGACATCCTTTAACGACACCTGCGCCTCCGTTTTCACGCAGGTCAACAGCTTGCCGTCAAAGACGATATCCGCGCTGTCGCAGTGCAGGCTTTTAGCCGCTTCAAGCAGAATGCGTTTTTTGAGGGCCTCGCAGGTCTTGACGACCGCCATGCCCGTTACATAGGTCGTCGACGAAGCGTAAGAGCCGCAGTCGTACGGCGAAGTATCCGTATCGACACCATTGACGATGATGTCGTCCGGACTGCATTCCAGGCACTCCGCGGCAATCTGGGCCAAAATCGTATCACAGCCCGTTCCCATGTCCGTTGCCCCGATCGCCATCGTATAAAAACCGTCGTCGTTGACCTTGATCGAAACAGCTCCCGTATCAATATTGTTGATGCCGGAACTCTGCATGGCCAGGGAAAGACCGACGCTGCGGATTTTGCCGTTGCCCATAGCACGCGACGGATATTTTTCATCCCAGCCAATCATTTCCTTGGCCCGGGCCAAACAGCGATCCAAAGTGCAGCTCGTTGCGTGTTCGTTGAAATACGCCGGCATCAGCTGGCCCTCGCGCACCATATTGCGCTCGCGAATCTTTGCCGGATCCTGCCCGAGTTTCGCGGCCAGTTCATTGACCGCCGACTCCACGGCAAAAATCCCCTGCGTCGCCCCATAGCCGCGATAAGCCCCGGCCGCAATCGTATTCGTATAAACGACCTCATACGTGAAGCGAAAGGCCTCGAAGCCGCCATACAACGAGATGGATTTATGCCCCGACAGCGTGACCGTCGTCGGGCTGTGCTCACCGAAAGCTCCGGCATTCCATAGGGAATGAACCGTAATCACTTTGATGTCGCCGTCCCTGGTGGCCCCGATGGTAGCTTTGACCTCAGCTTCGTGCCGCGGCGAAGAAGCGATCTGCGATTCGTAGCGGCTATAGACCATCTTCGCCGGCTTTCCTGTCAAATGTGTCACAATGGCGGGATACATTTCCATGACAGCGGTCTGCTTGGCGCCGAAGCCGCCGCCGATGCGCGGCTTGATGACCCTGACTTTTGCCTTTGAAATTTCCAGGGCCGTGGCAATGATCCGCCTGACATGAAACGGCGTCTGCGTCGAGCTCACGATGACGAGGCGACCGTGCAGATCCAGATAGGTATAAGCGCGGAACGTCTCCATCATCGCCTGCTGGTACTGTTTCGTATGATAGCTGCCGCTGACGACGACGTCACATTTGGCTAAAACCGCCTCAACATCGCCGTAATTGATCTTGTTGCTGGCAATCAGATTGCGCTTGTTGTCGCCGCCGACATCAATCAATTCCTTCCAGTCCGCTTCAGGATGAACAACGACCGCATTGTCCTTGGCTTTTCGGAAATCGAGCAGCGGTTCCAGTACCTCATATTCCACTTTGATCAGTTTCAGCGCCTTATCGACGCACTTCTCATCACTGCCGGCTACGAGGGCGACCGCATCGCCGACAAAGCGCAGGCGCTCATCGAGGATTTTGCGATCATAGGGGCTGAGCTCGGGAAAAGTCTGTCCGGCGATCGTAAAGCGGCTCTGTGGCACATCCGCATGCGTCAAAACGCATTCGATGCCCGGAACTTTTTTGGCTATGCTACCATCGATTTTTTTGATCAGGGCATGGGCATGCGGACTGCGCAGAGCCTTGACGATCAGACAACCCTGGGGCGCAATGTCATCGGTGTAGACGGGCTTTCCCGTAACCAGCGCCATCGCATCTTTTTTCATAATGGATTGATTCACTGCTTTCATCATACTGCTCCCCTCTGCTTGGCCGCCAGAAAATTTTGTATCGCCCGCATATGGCTGGCATAGCCCGTACAGCGGCATAAATTGCCAGAAAGATAGGCATTGATTTCCGCTTCGGTCGGATTTTTCAATTCCCGCACCATGGCCAGGACATTCATGACAAAACCGGGATTGCAGAAACCGCACTGATCCGATCCTTCCTCACCCATAAAACGGCCAAACACTTTGGCCTCCTCCTGCAGTCCTTCCAAGGTCACGACCTTCCGGCCTTCGATGCGAAGTGCCGGAACCGCGCAGGAGAGAACTGGTTTTTCGTCAAGCCATACCGTGCATAAGCCGCAATTGGTCGTTTCGCAGCCGCATTTTACGCTGTAGCAGCCCTTGCTGCGCAGATATTTTAAAAGGCTCATATCTGCAGCAATTTCATCCGTTATTTTTTTGCCGTTCAGCCAAAAACCGATCATCATAAATCATTTTCCTCCCTCAAAGCAGCCTGCAAAGCCCGTTTGACGAGAATACCCGCCAACGCCTTGCGGTATGCAGCCGAACCGCGCATATTCGTGCCAAAACTCGTATGTTCCTGGATATAGGCGGCATAGGCTTCCAGTTTGGCCGGCGATATTTCCCCCTGCAGGTAGTTTTCCTCGTCGCAAAACAATACAGCTTTGTTCGGACGCGCGCCGATGGCCGTGCGGATGCCGTCTTCACCGCGGCTCACCGCACAGGTCAGAACGGGAAAATCCGTTGCCGCCGTACGAAAAGCCTGATAAACAGCCTGGCGCTTTGTCTTTTTGATGATGATATGCGTTAAGATGTCGTTATCGCGCGGCATTTTAACAAATTCCGCCAAAGGAACACGGCCGCCCTTATAAAGATCTACCGTCGTGTCGAGCACCAGCAGACAGGTCAATATATCGGAAAACCCGAAGCGCCCGAAGATGCTGCCGCCGACCGTCGCACAGTTTCTGAACTGGGTTCCCACAATATGCTGGAGACTCTCGCGGATCGCTCCCCGTGTCAAAGCTTCCAGGCCTTGGCACAATTCCAGTTCCCGCAGCGAGGTCATGCAGCCGATGACAAAAGCATCTTCCCGCTCTTCAATTTTGTCCAGACCCAGCGCCGACAAGTCAATGGCCGTATTTATCGTCCGGTTTCCCAGTCGCAGCCAAAGCGTCCCCCCAAAAATCAGATTCGCCTTCTTCTGGTTCAATTCGTAGGCTTCTTCCAGACTGACTGCTTTCACGTATTGGTTAATGGTATACATCTGTCCATCCCTTCTTTCCGGTAAAACTCTTATAATTTATGAAAAACATCCCGCGGTCCGCCATAACTCCGCCGGATGAGTTCCTCTCTATCGTCTGGCACGTCAATATCCATAAAGTCAGTTGCTTCGGCAAACGCAACAAATGCTGCCTCTGCATGGTGTTTTTTATAAACCGTCTTGCCGCCCTGATCGCCAGACAGCGCTAAAAGCTCTGCCTTAAATCGCTGGGGAAACAGGCACGGGCTGTAGCAACAGCCCGCCACGGTCGGAATGATAATCTTGTCCGTGCGGTAAAAGGCCGCGAGAATTTCCGTGATGACCAGCGCCGACAAAAGCGGCTGATCGCAGTTGAAAAACATATAACCAGCCGCCGGGCCAGCCGCGCTGAGTCCCGCTCGTATCGAACTGGCCACGCCATCGGCACTCGCCGGATTTCCGGTTACGGCAAAGCCGGCAGCCACCCCATAGGCCTGGATCTCAAGGTAATTTGTGACGACAATCCGCGCCGCGAA
>Ga0183099_1002134_pt1 | contig 10484 bp, 8 predicted proteins | sample Biomet1_FD_127788 | JGI IMG/M metagenome (GOLD analysis project Ga0183099, IMG submission 127788) | Microbial communities from bioreactor (seeded with anoxic lake sediment) at LBNL, California, USA - Biofuel metagenome 1 | ecosystem: Engineered > Bioreactor > Anaerobic > Unclassified ... | reverse complement strand
GCACCGGACCGCTGGTGATGATGAGTGAGGCAAATTACGGAAAAGCACTGGAAATCCTGAAAAAAGCCGGATACGTGGGCTGAGGGAAACAGATAATAGGAGAGCTCAATGTGAGGCATCATCTGTTACGGCCGTAACATCTAGAAAGTGCTGACCTGAAGCGGAGTTTATAGACCTGTGCTGCGTACATTTTTTAGTACAGGCGGTACAGTACAGCACCGTATGGCCGGAGCTGAATTATCGGAAGGAAGTATTTGGAAGTAATAACAAGACACTTGCAAAAATGTTGTGAAATAGTGAGAAAAGTAAAAATAATCTTGATAATTTTTTAGAATAATTATATAATCGTGATTACAAAATGGCGGTACAAATCGTGCCGAGGCAAGGATTTTGTAAGGATGGCAAGTCCCCACTCGCCAGAAACATTATGAAGAGAGGAGTAATTACAGTGAAACTAAAAATTGGCAATTTCCAAGTAAAAAAGGTATGCCTTGGCGAAAAAAATGCATTTGACTCTGGAACACTCACAATCGATAAGCAGGCTGCGCTTTCCTATTTGAAAGAATACGACGATCATATCACAGATCTGGATATTGTGATCGCCAACCCGGGTGATGACACGCGCATTGTCCCGGTGATTGAAACCATCGAACCCCGCTGCCGCGTTGACGGACGCACCCTGTTCCCCGGTGTGACGGATGCCGTCGTACCTGCCGGGGGGGTGAGCTGAAAGCGCTCAAGGGCTGCTGCATTACCGTGGTCGGAAAGGAATGGGGTTCATTTGGCGACGGCGTGATCGACATGGGTGGTAAGGGTTCCAAGCACACCTACTGGTCCAAACTGATCAATATCTGCCTGGTGGGCGACACTGACGAGGAGTTTGAGCGCCACGAGCAGCAAAAGTGCAACCACGCCTTGCGCTGGGCAGGCCATCGTCTGGCTGAGTATATTGGCAGCATTGTCAAGAGTCAAGCGGCCCAGAGTTTTGAGGAGTATGAGTTTGAACCTGTGATGAGCCGTGCAGCCAAGAAGAACGGTCTGCCCAATGTGGTTCTGGTTCTGCAGCCGCAGTCCCAGATGGAGGCGCTGGGCTATAACGATCTATGGTATGGGTGGGATATGAACAAGTATCTGCCCACGTTTGTCAGCCCCACCGAAGTGCTGGACGGTGCAATGATTTCCGGCTCTTTCATGCCAGCATCCTCCAAATGGTCCACCTATGAAATGCAAAATTTTCCCACAATTAAGGAATTGTTTGCGGAAGACGGCAAGAGCCTGAATTTTGTGGGCGTGATCATGTCCATGCTCAACGTTGCGCTGGATCAGAAGGAGCGCGCGGCGATTATGGTGGCGAACATGGCGAAGAATCTGGGCGCTGATTATGCGATCGTCACCGAGGAGGGTTATGGCAACCCCGACGCCGATTATGTCCGCTGCCAAGTAGTTCTTGAGGATGTCGGCATCCCCGTGGTGGGCATCTCCAACGAGTGTACAGGCCGCGACGGATTTTCACAGCCGCTGGTGACGCTGGATGCCAAGTTGAATGCTCTGGTTTCCAGCGGCAATGTTTCTGAGTTGAGCGATCTGCCTGCTTGTCAGATGGTCATCGGCAATTTGGAGGCTATGAACCGCGATGGGATGTCTGGCAGCTGGGGCTACGATGAGAAGCTGGGAAAATCTGCCCGTGACGATGGCTCCATCATTATGGAGGATAACAATTGGTTTTGTGGTGACCATATCTCCGGCTTTTCAGTAAAGACCATGATTGAATATTAAATTGAAAGGAGGAGTTGACATGAAGAAAGTTATTTGCTATGTGAATCAGTTCTTCGGCGGTATCGGCGGTGAAGAGAAAGCTGATCAGGAGCCTTATATTGTGGAAGGCCGCGTTGGCCCAGTAATGGCAATCAACGATGCCTTGAAGGACGCTGAGGTCACCCACACCATTGTCTGCGGCGACAACTATATGGGTTCCAATACTGCCGATGCCGTGGCGCGGATCATGGAAATGCTCAAGGGTAAGGAATGCGATCTGTTCATCGCCGGCCCAGCGTTCCAGGCTGGCCGCTACGGTGTTGCCTGCGGGAGCATCTGCAAAGCAGTCAAAGAGCAGCTGGGTGTTCCGGTGCTGACCTCCATGAATGCAGAGAACCCGGGTGTGGAGATGTTTAAAAAGGATATGATCATCTTCAAGGGCGGCAACGGCGCTGTTAAGATGCGTCAGGACGTCAAAACTCTGACCAATTTTGCCAATAAGCTGCTGGTCGGTGAGCCGAATCTGGGCGCCGAGGCCGAAGGGTATTTTGCCCGTGGCTGCCGCCATGAGAAGTTCTTGGAAGATGTGCGGGAGAATACCGCTGCCTATCGTGGAGTTCAGATGCTCATCAAGAAGATGAATAAGCAGCCCTATCAGACTGAACTTGTGATCCCTGTAAAGGAAGTTGTGCCGATTGCACCTGCTATTCAGGATTTGAGCAAGGCCGTTATCGCCATGGTTACAACCGGTGGCATTGTTCCGGTGGACAACCCGGATCGAATTCAATCTGCCTCCGCAACCCGCTGGGGCATGTATGATATTACCGGCATGGACCATCTGGAGTCGGGCAAGTTCAAGACCATTCATGCAGGGTTTGATCCTGCCGCCGCTAATGCCACTCCAGATGTCATCGTCCCGCTGGATGCGATGCGTGCCTATGAGAAGCAGGGTAAGTTTGGCAGACTTCACAACTATTTCTATTCCACTGTCGGTACCGGTACAACAGAAGCCGAAGCTAGGAGAATGGCGCATGAAATCGTTCCTCACCTGGTGAGAGATGGAGTCACTGCAATCATTCTCGGCTCTACGTGAGGGACCTGCACGCGTTGCGGTGCAACGATGGTTAAAGAGTTCGAGAAGGCTGGCTTCCCGATCGTTCATATGTGCAATCTGATCCCGGTGTCCTTGACGGTTGGTGCCAACAGAATCGTACCGACGATTTCTATTCCCTATCCCCTCGGTGACCCCAATACGCCACAGGCGGAGCAGTGGAAACTGCGTTATCACAGAGTGGGCGTGGCGCTTGATGCATTGGCGACAGACGTGACTGAACAGACCGTATTTAAGGTCCGAATCTGATTCCCTTATTGCTGGTGGGAGACGAAAAATCTGCCCAGCTGGCAATTGCTAGAAAAAACCTGCCGGAGAAGTTCAAAACTTCTCCGGCAGGTTTTTATTTGATCGCTGGCTGTGATCAGGAGGAAAACTCCTGATTCAGACCTTTCATCAGTGCGGGAATTGCCGCCAGCATGATAAAGGTAAAGGGAAATGCAGCCACAATGGAAAGGATTTGAAGCATACTCAGGCCGTCGCTACTGGCCATCATCATGACGGCGGCCAAAGCAGCCATCAAAATTCCCCATACCATTTTGCTTTTATTGGAGGGGCTCAAAGTACCCTCCTCACTATACATGCCCAGAACATAGGTTGCCGAATTTGCCGAAGTGATGAAAAACGTGCAGATCAGCACAAAAATAACGATAGAAATGGGAACTCCCAGCGGATACTGCTTAAGAACGGTAAAGAGTGCTGTAGAGGTAGAGGCAACCGCCGCTTTTGCGGTCTCAAAATCAAGATTAAGAGCCAAGGTTCCAAACACAGAGAACCAGATAACAGAGAAACCGGCAGGTAGCAGCATAACGCCGCGGATAAACTCGCCGATCGTGCGGCCGCGGGAAATCCGCGCGATAAACGAGCCGGTAAAAGGCGCCCAGGAAACCCACCAGGCCCAATAAAAGATCGTCCAGCTTCTGTACCAGGCTCCATCGCTAAATGCACCAACTGCGAAGCTATTGCTGATCAGGTTGTTAAAATAGACACCGAGTCCTTCCATCATATTGTTCAGGATTGGAACAGTGGGGCCCACAATCACAAGTGCGATCATGACCAGTACCGCGATTTTCACATTCAGATTGGAGACAAAGCTGATGCCCTTGTCGATACCGGCAATTGCCGTAGCAATGTAAACCACTGCCAGAGAGACAATCAGAATCAACTGAACGAGCCTTGTTTCGGGAATCCCGAACAGAAAATTCAAACCGGAGTTGATCTGCAGGACACCGAGTCCCAGGGAGGTTGCAACGCCGCCGGCAGTGGCAAACAGAGCTAAAATATCTATTGTTTTGCCAAGCCAACCGCTTACGCGCTTCTCTCCCACCAAGGGAATAAAGATGGAACTGATCAGAGCAGGTTTGCCTTTCCGAAACTGAATAAAGGCCAGTGCCAGCGCCAGCACGGCATAGTTCGCCCAGGGATGAATACCCCAGTGTAAAAACACTTTGGAAAAGGCAAACTTCATTGCCTCTCTGCTGCCGGGCGTGATCCCATCAATGGGGAAGATGAAGAAATTCAGAGGCTCTGCAACGCCCCAGAATACAAGACCCACGCCCATACCCGCCGAGAAGAGCATGGAAAACCAAGCCAGATTGCTGTATTCAGGCCTGGAGTCATCCGGGCCAAGACGCATGTTCTTGTATCTGCTGAAAAAACCGATCCAGATGCAGAAAAGAACGAACATAGTCATTGCAAAGCAATAGAGCCACGCGAAGTTTTCTGTCAGGAAACCCATACTATCATTGGCCGCGATGGTGAAGGAGTCAGGTAGCGCAATACCCCAAATGCAAATGAAGAGAGTCAATGCGACAGAAATCAAAAAGACGAGATTATGCCGTTTTTCTTTCATAGTATTCCTCCCACTTGCTCGATTTGCATACTTCAAGTCCCGCTGCGCAAGTCCCCACAAACACAGCTGAACAGAAGCATGCCAAAATGGCTTGGCAAGAAAAGTGGAAAGGATGACTTTATAAATATTATAACCAAATTTATTGGAGAAATCAATAAAAATTTTGAAATTCAGCCACTTGATTTATTCAAGCAATTGCTTTGCAATGGAAAGATATTGACGTTAAAAAGCATCTGATCTATGTTCGAAAAGCACTAGAGAGTGGGAGGACAGGAGAAGTAAAAAGCCCCAAAAGCGATGCGGGAAATCGAGACATTCCTATCCCGGAAGTTATGGTCAAAATTACTTGCTGCCCAGAAAGGCCCATTTGAGCCTGTTCTAATTCAGCCGTAAGGTAAAAAAATGCATTCACACAGCTCGATCAGCGATGCTTGGAACAACTTTAAAAGAGAACTAGATATCCACATGGGAGCAGAAGTGTACCGTAACCAGATAATCCAAAGTGTAGTGGCACCGGATCTGGTTTCCTACTGCTTGCGTCACAATACTGCACAGATTTACAGCGAGCTGGCGTACCCTTGAATGTTGCAAAGTATTTAATGGGTCACAGTGATGTTTCTGTTACCGGGAATTTACACTGACACAACCCCTGATGCAATCAATTTTGCGGCGGCAAAAATGAATAACTTTTATCGTGACGGTGGAGAAGACGCCCAAACTGAAAACGAAATGAATCAAATTGCTGATGAATTGTTATAAAAGAGTGCAACAAATTTGCAACACTTAAACCGTTGCAAGCAGTCGCAAACGAGAATGACAAAAAGAAAAGCACAAGCAATATAACATAAAAAAGCTCTTGAAACCACTGAATACAATGGTTTCAAGAGCTTTTCTTTTGGCAGCGGGTGAAGGATTCGAACCCTCACAGACGGAGTCAGAGTCCGGCGTGCTACCATTACACAAACCCGCTATCTGCCGTCCGACACGCGAATCACGCAGCGAACAGATATTATTATACAAAAAATTTCGCGCTTGTCAACCCTTTTTCAAAAAAATACAAAGAATACTTTTTTCGATCTGCCCACAAACTACCGAAGGGTGATTTTATGAGCAAAAAACAGTGGACGGACCATCCTGCGAAGGAGAAACCAACCCTGCGCACGGAACCGGAAAAGCGGCTCTGTCCGGCGTTTGACCCTGTGAGCATCGCGCTGTTTCCCGCGGCAAACCAAGAAATGGGCATGCGGGTGCTGGACAACTTTTGCGAAGAACACATCATGTGAGATTCCTGTGAACCGGAAAAGCAAAATAAAACGCTTCCAATGAAAACCCCCGGCCCCGCCAAAACGGGGCCGGGGTTGTTGCCTTTCTTCTCAGAGATCCTTCACTTGAGTCTGGGCGGTGCGAAGATCGGCGCAGGTGAAGTATTTCCGCAAAGGTCGGTATAGCAGGGAGAAAATAACGATGCAGATTGCAAGGTCAAACAGCATGTAACTGCCGTTGTACAGCAGGGAATAGAACCAGGGATTTGTCATGGTCATTCCAAAAAACTCGGGTGGCATATACTTACCCCACACAATGGCACCCACAACCAGATGGGCCAGGAACCGCAGAAAGCCGCCGCAGAGGGTTCCGTAATAGACGCTGAACTTCCGGCAGCGGAATAGCCCGGCGCCCAGACCCAGAAGGGCGTAGGCAACGAAATAGTCGCAGATGATGGTGGTCCAGTCGATGGAGATGCCGTTGGCAAAGAAATACTGCATCGCGCCGAAGACAAAGCCGACGCCGGTGCCCCAGCCTGCACCGTATCGGACAGCGAAAAGAATGATGGGAACCATGGCGCAGTCGATGGATCCGCCGTTGGGGAACTCATAGAGCTTGATGTAGCTGAGGATCTGCGCCAGGGCCATCAGAACGGCGGCTTCGCAGATGATGCGGATGCGGTTGTGGCTCATAATTCGGAACTCCCTTTTTTAAATTTGGCAATCCCGTTTCCCCCAGCCTTCGCCCGCGGACATAAAAAATCCGCACAACGGGCTTCGGCCTCGTCATGCGGTACTGTTCAACAGCTCACATTCCTACGCCGGCATTACCCGGATCAGGTTCGAGGGACCGGGCGGAAATACGCCCATCTCAGCCGGCTTCCGCCAGCACCCCTTGGAATTGTCAGTATCCATTATAAGGTGGTAACACCTGTTTGTCAAGTGGGTGAGACTTGTGGTACAATTACGATAAATCGGCGGGCGAAAACCATCGGCGCCTGTCGTTACATCAAAAGGAACAGAGGGAACGTCTATGAGACGCTGTTTTATTTTTGCCGCCGGGAGCTTTTTCGGTTTGCGGGAACGGCCCGCGCCAGACGATCTGGTGATCGCCGCCGACGCCGGGTACCGGCTGTGCCGGAGTCTGGGTGTTGTGCCCGATCTGGCGCTGGGGGACTTTGATTCCATGCCCGAGCCGGTTGGCGTGCCGGTTTTGCGGGTGCCGGTGGAGAAGGATGACACAGACACCATGCTGGCGCTGAAAACCGGATTGGAAAAGGGCTGCGGCGAGTTCCATCTTTATGGGTTCACCGGCGGAAAGCGACTGGATCACACGCTGGCAAACCTTCAGTCGCTGCTGTACCTTCGGCGCAGGCGCGCGCGGGGATGGCTGTATGGCGACGACTATGTCTGGACAGCCATTGAAAATGAATCCCTCACGATTCATAAGGAAGTGGAGTGGGGGCTGTTCTCCGCGTTCTGTCTTGGCGACAAAGCCGGGGGAATTGACGAGGTGGGGTTCCAGTACCCCCTGAAGGATGCAACACTCACGCCGGAGTTCCCCTTAGGCGTTAGCAATCATATCTTGAATCCGGAGGCTGTTATCACCGTCCGGAATGGCGCGTTGCTGGTGGGATGGGAACTTCCGCATCAAGAAGCGTGATTATTTAAATAGAATAACGAACTGCACAAACAAAGATTGCGTCTGCCTAAAAATTATTGTATAATGAGTGAAAAGGTTGACCTTTCAAAAATGAATGAGAGGGGACCTAAAAATGACCGTGGGACCGGAGGCGGACACGGAGTTTGAGGAGGAGTACACGATGGCGACATTTACCGTGAACGGCAAAGCTGTGACCGTGGAGAAAAGCCAAAAACTCATCCGCTTCCTGAGGGATGAACTGCATTTGACTTCCGTGAAGGACGGGTGCAGCGAGGGAGCTTGCGGCACCTGCACGGTGCTGATCGACGGAAAGCCCACAAAGGCCTGCATCCCCCAGACCGAAAAGCTGGAGGGAAAGTCCGTTTTGACGGTGGAGGGTCTGAGCGATTTTGAGAAGGACGTGTTTATCTATGCGTTCGGCAAGGCGGGGGCCGTGCAGTGCGGATTTTGCATTCCGGGCATGGTGATCTCCGCCAAGGCGCTGCTGGATGTGAACCGGAATCCCACCAGAGAAGAGGCGGCGTTCGCCATCCGCAACAACATATGCCGCTGTACCGGGTACGTAAAGATCATCGACGCCATTTTGCTGGCGGCGGAGGTGTTCCGCAGCGGCAAAGTTCCGGACCTGCCGCAGGATTGGAGCCTGGGCGCGCGGGTTCCGCGGGTGGATGTGCGGGAAAAGGTCACTGGTGCGGGACAGTATCCGGATGATGTCTATCTGGACGGGATGATTTACGCCAGCGCGGTGCGCAGCGCTTACCCCCGGGCGCGGGTGCTGGCCATCCACGCGGAGGAGGCGAAAGCCCTGCCGGGTGTTGTGGGTGTGTTTACGGCGGCGGATGTCCCGGGAAAGAACAAGGTGGGCCACCTGATGAAGGACTGGGACACCATGATCCCGGTGGGGGAGATCACGCACTATCTGGGCGATTCCATCTGTATTGTGGCCGCCGAGACAAAGGAGCTTTTGGAACAGGCGAAGGCCCTTGTGAAGGTGGACTACGAGGAACTGCCTATGGTTCGCAGCCCAAAGGAGGCCATGGCGCCGGATGCGCCGCTGGTCCACAGGTCGGGAAATCTTTTGGCCCACAAGCACATCCAGCGGGGCAATCCGGCGGAGGCCATTGCGAAATCAAAATATGTGCTGACGCAGCACTTTTCCACACCTTGGACAGAGCATGCGTTTTTGGAGCCGGAGTGCGCCGTGGCGTTCCCGGAGGGGGACGGTGTAGAGATATGGTCCACGGATCAGGGGACATATGACACCCAGCACGAGACCATGGGGATGCTGGGCCTGCCCGCTGAAAAGGTAAAGGTCAAAAATATGTTGGTGGGCGGCGGCTTTGGCGGCAAGGAGGATGTGACCGTGCAGCATCTGGCGGCGCTGGTGGCGTATCTCACGCAACGTCCTGTCAAGGTAAAGCTCAGCCGGGCGGAGAGCATTCTCATCCATCCCAAGCGGCACCCCATGGAAATGGAGTTTTCCATGGGCTGCGATGAAAACGGCATTATTCAGGGCGTGGCGGCGGAGGTCATTGCGGATACCGGAGCCTATGCGTCTTTGGGAGGACCGGTGCTGGAGCGGGCCTGCACCCATGCGGCGGGACCGTACAATTATCAGAATTTTGAGATCGACGGGTGGGCGTATTACACCAATAATCCCCCCGCAGGGGCGTTCCGGGGCTTCGGAGTCACGCAGACCTGTTTTTGCGTGGAGAGCCTCTTGAATCAGATGGCGGATAGGGTGGGAATCTCCCCCTGGGAGATCCGCTGGCGCAATGCCATTCGACCCGGACAGGAACTGCCCAACGGTCAGATCGTAGACGCGTCTACGGGGCTTGCGGAGACGCTGGAAGCGGTGAAGCCCTATTACGACGCTGCAAAATATGTGGGCATCGGCTGCGCCATGAAGAACGCGGGCGTGGGCGTGGGTATTCCCGATACCGGCCGGGTGCGGCTGGCCGTTGAGGGCGGAAAGCTCCATATCTTCGCCGGAGCATCCTGCATCGGCCAGGGGCTGGGAACGGTTTTGACCCAGATGGTCTGCGACCGGACGGGATTAAAGCGGGACGACGTGATTTACCAGCGGTCCAATACCTATCTGGCGCCGGATTCGGGGACTACCTCCGGCTCCCGGCAGACGCTGGTGACGGGCGAGGCCTGCCGCAGGGCCTGTGAAAAGCTGAACGAGGCGATGGACGGAAAGACCCTGGCCGATTTGGAAGGGCAGGAGTTTTACGGGGAGTATCTGGCGAAAACCGACCCGCTGGGAGCGGATGTGCCCAACCCTGTCAGCCACGTGGCCTACGGCTACGCGACCCAGATCTGCATTCTGAACGACGAGGGAAAGATCGAAAAGATCGTGGCGGCCCACGATGTGGGGAAAGCCGTGAACCCGACCTCCGTGGAGGGACAAATCGAGGGCGGCGTGGTCATGTCCATGGGCTTCGCGCTGACAGAGCGCTATCCTCTGCAAGACTGTAAGCCCCTTGCCAGGTATGGCACCCTGGGGCTGTTCCGGGCAAATGAAGTTCCCGAGGTGAAGGCGCTGATTGTGGAAAAGCCGGGCCTCAACGTGACCTGCGGGGCCATCGGCATCGGGGAGATCACTTCCATCCCCACCGCTCCCGCCATCGCGGACGCCTATTTCCGCTACGACGGAAATTTCCGTTCGAGCCTGCCGCTTGAGAACACGCCTTACAGCAAAAAATAAAGCGGTCTCCCGCAGCGGGAGACCGGCTTAGTCCAATGGCATACCGGGCGGCGGCCCCCAATCGGCCGCCCAGACCCACAACTGGAAAATTACCGCTAATTTTCCCCTTTCAAGGGGCGGTCCGCCGCGCC
>Ga0183099_1002133_pt1 | contig 10492 bp, 3 predicted proteins | sample Biomet1_FD_127788 | JGI IMG/M metagenome (GOLD analysis project Ga0183099, IMG submission 127788) | Microbial communities from bioreactor (seeded with anoxic lake sediment) at LBNL, California, USA - Biofuel metagenome 1 | ecosystem: Engineered > Bioreactor > Anaerobic > Unclassified ... | reverse complement strand
CTACTTTATTTAATTGTCTTAAGCTTCCATCTATCTTACTATGGCCATGAGCTTGCATTTGTGAGTAGAATAAATCCAATGTTATTGGTATCTTCTTTAATGAAGCAAAGTTTTTGCTTAAGAAGTTATCTGCTTCATCTACTAATACTACTTTATTTAATTGTCTTAAGCTTCCATCTATCTTACTATGGCCATGAGCTTGCATTTGTGAGTAGAATAAATCCAATGTTATTGCTACAACTAAGTTTTGTATTCCTGGATCGTATCCTGATAAATCTATTACTGTTACTCCATCTATAAGATCAAATAAACTCTTAGTTGCAAATGGATTTGGTTCAAAAATTTCAAAATCTACTATATTACTAAATGCAGCATATAGGCTATCTTCCTTTAAATCTTCTTTATTTACATATATATCATATACATCTTTTAGCGTCGGTGCTGGTTTATCCCATGTATCTGAATCGTTTTTGATTATACCTCTTTTTTCATAGGCTTCCATTATTAAATCTCTTAATAGCGTTTCTTGCTTTATTCCCAGTCCAAAAGCTTTTGCTAAAGTTTCTTTTAGCCCATTTGCTGTGTGTAATGGAAGCATTTGCTTTGAGTTAGCGGCTTTCACTACGGATAATGGATTGAACGGTAAATGATACAATTCAAATACTTTTGCATCGGTAGCATTTATAAAGTCTTGCTTTGCTTTATTATAATCTCCCTTATAGTCAAAAATTAATATTCCAACATGCTTTTCTTCTAGGTTATACTTAGCTTCTCTATGAATTTGAGTAATCATTGATTTTGTAAACTGAGTCTTACCCGTTCCCATTGTTCCAATTATTCCTGTGTTTGTATGCATTAATTTATTGGTATCGTTAGGGCACCAATAAATTTCTCTATTGCTTTTTTGATTTACGCCAAATAAAATTTCCATATTTCTCTTTTTTAAATATTCAGTACTAGGATCAACCATAACATCAACTTGCCGATCACTCACATCTACACTATTTTCTGTAACCATACATAACCTAAATTTTTCATTGTTATCATCGCTGATTTGATGCTCAGTTTCGATTTTTTCATTCTTAGGATCATTTTCAATATTAGATTTGTCTTGAGTCTCAGTTTCGCCTTCAATCTTACGCTCTACCTTATTGGGTATTCCAGCAACTACTTCCCCCTGCTCTCTATCAAGTCCATCTATTACACTACGTATCTCTTCTACATTCTTAGTAATAAAGTTAATTCCATCCTCTTCAGATAGTTCAATAAGCATAACTCCATCTTCTATTCTGATATCATTAAAATAATTACCGCTCTTAAAAGATATCATTGCAGCTTCGCCCATTGAACTTTTTGTAGATTTACTTATTTCATATTCTTCATTAAGTAATTTTCTTCTTAAATCCGAATCAATTACAGTTTTCCAATTTCCCTCACTACATACATCATAAAGGTCAAGTTTTTCTGCACTTGTTATTACAAGTTGCATTAAAAAATTACGGTATACCTTTTGCGTTCTTGTAATAATCCCACTCTCATTTGGTAATAAAGTTTCATTAAATATTTTTTTTGTTGCTTTTGCTTGGTCTATACCTTTTTGTATATATGAAGAAGAATTTTCGCCTATTTTAACTTCTATTGGATAGTAATGAATAACTACATCATCACTTTTAGTTTCTATCCCAACTAAAAGTATGTCATCACTTGTTACACCAGTATCAAATCCTAAATTTTTAGCTGAGAAAAAACCTTCACTTTGTTTAAGTCCAGCTCCACCTGATACTCTTAAGACTTCTTCTAAAGATATAGGAACCCATATTATATTATCTTTTTTAAATTTTGCTAATGCTAGTTTTATTGCAGATAATATGCTTATCTTTTCTTTAGGAAAATGAGATTTGCTTGATAGCAATCTCAATAACCAATCACCATTAACAGCATTAAACATGTTTATGATGCTTGGTGAATAGTCTTTTGCATGATCAATCCCCTTTTTAGTTAGAAACTCTTCTATAACTCGCTGGTAAGGCCCTGATTTTCTAGTTACTGTTATAGCATCATAACCGCCCGCAGTAGTGTATTGATCACTATAATGAATAATAAGTAAATCTTTTACATCTGGATCATTTTTAAAAAAATTTAAATCTACTTTTGGATCAATAAATGTTATCCAATGACTAGAACTATAAATATCGTCTAATTTGCTCTTGTTTTTATTCGGTACAGATATAGCCTTACATTGATTTTCATTGTATGGCTCTCCACGGCTTGCAGCATTTAAAGCATTAAGCTTGACCGCTGTATTGATTAAATCACTTGTAGTATTAGCATATTTGGTACCAAATCCGGTTCTATAAGACTCACCTAAAAATACTGAGGGAACTCCTGAAATTAATCCATTTAAAATTATTCCTGATGTAATATCATTCATATTAGAAGTAATCGTTCTTACCTCATTACTCATTTCAACAAATGTAATATGAGCATATTCAATTCCATCTTTTATTTTTTTAGAGTAGAAATGTACCTTCTCTCTATATAAATTTAATACATCCTCTTCTGACATATTATCTACATTAAAGTCTAATCCATATATTTCTTTTAAATCATTGATATTATCATTAAAAGCCACTTCTTCAAATGCATTTGTAATATTCTTATTAGGATATATAAATAAATCAATTGGTAGCAATTCTCTATTCTTTGATTTAAGTTGTTTGATATAATATTTAAATATACCTTGTAGTATTTCTTTACTGTCACCTGTATTTATTAAATTAATTCTTATAGGTGCGTTGTTACTCATATTAAACAAGTATTTAAAATGTGATACAAACTCTTCTATTTTTTCATTAACTAATTTTGCTACAAAATCCCTTGAGCTTTTATATCTTGGAAGTGCTTCATCTAGATAGTACTTCCATTCTGGAGAATGATATTGTTCCATTGGAATATACAGTTTATCTTCATCAGTCATTATGTATGGCAAAAGATAAGTTGAAGTAAACTTCTTAATAATATCCTCAGCCATGCTTTCATCATCAACTTCATTATTTATATGAAGTTGGTAAGCAATATTTAAAGGATGTAACGCTGTAAAAATTATTTCCTTATCTTCTATTTCTCTTTTTATAACTCCAATTTTAAATAAATTCTTTTGTTCCGTTGTAAGATAAGAGCCTTCTTCTATTTCATCTAATGCTTTTATATAAAATTTAATAAAATTTTCATATAAATCTCTTAAATCCTCATTTAAATAAGTTAAACTTGGTAATTTCTTAGATATATTAAAATATCTTAAAATTTTATTATAAGCTTCACTAACTTCATGATTTAATTCTAAATCCATAGATTCTAATCCATCATTAAAATCTATAAAATACATTCCCTCACTTTCACTCATTTGCTTTTCTAATTGTAGATTCTTCCTAAATTCATCTCTAGTGAAATACTCCTTTGTTCCATGTTGAAGCTTATTATCTCCAACAAGTTTAAAGTCACATTTCTTTTCTCTTTTTAACTTCCACACCTTCACCCCCTCAATTGGCGAAATCTTTTCACTTGTTCCCATTACTCCAATAGGAATTATACTCTGTTTTATTTTTAAATTAAATTTAGCAAGATCACTATCATTTTCATATTCAAAATCATCACTAATATTTAATGTTAAATTTTGATCTTCATTTAAATTAATTACTTCATTATTATATTCAAGCTCATGTTCTACTGAAATTGGGGCATATTCGTTAAATACCAAGGTAGACTCATTTGTATTTAATGAAATGTAATTACTTTTACCTTTCATAACAATTGAGTATTTTGTTTTCATACTTTCTAAATACTTTTCACTAAAATCAACTACAACTATTTTAAATTCAAATTTTATATTCTTATCATTTTTATAAACTATTTTATAAAAATTTGAACTGCCTTCACAATTATGAATAACTGCTTTTATCTTTCTTCCTGTTGTTACTGCTTCTAAATCTCCATCTGTTTTCAAAAACTCTTTATATAAAGTATCATCAAACATAAACTCTAAATCTATATTTTCTAATTTATCTTCATTAAATACAATTATATTTCTAATTCTTGACTTAGCTTTAGATGTTCCCTCTTCCTTATCCCATTCCTGTGAAGACTCCTTGTATTCAAGAGGTTTTATTTCTTTCTTTGCTTCAACTGATTTGTTTACATCTTTAAAGTCAACTTCCTTCCAATCTTGACCCTTAAGCTTATCAATACCCTTATCATCAAAATATCTTTCAAGTTGAACTTCTGGATTTCCGTAATTATGAATCTCATCAACTCTACCATAATAAGTTGCATTGTTTTCAAGTCTTTTATTAAGATCTTTTCCCGTAAGGTCTTTTAATCCACTATCATGAAATATTCCAAAGTTCTTATACTGGTCTTTTTCAATACAAGTTCCATTTAATATTGATAATAAGTCTTTATATTCAAAAACCGAAATATTTTCACCAAACAAATCAGTCTTTTTCCGCTCTAAATCTAACTCTATAATTGCTTGATCTACTTCAGAAAAATCAGATTCCACTAGTTTCTTCTTAATATCCTTTTGAATAGAATCTATATGAAATGGCATACCTTCTTTGCTAAAAGACTCAGTCCCACCCATTATACTATCAAGGGTAGTGTTATGAATAAACATTATTGCCTTATCTTCATAGTCCTTTTCAACACCAACCATATTTCTAAGTCTAGTTAAAAAATCTGGTTGTATATCGTCAATAGTTGCTGCAACTATCAATTTGACTCCTTTGAAATCTAAAAAATAAGATTTATATTTAACCTCTCCTTTAGGATCTTTATATTCATATTCCTTACTGAGAAAGTTGTTTTTAAGTTCTTCGTACAATGATTTTACTTGATCTTCTTTTTCAAATTGAATATTATATTTAGCTCCTGAATTCAAAGGGTTGATAGTAAAAAAATCTATTATTTTACTTGATAAATAACTATAAAATTGATCTGACATATTGTGCATCCCCACTATCTGATTTTTTTTCTAATAAATTTAACTTCTCATATAATTGTATTATTTTGCTCTGTGAGTCTCTATCAAAGGTCATGCCTCTTTTTTCAAATTCACTAAACAATAGACTTAATTTTAATTTTTCATTATCATTAACACATAATTTTGTCATTAATATAATGTCTTCTTCTGTTAAATTTAAGCTATATCCAAGCGAACCTCTTCTTTTTCCAAAGCTTTTATACACAAAGTTAACAAATTTATTTTTATATTTCTTATAAGGTCCATTTCTTGACGAAGAATTATTAAATTGATAATCAACATATTCAAATAACCTGTATACTTTATCAAATGCCTCATTTCCACTTTGCTTTTGCTTGGGTACAAATTCATTCCATCTAATATCATTAATTGAATTTATATATATGCAAAGTAATTCTTCCACCTGATTTTCTATATCCACATCATTACTAGTTCTGTACATTTCAAATAATTCTTTATAAGTTAGTTGAGTCTCTAATCCATGATGATTTATAAGATCTAATGTTATAGCATGTGAAAATAATGAATTAACACTATTGTTTAATAAATCCCAACCAAACTTATATGCCGTTCTGTTCTTTGATGTACTTTCCCAACTCAATGTATAATATATAGTTTCTGGAGTCTCCAAATCTGCCTTTTCAAATTGCCCTAATTTTATTGATAATTGAGATACATAAAACATATAATAATATTCTAATAATCGCTTTAATGAATTCTTATATAACTCTTCATTTTTTATTAGAAACTTAAAATCTTTTATAAATAATTCTTTTATAAAAGGAAGATAACATTTATATTCATTAGATTCTCTTCTCTTATCTTTTAACTCGGGCAAAGCATTTAGGACCAACTTATTTAATATATTTTCAACCTTGATATTGTACTGTTCTCTTGCTAAAGACTTTGTCTCTTCATTGAGAAATATTGAATATAGAAACTTTGAGAACTTATTATCTTCAGGTGATGAAGATATATAATTCATAGTTTTTATATCAAAATTCACCAATTGTTCTTCTTTATCTATAAACATAGTTTTTATTATATTCTTAAATGCTTCTTTACTTATTGTTCCCTCAAATTCTCCGATTTCATCTACTACATTTTCAATAAATTCATTAATATTAAATTCATTTTTTAATTCTTTATCACATATTATTCTAGAAAAACTTCCCATTACACCATTGAATTCAGTCATTTGCTTGCTTTCGTCAGTAACATAAGGTAACAATTTAAACTTATTCCCAGAATTATGATTTATCCCACCATTATTCATTCTATAATTTTTTTTATTGTATCTATATCTATCTTGTATTGTATTTCTTCACTCATATTTTATATCTCCACAAATCTATAGCATTCAAATTCAGTATCATACTCAAGTTTATATTTCATATTAACTTCCCTGTTTTTCTCAGTAAATATAAGTTTTTCGTTTTGTGATCCTGTTTCTTCAATCTTATTAATAAATTCAATAAATTTAATAAAATGATTTTTATCCTTTTTATTAGGTCTATATCCATTATTAACTTGCATTAATAATTTATATAAGCCAAAGTCTACATCTATCTCTTGTGATTTATCTAACTTGTCACTTTTATATTTCATCTTAAGACTGAAAATAAATTTGTTGAGATTGGTTTCATTATTTATTGGTAAATTATCAGTATTAGCTTTTAATTCAATTTCTTCGCTAACATTATATTTTATTTGGTTTTTTCCTATAAAAATATTAATATGGTCCTTATCAACTTCACCATTCCACTTTACAATTCCATCTTTTACATCCATGTAGATATTCTTAAGTTTAGCCTTATCTCCTCTATTCCAATAATATAAAGCTCTCATATAATCTTCATAAATACTATCTTTTAAAGAGAATATATCTCGTATTCCACAAACATAGTAACTTCTTATAAATAATTTCAATAACTCATATACTATCTTTCTATCTACTGTCTCGCTAAAATCAATGTCACTTAATTTATCCATATATCCTATAGGAAAATCAATATAATCTTTAAAGTAAGTCATGATATCTATGGAATTATTAAATTCTACAATAAAATCGTCTACTTTTTCATTTCTAATATTCAAAGGATCTAAACTATTTAATGCTTCAAATATAAATGATAATTCCTTATGATTAAAAATCATATTAGGCATAAGTGACTTAATATATTCATGATTATTTAGTTTAGATATCCTATTCTTAAATGTTGGAGAATTAACATCAATATATGAAATAGGGATCATTAATTCATACATAAAGTTTAACAATGCTCTTGTGGATATTATTATCTTATTCTTAATAATACTTTGAACTAATAATTCAACTATTGAATCTTGGACATTATCTTTACTTAATAATTCATAATTATTTTTAATGGGACAACAATCTTTATTAGTACATTGGCTACAATTCCTCTTATATGAACTATAAAAAATAATTATGTTCTGATGAATCAGTTATTCTTTTTATTTAAAGATTTCTACATAATCCGAATGGACCTTCCCATCTTTTAGTGTAAAAATATGATAATCACTAAAATTAACATATTGAAATGAACTATTATGATTAAAACTGCTATTCTCAACACTATTTTCTAATATCTTGTTATCTTGAACAAACTTCTTTAATATAGAAAATCTTGTACCATATTGTGAATCTATAAAATTATTAAGTGTTCCTAAATTTATTGCTAATATAAATTTTCTATCACTTATTTCGATTTTTTCATCGTTAAAATCATCTAAAACCTCATTTAAAGTATCCATTGATGTTTTATTGGGTTCTAAGCTTTCTGTAGCATCATTATGAAGAGTAAAGGTCTTCATAATATCTGAATACTCTTTTTTATTATTAAGATATGATATCATATGAGATTTACCATCACCAACACTACCACATACTAAAATCAATTGTGCTTTAGTTGATTCATTTGCTTTAATTATCAGCTCTTCTAATCCTTTTTGTGCATCTCTTTCAATATGCATATACTTTTTGAATAAAGTAAATTTGCCTAAACCTTCAACCGCTTCCTTTGAAGATTCTTTAAGTCTAGATAGTTCTTGAACTAAGCATTTTTTATCTATTCCTCTAAAATTATCTTCGCCCATAGTTCTCCCTCATTCATTTATCATATTATCGAATATTTTTACCATCTATAAAATGCATTAAATTCCTCCACAAAATCTTCAAAATCTTAACCGCTCAACTTACTTAATCTAATTTATCTTAAAATATGCCGATTCATTTAGTCGTACACTTTTTATAAGATCAAAATTCTACCGAAATAGTATAATTTAATAATTCATGAATTACACATTGTAAAACCAATTTACATATATTATCAAGCTAATTTCTTGCAATCAATCGCTAATTTTTCTACTGCAGCACACCAATCCCTAACCTTAGCCTGTTCAGCCTTACACTCTTGAATTTTTTGTGTTTCGTTTTCAAGAGCTTCCTTGAGACTTATATATTGAGGAAAGAAGTCTTCTGCAAACGTTTTGCTCTGTACCATATCCAATAATCCATTCCTGATATTTTCAAATCCATCCACCATTTCATTTACTGCTTCTCTAAATTTTGTTTCAGCTTCCTGCCGCTTATATTCATCCCACACATCTAATGCTAACCCAACAACTGCAACAGCATTACCAAAGTTTTTAGCAAAATTTATGGCTCCCCATGGCTTAAACTTAAGGTATTTTGCTAAATCCATACCTAATAACTTACCCAGATTTACAATCCCATTACGTACAGCAAGGATATTTGTACCATTAAATAAAGGGCTTCCCTTAAGTATATTAATACCCTGTTTCCCCATATTCATTATTATTGAATCAAACTGGTTCATATCCGCATCAAAATTCAATTTCGTCTTTTCAATTATTACATCAACCAACTCTGTTTGGCGGCTAAACTCACTTTGAATATTAGCATACATGACATGGCAATCTTTTCCGACTTCGGCATCAAAGAATCCTTGTGCTGTTTCCATTCCACAGCCACGGACTTGCATAATCAAATCCCCAAAATATCTCGTTAAATATTTAACTAAATTACTTTGTACTTCAACAATTCTGGACTCAATTTCTTTAATATTGTTCCCCAAAGATACGCAGGTAGCTTCATAAACAGTTAATGTCTCATCCATATTATCACATTGTTCGGTTATATTCCCCACCTGTTTTTTTAAAATATCTCGGATAACGCTTTTTTGCATTTCATAAACAATGTGGTAATACCCACCGTTATTCTTTATAGTTGCAGCAGTAGCAACTTGAAGAGTATCTATTCTAGATATTGCTTTAAATTGTTCAATATTCTGCAGCCAATATTCTATCCCCATCCCAAAAGGATTTGCAGATACACCCACAATCTGCAGGTCCGCCTCTTCGTCATTAGTTAACTTAAGTACATCTATCAAACGACTGGTAACATTCTCCTTTTTTATTTTTAAGTTCTCATGATAATCCCAATCATCTTCTACATCAGCAATCTCATCAAATCTGCTAAGTACAAATATTGTTCTTGGTAATAACTCTAATGATCTAAATAGCCATAACAAATCCTCTTTGTGGCTTTCTTTAATCGGATTAGCGGAATCCATTATATAAAGAATCAAATGAGCCTCACTAACATATTTTTTGGTAATATCCTTATATTTTTCAACATCACCAATTTCATCGTTATACTTTTCTTTTAAACCAAAAAGCCCCGGAGTATCTATTAGCTCTATGTTTTCATCAACAGTATAGATAACAACTTCATCAGAAGACTCCTGCTGATTAATTTTCATCGAGGACTTATCAACTCTCCCCATCCACGCTGCAGCAATTGATGTCTTCCCTTCTGAAAATCCTCCTATTAAAGCAACCTTTAATCTTTTACCATCGCCAACCATGCCAATAACGTTTTCTAGCTTTTTCTGAATGCCAGGATGCAAATCCAGCCCCAAGTTTAACCCCTCATTAATAATTTCCTTCAGACGATTCAGTAAAGCTAAAGCTTCACGCTGACGTTCATTAAAATATTTCAATGTATCCTGATTATCCATTTGCGCTAGCTCCTTTAACCTCTACAATAAGTTTATTTAAATTCCTATCAACATTAGTTAATTCTTTATTTATGTTTTTCACAATTGATACCGGTATATCTATCTGTTTTTTTATCTCAGTAATATTTTCTTGTAGTTCAGGCCTAACCTTGCTCAATCCGCTAGCAATAGCATCTTCTAACTTATTAGCGACCTTGCGAATATTTTCATCAGCATTCTTTCTTTGCTGTTTCTTTTTATAATCCGAACTAAAAAATCCCCTAAAAGCACTCCAAGCAGCAGAAACCAAACTAATTCCAGCAAATCCCCACCCTATCGGTCCACTTACAATGCCCATGCATATACCCACTATCGCTCCTACAATTCCTATAAGAGCACCTTTTTTAAT
>Ga0183099_1002132_pt1 | contig 10492 bp, 6 predicted proteins | sample Biomet1_FD_127788 | JGI IMG/M metagenome (GOLD analysis project Ga0183099, IMG submission 127788) | Microbial communities from bioreactor (seeded with anoxic lake sediment) at LBNL, California, USA - Biofuel metagenome 1 | ecosystem: Engineered > Bioreactor > Anaerobic > Unclassified ... | reverse complement strand
ATGGGCCGGACGCCAGCTTTGGGATTGTGACGTGGCTTATAAAGATGGAAAATATTATATGTACTTTCCGTTGAAAGATAAGAATGATGTTTTTCACATCGGTGTAGCTGTGAGTGATTGTCCCGAAGGTCCTTTTATTCCTCAGCCGGATCCTATAAAAGGCAGCTACAGCATTGATCCTGCCATATTAGATGATGGCGATGGGAATTATTATATGTATTTTGGCGGTCTTTGGGGCGGACAGCTTCAGCGTTATCGTGATAATAAAGCTCTGGAAAGTGCTTCTTTTCCGGCCGATGATGAATCTGCCATTCCTTCACGTGTAGTAAAATTGAGTAAGGATATGCTGGAGTTTGCCGAAGAGCCTAAGCCTGTTATCGTTCTTGATGAAACTGGTAAACCATTGACGGCAGGCGATAACAACCGCAGGTTCTTTGAAGCTTCGTGGGTGCATAAATATAACGGAAAATACTATTTCTCTTATTCTACAGGTGATACTCATCTGTTATGCTATGCTATTGGTGATAATCCTTATGGCCCTTTTGTTTATCAGGGGGTGATATTGCCTCCGGTGGTGGGATGGACTACTCACCATGCAATAGCCCAATTCAAGGGCAAATGGTATTTGTTCCATCATGATAGTGTTCCTTCGGGTGGTCAGACATGGCTTCGTAGTCTGAAGGTTTGTGAACTGGAATATACAGAAGATGGGAAAATAAAAACCATCAATGTGTAGGCAATGAATTTAGATTAATTAAAAATTTATGCGCGGGCAATGATATCGTTTTTTGTTAGATAAAATAGCCCGCGCTTGATAATTGAGACTAATGCTGTAGCGCAAATACATTATAGCTACTTATTTGAAACATTTCAGTACCTTTGTTTATCATAATTGGTGTATGTTTGTACTATGAAAAACATTAAACTTAAAAATCTTATGCCTAAATTCTATTCAATAAAACAAAATCTATTAAAGTTTTTATTGCTACTCATCATTTTATCTGTTTCACAAAATTCTTATTCCGTGCTTCCTGTAAAAAAGAAACAGACTGCCAAATCAAGCACCAGAGAACTGATCGTTGATTTTTTCAAAGAGAAAGGATCTTTCAACAGAATGCCACTGGAATGTATTGGAGCAGGTCGTGCCAATGAAGGATTGCGTGCCGACTGGCAACAACAGCTTGCTTACGTAAAGAAAGCGTGTGATTTTAAATATATCCGTATGCATGGGTTACTTTCTGACGATATGGCTGTTTACAAAGAAGATAGAAACGGAAATCCTGAATATAATTTCCAGTATATAGATGCTTTATATGACTACTTGCTAAGTATAGGGATAAAACCTTTTGTGGAACTGGGCTTTATGCCATCTGCATTAGCCAGTGGCAACCAGACTATTTTCTGGTGGAGAGGAAATGTTACCCCACCTAAGGATTATAATAAGTGGGCAGAGCTTATCCGCAATCTAACACTCCATTTTACTCAACGTTACGGAATAGAAGAGGTTAAAAGCTGGTATTTTGAAGTCTGGAATGAGCCAAACCTGAATGGCTTCTGGGCTGGCACACAAGCTGAATATTTCAAATTATATACTTATAGTGTAAATGCTATAAAGTCAGTAAATAAAGAATATAGGGTTGGTGGGCCGGCTACTGCCGGTGCTGCATGGGTGCCCGAGATGATTAGTTTCTGCAATGAGAACAGTCTTCCACTCGACTTTATCAGTACCCATGCCTATGGCGTAAAGCAAGGCTTTTTAGATGAATTTGGGAATTCCGGAACTGTTCTTAGTAAAGATCCTATGTCAGTTAGCGGTGACGTTCTTAATTCCCGTAAGCAGATATCACAATCTGCCATGCCCGGACTGGAATTACACTATACAGAATGGAGTTCTTCTTATACACCGGCCGATCCTATTCACGACAGCTATCATCAGGCAGCTTATATACTTGATAGACTTAAGAAAGTAGGAACAGCAGCCACTTCAATGTCATATTGGGTTTTCACAGATATCTTTGAAGAAGCTGGTCCGCGTTTCACACCTTTTCATGGCGGATTTGGATTGCTGAACACTCAGGGCATCAATAAACCAGCTTTCTATTCTTTCAAATTTATCAATAAGCTTGGTAATACGGAACTTGTTAATAAAGACTCCTGTTCATGGGTATGCAAAGATGCCAAAGGTAATATGCAAGTGCTTTTATGGGACTTTACCAATACTCATCCCGGAGATTCTGTAAATAATCAGGGGTATTATGTACGCGATCTGCTTGCAAAGTCAAAAGGAAAGGTGAAAATAGCCGTATCCAATGTTCCCGAAGGCGATTATGTACTTGAACTGTATAAAGTAGGATACCGCACCAACGATGCATATACCACTTATCTTGATATGGGTAAGCCTACTCAGCTAACAAAACAACAGGTTGAGCAGATAAAGAAACTCAATGATGGTTCACCAGTCTCAAAAGAGATTGTAAAAGTGAAGGCTGGCATTACATTTACAAAAGAAATGGATCTTCGTGAAAACGATGTTTACTTACTGAATCTGGTTAAGTTATAATAACCCGTAGTGCATTTAGGCAATACATGTTTTGATGTTATTAATATTTCTATTATTTAATTTATTAATTAGCTGAATAAGAGTTAGAGCCATAATTTTCGAATGAATTCTAGTTTTAAATCCATTGAAAGACTTAGCGTAATTCCGACGAATCATAAACTGATCACATAACTGAGAGAATAACGTTTCAATTCTTTTTCTGGCTTTTCTAAAAACAATATATTGCTTAGCATACCCATGCTGATTATTTCTCATGGGAACTTCTAGTTTAATGTTGTTTTCTTCAAATAGATCCAACTGATAATTAACACTCAAATATCCTTTATCTCCCAGAATAGTACAGTCATAATGATTCTGCTTAACATCTTTGAGATAATGAATATCATGTACGGATGCTTTTGTTAAGTCGAAATCCGAGAAAACCCCATCAATAGTACATATTGCATGCAGTTTATAACCATAGTAATACATCCGTTGTGTTGCACAATAACCTTTATCAGGTGAGGTTTCAAAAGTTTCCCTACAAATGCCACCTCGTCTACTGCGACTTAATTTACAAACTTCTAAAGGCATACTATCTACTATGAAATAATCCCTGCTCGAACTAATCTGAAAAACTATTCGTTTACGCAACTGTTCTTTGAAATAAAATAATTTACGTCTTCTTCTATTATAAACGCTTCGTTCAATCCTTAAACTCAATTTATCAGGGAGAATCCTGAATAGTTGATATTCAGAGTCAATACCCATATATTCTGAGGTTAAATCAATAGCAATCAATTCGATATCTGATAACCTGGGTTTACGAATCTGATTAAGAAAATTCAGGTTCATCCGACAAATGCGTAGTTCTTCTCATGCATTGCCAAAATTTTAAGTTCAAAAAAACTTTGATCTCTATATCCATATGCTTGTCTTTTCATTGTTTTGATTTTGTTATTAATACCTTCCAATTTTCCTGTTGATATATGATAATCATACCATGCTAAGATTCCCCACTTATGAGCTTTTAGTGTATTTGCAAAGGTTGTAAGTTTGGGGATTTTGGCTTGATATGCCTGTTCTATCCAAGCGTCCAATTCTTTGATAGCCTGCTCTTTATTTACTTGTGTCCATATTTCTTTCAAACTTTCTTTCAGATAGTATGCTTTCATCAAGGGCTCATTCAGCTTCAAGGCATTGTCAAGTCTGGACTTGAATTGGTTATCAAAGATATCTTTGCCATTGCATAGTAATAGCCATCTAGTTCCTTTAAACACTTTTCGTTTATTCAGATCCTTTTCCTCTCTGTAAACACTTCTACGTATTTCATCCAAAGCATCATTCATGAGTTTGACTACATGAAAGTGATCAAATACCAGAGTTGCTTCAGGTATATTCGTCATGACAGCTGAAACAAAAGCTGGAGATAGATCTGTAGCAACGGCCTTGATGACAGCATCGGATTTCTTTAGTTTCTTCCAAAAAACATCCAGAGAATCAGCACCTTTTCCATCGCCTATATATACGACTTGTCCTGTAAGAAGGTTTACTACGATTGTTTTGTAGACATGACCTTTTGCAACTGCGAACTCATCAATGCCAATATATTCAAGTTCGCTCAGGTCAGGGCATCCATAATGTCGCTGTAGATAACGTTTCTGGATATCCTTTACCGTATCCCAGGAAAGATGAAGGAAATGAGCAACATCCTTTATAGTACCTAAACGGGAGAGTTCAACTACAAGGCGAGCCAGGCGATTCGTATAAGAACGCTTGCCTGTAATAAAATGAATATTCTCCTGACGAATGCAATGACAATCTTTGCATTCTAAACGCTGAACTTTCATTTCTAAAAATACAGGTTTATGTCCTATGGGTACTCCGCGAAAACGACGAATAGTACTACCGGAGCGAATAAAGTGCCGACTCTTACAACAAGGACAACGAAGTTTTTCGGAACGGGTTTGGACTTCAAAGATAATACTCTTATCTTCGTAGCGTACGCGGGAGCATTCTTGCTCACAAACGCCAAAGGCGTGGTACAGAAAGCTGGTATTCATAATATTGTTTGATTGGACTCTACAATATAATGATTTACCAGCTTATTTTTATATAGCAACTACGCATTTGTCGGATGAACCTTATTTATCATCATATTACAATTTCAGGATATAACATAAGATTTTTCATGAGCCACTTACTCTTATTTGTCTATAATTAAATAAAAATAAACTTCTTCTCCATATAATTATATTTGTTCTATACTAAACAATTAATTAATCTTCAATTACAGATTTAAAATAAAAAATTACAAGTTAAAATTATCATTAAGTTAAATTAAAATTCCTATTTCTTATTAATGTTATAATATTTATACTATTTTTGCAAAGAAATAAAATCACAATTATATGCGTTACCTTTATCTTATCATTATAGAAATACTCATCTTATTCATCTTTAATTCATGCGCCATAGATCAAGAAGCTGAGCCTGTAACTATTTCAGGAAAGATTACAGACTCCTCAGGGAATGGTTTATCACAAGTTACAATACAGGTAGATGCTTCCTCAGAAAAGAAAAATACTCAGACAACATCTGATGGAAGCTATAATATAACTGTACCTACCGGAGGTACTGCTGTGATAACTTTATCTAAAGAAGGATATACTACTCAATCTAAACATATTGCATTTGGCATGGGTGATCATAAGACTTTTAATCTTATACTGAAAACACTTAGTCAGGATTCTTATTTCAAAGTAGATGTTACCAATACATCAGTCAAAAAAATGAAAGGAGAAACCTATACGTCAATATCTACAAATATTAATTTTGATTTTGAATGTAAAGAAGATTGGGTGAAATGTACAAAATCAGCGAATGGACTTACAATTAGTTATGATACGAATTTTACATTTGAAGAACGTACTGCTACAATTATATTAACGGCCGAGTATGGACATACTCATACTATTAAAATTACACAAGAGGCAGGACCACCTTTTGAAATAACCAATTATTTAGGTAAAGACAATCAGTCGAGTTTCTACACAGATGTTCCTTTTGTCACATTCAGCAATGACGTAAAACTTCTATCGGTTAAATCTTCTTATGAAGGACTGGATTTAACACCTGAATATTCTGCAGACAAAAGAACAATCTATTTTCCTAATATTAAAGTACCGGCATTTAATCCTGTTACTATTTCATATGTAGCAGAATCTCCGACTCAAGAGAAACTGGAAGGTCAATTCGAACTTAAAGCTTTTATAAACAATACCAGCACAACAAGTAATATAGCACAAAAAGTTATTTTTACAAAAAACAGCAAATATTGTTGGGTATATACCTACGTTTCCGGAAGCTCTACTTTAATCCAATATTCATCAAATGACCTTTCTGTTTCCGGAAATATCCCATGGAACCAAAGTATATACAGCACTGTATCTTATAATCGATACAATAATTGTCTCTACATTTCTAAAAAGGATGAAAGTAAAGTAGATGTATACGATGCCACAACCGGCCAATATATAAAAGAACTTGATTTATCTTTATCCTTAAATGGAAATTCAATTTTTGATATTGAATTTGCAGAGAATGGTTTTGGACTTACCTTTGTTAATAATCTGTTATATTATATAAACTCAGCAGACAATAATAAGTGCGGAATCTTTTCAAATGACCCATCTCTGTATGATCCTTCAAATCCTAATAAACTTATTGTCAAGACCATTGCAACCTGTAATGAAGGAAAAACTTTTGTTTTAACCGATAAAAATGCTGAAATAAACAATGTATTTACAATTGATGCATACAACAAAAATCTGACTAGCTATTATAACCTCAGAGATTACTATTATGCTACAAGCAATACCTATCCAGGAATTCTATTAGGATCATCAAAAGATATTACCTATATTGATTTCTCTACCGGATTAAAACATGATATCATATCAAATTATACCGGGAATAGAGGTTCTGTTATCTTGGGAGGAAATCAATACCCAACAGTACTAACGTCAGTTCTGTCAACGATATCTATTGAAAATGGACAACAAAAAAAGTTTGAATTAAATAAGAATGAAGCTACTTCAGTTTCAAATATCTATTCTTCAAATGATGGAAAAACTCTCGTGATTATATATAGCAATAAAATCTATCTATTTAATACAGAGACATTTACTAAGAACAGTAGCAAGCTAAAATAAACCGACATGAAATATATCTATCTTTTTCTCCTTTTATACAGTCTGGCAATAACAGTGAATGCTCAAAGCAACTATAAGCAGGGCTACATTATAACTAACAAAAATGATACTATCAGAGGTCTTATTGACTTCAGAACGGATAAAATAAATTGTAGTGTTTGCAAATTCAAGTTGTCAGAAGAAGCGAATGAACAAATATTTCATTCTGATGATATTTTAGGTTACAGATTTATCAACGAAATGAAATATTATGTATCCAGAACAGTTATTCTGAATAAAAAAACAGAGAAAGTATTTCTGGAATATCTAGTACAGGGCATGAAAGACCTTTACTATTACCCTGAAGGCACTGGCTATTTTTTCTTTGAAGATGAAGATGGAAAAATGCTCTCTATCACTAAAGAAGAAGACAAAATTGTAGACAATAAGTATATAACAGACAATAAATTCAGAGGTATGTTGAATTATATATTCAGAGATTGTCAGAAAGCTGTTAAAAACATTAATAGAGCGACCTTTGAGCGTAGCACAATGATTGAAATAACAAAAAAATACCATAAGGAAATGTGTTCTCCTGGACAAGAATGTATAGTGTTTGAGAATAATTATAAGAAAACCTATATAAAAATAGATTTTGAGTTGTATGGCGGTCTTCATCTGATGGATTTTTCATTTAAGAATCCTGATTATGCGGCATTTAATCCTGCAAAATATTTGTCGCCTCTAATTGGTGGCCAGGTTTGTATTAGTAGCCCTCGACTTAATAAATCATTTAGCCTGGATATAGATGCATCACTGTCAAAAATTGAAGGCAAAAATGACATATTCAAGGAATCCAAAGATTATGAATGTTATTACATAAAAAATCAATTTAGTGGCTTAATCAATACTGAATCTATTGGATTGAAATATACTTATTCTAAAGGGTTATTACGTCCCACCATTGAAGCGGGATTCAGTTATTCATTTCTTTTTAATTCTTCTAATTCATTTTATACCGAATCACGAATTCTTGAGAAACTGGTTCAGGAAACAGTAGAAAATTATCTTCCTCTTCCAAATAGTTTTTTAGGATATAAATTTGGAGTAGGAATAAATTATCAACTAAATAAGGAACATGCAATTTTTTGTCGAATCAGTTTTAACAAGATGCTTGATACAGCTGCTAATATTACTGGAGCTCAGATAAGATTTGGATATGCTTTCTAAATTAAAATATAACTAATTAGATCTAATGAAAAAGAAGCTTACGCTAGTTTTATTAGCAGTAATGATCTGCACTCTGCCTCTTTGTGGCCAGGTGAGTAAAACCATAAATATTACCACTGCAGGTACACTTAATACACTGCTTACTTCTAATGAATTAAATACAATTACTAACTTAACTCTCACCGGACAAATTGATCAAAGAGATTTTATAACGATGAGAGACAAAATGGCTGCTCTGGCAAATATTGATATGAAAGGTGTTAATGTTATGGCATATAGCAGTTATCCATCAGATGAAATTCCGGAGGATGCTTTTTATACAGTTTGGTTTGTAGGAAAACAGACCTTAAGATCCATTATTCTTCCTGAAACAGTAACTAGCATAGGAGGCTATGCCTTTTGCTTTTGTCATAACTTAACAAGTGTCATCCTTCCAAAAGCGCTAACGATTATTAAAGGACATGCATTTTACAGCTGCAAAAACATAATAAGCTTAGATCTTCCGGCATCACTCACCACTATAGAAGATTATGCTTTTTATGACAGTAATGTCTATATCTGTAAAAGTGAAGCAAAAACACCTCCAACAGTAGAATCAAACACCTTTACCAGTATCCGGATTGTTTATGTTCCTCAAGGAACAAAAGAAAGCTATAAAACAGCCAATTACTGGAAAGACAGATTAATTATTGATGGAACAGAAACAGCTCATGATGTAGTGATAAATGAAGGAACCACTCTTCATTTAAACATATATACCCCTGGTACACTGTCATCAGAAATAGAAGCAGCCGGTTATACTGAAGGTGATATTAATTATCTCATTTTAGAGGGGCAACTAAATGATGCCGACTTTTCGTTCATAAAATCTAAAATGACAAACTTATGTTCAATAAATCTCAGTGGAACTACTGTAACTTCTATACCGGCTAATTTATTTAGTGATAACATTAAGTTGGCAAATATTAAATTACCAGAGACGCTTATTAAAATACCAGATAATGAGTTTAAAGGCTGTCTTGGATTAACAAGTATCAAACTTCCCACAGCATTGGATTCTATAGGAAAAAATGCATTCAATAGCTGCACCAACTTAAAAAACATGGAATTCAATGATTCTCTAATTTATATCGGAGATGGTGCATTTAACAATTGTATAGGTTTAACTGACATCACTTTCCCATCTAGATTGACTTCTATCGGAAACGCTGCATTTCAATATTGTACCAACCTAAAAAACATAGAACTTCCAGAGTCACTGATCTCATTAGGAGACAACGCATTTCTCTTTTGTATCAATCTAACAAACACAAAACTTCCGAATTCAATAACTTCAATAGGAAAAGGAGTCTTTGGCTTTTGCACTAAATTAACAGACATTGTTTTGCCAAAAAAATTAACGTCTCTAGGTGACAATGCATTTTTATGTTGTATCGGTATAAAAAGTATAGTCTTTCCTAGTGCATTGACATATATAGGAAGCTCTGCATTTCAAGCTTGCACGGGTTTATCAAGTATTGAACTTCCTGAAACATTGACTTTTGCAGGAAGTGGTATATTCGCAAATTGCACAAACCTAACAAAGATAACTCTTCCCACTAACAAATTGACAGAAATACAAGATTGTTCATTTCAAGGTTGTATCAATTTAGCTAGCATCAACCTTCCGGCAACATTGACTTCTATAGGAAGTTCCGCATTTCAGAACTGCATAGGTTTATCAAATATAGAACTTCCTGATAACATAACTATTATTGGAAATTCTGCATTTGCATTTTGCATTGGTCTAACAAACATCACTTTTCCGAAAGCTTTAAAATATTTAGGAGAGTCTGCGCTTCAAGTTTGTACTGGTTTGACTGAAATAAATCTCCCTGATGGAGTCAGTATAATAATGAGGGCGACATTTGATTATTGTACCCATATAACAAATGTCAATCTTCCATCTGAACTAACTTATTTACAAAGCTATGCATTTAATCATTGCTTCAACTTAAAAAGTGTTTGTTTTTCAACAAAAATAACTGATATTGGAGACTTTATATTTACAGCTAGCAATAATTTATCAGAAATAAAGATACTAAACCCTGATCCACCAAGAATAAGAACATATAATTACCCTTTTGAGACTGTAGATCAAACAAAATGTAAATTAATAGTACCAAAAGGATCAATTGAAGCCTATAAAACAGCATATGGATGGAACAAATTCACTAATATAATTGAATTAGATCAAACTGGGATAAATAGTATTTCATCCTCTCCTACCAGAACATGGACTGCTAATGGACAAATTTATATTTCAAGTGAAAAGCCTATGCAGACAGTTGAGCTCTTCTCTTTATCCGGAAAGACTCTTTCAAAGGTTCAGGTAGAAGAATCTACTTGCCAGGTAGATATGAATAATGAAAAGATGGTTATCATCAAAGTGACATACAAGGATGGTGCATCAGAAACATTCAAAGTAGCTAACAATGAATAATCATTTTTAGCAATATACAAAAGAAAACCGTTCAAATGCTGTTTAACC
>Ga0183099_1002131_pt1 | contig 10496 bp, 6 predicted proteins | sample Biomet1_FD_127788 | JGI IMG/M metagenome (GOLD analysis project Ga0183099, IMG submission 127788) | Microbial communities from bioreactor (seeded with anoxic lake sediment) at LBNL, California, USA - Biofuel metagenome 1 | ecosystem: Engineered > Bioreactor > Anaerobic > Unclassified ... | reverse complement strand
AAGCAGCACATGATTACCGCTATCTGCCGGAACCGGATCTCGTGCCGATTATTACGACGGATGAAGAAATTGAAGCCTATCGCCAGGGCTTGCCGGAATTGCCAGCTGCCCGCAAGGAACGACTGACAACACAGTGCGGCTTGTCGTCTTATGATGCCGATGTCATTACAGCCTCGCGTCAGACTGCAGAATATTTTGATGCGGTAATTGCTGCCGGGGCAGATGCCAAGCTGGCTGCCAACTGGATTATGGGTGATTTGTCAAAAAATCTCAATGCAGCGGGACTTTTGATCACGGACAGCCCGGTGCAGGCCAAAGCTTTGGCGGCCTTGATCGATCTGATCAGTAAAGGCACGATCTCCTCCAAAATTGCCAAGACGGTATTTGAGGAGATGTGGGCTAGCGGGGATGAACCGGAAAAAATCGTCAAGGAAAAAGGCTTGGTGCAGATTACGGATACTAAGGCAATTGAAGCGATTGTCGATGCGGTAATTGCAGCGAATCCTAAACCGGTTGAGGATTATAAAGGCGGTAACGAAAAATCGATCGGTTTCTTGGTCGGACAAGTTATGAAGCAGAGCAAGGGCAAAGCCAATCCGGGTGTTGTCAATCAACTGCTAAAAGAAAAATTACAGTAAATTTGAAGCAGGCGCCCCCGTGGCAGCCTGCTTTTTTTATGATACCGGACTTTATGCCTAAAAATTTTAAGCTGCTGACCCGAAGCAGGAATGCACTGCTGTTGGAACGAATAAGGGTATATGGTCCTAGCTTGTTGGGCATATGTATTTAAAAAGCAATTCATCAAGAGTTGCCAGAGAAATGATGTGGAAACATGGAAAATGATAGTAGAAAGCAGCGGGTATTGATTACGGGCGGACACGGCTTTTTGGGCTCTCATATCGCCGAGCGCTTTATCCGCGAAGGCTATGAGGTGTTTGTTATTGATGACAGCTCTTCGGGCAGCACAGCTGAGCTGAAACTTGGCCACAAATTTTATCCCTACAGTGTTACCGATCCGAAATGTGAAGAGATTTTTCGGATCTATAATATCGATATCCTGATTCATATGGCAGAAAAAAGAGCTTCGCCGATGGATGCCGATTATCTGAATAACAGTGAAACCAACTTTCTTGGCTTGTCACATATGTTGATGCTGGCAAAAAAATATGCTGTTAAAAAATTTTTCCTCTACTCGGTGGGTGCGGTGGTGGATCGCTCACTTACGGATGCGGGGGAAACGGTAGCAGCAAAACCAATGACGTCCCAGGCACTGCAGAAAAGTGCCAATGAAGAATTTGCCAAGCACTGGAAATCTATGTATGGCACGGATATTACAATTCTACGGTTTTCGAGTGTTTACGGGCCGGGACAGCTTTTCGGACACGGCGTAATTGCCGATCTGCTGCATGATATTCTGACCGGCAGGACCATTGAGGTTGCAGGCAGCCTGCAGCAAACGCGGGATTTTATCTATGTTGAAGATGCGGCCTATGCGGTTTACCGGGCGGCAGAGCGGGGCTACCAGGGGGATGTGCTCAATATATCCTCGGCGGAGCCGGTTTCCTATAAGCAGTTGCTGGAATTATGTTCAGGGTTTGCCACGATGCCGCCGGTAAAGGTGAATAAAGAAAAAAACAGGCTCTTTTCAGCAGGCAACCCTGGATAACAGCCGTTGCTGCCAGGAACTTGGCTGGAGCATCAAAGCGTACCTTGGAGGATGGCTTGCGCTCCACCTATGCCTGGTATAAATCGCGCGGCAAGCAGCTTGAGATACAGACTCGGCGGGAAAAAGTCCGCTGCCCGGCGCCGACAGATAATAGCCAGGATTCGACCGTATTTTGAAAATAGTCTGCTGTTTTTGGCGATGGTGTTCATCATGCATCGGCAGGCAGGGTCGGTCGTCAATGCGACGATCGGGCTTGATTTCAATTATGTCTACATAGCGGCAATGGGGCTTTTATACGGCAAGCGCCAGTCGATGCCGGCAGCCCTGTTATCGGCGGGACTGCTCATCTACAGCTTTTTGCTGCATGGTGCTGATATTGTCGGCTTGTTGTACCTGCCTCAGCATATGCTGCATTTCGCCTCCTATTTGTTTGTGGCGGTTTTTACCGGGTATACGACCGACAGCAAAAACCGTACCATCGAAAACATGGAATATCGCAATCAGCGGGCGCAGGAACGGTATGAATTTCTTGAGGATATGTACAGTGAAAATATCAAGATCAAAAATAAACTCTACCATCAGATTGTCAACTCCGATGACAGCATTGGCCGGGCCTATCAGATCATAAAGAAACTCGATAGCGTGGAACTGGAGGATGTCTACACCCAGGCGGCAGAAGTCACCGCCGAACTGTTAAATGCTGAGCAGGTCGCTATCTATATTGTCGGCAAGAATGCATATTATCTGCGGCAAAAGGTTCGCCGCGGCGAGAAAGTTTCTGAGCTGCCCCGGTCATTGAAAATAGAAGAATTTCCTTATCTGCAGGAGCTGATGGCAAAGCAGAGCATTTTCGTCAACAAAAAGCTTGAGGAGGGGTTGCCGGATTTGGCGGCACCGGTTGTTTTTCAAAACAAGGTAATTGCGGTCATTCAGATATTTGATCTGGATTTTGAAAAATGGAACCTGTCGCAGCAGAATCTGCTGGCGGTTACGGCCCGCCTGATTGCATCGGCTCTGGGGAAGGCTTATCAGTATGAAGAGGGAATTCAAAGCCGCAAATACATAGAAAATACGCGGATTATTCGCCGGGAGGAATTTATAAAAATCTGCCGGGAGGTAAGGCGGCGTCAGCAGGTATTGAATAATTCGGCCCAGGCAGCCTATCTGCGGATAACGGGGGCCGAGGAGCCGGAGGTCCTTGACCGGAAACTGGCCGGCGTCGTCAGGACCGAGGACTTTATTGGCGAATATGAAGGGAGTACTTATATTCTGCTGCTTGATATAACCCCGGCAATCGTTGAACAAGTCCGCCAGCGCCTGAGCGGGGCTGGTGTTGAGACCGCTGTCGTAGCGGAGGTCTGTCATGAATGAATGGGTGTTGTTTTCAGGACTGCTGCTGCATGCAGTGATAACCTTTGCCTTTTACACCTGGAATAAGGCAAAAGAAAGCCGCTCACAGAATATATGTGAGACGCTGCTGGTTTTTTTGCTGCCTTTTTTTGGCGTTTTATCCTTGATTGGAGTTAAACTGTTGCTGCATTTTAGGGGGAACGGGGAGTCTGATTCAGCAGAAAAAAATCGGCATGAACGGCCCCAGCTCAGTGGCATTTCCCGCTATAACGCGGAAGTCATGTCACTCAATGATGCACTTCTCGTCGATGACAGCGAACAAAAGCGGGCCTTTTTTACCAATGCCATCAAACAAAACAGCCTGCACAATCAGGCGATTGTCCGGCAGGCCATTCAAAATGAAGACCGTGAAATATCGCATTATGCGGTTTCGATGGTGACGACACAGATTGAGAGCCTGGAGATGGAACTGTTTAAAATTGAAAAGTGGCTGCAGCAGGGCAAGTTTGCCAATAATACAGCTGTGTGGAAGAAATATACAAAGGTTCTGGCCGCGTATTTGTCGATTGGCTTTCTTGATGACGTGTCGCAGCAAAGCCGTCAGCAGCGTTATTGTGAGGCGTTGAGCAAGCGGCTGAGTCTTGGGGACCATCTGCCCAAGGTTTACCGGGAGTTGATAAAGACTGAACTTGTACTTGCCCGGTATGATGCGGCGATGGAGCACTGTGGTGCTTATCAGCAGAAATTTCCCGCGCTTGAGGAGCCCTATCTTCTTTGGATCGAGCTCTATGTTTCGCTGCGTGATTATGAAAAGCTGCAGCAAAAAATAGCCGAGCTCAAGGGCAGTCCGATAAAGCTGACGATTGAGGCATTGCGGGTCATTCGCTTTTGGGATAAAGGAGCACGAGATGTATAGAAAAAATATAATCGCAGTTTTTGGCCTTGTCTTTTTACTGGGCTTGTTCTTTCAATACAATCGGACGGATGGCTTTGTCCGGCTCAGTGCCAATACAAATCCCCAGGCGCTGGCGCAGTATCCGCTGCAACTCAGTATGCAGGATAAGGATTCTCTGGACAAGGACCGGTTTTTACTGCTGTATGATCCGACCAGTGTGCGCAGCGTATTTTTAAAATACAAGACGGTAGAACTGATTGAACAGCAAAAGAAAAGCGTGCAGGTTCTGCCGCTGTCGGCGGCAATTAATCCTCAGGAAAAATACGACGGTGTACTGCTGGCTGCCGGTAATCTTGAGCAGGCAGTGGCTTTGCCCTATGTGGCAGACTATGTAAAAAACGGTGGCACGGCCGTCTTTATGGAGCGGATTGTACCAGGGCCTGTCAGTAATGCATTTGTTTCAGAGCTGGGGATTACTTCGCTTGGCAGCGAGATCAATACCGATGGGATTAAGATGCTGACGAATTTCTTGTTTGGCGGGCAGGGCTTTACCTTGAACGGCAAGTCATATCAGACGAATGCCAATTTTGTTACGCTGGCTGACACAGCGAAGGTTCATATGACGTCAGAGAGTGATGTTCCGTTGCTGTGGGAAAACAAATCGGGCCAGGGCAAATATATTGTCTATAACGGCCTGGGGCTCTATGATAAGATCAATCGCGGCCTTTTGACGGCAGCTTTAAGCCGGGTGAAGGCCGATTATATCTATCCGGTTGCTGCCATCAAACTCTTTTTTATTGATGATTTCCCGGCTCCGCAGCCGGAAGGAAACTTTTCCAAAATATATGAGGAACTTCAGCTCAGTACGGCCGAGTTTTTCCGCGAGGTCTGGTGGCCGATGATGCTGTCGGCCGCGGCAAAATACGATGTCAAATATACGGGGCTGATTATTGAATCGTATGGCAACAATGTAACCCCTCCGCTCGAGCCGTTTAAGGACCGCAAGTCGCGCGACAACTTAATTGTCTATGGGCGGGAACTGTTGAAGGCCGGCGGCGAGCTGGGGCTTCATGGTTACAATCATCAGCCGCTGGCCCCGGCCGGCTATAACCAGGATAATCTTGGTTATTCTCCGTGGGCGAAAAAAGAAGATATGGTTTTGGCCATGCAGGAGCTGCGGCGTTATGTCAAGGATGTCTATCCGAAATATGATTTCAGAACCTATGTGCCGCCGTCCAATATCCTGAGTCCGGAGGGGCGGGAGGCAGTAAAGGAAGCTTTTCCGGAAATGAAAATTTACGCCTCATTGTACAACGGGCTGACCGAGGATCGTTGCTATTACCAGGAGTTTGCCCAAAATGAGGATGGCACCTTTGAAATACCGCGTGTTTCTTCGGGATATATCATGAAGCCAGGGATGAAATGGGAAATGATGAATGTACTCAATGCCAAGGGGATATTTTCGCATTTTGTCCATCCGGATGAGCTTTTTTATGAAGAGAGCAAGGATCTGACCTGGAGCGAGATGGAAAAGAGCTTTGATGCTATGCTGCGGGATATTCATGAAAATTACAGCTGGCTGCGTCCCTGCACGGCGTCCGAGGGCATGGAGTATTTGAAGGATTATTTTAATCTCGATTACCGCATAGTCGAAACCGATGGTATCCTGCACATTTATGCCTGGAATTACCGCGGGGCTGTCTGCTTTGTGCTGCACAGTGACAAGGATATTTCCGGGGCTAAGGGCTGTACAGTGGAAGAGATTGACGACGGGGTCTATCTGGTAAGGTTGAATGCTCCCGAAGCCGAAATTGAGCTGCAAGGAGGGGAAGAGCCATGAGGATTTGCCTACTTACGGAAGGGTCGTACCCCTATGTTGTCGGAGGGGTATCGTCCTGGATCCGGATGCTAATAGAAGGCATGCCGGAGCATGAGTTTATTGTTTACGCCATTGGGGCGGAGGAAAAGGACCGTGGGAAATTTAAATGTAAAATTCCGGAAAATCTGGTGGAAATCCATGAGGTGTTTCTCGACAGCATACTGAAGCTGCGGTCGCCGGGGATGAAGAGTCATCATCTGACGGCAGCTGAGCGTCTCTGCCTGAAGAACCTGATCTGCGGCACCGCCGATATCAATTTAAACTGCCTGCTGGATATTTTCTGCCGGCAGGGCAAAAAAAGTGACCCCCTGGAAATTTTTATGAGCTTTGATTTTTTTGATGTGATTCAGAGCGCTTACAGCGAAAAATACAATTACTTGCCGTTTACGGATTTCTTCTGGACCATCCGCTCGATGCTGCTGCCGCTGTTTTATCTGCTGCAGCAGGAGCTGCCAGCAGCCGATGTCTACCACAGCGTGGCTACCGGTTACTGCGGAATTCTCGGCGGCATTGCCGCTGCGGTCTACAAAAAGCCGTTTATCATCACGGAGCATGGGATATATTCGCGCGAACGCGAGGAGGAAATCATAAAATGCAGCTGGGCGCAGGGGGATTTCAAATCAGTCTGGATACAGTACTTTTACAGCCTGGCCCGGCTGTCCTATCAAAATGCCGGGCGGGTATTCACGTTATTTGAAAAAAATGCCGAGACGGAGCGCAGCCTTGGCTGTGCGCCGGAAAAAATCCGGGTGGTGCCCAACGGTATTCACCTGGAACGGTTTGCCCATATAGAGCCATCAAAGCCACCTGTCGATCGTCCTATGTGTATCGGTGCCGTAGTGCGTGTGGTGCCGATTAAAGATATCGTGACACTGCTGCGGGCCTTTTTCCTTGTGAAGCAGGCAATTCCCGATATACAGCTTAAAATTATGGGGCAATATGATGAGGATCCCGAGTATTATGAAATTTGCCGGCAGACGGTGGAGACGCTGCAGCTGGCCGATGTCGAATTTACCGGCTCGGTCGATGTGGCCCAATATTACGGAAAAATGGATATTCTGGTTTTGTCGAGCATCAGTGAGGGCCAGCCGCTCGCCATTCTTGAGGGGCTCGCCAGCCGGCGTCCGTTTGTAGCAACGGATGTAGGCTGCTGCCGTGAAGTGCTTTACGGCACCGGCACGGATGAATTTGGCCCGGCCGGGGGCATTGTCCCGGCAATGGATTATGAGGCAATGGCCGGCGAAATCATAAAGCTGGCCCGTGATTTTTCACTGCGATACAGATTGGCCGAAAACGGCTGGCAGCGTATTGCCTCACTGTATACGTATGAACGCTTCATAACAGCTTACCGGGAAATTTATGCAGAGGAAGCGGGGCGAAAATAAATGGCAGGAATTGGATTCGAATTAAAAAAGCTTTTTAATGATAAGAGCGCTTCTGGCTATGTAAAGGCCTACAGCTATTCGGCCATTGTTACGGCGGGACCGTTTGCTCTGATGACGGGGATGGTATTGGCGATTCAGCTGATGTTTCGCCTGTATGAGGTGGATTATACCGAGCTGCAGCTTTATACGGCGTCAGTGATCTATCCGTTTGTTTTTTCCAATATTGTCGCCAGCGGATTTGTGCTGGTGATTACACGTTATCTGGCTGACCAGCTCTATACGGGCAATCATCGCGATATCATCGCGTCACTGTATGGTATTCTTTCCATGGTCCTGGCCGTGGGGGCAATTTTAGCGGGAGTATTTTTATGGGATAAGCCCCTGGATTTGCTGACCAAGCTATGTACCTACACGTTTTATCTGGAGCTGTTGATCATCTGGATACAGGGAACATATCTGACGGCGGTCAAGGACTACCGCGGGTTACTCTACACCTATGCCGGCGGGGTAGGACTTAGCATCGTCTTGACTTTTCTGGTGATCAAGACGCAGATTATGGCGCCGGCGACCGGTGCCCTGCTGGCGATGAATATAGGGGATGCGTGTATCATCATGATGTTTTTCTTTTATATCCGCCGGCATTTTGGCGGCAAGGCCAGCGGGCGTAATTTTCTTTTTTTGCCGTATTTTGAACAGCATAAACGGCTCTTTGGCATCGGGCTGTTTTACATCCTCTCGGTTTATTTGCCGAACTTCATTATCTGGCAGGGAACTTTTGCCGTTGATGTGGTTTCGACCTATACGTATGCACCGATGTATGATGTGGCAACCTTTTATGCATTTTTGTCAATTATACCGGTTATGATGATGTTTGTCGTCTCGATGGAGCTGCATTTTTATGAAAAATATGCGGCCTATTTCTCCTACATTACCGACAAGGGGAATTTCAAGGAAATTGAGGATGCCCGGGAAGATCTGCTGCATGCGGTCTGGTTTGAACTGCGCAATATCATGGAGTTTCAGCTTGTGTTTACCCTGATTTTTCTTGCCCTGGGGAATTATTTTTTGCCGCTGGCCGGGTTGTCGTATGCATCACTGGATCTGTATAATTTGATTGTTCTCGGGGCTTTTTTTACTGGAATTGTACAGGTTGTCTACACGCTGCTGCTGTATTTTGAAGACCAGTTTGGTGTGCTATTGATTGTGGGGGTATTCTTTGCCGCCAATCTTGTCTTCGGCCTGCTGGGGTTTTTCTGGGGTGAACAGACCTATGGCTTTACCTTTTTCCTGGCAGCAGCCCTGGCTTTTCTTATATCGCTGTGGCGGCTTGATTACTTTTGCCGGCGGATCAATTATTATGTATTTTGCTCACGGCCTGTATTTTTCCGGCCACCGTCCGGTCCGCTGGCCCGAATAACAGCCTGGCTTTATGAGGATGGCGATCATGAAGGATCCTAAAGTAAGCTTGAAGAGAGGAAACTGCAATGTGTTGAAAAAATATATGATATTGTCAGCCTGTACGCTGCTGGCATTGCCGCTAGCGCCGGCGGCGGCCGGGGCGCCGGACGATGTGCAGGATGCCTGGCAGCAACTGCGCCAGCTGGAAACGCAGACCGCGGATATTAAGGCCTATGAAGAGGCCCTTCAGAATTGGCAGCTGGCTGAAAAATATCTGGCAGATGCTGAAAAAAATGCCGTAGCGGCCGAAAAAGACTATAGCGGGGCAGAGGCTGAACTCGAAGCAGCTAAAAAAGAACTGACGGCAGCGGCGAAGGAATTGGCAGCAGCTAAAACGGCGCTGACGAAAGCTCAGGCCGATGCCGCAGCCAAGACCCAGATGGCGATTTTGCGTCAGCAGGAAACCGCGGCTTTTATGCCGCAGCTGGCTCAGGCGCAGCTGGAGGCTGAACAATCACAGCTTCAGGCCGATTCGCTAGGCAGGGAATATGAAGCGCAGCTGGCGGCTTATCAGGCGAAAGATGATGAAATGCGGGCCAAGATGATTGCACAGGCACTCGAGAGCATACATTATGCGCAGGAGCGGTTGGAGGAGATTGATCAAAAAATTGACGCGATGGAAAACCAGCGTTATGCGGCCTATGAAGCCGAGGTCAATGATCGTTATCAGGGCCGTGTAAGCGCGGCGGAGGCCGAAGCGGAGGATCGCTCGGCTGCCGCCCAGGCCGTGGCGGAGCATCTCGATGAACTGCAGCAGCAACAGGCCGAAGCAGAGGACGAGGAAAGTCAGGCCCGCGAAACCTTGGGCGATCTTGAGGAAGAACATCAGGAGCTTGTCCTCCAGCAAGAAGATCTAACAGCTGAAGTGAAGGACCGCCAGGAAACCCTCACGGAAGCGCAGGCCCAGCTAAATACTGCGGCCGAAGAGCATCAGAGCGCTAAAACAGAGGCCGGAAAATTGCAGAAAACGGTTGATCATTGGGGCGACGGGACTTCGTTTGAAACGACCCTGCAATATTATTCCTGGAAAGGCAGCGGACAGTCCGGGCATCAGCAGGTCTATACAACGGATTTTTCGCTGCGTGATCAAGACTTTGACATCAGCCTGCACACAGCGCATGTTTCGTCAGCGCTCGGGACGCCATCTGTTGACAGCAGTGGCTGGACTGACACGACGCTTAGTGTCGGGCAGACCAACCGCAAGGAGCTTTACGATGTGCGCTGGGGCCTCACGGTAAATCTGCCTACGGGAAATTCCAGCCTTTACATTCTGCCGCCGTGCCGGATGATCTGGCCCCTTATGCACGGCTGGGCGAAGGCGTGAACTGGCTGCCGCAGGTCAGCGTGACAAAGAACTCAACCAGCAGGACAGTTGGACGCTGGCTTCTATATATGGCTGGCGCGCCAGCTACAATTACAGCGGTGATTTTCCGGCGGCGGTAATGCATCCGGGCAATACCTGGAATCAGTCCCTGCAATATCAGCATCTAGGGGAAAAAGAACAGTGGTCTCTGGAAGGGCAGCATACTTCCTATGGGCAGTCCCTGGAAGATACGCTGCGGTACACGCAAGGGGACGAGTGGGATCTCGGGGCATACTGGAGCCGTAAGCTGACGGCGAAGGATTCGTGGCAGCTTTACTATAAATACAAATTTACCGGGGCTGTTGATTACGTGGTGCCGCAGCCCGGGCCGAATGATGCAACGAAGCGGCATTATTATGGAATCGGCTTTACCCATCAGATCAATGCAGCGCAGCGCTGGCGGATACTGCTAAATGGCATGAGCGCCCGGGGCAGTCTCTATGATCCGCTGCTTGACCAGGTGGCTTCAGCCTCTCGCCGGCGCCGGGGTTTTTTTGGGT
>Ga0183099_1002129_pt1 | contig 10498 bp, 9 predicted proteins | sample Biomet1_FD_127788 | JGI IMG/M metagenome (GOLD analysis project Ga0183099, IMG submission 127788) | Microbial communities from bioreactor (seeded with anoxic lake sediment) at LBNL, California, USA - Biofuel metagenome 1 | ecosystem: Engineered > Bioreactor > Anaerobic > Unclassified ... | reverse complement strand
CAGCATCGAAATCAACATGGAAGATCTGATCACACCAGAAGACGTTGTGGTAACACTGTCGCACGAAGGGTATGTGAAATATCAGCCATTGTCTGATTATGAAGCGCAGCGTCGTGGTGGTCGTGGTAAAGCGGCTGCAAAAGTAAAAGATGAAGACTTCGTTGAGCAGCTGCTGGTGGCGAATACACACGATACCATTCTGTGCTTCTCGACCATGGGTCAAGTTTACTGGCTGAAAGTGTATCAATTGCCAGAGGCCAGCCGTACTGCGCGCGGTCGTCCAATTATCAATTTGTTGCCGTTGGATGAAAACGAACGTATTACTGCGATTCTGCCAGTGAAATCTTACGATGATGACAAATATGTCTTCTTCGCAACTGCCAATGGCACCGTGAAGAAAACTGCCTTGTCAGCATTCTCTCGCCCTCTGAGTTCAGGTATCCGTTCAATCACCTTGAAAGAAGGTGATGAGCTGATCGGTGTTGATATCACTGACGGCAGCAACGAAATCATGTTGTTCTCTGATGCGGGTAAAGTGGTTCGTTTCGCGGAAGGTAATAACCGTGGCACAGAATCTGATAATGAGTCAGATGATGATGCAACCGACGATACAGAAACCGAAAACACTGAAAATGCGGAAGTTAGTACGTCTGGTAAGGGTATCCGCCCAATGGGTCGTACTGCTGCTGGTGTTCGTGGTATCAAACTGGCGGAAGGTGATCGCGTTGTTTCGTTGATCATTCCTCGCAGTGAAGGTGCGATCCTGACCGCAACAGAAAACGGCTACGGTAAACGTACCTCGTTGTCTGAATATCCGGTGAAGAGCCGTGCGACACTGGGCGTTATCTCCATTCAGGTTTCTGAGCGTAACGGTCGTGTGGTTGGCGCTATTCAAGTTGATGAATCTGATGAAATCATGTTGATCACCAACGGTGGCACACTGGTGCGAACTCGTGTTTCTGAAGTTGGTCTGATTGGTCGTAACACTGCCGGTGTTCGTCTGATCCGCACGTCGGAAGATGAAAAACTGGTTAGCCTGGAACGTGTTGCGGAGCCGGAAGGTGACGAGTCTGATGTTTCAGAGATCAATATCGAAGCCGATACTGGTTCATCTGAAGAATCATCGGCTGAATAAGCCAGAGCGAGGACGTAGTACATGAACGCTTGGAAATTCTGTTTGGCAGCTGTGCTGTTTAGTGGGATCCAGACTGTATCTGTGGCTGCAACAGACTCAGGTGAAAAAAACGCACCTGCGAAACCATCGCTGGTGACGCCGGAAATGATGGCAAAATATGCCATCACTAAGCAAACGTTGGATAAAAAACCGAACTGTAACGATGTTACAGTTCCACTTTTACAAGCGTTTTGTGAACGGCCGATCCTGAATACATTGGATGGTCAGGTCCGTAAACTGATGACCGATCTCGTTGCCAAACAAGCGCAATATCCGCACGTTGATTTGCAGAAAGATCATCAAGCTTGGACGTTACGTCACGATAATTGTATGAAAGATAAAGACCTGAAAATGTGTCTGGAGCTTTCTTACATGGAACGACTCGCTGAGCTACAGTCGCAGTTTGAATTGGTGCCAAAAGAAGGCCCCATTCACTATCAATGTGGTGCAGAGAAGCAAGATGTCTGGCTGACTTTTTATGCGACATCACTGCCTGCAGTGATAGTTAAATATCATGATCAGTATCGTGAAGCCTTCATGGGGCCGCTCAGTCGTGGTGTGAAATATACATCACATGAGTTGACGGTGATTGAGCATAAGCAAGCAGCGACCATCGTTTGGGATGATAAAACGTTGGAATGTCAGCAATTAGCCGATTAATTTCAACAGGTATTAGCCCAATCAAAAGGACGACTTCGGTCGTCCTTTCTTTTTATGACTACACTTACTCCGATGTTCATGAAACAACATGAAGAAAAATGCGGGGTGTGGATATGCAGACGAAGAATGGTCATTGCCGGCAACTTGGCGCTACCATTGAATCGGGAGGCGTTAATTTTTCTTTATGGGCACGTTTAGCCAGTGCGGTTGAATTGCTGCTTTTTGCCTCGCCGGATGATGTGGCTCCCACCATTGTTAAACTAAACCCGAAAGTAAACCGAACGGCGTATTACTGGCATATCTGGGTTGACGGTATTGGCGATGGTCAGCTCTATGGCTTTCGTATTAATGGTCCATGGCGCCCGTATGAAGGTACGCGCTTTGATCCGCAAAAAATCCTGCTTGATCCCTACGGTGTCTTGGTTAATTTTCCACATAACTATGACCGTATGGCGGCTGCAAGGGTCGGTTCAAATATTCATTGCTGTGCAAAAAGCGTGGTGGTCGATATTCACAATTATGATTGGGAAGGTGACACCATGCCTTGCCATCCCTTATCCCGCTCTGTCGTTTATGAATTACATGTCGGCGGTTTTACGAAACATCCTTCTTCTGCGGTGTCGGAAAACCTCAGAGGCACTTATGCCGGATTGATCGAAAAAATACCTTATCTAAAATCATTAGGTATTACGGCCATCGAATTATTGCCCGTTTTTCAGTTTGATCCACAGGATGCACCAGCCGGTAAAAGTAATTACTGGGGATATTCCCCAATGTCGTTTTTTGCGCCGCATCATCAATATTCCAGCGATCAAAGCCGGACTGGCCCGATAAATGAGTTCCGGCAAATGGTGAAAGCGTTACACCGTGAGGGCTTAGAAGTCATTTTGGATGTAGTTTATAACCATACGGCGGAAGGTGCCGAAAATGGCCCGCTATTTTGTTTCCGTGGTACCGACCATGAGGCTTATTACATTCTTGATCCGAAAACCCGGGCTGACACCAACTATTCCGGATGTGGAAATACCCTCAATGGCTCGCATCCGGTCACGAAGCGAATGATTGTGGATAGCTTGCGGTTTTGGCGTGAGTTCATGCATGTGGATGGATTCCGTTTTGATTTGGCGTCGATACTCTCGCGTGATGAAGATGGCAATCCGTTGGTTAATCCGCCAACGTTACTCGCGATCGACACTGATCCCGTATTGTCTAATTGCAAAATGATCGCGGAAGCGTGGGATGCAGGTGGGTTATATCAGGTTGGCTCACTGGCCGGTTCTCGCTGGCGTGAATGGAATGGGCAATTTCGCGATGATGTCAGAAGTTTTATCAAAGGCGAGGAAGGAACCACCCGGCGATTTGCAGATCGCATGATGGGCAGCCCGGATATCTATCAATACCATCATTCCGATCCGGAAAAGAGCATTAATTTTGTCACTTGCCACGATGGTTTTACGTTGTGGGATCTGGTCAGTTACGATGGAAAACATAATGAAGCCAATGGCGAATATAATCGTGATGGTACAGATAACAACCATAGCTGGAACCATGGTGTCGAGGGTACAACCGATGATCCGGCGATTAACGCATTACGCATCCGGCAAGCGAAGAATCTAATCACGGCCAATCTGCTGTCGATTGGCACGCCCATGTTGCTAATGGGCGATGAATTATTGCGAACACAGCATGGTAACAATAATGCCTATTGTCAGGATAACGAGATCAGCTGGATGCAATGGGAAACGGGTCAGCGTGGACATGATATGTCCCGATTTGTCCGCGAGTTGCTGAAATATCGCCGCTATTTATTCAGCCGGGAACGAGAAGACGGCAGCATGTTATCGCTAGCCCAGATGCTGCGCCGTGCCGAAATTTGCTGGCATGGCGTACATTCCTATTCACCGGATTGGGGTGAAAAATCCCATGCACTGGCATTTTCAGCCATCTCGTTTGATGTAAACATGGCGATTTACATCATTTTTAATGCGTACTGGGATGAACTGTCATTCATTTTGCCGCTACCGCCACATGATATTGAAGGTTGCTGGCATCGGGTGTTAGACACATCACTGCCTTCCCCGCACGATATTATTCCTATGGGGGAATCGTTACCAGAAATAGGAACCAGCTATCTGGCTAAACCACGTTCCGCCAGTTTATTTGCTTGCGGCAACTTTGCCGGTATAGAACATCATTTTCTTTAATACTGCTGGAGTGTCGGGGATAGATCAGTAGAATGGCGGCCTGCAACATTGAGGTCGCCATGCCATTAAATTCCTTATCAACCACTGCGCCACAAGGCCGCATTATTCTTGCACCGATGGAAGGTGTGCTCGATTCTTTACTGCGCGAGATCCTGACGGCAGTAAATCACTACGACCTGTGTGTTACTGAGTTTGTGCGTGTCGTTGATCAACTGCTTACAAAGAAAACACTGTACCGGCTTTGCCCTGAATTACTGCAAGGTGGTAAAACAACCAGCGGTACACCTGTTCGTGTGCAGTTGCTGGGGCAACATCCGCAGTGGCTGGCGGAAAATGCTGTGCTGGCAACAGAATTAGGCTCTCCTGGTATTGATATCAACTTTGGTTGCCCGGCGCGTAGAGTGAATAACTCTTGTGGTGGCGCGGCGTTACTGAAAGATCCGGAAAGTATCTATCGGATCTTACGCACCGTGCGCGACGCATTACCTGCAGAACAATTGTTATCGGCCAAAGTCAGACTTGGCTGGAGTTCGCCTGATGAGTGTCATGAGATCATTGACGCGGTGTTACAAGGTGGGGCCGGAGAACTGGCAATTCATGCCCGCACCAAAGAAGATGGTTATAAAGCGGAAGCGATAAAGTGGGAATGGATCAATACGCTGCGATCCAAAATCAATATTCCGCTGATTGCCAACGGTGAGATCTGGAATGCCGAAGATGCTGCCAATTGTCGCCGGATCACCGGATGTCAGGATGTGATGGTTGGGCGAGGGGCGTTACAATTACCGAATTTGGGCGCGGTTATCGCAAAAAATCAGCAAGCTATGGCATGGACAGACGTGCTTGATTTGTTGATCCAATATGCGGATGCCGCCTTGCAGTTACCGAGATCTGATTATGTACCCAGCCGTCTGAAGCAATGGCTGGTCTATTTGAAGCACCAATATTCGGAAGCAGCTGAATTATTCATGTCGATCCGGACCGAGCATGACACTACCAACTTTATTGAACGATTAAGAGCTGCAAAAACAGAGCGGGCCTGATAGCCCGCTCAATATCTAGAGCTACACTGTTACTCGGTATCGGCCAATGGCCAGCCACCCAGCGATTTCCATTTATTAACGATATGGCAAAACAGCTCAGCTGTTCGTTCTGTATCGTACAAAGCAGAGTGTGCTTCGCTATTATCAAACGGAATGGCAGCTGTCTGACATGCTTTAGCCAGCACCGTCTGGCCTAATGCCAGCCCAGCCAGGGCTGCCGTGTCGAAAGTAGCAAACGGATGAAATGGATTGCGTTTCAGTGATGCGCGTTCAGACGCCGCCATCAGAAAGTTATGATCAAACGCCGCATTATGAGCAACAATAATGGCGCGATTGCAGCCTGCGGCTTTCATTCCTTTACGGATAACTTTGAATATCTCATGCAACGCATCATATTCACTGACTGCACCGCGTAACGGGTTAAATGGATCAATACCATTAAAATCAATAGCAGCTTTTTCAATGTTGGCTCCTTCAAAAGGCTCAACATGAAAATGAACGGTCTGGTCGAGTGCCAACCAGCCGTCTTGATCCATCTGTAATGTTGTCGCTGCAATTTCCAGCAATGCATCCGTTTTCGGGTTAAACCCAGCAGTTTCTACATCGATCACAACCGGGTAATAACCACGAAAGCGTTCTTTCAAGCACATAAACAGATACCAACTCAGAATTAATTATAATTTTTAAGGTTCGATGATTTCTTGGGTGCTCATCAGACCCAATTTTTCAAACAAACCAAACAGCAGGCTCACTACGATTGCCAGCAATGTTGCTAATGCCATCCCTTTCAGTGAGACAGTGCCTACTTCGACGTGAGCGCCAGATAAACCAACAGTCAACACGATAGAGGTCAGGATCAGGTTTTTCGGTTTGCTGTAATCCACTTTAGATTCCACCAGCATACGCACACCTGACGCAGCAATTACCCCGAACAATAGCAGAGAAACACCGCCCATCACTGGCACAGGAATACTACCGATCACCGCCGTAAATTTACCCATAAATGCCATCGCAATCGAGATCACAGCAGCACCACCGATAACCCAAACGCTATAGACGCGGGTGATCGCCATTACGCCGATATTCTCACCGTAAGTGGTGGTTGGTACAGAACCAAAGAACCCAGATAATGCGGTTGATACCCCATCGCCCATCAGAGAACGGTGCATACCAGGGTCTTTTCTCAGGTCTTTACCGATGATTTTTTCTGTCACGATAAAGTGACCGATATGTTCAGCAATAACCACGAAAGCAGCTGGGATAACGGTAATGATGGCACCCCAGTTTAATTCTGGTGTGTAAAATGTCGGCATAGAAAATACAGCTGCCGTATTAACAGCATCAAATTTGACCATTCCCATCGACAGTGCCAGCAAATACCCAGCAACAATCGCGATCAGAATTGGAATAACGCCCAGAAATCCACGGAATAAAACAGAACCGAAGACGACAACACCAAAAGTAAACATGGAGACGGTAACGGTATTGGCATCTAATGTTTTGGCGGTTAAACCGGCCATATCGGCGGCAACAGGAGCCAGTTCCAAACCAATGATGGCAACAATCGCACCCATGGCGGCGGGTGGGAAGACGACTTCAATCCAGCGATGGCCAAATGTCTTGATGATCAATGCAACCGTAATGAAGATCAGGCCGGAAGCGATGAAACCACCCAGAGCGGCGTTATAGCTGGCGCTGCTCATCACGGCAAAAACAGGGGATAAAAACGCGAAGCTGGAACCTAAATAAGCAGGAACTTTTCCCTGACACAACGCCAGATAAATCAAAGTACCAATACCGTTAAATAACAGCACAGTACCCGGATCGATTTTGAATAACATAGGAACCAGCACTGATGCGCCGAACATGGCGAATAAATGCTGCAGACTTAACGGGATCGCTTGTAGCAATGGCGGACGTTCATCAACCTGAATAATCTGTGTGCGCACAGACGCCTCCTTTCTTTGAGTGATGCAATAATTAAATCCAAAAAATCGGAGTATTATCGCAAAAACAGGCTTTCATTTATATGGGACTCAGCATAAATAGCTGAAGATAGAATAGTTATTAAAGATTGGAGCAGCGCTGCCGATAGAGGGATAAGGCAGAGGAGGTGGCGCCGTGAAATACTGGATTGGAATTTTGGGATCTTTGTTCATCCCGATCAGTCAGGCAGGTGTGCTGGAATACGGCGCGTCACTTGATCAGTCTGTCTGGAAAATGACGACAGACACGCCTCTGGAGTGCCGGCTGGAGCATATTATCCCTGGCTGGGGTAAGGGTGCTTTTGTCAGTCATGCCGGCAAAAATACAAATATGGATTTTGAGCTGAAACCACTGCGGCCTCAAGCTCGAATTCAAACCGTGACAGTTCGCTCAATGCCGCCGTCATGGCGACCGGGTGTGGCTGAGAGTGGTATCTCCAGAGTAAAGTTTTATAAGCAATTTGATGGTTTAGTAAATGGTCAGGCAGCGTGGACCATGCTGGATGAACTGGAAGGCGGATATACACCTTCGTTCCTGTTCAGAGATTGGTATCACCAGAATCAGCCCATTACCGTCTCTGTTTCCGCGGTCGGGTTTCGCAGCACTTACCAGAATTTCCTCGGCTGTATGCAGGCATTGTTGCCTTATACCTTTGAGGATATTGCCTTTACTATTCTCAATTATGAGAAAAACAGTGATGAATTAACGCCGTATTCTAAGCGTCGTTTAGCCATGATCAGTGACTATTTGAAAGCTGATCCTCAGATTGATCTGGCATTGATTGATGCTTATAGCGACAGCGCGGGCTCGAAATGGCCTAATCAACAGCTCTCAGAAAAACGCGCGGAAAGTGTGAAGAAATTTTTCACTGAAATGGGTGTTGATGAGAAACGTGTCAAAGTAGAAGGGCATGGTGAAAAACAGCATGTCGCCACTAATGAAACTGAACGCGGCAGGGAAGTTAACCGACGCGTGGTGATTTCAATGCAACGCTGGACACCACCCGCATTCAATATGGAAAAGATGGCCTCTCGATGAGGCCATTTTCTTACTTAATGACCTAAGCCCTGACCAGCATCTTTTTTACTGATCAGTTCAATTTTATAACCATCCGGATCTTCGACAAAGGCGATAACAGTCGTGCCACCTTTTACCGGGCCTGGCTCACGTGTGATTTTTGCACCCGCTGCACGCAGTGCTTCACAGGTGGCATAAATATCTTCCGCTTCCAAGGCCAGATGACCAAACGCGGTGCCTAACTCATAGCTCTCGACACCCCAGTTATAGGTCAGCTCAATCACGGCTTGCTCACTTTCTTCACCGTAACCAACGAAAGCTAAAGAATATTTGTATTCTGTATTATCACTCTGACGCAGCAATTTCATACCCAATACATTGGTATAAAATTCGATGGAACGTTGTAAATTACCTACGCGTAACATGGTGTGTAAAAGGCGCATAACTTATCCCTATCAATCTTCAGTTTTAAAAGCATAATCGCATAAATCTTCGATCAGACAAGAGCCGCAACGAGGCTTTCGTGCGATGCAAGTGTAACGACCATGTAAGATCAGCCAGTGATGAACGTCCAGTTTAAACTCGGCAGGGACGTGTTTGAGGAGTTTTTCTTCCACCTCATTGACATCTTTTCCCGGCGCGAAACCGGTACGGTTGGCCACACGGAAGATATGCGTATCAACGGCAATCGTCGGCCAGCCAAAAGCCGTATTCAGCACCACATTCGCGGTTTTCCGACCCACACCGGGCAGGGCTTCTAATGCGGCTCTGTCTTCAGGCACGTTGCCGTTATGTTTTTCCAGCAAAATACGGCAGGTTTTAATGATGTTCTCTGCCTTGGCATTATATAAACCGATGGTTTTTATATAGTCTTTCAGACCATCAACACCCAGATTAAAAATCGCTTGCGGCGTATTCGCAACCGGATACAACTTAGTCATGGCTTTGTTCACACTGACATCGGTTGCCTGTGCTGACAAAATCACGGAAATCAGCAGTTCAAACGGCGAAGAATATTCCAGCTCCGTCGTGGGGTGAGGGTTCGCCTCGCGCAAGCGTTCCAGTATCTGACGGCGTTTGTCTTTATTCATATTATTAGAATGTGGTTACACGAACACGTTCGATCTGAACTTTAGCTACGGCTTTTTTCCGGGCAAAACGCGCGTTGATCACATTTTTAAATGCGATCAAGCAGCCTAATACAAGGAATGCACCCGGTGGCAATATTGCGAGCAGGAATGGTGTTTCACTCTGATATACATTAATTTGTAGTGCTGATGCCCACGAGCCAAACAAGATATCTGCCCCCGCGAATAGGGTTCCTTGGCCCAATATCTCTCTAATACCACCAAGAGCTAAGAGAACCAAACAGAAACCTAATCCCATCATTAAACCATCGAAAGCGGATTTTAACGGGCTATTCTTGCTGGCAAAAGCCTCTGCTCGACCAGCAACAATGCAGTTGGTGACAATTAAAGCGATAAAAATACCCAATGATTCATATAGTGCATGCACATACGCATTCATGACTAATTGCAGGCAGGTTACAATTGCAGCAATTAATAAAACATAAACAGGAATACGAATTTCATTCGGGATCCAACGGCGGAAAATAGAGATACCAAAATTAGACAGCATTAACACCAGCATGGTTGAAACACCCATTCCGATGGCATTGGCAGCTGATGTCGTCACGGCGAGGGTAGGGCACAAACCAAGCACTTGGATCAGAATTGGGTTATTTTTCCATAAACCTTGTTTGGCTATAGCAGAGAAATTGTTTTCGCTGACCTCTTGCTGAGGAGCGAGATCATGACACCCTTTTGGTGACTGTTCCATTATTCCGCCTTACAGGCTGGTGCCTGTTCAATTAATTCAGGATGTTGTACCAGTAACAGAACGTTTTTTAATTGTTTTACAATCGCTCTTGGGGTGATGGTTGCCCCGGTAAAACTATCAAATTGGCCACCATCTTTTTTAACCGCCCAGCTGCTGTCGGTTTCATTTTGCAGATGTTTATGGGTAAAACTATCCAACCAGTTGCCTTTGTTGCGATCGATTTTATCGCCCAAGCCTGGTGTTTCATGGTGTTCTAATACTTCGACCCGTTGCACTTCACCACTGACATTGACACCCGTCAGTAAACGAATCGAGCCGCTGTAACCATCGGGTGCGACAGATTCGATGATGTAGCCACTGACGACATTATCTTTACGGGCGACATAAACCGGATGCGGCTTTGCATTACCCAAATAAGAGTTAGTAAGCAGGCGGCAATCAGTCGCTAAAGCATTGTCGTAACTATCAGCGGGTAACATTTTCCCCAATATTTGCTGCTGCATCGTCTCTTGTTGCGTTGCGATTGCATCACGTGTGCTGTAATCGGTAGCTACGATCACTCCGGTACAAGCCAA
>Ga0183099_1002128_pt1 | contig 10509 bp, 11 predicted proteins | sample Biomet1_FD_127788 | JGI IMG/M metagenome (GOLD analysis project Ga0183099, IMG submission 127788) | Microbial communities from bioreactor (seeded with anoxic lake sediment) at LBNL, California, USA - Biofuel metagenome 1 | ecosystem: Engineered > Bioreactor > Anaerobic > Unclassified ... | reverse complement strand
TGCGCGCAGAGATACAACCCCGATCTGCCTTCGTCGTCCACGTCGTATCCCTTCTGGATTTTAACGCCTGCGTCGATGATCGGTACGAGATGAACTCCTCCGGTTTTAAGATCGGCGGCCAACTGTTTCATGTCGGGAAATTTTACAGCGTCGACGGTAAAATCTTCATAGTCCTTCATGTAATCGATGTCAAGGCATACGGCGTCGAGCGGGAGCTCCGCCGTGCGGTATGTCCGCACAACGTCCCTGACGTCCTGTTCCGTGCGGTATCCCCAGCGGCTCTGCTGAAAACCGAACGCCCACCGCGGCGGAATGTAGCTCTGCCCGATAAGCGTTCTGAACTGGCGCACGATATTGGTCAGTACGGAGTCACTGCTTCCTTTTTCCGGCGTGATCACGTAGAAATCAACGCCTGTGCTGCTCCCTTCGGCTGACAGCGTATCAGGCGACGTCCATCCTGTGTCGAAGACGATCCGTGACGACGTGTCAAAAAAGACGCCGAACGTGCACGTTCCGGAAATGAGCATGAAGTTGTGGGCGCCGTAGAGGGAAGCCGCCGACTCGGTCTGATGGCTCTGGTCGGAGCACCAGCTGATATACCTGAAGCCGCGTTTGTTAATACCGCGCATATTTTCGCCTAAACCGTAGATAATATCGTCCTTACCCATCTGATACCGCCATGAGAACGGAATATCCGAAGTTACCGTGCCGAACGGGGGAATGCCAGCTTCCGTTCGCACCGTCGTGACGACCGCGTTAGTTTCTATAACCGCACCGTATGTAAATCTCTGTATCATGGGGCTATTATAGTGTTGATTTTTTCACATTTCTAGTGATATAGTAGATAAAAGTACAATAAAAGTCACTTTTGGAGGCTTACACGCATGATTAATTCACGCAAACAGGAATCTGTTCAGCGCGGCAACGCTTTTTTCCCGATACAATACTATCTGATCGACACAACAAACCCGCTGTACAATCTGCCCCTTCACTGGCATCTTGAATTTGAGCTTATCCACATACTCAGGGGAGCGTATACGATGTTCATAGGAAACAGCGAACAGGAACTGCGTGAAGGGGACGTGTGTTTTCTGACGGGCGGCATACTCCACGGAGACGGAAAAAACGTCGGAAAGTGTATATACGAATCGGTCGTGTTCGATCCTGACATGCTGCGCGTTAAAAATTACAGTTCCGACGAGTTTATAGGAAAAATGATCGAACGCCAGATCTACGCGCAGGCTGTGATTTCCCGTGACCCGGATAGTGCGGATGTCATGGCCGTCGTAGAAAAACTGTATAAAGCGATGAAGGATAAGCCCGACGGATACGAACTTTTTACGACAGGGTATCTGTATCTGTTTCTCGGGCAGCTGAAACAGAAAAAATATTATTATGAAAAACAGACGGCGGCGGCAACCGGGAAAAAGCTCAGAACAGAACAGCTTAAAGCAGTCCTGAACCTTGTGGAAACGAATTATAACAATCCGCTTTCGCTCGAACAGATGGCAGATACTGCCGGACTGTCTCCGAAATATTTCTGCCGGGTTTTCCGGGAAATGACGCATCACACTCCTGTCGAATACCTGAATCTGTACCGCGTGAACTGCGCGTGCGACAAACTGCGCACCACCGACGATCCGATCATTGACGTCGCGTACGGCTGCGGATTCAACGAACTTCAGTTACTTTATAAAAATGTTCAAGCGGTATAAAGGCATGACTCCGTTCAAATACCGGAACTACGACGAGTCAAAACATACGGCAGATATGATAAAAGTATCCTAACGGTAGAAAAACTATAATAAAAATGCAATGAACCGTTAAAAAATTGACATGCGTTTTTTCCGTGCTTAGAATTATATAGTGACGGGTTGCAGACCCGTCCGAAAAGAACAAGTTGGAGGAAACCATGAAAAAAATCATTGCGGCGGCATCCGCTCTGGCGATGCTTTCGTGCGGCGTAGTGTTTTCGCAGAACGCGAAGAAAGACGATTCCGGCAAGATCAAACTGGAAATGTATTATTACAAGCAGGAGAATCAGGAAGGCCTTAAGAATATTGTTAAGGCTTTTGAAAAAGACAATCCCGGCGTTACGATCGACATGCTTATCATTCCGAACGACGCTGACGCGGCAATGTCCGCGCGCGCCGCTCAGGGCGCGCTGCCGGACATCATGCAGATGCAGTCGTATTCCCGCGTAAAGGAATATGCGGAAAAAGGGTACCTTGTTGACCTGACAAAAGAGAGCGCTCTTTCAAAAGTGGTCCCGAGTTCGCTCCCGTCCGTCACGTACAACGGAAAACAGTACGCGCTGCCGATGGATTTTGCAGGCATCGGTATAATCTACAATAAAGATCTGTTCAAAAAATACAACATAAAAACGCCGGAAACGTACCGCGATCTGGAACAGGCGTGCCGCACGCTCAAAGCGAACAAAATAGTTCCGTTTGCAGCCCTGCTCAAGGAAAACTGGTCTGTCGGTCATTTTATCACGATGATCCATACGGCCCTGCTCCAGGAGAAGAACATTTCTCCCGATAAGTTCATCGCGGATATGAACGCCGGAAAATCGTCGTACGGTGTCGTTGATACGGCAAAACTGTTCAAGATCATGGACTTCTACCGCGCGAACATGAACGACAACGCTGCTGAAATGGGCGGCGGAGAACAGCAGCAGTCTTTCGCAAAAGGCGAATCTGCGATGATGGTAAACGGACTGTGGGCGTATGTGGACGCAAAAAAACTGAATCCCAGTCTGAACGCCGGATTTATCCCGTTCCCCGTGTACAACGACGCTAAACTTAACAAACTGTACGCCGACGTCGATTCAACGTTCGGCGTTTCGTCGCAGTCGACGAAAGAAAAGCAGGCAGCTGCCGTTAAGTTTATCAACTGGCTTTCTACTCCGAAAGCCCAGAAACTCTGGGTCTCGGAATATAAACTCACCAACTCGTTCAAGGGCGGAGATTTCACCGCGCTCGGCGGACCGTTCAACGATCTGATGAAATCTGTGGGAGCGAAAGGTTCTCTTCCGTGGGCATTCTCACAGTATCCGACTGAAGTGTTCGAAGACGCCTGCAAGAACGGCGCCCAGCAGTACATGATGAAGACCCGCTCTGCCGACGACGTCATAAAGACCATAGACGCGAAGTGGCAGGCAGCCGCTAAAAAATAACGCCTGAGAGACGGTTTCTAACCGGATGAATCGGGAGAAACAGCGCGGAACGCCGGGCAGTACCGGCGTTCCGTTCCGCTGTTCTTGTCCGGTTTATGCAAGCTATAAAAAAATATAAGGACAGAATCATGGTGGAGCCAAAAAGAAAGACGGCTTTCTATTTTACGGTTTTCATACTTCCCTGCCTGGTGTTGTACGTGCTTTTTTTCATCGCACCGTTCATCAGGGGAATCGGCATTTCCCTAACGAACTGGGACGGACTCACGCCGAAGACGCCGATAATCATGGAAAAGACCCAGTTTGAATCGCTCGTTCTTTCAAAGCTGGAAAAAAAATCAGACCGCGACTTCGTGCTCAAAATCTACAGCCTCGATCCCGAAGATAAATTCATACAAGCGCATCGCCTTGAACGGCGTTGACCGGACGAGGCTGGAGCGTATTTTACGGAAAACAGGATACGAACCTGCACAGAATAAATTCGTCGGGCTCGATAATTATAAAAAGGTATTCACCGGAAAGGTTGACGCAGATTTTTATCCGCGGGTGTATACTCAGAAAAAATATACGGCTACATCCGATCTGCCGGCTTCGATCGGAAAAAAAGAATTCGACAATGAGATTCTAAAAAACTGCCGGACCAATGAGGAGCGGACAATTCTGAAGGACGCGTACGTTCCGGCCGGCGGCGGAGACCGCCGCACGCTTGATCCGAAGTACGACGCTTTTGAAATCACGACTCCGCTGTACGACATGACGGGAAGCGACGGCTCCAGCCTGTTCGACGCGGACAAGCTGGACAGTTTGATAACCGGGCTGGAACAGGATTCTCTGTCCCGCGACCGTTCCGCGCTTGAGTCTGCGGTACAGTCGTTTATTCAAGAAAACGCGCTCGGTGCGGATAAAGCGGTAGTGATAAAAAAGACGGGAGACGCCCTGTACGCGGCGGGAGGGCTTCGCGCCGTTCTTGCGGACGTGTGGGTTGTAAAACAGTTCAACATGGGTGTTACGGGATTTACTGTCTTTTTCGCCATTTTTTCGGTTATAGGCATAAACCTTCTGGCGTTCGGCCTGGCACTCGCGCTCGATACGGGCGTGCACGGACAGAAAGTGCTGCGCTCCATATTTTTTCTGCCGAACGTCCTCTCAATGGTCATCGTCGCGCTCATATGGTCGCTGCTGTTCGTTCAGCTGCTGCCGGCAGTGTCGGGCGTAAAGGAGTGGATAAGCGATCCGCACAAGACTCCGTGGCTGCTTGTGCTCGTTTCGGTGTGGCAGGGCTGCGGTTATTATATGATCGTCTATCTAGCCGGTCTCCAGAACATTCCGACAGATATAGTAGAAGCGGCAAAAATCGACGGCGCGTCGGTGTTTCAGCGCTTTCACTTTATCACCATGCCCATGATCATGCCCGCGGTCACCATATCGCTCTTTCTGAGCATTGCGAACGCGCTGAAAAGTTTCGACCTCATATACGCCATGATCGGCCCGACGGGATACGCGACGGGAACCGTGCCGTTCGTTATGGATATTTATTTTGACGCGTTCGCGCAGAAACAGGCGGGAATGGCGACCGCTAAAGCGATGGTGCTGTTCGTCGTGATATTTATTATCACGGGATTACAGTTGTTCACAATGAAACGCAGGGAGATAGAAGCATGAACCGTTCTGTTCAGACTGTTACGGAAATTAACAAGAAACCGGTGAATCCGAACCTTATCGCGCTGTTCGTTATTCTGCTTTTTTTTGCAGCAGCGTTCATCTATCCGATGCTTTTCGTCGTCATAAACTCGTTCCGTCCGAACGCAGACATTATCCTGAATCCGGCGGGGCTGCCGGGAAAAGCCTTTTTCGGAAACTACGCGCAGGCGTGGAACGAACTTGAGTTTCCAAAGGTTTTTCTGAATACCGTGTCTGTGACTGTTTTCGGCACGCTCGGCATCCTTTTTACGAGCGCCATGTGCGCGTACGCGCTGGCCAGGTCGGATACGAAAATTTCCTGGCTCCTGTACGGATTTTTTTCGTTTTCGCTCGTGATCCCGTTTCAGATAATCATGGTACCGATCGGCGTCCTTGCTTCCGACCTCCATCTTATGAACATACCGGGCATTATTCCCATGTACTGGGGCCTCGGATGTCCGACCGCGATCTTCATGATACACGGATTTATCAAGAGCGTGCCCAAAGAACTTGAAGAATCGGCTGCGATCGACGGTGCGGGAAGATTCTACATATTTTTCCGCATCGTTCTGCCGCTTGTGAAAACGATCCTTGCAACTGTCGCGGTCATAGACGCGCTGTGGCTCTGGAACGATTTCCTGCTGCCGCTCATCGTCGTAAAGCAGGGGACGATACAGCTTGCCCAGATGAAATTCAACGGACAGTTCATGAAAGAATACGGTCCCATGTGCGCGTCCCTTACGATTTCATCGGTGCCGATAATCGTTTTCTACCTTTCGCTGCAGAAGTACATTATAAAGGGAATTGCGGCGGGCGCCTTAAAAGGGTGAACCCTGAGCGGGGAAAGCTCATTGAGTTTTCCCCGCAATGCATTTATACTACGGCGTATGAGTACACATATCAACGCGCCAGAAGGCGCCATTGCAGAAGCAGTTCTCCTTCCCGGTGACCCGCTGCGGGCCAGATATATTGCAGAAAATTTCCTTGAAAACGCAAAGTGCTACAACGAAGTGCGCGGTATGTACGGATTTACCGGAACATACCGCGGAAAGAGCGTGTCCGTTCAGGGAACGGGTATGGGGCAGCCGTCCCTTTCCATCTATGTGAACGAACTGTTCCGGTTTTACAACGTGCAGCGTGCTATCCGCGTCGGAACGTGCGGCGGAATTCAGGAGTCGGTCAAAGTTCGCGACACGCTGCTTGTGAACGCCGCGTGTACGGATTCGTCGCTCATTACACAGAGGTTCGGCAGTCTGCATTTTGCTCCTGCCGCTGACTTTGCGCTCCTTAACGCCGCGTACCAGAACGCCCGGAAACTCGGCATCGAAGTGAAAGTTGGTGAATGTGCATCGAGCGATATGTTCTATGACGATAAGAGCAACTGGAAAACGTGGGCTGCGTACGGACGTGCTCGGAATTGAAATGGAGTCGGCAGAACTGTATACGCTGGCCGCTAAATTCGGGCGAAGAGCGCTTTCCGTCCTTACCGTGAGCGATCACCTTGTTACGGGTGGCAACACGACTTCAGAGGAACGTGAAAAGACATTTTCCGATATGATGCGCATTGCGCTTGAAACGGCTGTTGCGGAACTTTAGATAAAAGGCTTGCCGAACGGCCCGGGAATCAGTATATTCAAAGTAAGCACATGCTTATTTTGGAGGTGTATCGATGAAAAAAACTGTTCTGGCAGCCGGTGCCGTGTTTGCAGTTTTCTTGTTTTCAGCTGCTGCTCAGAAGGCAACAATTGACTATCGTTTCAATACCGTAAAAGATGACGGGAAAAACTATTTTAACTGGTCCGCAGACGGCAAGTCTGTTAAGGACGGATACGATGCGGCTTCAGGAGCGTCAAAGTTAAAATCTACGTCGGGATTCGACGTTGTACGCTACGATTCAACGGGGAAAAAACAGGCTGTCCCCGGCGGACTGCGGGCTCTCGTTCTCTTTCCCGTAGCTGTCCGTGCAATTGCGGACGCAGACGCGTTTACCGCATCATCAGAAGGAAAAGCCGTAACGATCACGTTCATTCACCGCGGAACGGCGTATAAGATCACAAGCAGCGATAAAGGCGTGATCGATCTTTCAACGAGTTTTCAGATTGCAAAAGACGTCGGAACGAATCTGGGCGGCAATTTTATTCTGAAAGACGAATATGTCAAGGCCGGCGGCAATAAAGCCAGAATGGCGGACATAGACTGGTCAAAAGTCACGTTCATGCCTGACACGGCAGATAAGAGCGCCGATTATACATACACCGGTACGCTCGCAGCTGCGGTAAAAGACGGTGTCCTTACCGTAAAGGGAAGTCTTAATAAGGTAAAATAAGCGTATACGTACGCTGATTCACCGCGGAGCGCAGCATGATGCTCCGCGGTTTTTTTATTTATTCCGACTTTTTTCTGAAAAAAAGGCACATCCGTTCATGCTGTTGAACTGATACCCCGTTTGTGGTATGGTATGCCCTGAGTTATAGTAACGAAAACTGATATAGTTAGGGGTTAACATGAAACCGACACTTTTAGTTCTGGCAGCAGGTATGGGAAGCCGTTACGGAGGCGTAAAACAGATCGACAGCGTAGGGCTGCATAATGAATGCCTCCTGGATTACGCGACATACGACGCGAAAAAGAGCGGATTCGGAAACGTTGTGTACATAATCCGCAGGGATATAGAAAAGGATTTCCGCGAGCGGCTGTTCGACCGCGTCGCGCGGAATTTTGACGCGCAGTACGTGTTCCAGACACACGAAAGTCTGCTCACGCCGGAACAGGAGGCGCTGTCAGCGGGACGTACCAAACCGTGGGGAACAGTTCACGCAGTTCTTTGCGCGCAGAACGCCGTAAAAGCACCGTTCGCAGTTATAAACGCGGACGACTATTACGGACGTGACGCAGTGCGGACACTTGCAGGCTACCTGTCTACCATGGAAGAGGGAAGTACCGATCACGCGATGGTGGGCTATGTACTCGGAAATACGATGAGCAGAAGCGGTTCAGTATCGCGCGGCGTCTGTACGGTAAAGGACGGCTGCCTTGATACGATCGTAGAAAACCTTAAGATATATTACGAAGGCGACTCGATCATCAGCGAAATTGACGGACAGAAAAAAACGCTCACAGGCAAAGAATGGGTGAGCATGAATCTGTTCGGATTCGGCCCTTCTGCGTTCGGGCGCTTCCGCGCGTACTGGGATGCATTCATCGCCGGTAACGCCGCGAGTGAAAAAGCAGAAGCTCTGTTACCCGTTGCTGCGAGCGAGATCGTGCAGAATGGAGAGGGGAGCATACACTTCTTTACTTCAACCGAAAGCTGGTTCGGTATGACCTATCCTCAGGACCGGGTGATCGTACGCTCGGAAATTGCAAAAAAAATCGCGGAAGGATATTACCCGGAACAGCTCTGGGAAAAATGATTTCTGCGCCGGGTGTTTCACACACCCGGTTTTTTATTGTATAAAATTTGACAAATCAGAAAAACCGTCATATCCTCATTCTGATAGTACTGCTATCACTGAGATAGTATCCGTAGTGGAAAACAAAAAGGACACGACGATGACACTGAAGGAAAAACGGCAGCAGGAAGCAGACCTGCTTAAACATTCCCGTATCGCCCGCATACTTGATGCTTCAAAAGCCTTATTTGCTGAAAACGGAATAGACGCGGTGACTATGGACGACATTGCAGAGGCATCAGAAACTGGAGTCGCTTCTCTGTACCGGTATTTTAAAACAAAGGAAGAACTTGCCGTGCAGTGTGTGGCGCGCGCGTGGTCGCTCAGAGCAGCGTATTTTACTGCAAAATTCAACACTGACGCATACCGGACTAAAACGGGACTTGAACAGATAGAACAGATACTTTCCGTTTTTATCATGCAGTTTCAGGAAGACCAGTCCTTTTACCGCCTGATCTGCAATTTTGATTCCTTTATCCAGAGAAAGGGCGTAACCTGCGCGCAGCTGTCAGAGTATGAAGCGCAGATACTGGCCGTTAAATGCATCGTTACGGACGCACTGCGAAGGGGGGCTTCAGACGGAAGCATACTCGCCGGATACGCGGAAGACGCGCTGTATTATACGGTCATGCACAGCATGTTTTCCCTGGCGCAGAAATTATCGCTGTCGGGGGATATGCTTGAAAGCGACAGGACTGTGCCGCCGGAAGAACAGCTGCGGATCCTTGCAGGCCTGCTTATAAAATCACTGAGAAAATAACAAATTCCGGAGGAATCATGAAAACATTAACAAGAGGCCGGATGTGGCTGTTCGCCGTAGGGCAGTTCGGATGGGCTCTGCTGTCGGGCCTGATCGGCAGCTGGCTTGTGTATTTTTACCAGCCGGACACAGCATCCGTTGCTGCGGGGCAGGTACCCCTTATTCCTCAGGGAAGGGTGGTGTTCGGCGCGCTCACTATAATCGGACTCATCACCGCGTTCGGCAGAGTGTTCGACGCGGTAACCGATCCGCTGCTTGCGTCCCTGTCCGATACATGCAGATCAAAGAACGGCAGGCGCATCCCTTTTCTTACGTATTCCGCCGTACCGCTCGCGGTCATAACCGTGCTCGTATTCTGCGCTCCGTTTTCTCCGGGGAGCGGAACGAATGTGGTTTGGCTTTTTGTACTGATCGCGCTGTATTACCTGTGTATCACCGCATACTGTACGCCGTACACGGCGCTCTATTCCGAACTCGGGCATACCGGCAAAGAGCGGATGGCGTTATCTACGGCCATTTCACTCACTTTTATAGCAGGCACGGCCGCAGCATACGCCGCTCCTGCGCTCTGGGGTATCTTTGAGCCGTCGCTCGGCCGTATTCCCGCGATGCGCCTTTCCTTCGCGCTGCTTGCGTGCGCTGCCGTGGTCTGCCTGTTTTTTCCGGTATTGTTCATTCGTGAACGGGACTACGTCGAGGTACAGCCGGTTCAGACCAGCGCGTTCTCCTCGTTCGCGAAGACGCTCGGAAACAGGGATTTCCGCATTTTTGTGGGATCGGATATCTGCTACTGGCTCGGTCTCACTATGTTCCAGACCGGTCTTCCGTTTTTTATCACCGTGCTCATGAAACTGCCGGAGGGAATGTTCACGCCGATGTTCGTCGGAATGACCGCGATGTCTCTCGTTTTTTATATACCCGTGAACGCTCTGACCCGCAAAATCGGAAAAAAGAACATGGTCATAACTGCCTTTATCCTGTTCTCTGTGGTATTCGCCTTTACCTCGGTCACCGGAACGGCGCTGGGTATTCCTCCGATCATACAGGGGATCATCGTCGTCATTGCCGGTTCTCTGCCGATGGCAATTTTCGGAATTCTCCCGCAGGCGATCGTCGCCGATATTGCAGAATACGACACGGGACGCACCGGAGAAAGCAGACAGGGAATGTTCTTTGCCGTACGAACGTTCTGTTTTAAACTTGGCCAGAGCGCCGCGATGCTGATTTTTACGTCGCTTGCTACGATTGGTGCCGGAACCGGTACAGGGTACCGTATCGTGGCAGGTTTATCCGCCGTGCTCTGTATTTCCGGGGGAATCGTTCTTGCGTTCTTCGACGAAAAGAAAATATCGGCGGGGATCACAAACGCCTGACCGGACAGTCAGCACTGCTGACTGTCCGTACGTACAGCCGGAAGCAGACCGCTTCCGTTTTTTTTAGTA
>Ga0183099_1002127_pt1 | contig 10516 bp, 9 predicted proteins | sample Biomet1_FD_127788 | JGI IMG/M metagenome (GOLD analysis project Ga0183099, IMG submission 127788) | Microbial communities from bioreactor (seeded with anoxic lake sediment) at LBNL, California, USA - Biofuel metagenome 1 | ecosystem: Engineered > Bioreactor > Anaerobic > Unclassified ... | reverse complement strand
AACGCGAGGCGGCCAGTTAATCCATAATCTGAATTTTGAGAAATCAGCTTTTGCTGCATTCCTTTGGGAGTCTTGGTACCTTGTCACGTCAGGATGTAATTGCTCGGGCAATTGCCATCGGTCCGTACTTCGTTGTAAGTAACCACTGGATTTGCATCGCAATTATCGGTTGCCGTTAAGGTTGCGGCTGTCGGTACTGCGTTACATTCTACTGTAACATGAGCCGGAGCTTCGCTAAGATACCAGAAATCCTTCCAGATTCTATCACTCATACGCAGCAAACCTGTTTGTCACGATCCCTGTCCTAGCAATTGAGCTCGATATCATCCCGATCGATTTCAGCCTTATATTCACACTGTATGGTGCATACCTTATAACGCGAGGCGGCCAGTTAATCCATAATCTGAATTTTGAGAAATCAGCTTTTGCTGCATTCCTTTGGGAGTCTTGGTACCTTGTCACATCTTTTATTCTTATTACTTTCGTGGGAATTTCCGTCTAGTTAAAGAAGCTCTTGATAAAAAATAGTTATACGAATTTCTTTAGAAATATATCCATATAAAATTTTGATATATAACATCTATACAAAATCGTTCATAAATCCAGATCTTAATAAATTTTTCAATTCAATAAACTTTCCGTATTTATTTAACGTGCTTATAGCACTTTCTTTTTACCAGAGTGCCCTTCATTTATCTGGGGAACCCGAGGTTTACCTGCGGCAATAAACATAAAAACTAAATATCTAAACAATTATTATATGGAGATATAAATAAAAAACCGCATAGTTTATATATAAAAAAGGTTGATGCATTTTTAACACATGTATGTTTATAAATAAAAATTAATTTCATGAGTAACTAATCAGTAAACAGGTTCTACAGAGGCAGATTCACATTTACTTGAGATTTCATTTATAGGAATTGAGACTATGAAAAACAAAATAATTGCATTTGATTTCTTGAGGGCTTTAGCAATCGCAATGATTATTCCGGCTCACTTAAGTAACTTTTTATCTTCTACTTACATCAAGTTAGCCCTTTATGCCGTTGACCCTTATGTCGCAAATATGGGATTAGGACTTTTTATTTTCATGAGTGGATACTTGTTATATTACAATAACCACTCAATGAATTCATTCCAGAGCGTATTGTCTTTCTACAAGAAACGGCTCCTGAGAATCTTCCCCCTTTACTGGGCCGCTATCGCCGCTTTTACACTTGTGTTCTATATATTTGCTCCAAAGTTGAATTCAGGCTTTTTATTTCCTAATGCCGAGCATGTATTTAGCTTTCATAATCTGATCATGCATATACTGGGATTACAAATTTTCCTTGCCCCTGCTTATGCATCCCCAATGCTGACATTATATTTTGTAGGTTTAATTATTGTCTTTTATACAATTTACCCACTCATCATCATGCTTTCAAAAAATTCAAAACAGCTTCTATTTTACTCTTCTCTTGTGTTTCTAGGGTTTTTGTTAATTTCAAGAACTTTCAACATTATTGACCCTCGTTTTTTTATGTTTTTCCCGGCATTCATTTTTGGGATCCTTACCTGTAAAGAAAGTCTATTTGAAAAGTCAATGACAACGATCCTGAAAATTCCTTTTGTCCAGTTACTGCTGGCAGTCCTTCCTGCTATATTTGTACTGGTTATCGTTTTGGGCTCAAGAACAACCCTTCTCCTGGACCCGAAGGTTTCTTTCACCATTGGATCCACAGGCAGCGGCACTATAGGGTCTTCCATGGTGGTATCGATGCTAGGGGGCGTGGCGAATTCACTGGGCCTGGGTTACGTTACCTTAAAATTCATCATTGACACTGTGCTTCTTAACGTATTCATAATAATGTTCTGTATTCTGGAATACAGATTTGCAATGAGATTTATCAATAATAAATTTTCAAGCTCTCTAAGTTCTGCCTTTACATATATCGCCACAGCTTCGTATTGTGTTTACTTGTTCCACAGGCCATTCTTGGCGCTCTGGAATTCCGAGACAAACTTTATAAATAATCCAATCCTGCACGATGTCATCCTAATATTTGTAGCCTTACCCCTCCTGCTTTTTATTTCGTATCACCTCCAAATCTTCGAATTAAGTTTAAAAAAGTCCATTTCACATAAGAAAACCCCTCGCAAAAACCTTACCCTCATAGGCTCTACAATTGGTTCCGGCAAGTGAGCGTTTGGTCGAAAAATACCTGCGAAAAAAATCGAAGCTTTAAAGGTCAAGGACTGAAAACTCTAAAATGGAGCATAGTAGGTTTCAGTTCCCGAATTCCATTTTTTGAGTTGCTGCCCGAGTCACTTCTCGGGAGGACGTGCCCTTTTCGTACGCTTCGCTCGCTCAAACGGACTAAGCAAAAGAGATTATTTACGGAACTATTGTTTTTCTGTGTTTTTTTGTTTTCTCTGGTTAGTATGCTTAAACGAACTTGCGGTTCACGGCATTGTGATAGAGTATGAAGCGAGTGTGACCACGAAATGCATTCACACCGCGAAAGAAAGAAAATAACAGTGTGGTTTTTCCATACTATAGATATTATAAAATCTTGAGTGAATTACTGTAACTATTACGTACGAAAAATAATTTTAATGCATAATTTGAAACTGGTGCGGCAATCAGTCATAAGCCAGGGTAAATAACAAGGATAAGGATGAAAGCAATTTTTAGAAAAGGATTGAAAAAATACGCTGAGGGGGAGATTCGAACTCCCGTAGCGCGGAGCGCTACCGGTTTTCAAGACCGGCGCCGTAGTCCACTGGGCTACCTCAGCAGGTTGAAAGAACTATCCTTACAGCTTCCGAAAAGGGAATAGTGCAGATTATCTGAGATTCCGGAAAGCGTATACAAAAAACCCGATTATGATATATAAAATTTGCGAAGAGAAAGAGCTCTCCGCTTCTCTGAATATTTTAAGGCTGAAATCAGACTTCCGGTTCTGAGGATTCCTCGGTTTCGGGCTCTGCCTCGGGCCCGGATTCAGCTTCGGCTTTAACTTCGGGCTCTGCTGGTACCTGAGCTTCGGATTCAGCTGTGACTTTTTCAATGAACTGAATTTCCTTAAAGCCAGCGTACTTGAAGAGTTCGGATACTACTCTGTTCTTTGCCATGAGCCAGCGCTGATTGAAGGTCAGGCCCGTGGGGGTATAGATCTTTGCAACGCCGTCAGAGGTCTCAATTTCCAGATCCTTGAGACCGGTGTAGAGGGCGAGCAGGCCCTGGATCTTCTCAACGTCAGTCTCAAGGACTTTTTCAATTGTGTACTCATAGGTAACGGTCTTGCCTGCAAGAGGGCTGTTAAAGTCCACAGTGACCCTGCGGCCTATAACCCTGCTGACAACTCCTCTTCTGTCATCTACCTCAACAGGAAGGCCAGGGTGAACATTTCGGTCTTTCAGTTTCGTAATGGAAACGGTTTCTACAAGTTTGGGGTTGATAGGGCCAAAGGCCTTTTCCGGAGGGATTTCAACCGTTCCGCTGTAACCGACATCCTTTCCTTCGAGATCTTCATCAAGGCCCTCAATAGTATGACCTGCCCCGACAATAACAACGTCTCCGCCGTAAAGCCCGCGCGGGTTAAAGATCTCTTCTTTTTTTGCAAGTTCTTCGTCTGTTGTGTCGAAAATCTTACCATCTTCGAACTTACCTGTGTAGTTCAACTTTATGAAATCGCCTTTCTGGATTGCCATAATTTTCAACTCTTTTATTAAATTAACTAACTTGATAAGCAAGAAAATTATTCATTGTCAGCTAATTCAGCGTAAATGTGTTTCACGCTATAGAACTCTGCCTTTAATAAGCTTTTTGGGAATCCGCAGGATTACTGCCGATCTTACGGACAGTTGTAGAAAATTCAGATTTTAGAAAAATTCCAGCTGAATCAGTATTGGCTAACCTTGAGATATTTTTTATTTGCCTATTGGCTTGAAAATAAGCAGATAAAACTATTTTACTTTATATCGATGGTGATCACCATCTTTTGCAGGAATGCTCTCTCCCTGCAAATTGCCCGGACAAAAGCAAAGGTTCCGGCAGGAAAATTTCTGTCTAGGTATTTTAAGTCTGATATATTTCTAAGTTTAATACACTTTCTCATATTTCATATGTCTTTCGATTACTATTTATGCCACTAAATTACAATAAAATATTAGAATATAATTCTGGGAATTAATAGTGGAGAATTCGGGAATATAACATTAATTTTTTTCCTTTCAGTATCCTGTTGCATTTTCATTCACAGAATGTGTGGAGAGGGTACTTAACAGAAGGTTTCCATTTTCAGGAGGGGTATATGGAAAAAAAGCTTATGAGAATAGGGATCTCCCTGCCCGGGGAACTTCTGGATAAATTTGACAAAAATCTTCTGAAGAGAGGTTATTCCTCTCGGTCTGAGGGAATAAGGGATGCCATCAGAACATATAACCAGCACTATGAGTGGATGCAGCAGATCAGGGGCAAAAGAGCTGCAACTATTTCTATTGTGTATGATTGCTCAAAAAAAGGGGTATCGGGCACCTTGGCAAAAATTCAGCATGAAAACATGGATATGATAAATTCCTCAGTACGTTTCTATATTGAGCCTGATTCGTGTTTTGAAGTGATAATTCTGAAGGGTGAAGGGGAGAGAATCGTAGAGCTGGCTGAAAAAATTCTAAGTTTAAAGGGAGTCAAGCACTCCAGATTAACAACCATTCCTAAAGAGAAGAACGAAAAAGCGGACTTAAAACCCTTCTAATCCTGGAAATGCTTCGAAATCTGCTTATCCTCAATTTAGATCTCAAGTTCCACTTTAAAAGCTGTGATTATTCCTGAAGAATAGTGGAATCTGAAGCCTCCGTATATTATTGGTCAGTATGCGGGAAACTCAATTCACCGAGCATAGAACCTAAAAAATTATTCAGAAGTCTATTCGCCAATTGCTATACTCTCTTAAAAGTGATCTGTATGGGTCTAACTAAAGTTCAGGTTACATTAACTGTATATTTAATAAGTTTCGAGAGATTAGTACAGGATATTATTACTACTCTGTATATAAGGAGATGGAGACAGGTAAAGAAAGAAAATGTTGTATCCATAGAGGACTCCATGCTTCCTGAAATTATCCGAATTCAATCCGAAGGTTTTGAAACTAACAGCCGGAATGGTATTAGACGATATTCAAAAAGGATGAGAAAAATTTTTTACGTCATCAAGAGCCATGATCTGGTTGTAGGCTACTGCATATATTACATAAAGCCCGTCGTGTCTCTAAAGGGTTTTAAGAAAAAATCGGTGATCTATTCAATTTCAGTAGATAGGAATTTTAGACGAAAGGGATATGGTGAGAAGTTGCTAAAAGAGAGCATCAAAGAAATGAAGTTAAATGGAATATCCTCGATTCTCTTGTATGTAAACACAAAAAATCTCCCTGCCAGAAGGTTGTACGAAAAAATAGGCTTCAGAACAACTATAAAAATAAAAGATATATGTGGTCCGAAAGAAACGTGCTATGAAATGGAGCTAAGAATTCTCTAATTCATGTCTCTCCATCATTCCTTAATCTCCACTATTCTTACAAATATCTTCGAACTTCTTGATACAAACCCTTAGAGCGTGTCTTAAAATTATTCTCATTGTGAACTCAAGGCATTTCTGTGTTTTTAACAGGTTGACTATCTAAAACCGCTTCACTGGGTTCTGTTACGAAAAATCAGGTTACAAAGAGTATTTAATTTTAAGACAGCCTCTTATATAAACAAAGTTTTTCTCACAGCAAAAACGAATTTTATTCAAACGCTCCTTTTGCATGATGATAATCTGGTTTTAATTAGCCTTTTTTTCTTGATGCATTATTTTATAAGTTTTTGCTAAAAGATATGTTTAAATAAAGATCTAACTCTCTAAGGCGTATTTAATTACCTGGCTGTGGGGAAACATCTGTTACCCGTAAGGTAGTAAGTTTTTAATCGCTTGAGATTATAAAGTCTCTCAAAGACAACTTCACCAACGGCCTTAATCAATAGTGATTTTTATGGGTAGTACAAAAATTTACATTCTACCACTTAGGTATTTAATGAGTTTTAAGAAGTTGCTGCGAGACACCGCTGGCAGTCTACTGGTAAAACAATGGAAACCGATAGAGAAAGAAGATATTGTTTCTATAGAGGATTCAATACTTTCTGAAGTTCTTAGAATACAGGCCGAAGGGTTTAAAAATGGAAACCCGGAGATACTTGTAAAGTATTCTAAGAACTTAAAAAATATATTTTATGTTATCAAGAGCAAGGACAAAATCGTGGGCTACTGCATCTACTACCTGAAACCCGCACTTTCTCTCAAAGGCTTTGAGAAACAATCGGTAATATGTTCAATTGCAACTGACAGAAATTTCAGAGGCAGGGGATTTGCTGAGAAGTTAGTAAGGAGCAGTATCGAAGAGATGAAGGTAAACGGAATATCATCCATTCTCTTGTATGTCAACGTAAATAATTTTCCTGCGATACAATTATACGAAAAAATAGGCTTTCGAGAAATTAGACAGGTAAAAAATATATGCGGCCAGAAAGAAAGATGTTATGAGATGGAATTGAGGCTTGTTTGAAGAGTTTCCTTGTAAGACTTATTTTCTTTTTTAATGTATTTCCCGCTTCTTACATGTTCATCAAATTGATCTACATGTTATCATTAAGTGAGGCAATTACGATATTTCCTTATTTTTCTTGCAGGCATTTTTAGATTATCAAGTACAGTTCAAGCCAATTTTATGTTTTAAGATATATTTAAATAAATATTGGGTTCACACTTCAATGTGCCTGTAATTAATATCCTTATATTTCTTTGCGGTCTCGTATTGCTCGTAAAAGGAGCAGACCTTTTTGTATTGACCTCTTCCATGATTGCAAGAAAGCTTGGAGTATCCGAATTCATAATAGGATTGACTCTTGTGTCCGTGGGCACGTCAGTACCGGAGCTTGCATCCTCTCTGACAGCATCTTTCCAGCAAGCAAGCGGGATAGTCATGGGCAATATACTCGGGTCAAACATCGCTAATATAGGACTGATTGCAAGTACAGCTGCTCTTCTGACAAATGTCAGGACTGAGGAGGTTATGCTGAAAAGGGACGGATATATAATGCTATTTTCATCTTTTCTTCTTTTCCTTTTTATGCTTGACTTTAAAATTTCGAGGCTAGAAGCCTTAATTTTTATTTTACTGTACCTCGCCTATTTACTATTCCTGCTCGATAAGGTGAAAAAACACGAAGAAGAGATATATTTTAAAGATTTTCTAATTTATTTTTTCAAATTCGAATACCTTATCGATTTAAAATCAAGGATTAACCTCGAGGTTCAGAAATACCGAAAAGGAAATGGAAGTCCTGGAGGCACAAAAAAAGACGCCTGGAGAACCGGGGAAAAAACTGAAAAGAAAACCGAAAGCGAATCAAGAACTGAATCCGTAACCGAGCCGAAAAATGAAGATATTGACGTTGACATTACAGCAGAAACCCTTTCCGAATCCAGCCTTTTAATAGAATTCTTCAAGCTAATTGCAAGTGTGGCTGCAATCATGATTGGGGCAAAGTATTTTGTTGAACAGGCAATCTTCTTCGCTCTACTATTGCAAGTTCCGGAGACACTTATTGGGGTCAGCCTTGTTGCAGTTGGGACTTCAGTCCCCGAACTCATGGTAACTGTCTCGGCAGCCCGGAGCGACTATGCCTCCATTGCTCTTGGAAATGTCATCGGGTCAAATATTACGAACATACTTTTGATATTGGGCTGCTCAGGGCTTGTCCACCCTATCAAGACAACCGACCTCGACATTTATTACATAGCACCTTTCATGCTGATAATAAACGCTCTACTCCTCTTTTTTATCCGGACGGGCTGGAGAGTCAAAAGGTTCGAAGGGCTTATCCTGCTCCTCCTCTATCTCGGGTTCATGATCCTGCTCCTTCACATAGGGTAATAAAGCCCTGCTAAAATAAATCCCGGAAAATATAAGAATCAAAAGTCTAGCAGATTTGAAAATTGCCAGCAAGAATTTGTCTTTAACAAAAGCCTCTTTTAGCAAAAACCGATTTTAATTCAATAATACATGCGGGCTAAGGGCTCGATCATTATAACGACAAGGGTTAAGTTTTCATAATCAACTCTATAAAGGAGTCTTAGATGCCTGGAGCGCAGTCTGAAGATTTTCTCCTGACTCTCAATTATCCTCTTTGCCCCCCTGGGCACGGGATCAAGGGCAAGCTCCTCAAGAGTTTCCCTTACCCGGGAGCGCATTGTCTCGTCTGCCTCTGCCAGGAAAGTGTATGCAGGAATATCAAGAAGAATTTTAAACATTTTAGAGCCTCATTTCCTCAAACCTGCTTAAAGGTACGAGTTTTCCTTTTGCCTCGTTTTCAAAACTCCTAACTACCAGTTCCTTTTCTTCTGCAGTGAGCAGGCTGTCTATATCCACCATATGCTCCTTAATTTCCCCAAGTTGCTTTTTGAGAAAATTAAGTTCTTCAAACAACTTTTTCTCGATATTCTTCCCATTCACAAAGCCACAGCCTGTATTTATCCAGATTCGGATTCATTTATATTTTGCTTGATTCATTTATGTCTTAATTTATTAATTTACTTTGTGGATATATTTATATCAGTTCCCTGTCTTTATTATTTTTCCTATTTGTTATATTTACAAACAGCGAGAAATACTTATTTTCCTATATGTTGACGAATACATCGTCAACCTTGCAATACATAAAAAACATAAACTATCGGGTTAGACATGCAGTCTAAACAAGGACCTAAAAATAAGTTTTATAATATACCAGTAAATAAATATATAAAAGAACAAATTATATGTATAAGTGAGAGAGTATTAAAAGGGCAGGAGTAAAAAGATGATAACTGAGATGATTGCTGAAAATATCGGATTTTTCATCTACACGTTCACATCTATTTTTGTGGTTGTCAGCCCAATTAGTGGAGTCATGACTTTCATCTCCCTGACCAGCAAAATGACCCACGACGAAAAAAACGAAATCGCAAAAAAATCAGTCACACTTGCGTGTCTAATTGCCCTTTTTTTTGCAATAACCGGAAGTGTAATACTTAACCTGTTCAACGTCAGTGTGGATTCATTACGGGTTGCAGGAGGGCTATTGCTTTTTAGCATCGGTTTTGATATGATACATGCCAAAGTCTCAAGAGAAAGCATAACCGATGAAGAGATTTCACAGTCCCAGGAACGCACTGATATCTGGATCTTTCCTATAGGTCTTCCGCTTCTCACAGGCCCGGGTACTATCAGCACTGTTATTGTCCTGATGGAAAGCACAGAATCCATTGAACAAAAAATAATAATTCTTGTATCCATCATACTGACATTTGTGTTTTGCCTGTATATCTTCTTCTTCTCAAGAAGAATCCATAAATTCTTAGGGTATAACGGGATGCTGGTCTTTACGAGGCTCATGGGACTTCTGCTTGCATCTCTTGCAGTAAGCCTGACCTCAACAGGTTTAATAAACATCTTTCATTTAGCAAAATGAGACAGCCATTTAGAAAAGTTAAAAATAAAATTTACAATCACTTTCTATATCCTATTATTACATCAGTTTTTATATTCTATTTTTGGAACAGTCCTTTACATCTTATTTTTTCAACATTTTTAAGAATGATTTATCAGTTAATCCGGCTTCCTGCTACATCGCTGGTTAACGTACTCAGGCAGCGATCTACCTGTGAGTTTTTTGCTGGAGGGGCCTATCCCGAGATAAAATCTCTTTGTCAATAAAACCTCTCTCAGGATTTGCATCCGGGAGGTCAACTCATAAAAGAAATTTCCGAGGCTGGTTAGTCTTAAGCCATACTGGCTGCATACGGCATTTACTTTTTTTCAACCATAAGTGATCAGGGGAAAGAGGCTATGAGATAGGGGGAGCCTATAAAGTTTACCATATCACTCACGGTTTAAAATCATATCTTTTTCTTCTCAAACGACGTGAAAACTCATTTTTAGAGACAGAATGCAGGAGAGGAACAGGAATCGAAAATAAAAAATAGAAAAATAAACAATAAAAATAAAATATAAAAGTAGTAGACAGGAAAGAGAAAAGTAAGAAAGATAAAAAATAATAAGCAGGGAAATAAAATTAAGAAATATGGAAAAATAATAGGTATGAAAGCTAAAGCCGAATGCCAAAAATTTAAAGCAAAACCGGTCGGGTCATTGACTGGTTAATCGGCTAGAACTGGTTTTGCTGAAAATCTTTGGTTTTAAGGGTTATTCTGGATGCAAGTTTTTTCAAAGAGCTGATCCCAAAACTCAAAATTGCTCCTCTGAATCTCGTATTCTGAATAATCAATTGAGTTTCTGATCATGGAAAATGTTCTGAAAACTCTTATTGATGTGGGAATAAAATTGGTTTTGGGATAAGCTCTTTAATTATCACAGGAGAATTTACTTTCGTTAATACTTAAGATAAGCTCTACCTAAGCCAGAGCAATGGCAATGATATTATTATTTCG
>Ga0183099_1002126_pt1 | contig 10518 bp, 12 predicted proteins | sample Biomet1_FD_127788 | JGI IMG/M metagenome (GOLD analysis project Ga0183099, IMG submission 127788) | Microbial communities from bioreactor (seeded with anoxic lake sediment) at LBNL, California, USA - Biofuel metagenome 1 | ecosystem: Engineered > Bioreactor > Anaerobic > Unclassified ... | reverse complement strand
CCCTGCAAGGATTGGGGAAAAAAAGAATTCCGTTGGTATCCAGTGTTATTGAGTTTACCGTAAAAGTCTTATTTGCTTGGTTATGTATTCCGTATTTAGGATATTTCGGGGTAATTATTTGTGAACCAGTAATTTGGTGCTTAATGTGTGCTCAGCTAATGTATTCATTTTTTAATAATCCATATATAAAAAAAATCAATGTTATTAATACTTAAAAATAAAAAGGAGTTGAAATAAAGAAATGAAAAAATTAGGATTTGGATGTATGCGTTTACCTATAAAAGATACTGATTATGCTAATGTTGACTTAGAATTGGTCAATAAAATGGTAGATGATTTTTTAGAAAAAGGATTTACATATTTTGATACAGCATATATGTATCATAATTACAAAAGTGAAATTGCTGTGAGAGAGGCTCTAGTAAAACGTCATAAAAGAGATTCTTTTACTTTGGCGACAAAATTACCATCAATGTTTTTGAAAGAAGAAGGAGATCAAGAAAGAATTTTTTCAGAACAGCTTGAAAAATGCGGTGTCGATTATTTTGATTATTATTTGCTTCATAATCTTAATGTAGCTCATTATAAAATAGTTGAAAAATTTAATAGTTTTGGATTTATACAAAAGCAAAAAAATGATGGAAAAATAAGAAATATAGGTTTTCTTTCCATGATAAAGCTGATTTATTAGATGAAATACTAACAGCTCATCCTGAAGTTGATTTTGTTCAGTTACAAATTAACTACATTGACTGGGATAACGAAAGTATTCAATCTAGAAAATGTTATGAAGTTGCAAGAAAACATAATAAGCAAATTATCGTGATGGAACCAATAAAAGGTGGAACTCTTGCCAAACTTCCAGAAAAATCTGAAAAACTATTTAAAGAATATAACCCTGATTTATCAATAGCTTCTTGGGCAATTAGATATGCAGCAAGTTTCGAAGGGGTTATAACAGTACTTAGCGGTATGTCTAACTTTGAGCAATTATTGGATAATACTGGTTATATGGAAAATTTTAAAGCTTTAGATAATAACGAAAAACTCATTATAGATAAAGCTGTTGAAATTATAAACGAAAGTATCGCTATTCCGTGTACTGCCTGTTTATATTGTGTAGAGGGCTGTCCAAAAGATATTCCTATTCCAAATTATTTTGCCCTTTATAACGCTGAAAAGCAAGCTGTAAATCAAGGGTTTTCAATACAAAAAGTATATTATGGAAACTACATAAAAGAGCATGGAAAAGCTTCTGACTGTATATTATGTGGGAAATGTGAAAAAGCCTGTCCACAACATATAGAAATTATTAATGGATTAAAAGATGTAGCCATAGCATTTGAATAGCTAGAATAATCTAATTGAAATTTATTCTGAGTAGCATTGATATGTGAGAATCTTAGGAGGAAACGATGTTTAATTTTGATTTTCATAATCCAATATACATTAATGTGCAAATGTATTTTAATAATTTAAAAATCCGTGTACTATTTATCATGTTTATTTTTATAGGAGAATCTATGGCCAATCAAAAAATTGAAAACTATATGCCAAAAACAAAAGAATATTTTAATACAGAAACTACCTCGGTAATGAAAGTTGGATTTAAGGAAAATATGAAAGTTCTAAAAGAAGTCTTTTTTGATTCCCACTTAAGAAAACCAAAAGGAATATTACCAGAAACTAAACCAAACTTTGATTTTCTTATTTCAAAGTCAAACAAGCTAAAATTTATTTGGTTTGGACATTCTACACTTCTTTTAAACACAGACAATCAAAATATATTAATAGATCCTGTTTTTTCAGAAAATGCTGCACCTTTTAGTTTTAATGGTAAAGCGTTTTCAGTCTCCCGTAACAAGTTTGGAGGCTTTGCTCAAAATAAACACTATCGTAATTTCTCATAACCATTACGACCATCTAGATAAAAAAACAATAAAATTTTTTAAAGATAAAGAAACTAAATTCATAGTTCCTTTAGGAGTAAAAAATATTCTTATAAAATGGGGAATAGATGAAGGTAAAGTAACTGAACTTGATTGGTATCAGTCTACTAAACAAGGGCAACTTAAATTTACGGCAACTCCTGCTAAACACTTTTCAGGGAGAGGGCTATTTGATAGAAATAAGACTCTATGGGCTTCATGGGTAATTGAAGGAAGTACCGAAAAAATATTTTTTAGCGGAGATTCTGGATATGGAAAACATTTTAAAGATATTGGAGAATCCTTTAATGGTTTTGATATTGCTTTTATAGAGAATGGTCAATACAACGAGAAATGGGGAGACATTCATATGATGCCTAATGAAACTATTCAGGCAGCTATTGATTTGGAAGCTAAGGTTTTTGTTCCAATACATTGGGGAATGTTTGATTTATCTTTGCATAAATGGTACGAGCCTATTGAAAGTTCTTATAGCATAGCACAAGAAAAAGGGATACCAATAATAGCTCCTAAATTGGGTGAAATATTAACAAATGAAGTACAAAATAAATCTGATTTATGGTGGAGAGCAAGCATAGAAAAGGAAGAAAACACTTTAAAAGTATCAGCTGTAGTAGAGTAAATAATTTCAAAAAGGAGGAACAAAAATGGAATATGTAAAACTTGGTAATACGGGAATGGACGTATCAAAAATATGTTTAGGTTGTATGAGTTTTGGAGACCCGAAAAATTGGGTACATTCTTGGGTTTTGGAAGAAGAAGAAAGCAGAGTTATTATTAAAAAAGCTCTTGATTTGGGAATAAATTTCTTTGATACAGCTAATGTATATTCAATAGGTAGAAGTGAAGAAATATTAGGAAAAGCCTTAAAAGATTTTGGGAAAAGAGATGAACTTGTCATTGCATCAAAAATTCATGGCAAAATGTTTGATGGCCCTAATGGACAAGGACTATCAAGAAAAGCCATTATGAGTGAAATTGATAAAAGTTTAAAAAGATTGGGAACTGATTATTTAGATTTATATATAGCTCACAGATGGGACTATGACACGCCTATAGAAGAAACTATGGAAGCATTTCATGATATAGTAAAGGCTGGAAAAGTTAGGTATATTGGAGCATCTGCTATGCATACTTGGCAATTTCAAAAAGCCATCTACACAGCAGAGAGAAATGGTTGGACAAAATTCATATCAATGCAAAATCATTTAAATCTTATTTACCGTGAAGAAGAAAGAGAAATGCTTCCTTTTTGTAAAGAGAATAAAATTGCTATAACGCCCTATAGTCCTTTAGCTTCAGGTAGGCTCTTACGTGATTTTTCTGAAACAACCAAAAGATTAGAGACTGATGCCATTGCAAAATATAAATATGATTCAACAGCAGAAAGTGATGGGGTTATTATTAAGCGTGTTGCCGAAATTGCCAGTAAACATGGAGTTCCTCGTATAAATGTTGCTTTAGCTTGGCTTTTTGATAAAAATGCAATTCCGGTTATAGGTGCAACTAAAATCTCTCAAATTGAAGATGCTGTTGGAGCTTTATCATTCAAATTAAATTCTGAAGATATACTATACTTGGAAGAAGCTTATGTTCCACATAAAGTTGTTGGGTTCAAATAAGAAATAGTTATTTCTGCATAGCTTTTGCCTGGGCAAGAGCTTTTTTCATAGTAAAAATAAAAAACAGTTGACTTAGAGTTAACTCCATCTGATAAGGTTTATATATAAATTTATTTAGGAGGAACTATTTTGGAAGCAAAATTTTTATCAGAGGAAAGATTATTTTCAAACAAAGATTTATGGAAGCTTTTTATACCATTAATAATAGAACAATTCTTGGAATATTTGGTTGGACTTGCTGATTCAATTATGGTTTCATCTGTTGGAGAAGCTTCTGTTTCAGGTGTATCTTTAGTTGACTTTGTTATGGCATTATTAATAAGTATTTTTTCGGCTTTATCTACAGGAGGAGCTGTTATCGCCAGTCAATATTTTGGAAAAAAACAAATTAAAGAAGCCAAAGAAGCTTCAAATCAGCTGGTTTGGTTTACAGGTATTATATCCTTCATAATTATGCTTTTAGTCTACGTGGGTAAATCCTTTATCTTAAATAACTTATTTGGAGATATTTCACCGGAAGTTAAACATGAGGCAAATACTTATCTAGTGATTACCGCAATATCCATACCATTTTTAGCACTTTATAACTCGGGAGCTGCTATTTTTAGAACAATAGGAAATTCAAAGCTTCCAATGAAAATTATGCTTTATATGAATATTGCCCATGCAGTAGGAAATGCTATTCTGATTTACGGATTTAATTTTGGAATTGAAGGAGTAGCAATACCGACTCTGATTTCCAGAGTTTTGGCAGCAATAATCATTATTTATATGGCTCTAAATAAAAAGAATCCAATTCATATAAACAGAAGCTTTAAATATAAATTTGATTTCCCAATGATAAAAAGAATCCTCGGAATAGGTATTCCTTATGGACTGGAGAATGGGTTGTTTTTCTTCGGAAGAATAATTGTTCTGGGACTGGTAGCATCCTTTGGGACTGCTTCAATAGCAGCAAATGCAGTGTCTGGAACAATAGTAATGTTTCAAGTGCTTCCTGGAATGGCAATAGGAATGGGACTAACAGTAATTATAGCGAGATGTGCAGGTGCAGGAGACTTTAACCAAGCAAGATACTATACAAAAAAAGTTATAAGCATAGTATATGTTGCACAGCTTATAAGCTGTGTAGTAGTTCTTGCTTTACTTCCAAGTATACTTAATATTTACGGATTATCGGAATCGGCAAATGCCATGGTTCAGAAAAATCTTTGGTGGCATGGCATTATGATGATTCTTATATGGCCCCTTGCATACACTTTACCAATAACATTTAGAGCTTCTGGAGATGCTAAATTTCCTATGATAGTTGGTGTTCTTACAATGTTTTTATGTCGTATAGCTTTTGCTTTTCTACTGTGTAGATATTTTGACTTTGGTATGTTCGGTACTTGGTTGGCTATGTTTATTGATTGGGTAGTAAAAGCAATATTATTTGTTCACAGATACCTTAATGAAAAATGGACAAGTTATAGAGCTATTGCTTAAGTTTTGAGATGGTTATTTTGAATATTGAAAATAAAGTTATAATTATTGTTGGGATACATAATAAATCTATTGAAAACTTTGTCAAAACCCTTGCAAAAAATGGTAATAGAATTGTTTTGGGCGATACCTCTTTAGAGAAATTAAAAAAATTACAAAGAGAAATTGCCAAAGAATATGGAAATATTATTTTTAGAATTACTGATTCATCTTCAAAAAAAGATATACATAATTTACAAAAATATGCAGTTTATGAATTTGGTAAAATTGATTTATGGTTTTATGGTTCCAATATATACTTACCAAAATAAATTCATATTACAGATAAAAACTCTCTATGCTCTTATTTTCCCTACCCCTTTAAGAGCATAGAAGGTTCAAAATTTTACTTGAAAGGAAACAGTTTAAATGGAATTGGTTTTAGTTAATAAAAGTTTTGAAAATTTTTCGTGTATAGGAGGAAATTGCGAAGAATCTTGCTGTAAAGGTTGGAATATAAATATAGATGAGAGTACTTATAATCTTTATATGACAGCTTCTGAAGATAAGGTTATGAATTTTAGAGAGAACTTGATTGTCCTTCCAGACAATGAAAGAACACAGTATAGGTATGCTGTTATTAGGAATTGTAAAGGTGTTTGTGTATTCTTGGCAGAAGATGGATTTTGTAAAATACACTCCAGATATGGAAGTCAAGCTTTATCAAATATATGTAACACATTCCCTAGAATGGTAAACTCCTTTAACGGAGCCTTTGAATTAAGTTGGGATACATCTTGTCCTGAAGTTGTTAGATTCTTAATGAAAAGCGATAATAATAATTTTGAATTACTGGATGCTTCAAAATTTCTAAGTGGTGTGTTTTCTTTAGCTTATATATACAGCAAAGAACAGTATGTAAATGAATGGCAATATTTCTTAAAAGAAATTAGAGAAAAAATACAGGAAGTTTACTCAGAGACAGGTTTTTCTATTGAAGAAAGACTTTTTATAATAGGTACAATACTATATAATGTTCAGGCTTTAGTAGATGATAATAAAATTTATTTAATCTTGGACTACTTGAATAAAATTAACTTTATTACAATTAAATCTGAGTTTCATAAAATTAAAACAGATACAGAAAAGAACTTTAATTTTCTTTATGAAATTTTTTCAAGTTGTGATGATGAGAGTTTATACAGAAAACAATTTATAGAAATGATAAATAGTAAGGACTTAGAAAATAAAAATAATGCCATTTTAGATTTTTTAAAAACATCCAAAATGGTTGAAAAAGAATTTAGCTTTTTTATAGAAAATTATATCTCCAATTTGATGATGACAAAGATGTTTCCTTTTACTGTCGATAACAATATTTTTCAAGAGTTTTCGAAGTTAGTAATTGATTATTCCTTATTAAAGTTTCATTTAGCCTTTTATTTCTGTGATGAAAGTGGAAGTGTTAGAGGAGATTTAGTTAAAATAGTTGTAAATTATTCAAAGTCTATTGGTCATAATAAGAAATTCTTAGAGAAGATATATAGAAATACCTCTGATTTTTCAAAATTTGAAGCTATTATGAGTTTAATAAAATAGGGCTAGATAGCCCTATTTTAATTCTTTCTCTTTAATTAGAAGTCTTTCTTCATATCTTGAAATTTTGTAATCCAATTTTTCAAGAGTTTTTTTCAGCTCTTCTATTTTTCCTGAAAGTATTTCACGTTGATCGAGAAGAATTTCTTTTCTTGCTGGGATAGTTTCATCGCCTTTTTGGAATAGAGAAACATAATCAATAAGAATCTCCACAGGAAGGCCTGCTTCTCTCATACATTTTGCAAATTCAACCCATCTACAATCTTCATCAGTATAATTTCTGATTCCGCCTTTACTTCTGTTGACAGAAGGTAGAAGGCCTATCCTTTCGTAGTATCTTAAAGTGTCGGGAGTCAAATTATATATTTTACTTACTTCTGTGATTGTCATTTAATCACCTCCTATATAAAAATTATATTACTTAGAGTTAACTCTATGTCAATAAAATTTATGAAATACTTTGAACTAATCTGCTAGAACTATCTTTCAATCTTAGCCTTATTACTAAGCCTATAGATACTGCAATTGCTCCAACTACAGTAATTGATAGTACTGAAAAATTACTGATGGCAAGTCCTCCTATTCCTGCTCCTGTAGCAAAGCCCATTTGTACAAAAGAACTATTTAAGCTTAACATTATTCCAGAAGCTTCTGGTGCTAAAGTGACCAAATTGTAGTTTTGAGTTGGTCCAAAAGTCCAAGCAGACATTTCATATATGATTAAAAAGATAAGCGTAGGAACTTTAACTCCAGCTACCAATGATAATATTAATAACGCCAATATTTGAATAAACATACTACTTAAAAGAGTTCTTCTAGCCCCAAATCTATCAGCTAATTTTCCACCAGTTTTTGCTCCTATTAGACTAGCTATTCCCAAAGTTAGTAAAATTGAACTTACTTGGTTTTCATTAATAGATAAGGCTATCTTGCTATAAGGTGTTATATAAGTATTAATTAACGAATAAGCTATAAATACAAGGAAAGTAATCAACAATGTAAGAAGTATTGTAGGTTTCTTTAAATATGATAATTGTTCTACTAGAGGAACTGGTTTATCTACTTCAGTTGATGGTATTACTTTTATTAGGACTATTATTGCAATAAAACAAAGAATTCCTAATATTCCAAAAATCATTTTCCAATTATAAAATGAAGATAACATACGCCCAATAGGAACACCTAATATAAGAGCAGCACTAACTCCCATTGCTACATTAGACATAGCTCTTGCACGAAATTCTGGAGAAGCTAACTTTGCAGCAGTTCCATAGGCACTCACTGTAAAAACACCTGTTCCTATTCCCAATATAATTCTAGCGAATAAAATGGAATTAAAACTCTTAGACATTGCTATAATAAGTATACCTACAAGTATAATTGATAATGCCATTATTAGTTGTTTACGTTTATCAAGTTTTGCTGTTAACATAATAATTATAGGTGTTCCAATTGCATTGGCTAGAGCAAAGACTGTAATTAATTGACCAGCTGTAGCTACTGAAATTCCTAAATCTATTGCTATTTTATCCAAAAGCCCTACTATTATAAACTGTGATGTCCCTACTATAAAACTAATTAAAGTAAGAACATATATTTTCCAAGAAATCTTCATTCTTTTTCTCCTTCATTAAATTTTTTTAATTTTTCCTCTCTTACAAGAATCCTTTCTTCATAGCCATCAACTTTTAATTTTAATCTCTCATAAGTTTCTTGTATTTCCTTCATCCTGTTTTCCACTATTCGAAGTTGTTCAATAAGCAGCTCTTTTCTAGCTCCTACAGTAGAAATTCCTTCTTGAAATAAGCTTACATATTCTACTAAAGTTTCAATTGAAATCCCCGCAGAACGGAGTTGTTTGATAAAATATACCCAGTTGCAATCCTCTTCAGTAAAATTTCTAATTCCATTAGAGTTTCTCTTAATTGGAGGAATTAATTTAATTCTTTCATAATATCTAATTGTATCTGTTGTTATTCCAAATCTTTGACTTATCTCTGTTATAGTCATAAAATCACCTCTATATTTAATGTAAGGTCACTCTATCACTTGAAGTGAACTCCAAGTCAATAGTTTTTTTATAAATAAAAAAACTCTCCAAAAATTTATTAGAGAGTTCTTTGGAAAAATATTTAATTTTCATTTCTATTTTCAGATGGTAAACCAAATTTATCCCAAGTTTTTGGATTAGTAGAATCAGGTATACGTTTATTTAACACGTCTAGGTACCATTCTTCTTTTTTTTTCATAAATTCATATCTTTCATTCAATTCTTTCATTTGTTTTTCAAGTTCTTTTTTCTGTTCAATAATAATTTTAAATCTTTCTTCTATGGTAGAATCCCCCTGTAAGCATAAATCAACATAGTCTTTAAGAGCTTTTACAGACATTCCTGAACCTCTTAGACACTTTAAACTAAGTAACCAATTTTTAGAGTCTTCATCAAATATTCTATTTCCATTTTTATCCCTTTGCAATGAAGGGACTAAATTTAAATCTGTATAATATCTTATGGTATGTTTGCTCATATCAAGTAATTTTGAAATTTCATCAATTGTATACATTTTTTACTCCTTTTAAAAATTTCTATTGACTTTCGAGTTACACGAATGTGCTATTATTGTAGCATAAAAGATTAAAAAGATAAAGTTATTTGAAAATTATGAAGTAAATTTTATTAGATATTTTAAAATAATATAGAATATGGGTTTTTAGCTATTTTCCCACAAAGTTTAATTGTATCATCTCTCTTTTAACAATAAACATAAATTTTATAAATCAAAAAAATAGCAATAATTGAAAAAATTAAAGAAAGGATGTAATTATGTCTAACCAGATAGAAGAATATATAAATGAGCTTTCTAAAATAATTGATAATCATATAAAAAAAGATGGAAGTTTTACAACAGAAGTTCCATCATTATTTTTTAACAGAGTATTTTCTAATATTGGTCCGCAATATGCAACATATAGAACATCTTTTTGTTTTACGGTTCAAGGAGAAAAAGAAATTGTCTTTGGTCAAGAAACCCTAAGATATGGTGTTGGAGATTATCTAATTACTTCGATAGATGTGCCTGTTATGGCAAAGGTTATAAAAGGACCCTATGTTTCAATAAAATTAGAGTTTACTACTGATGAAATACTTAAAATTTTAGATAAAGTAAAAAAGAATATTACTATAAAAAAAGAAGTCCCAAAAACATCATATATAAGTAAAATTGATTTAGATTTACTAAATGCTTTAGTTAGACTAGTACGATTAGTAGATACTCCAGAAGATGTTTCTACCTTAGCTCCATTGTTTAAAGAAGAAATTCTTTATAGACTTCTAAAGAGTGAATTTGGCTCAACTTTAGAGCAAATTACAGTGAAAGGAAGTAAATCTTACTTAGTTAGAGATGTTATTAGAAAAATTATGGAAAACTTTAATCAGCCTATAAAAGTCGAAGAATTAGCTGAAATAGCAAATATGAGCCCTGCTTCACTTCATAGATATTTTAAAGATGTAACTACAATGAGTCCAATTCAATTTCAGAAACAAGTAAGACTGCAAGAAGCAAGAAGATTGCTTTTATCAGAACCAACAGATGCAACAGATGTAGCATTCAGAGTTGGATATGAGAGCCCTTCACAGTTTAGTAGAGAATATTCTAGATTATTTGGATTCCCGCCTATTGAAGATATAAAGAACTTGAAAAATGGAGCTTTGAATAATAAATTTAATATTTAAATAAATTTAAGCCTATAGATACTTTTTAATAAAAAGTTCTATAGGTTTTTTATTTTTGATAGGATTAGGCAAAGATTTGATAGGAATGATATACCGCTTATTTTTTTCTTCGTGTAAAAAATGATATACCGCTTATTTTTTTCTTCGTGTAAAA
>Ga0183099_1002125_pt1 | contig 10521 bp, 9 predicted proteins | sample Biomet1_FD_127788 | JGI IMG/M metagenome (GOLD analysis project Ga0183099, IMG submission 127788) | Microbial communities from bioreactor (seeded with anoxic lake sediment) at LBNL, California, USA - Biofuel metagenome 1 | ecosystem: Engineered > Bioreactor > Anaerobic > Unclassified ... | reverse complement strand
TGGAGAAACCGCATGCATCTGCGTAACCGCATCATCGTCACCGGCGGGGCTGGTTTTCTCGGCTCGCACCTTTGCGAGCGTCTGTTGGCTGACGGCCACGAGGTGCTCTGCATAGACAACTTTTTCACCGGCGCGCGCTTCCATGTGGAGCACCTGCTGGGCGAAAGCCGCTTCGAGCTTTTGCGCCACGACATCACCTTTCCGCTCTATGTCGAGGCCGACGAGATCTACAACCTGGCCTGCCCGGCCTCGCCCATCCACTACCAGCACGACCCCGTGCAGACCACCAAGACCTGCGTGCACGGCGCCATCAACATGCTGGGACTGGCCAAACGCCTGCGCGCGCGCATCTTCCAGGCCTCCACCAGCGAGGTCTACGGCGACCCCGCTCCGGACATGCACCGCAGCCGGAGGAATACTGGGGCAACGTGAATCCCATCGGGCTGCGCTCCTGCTACGACGAGGGCAAGCGCTGCGCCGAGAGCCTGTTCTTCTCCTATCACCGGCAGCACGGCATTCCCATCAAGGTGGGGCGGCTTTTCAACACCTACGGCCCGCGCATGCACCCCAACGACGGCCGCGTGGTCTCGAACTTCATCGTCCAGGCGCTGCAGAACAAACCCATCACCGTCTACGGTGAGGGCCAGCAGACGCGCTCCTTCTGTTACGTGGACGACCTGGTGGAGCTCATGGTGCGCTTCATGGACAGTGAGGACGCCTTCATCGGCCCCATGAACATGGGCAACCCCGGCGAGTTCACCATCATGGAGCTGGCGCAGAAGGTCATCGCCATCACGGGCAGCGCGTCCAAGATCATCTGCGAGACGCTGCCCGCCGACGACCCGCGCCAGCGCAAGCCGGACATCACCCTCGCGCGGGAGAAGTTCGGCTGGGAGCCCAAGGTCGCCCTTGAGGACGGCCTGAAGAAGACCATCGCCTATTTCGACGCGCTGCTGAAGGAAGGCGCGCCGGGTTACAGGCTCTAGTCCCGGCGCACCAAGGCATTCGTCGCGGGCCGCCACACGGGCCCGCCCCGCGGAACCGGTGGGCGGCCGGTCCGGAATCACCCGCGCGGCAAAATCGAAGCGGAGCGGGCCGCGCGGAAACGTCCGCGCCAAGGCCCGGCCGCAACGTCCGGTTCGTCAACAGAAGAGGTGCCCATGACGCCCAAGACCGTCTCCCTCATCGTGCCCACGTACAACCAGGCCCAATACCTGCGCGTATGCCTCGACTCCATCTGGTTCCAGGACTACCCGGAGCTTGAGGTCATCGTGGTCAACGACGGCTCCTCCGACGCGACGGCCGAGGCGCTGCGCGAGTTCGAGCGCGCCCTGGCCGAGGACACCGTGTCCTACGCCTCCTATTACGACGCGGAGAAGAACGTCATCGAGCGCGTGTACGAGCCGCGCTACCCGCAAGCCGGGCGCACCCTGCGCATCATCCATCACGAGAAGAACAAGGGCCTTGCCCCGGCGCTGAACACCGGCTTTTCCGCGGCCACGGGCGAATACTGCACCTACGTGCCCTCGGACGACGCGCTTTTGCCCTCCATGATCACGGAGATGGTGGCCGAGCTGGAGCGCGGCGCGGATTTCGTCTACGCCGACATGGCCATTGTGGACGACGCCGGGCACTGGGTGCGGCGCTTCGCCCTGCCGGACTACTCCTTCCAGCGCTGCTTCAAGGACTGGTACCTGTGCGGCGTGGCCAAGTTGTACAAGACCGGGCTGCACAAACGCTTCGGCCTTTATGACGAAAGCCTGTTGGCCCACGACCACGAGCTGTTCCAGCGCTTCGCCGAGGGCGGCGCGGTCATGGCCCACATTCCACGCGTGCTCATGTACGTGCGCGACCACGCCAAGCGCGAGGTGGACATCCACGCCCCCACCAGTTGGAACCGCCTGCTGGAAGAGTCCAAGGTGCTGGTGGCCCGGGCGCGCGCGACGAAATAGCGGCGCATTATTTTTTGCGGCCCGGAGCCATGGGCCGGGCGAGGTCGATATTCAGCACGCCAGCAGAGCGCCGCTGGCGCTCATGGAGAAACAATGACGGCCAAGGTCGCATTCATCACCGGCATCACCGGCCAGGACGGAGCCTACCTCGCGGAATTTCTGCTGGAGAAGGGCTACACCGTGCACGGGCTCAAGCGGCGCAGCTCCCTGTTCAACACCGGGCGCATAGACCACCTGTACCAGGACCCGCACCAGCAGAGCCGCCGGTTCATTCTGCACCACGGCGACATGACCGATTCCCTGAGCCTTCTGCGCATCATCCAGGGCATTCAGCCCGATGAAATCTATAATCTGGCGGCCCAGAGCCACGTGGCCGTCTCCTTCGAGGAGCCGGAATACACGGCCAACTCCGACGCCCTGGGCGCCCTGCGCGTGCTGGAGGCCATCCGCATCCTTGGGCTGGAGGCCAAGACCCGCTTCTACCAGGCCTCCACCAGCGAGCTGTACGGCCTGGTGCGCGAGTCGCCGCAGAACGAGAGCACGCCCTTCTATCCCCGCAGCCCGTATGCCGCGGCCAAGCTCTACGCCTACTGGATCACGGTGAACTACCGCGAGGCCTACGGCGTGCACGCCAGCAACGGCATCCTGTTCAACCACGAATCGCCGGTGCGCGGCGAAACCTTCGTCACCCGCAAGATAACCCGCGCCCTGGCGCGCATTAAGCTGGGCCTGCAGGATTGCCTCTACCTGGGCAACCTGGACGCCAAGCGCGACTGGGGCCACGCGCGCGACTATGTCGAGGCCATGTGGCTCATGCTCCAGCAGGACAAGCCCGACGACTACGTCATCGCCACAGGCCAGCAGAAAAGCGTGCGCGACTTCGTCAATGCCGCCGCGGCCGAGCTGGGGCTGGAATTTTCGTGGCAGGGGGCCGGGGTTGAGGAAAAGGCCCTGGACGCCGGCGGCGCGTGCCGCATCGCCATCGACCCGCGCTACTACCGCCCCACCGAGGTGCAGACCCTGCTGGGCGACGGAACCAAGGCCCGGGAACGCCTGGGCTGGACCGCCCGCACCGGCTTTGACGAACTGGTGCGCGAGATGGTGCGCGAGGACCTGAAGGACGCCCAGCGCGACGAGCTGGTGAAGAAGCACGGCTACACGGTGTGCGATTACAACGAGTAGGACGGTGTGATGCGCAAGGACAGCAGAATTTTCGTCGCCGGACACAGGGGGCTGGCCGGTTCGGCCCTGGTGCGGGCGCTTACGGCCCAAGGCTACGCCAACATCATCACCCGCACGCACAGTGAGCTCGACCTGACGGACCAGGCCGCGGTGCGCGCCTTTTTCCAAAGCGAGCGGCCGGAGCACGTGTTCCTGGCCGCGGCCAAGGTGGGCGGCATCCACGCCAACAGCGCCTACCCGGCGGAATTCATCCGCATCAATCTGGCCATCGAGACCAACGTCATCCACGAGGCCTGGGCCGCGGGGGTGGACCGCCTGCTGTTCCTGGGCTCCAGCTGCATCTATCCGCGCCTTTGCCCCCAGCCCATGCGCGAGGAGCACCTGCTCTCCGGGCCGTTGGAGCCCACCAACCGGGCCTACGCGGTGGCGAAAATTTCCGGCATCGAAATGTGCGCCAGCTACAACCGGCAGTACGGCACGCGCTTTCTCGCCGCCATGCCCACCAACCTGTACGGCCCGGGCGACAACTACGACCCGGAGAACTCGCATGTCATTCCGGCGCTCATCCGCAAGATGCACGAGGGCAAGACCAGCGGCGCGGTCCAGGTTGTCGTTTGGGGCACGGGCACGCCCCGGCGCGAATTTTTGCACAGCGACGACATGGCCGCGGGCTGCCTGCACCTCATGACCCTGCCCGAGGACGCGTACACGGCCGAGCTGGCCAAGGGCGGCTGGCCCCTGGTCAACGTGGGCTGCGGCGCGGACATGACCATAGCCGAGACCGCGCGCCTGGTGGCCGATGTTGTGGGCTACGGAGGCGAACTGGTGTTCGACCCCTCGCGGCCCGACGGCACCCCCCTGAAACGCCTGGACGTCACGCGCCTGTTCGCCCTGGGCTGGCGGCCGGCCATCGGTTTGCGTCAAGGTCTTGACGCCGCCTACCGGGATTTTCTGAGCAAAGGGTAAACCTGGGAGCCCAAGCCGCCGATACGTTGCGCAAGGCTGTAAGCCTGCTGGAATAAAACAAAAACAGAGGAGACCGCCTGTGGTCATGCGCCAAAGCGCACTGGAGAGGGGACCGCTCGGCATGGGCGCCGATGACGCCTTCAACCGCTGGAGGCTCGTGTCCTACTCCCAAGAAGGCGAGGACATCCTGCTGCGCTACATGTTCCCCCAGGCCGAGGGCACCTATGTGGACGTTGGCGCGCACCACCCCGTGCGCTTCTCCAACACGCTGTTCTTTTACAACATCGGCTGGCGCGGCATCAACATCGACCCCATCCCCGGCATCATGGACCAGTTCGAGGCGCGGCGGCCCGGAGACGTGAACCTCAGCCTCGGCGTGGCCCGCCAAAAGGGCGCGCTGGCCTATCACATGTTCGAGGATCCGGCCTTCAACTCCTTCAACGCCGAGTACGCCGATACCATCCTGCGCGACGGCATGCCGCGCATCGAAGTGCGGCAGGTGCCTGTGGACACTTTGGAAAACATTCTGGATGCGCACCTCGGCGGGCGGCGCATCGATTTCATGACCATCGACGCCGAGGAATACGAGTTGGAGGTGTTGGCCTCCAACAACTGGGAGAGGCACCGGCCCTCCTGCCTGGTGGCGGAAAGCCTGTGCGCGAGCCTGGCGGACATTTCCGGCTGCCCCATCTACCAATTTCTGTCGCCGCTGGGCTACGAGCCCGTGGCCAAGACCATCAAATCCACATTCTACCGCGACGTCCGCTCCGTCTGAATGAGCGCCACCATGAACGACACCGCCCCCGATACGGCCCCAGAGGCCGCCCTTGACCCGGCCATCCGCGTGAAGCTTGCGCGCAACGCAGAAATCCTGACCGAGGAGCTCGGCCAGCGCAGAAGCATGGAGCTTGGCCTGCCCCTCGACGCCCAGGAGAACCCTCTGCCCTGGTACACCTACCCGGCCATCGAGTTCCTGGGCTCCTTCGACTTCGCGGGCTGCCGCGTGTTCGAGTACGGCGGCGGCAACTCCACGCGCTACTGGCTTGGCCGGGGCGCAACGGTGCACACAGTGGACCACGCCCCGGACTGGGTGGCCCACGCGGGCGCCCAGGCCCACCCTGGACAGCGGGTGGAGCTGCGCACGGAGCGCGAGGGCTATGTGGGCGCCCTGACCGCCGCAGGCGGCCTGTGGGACGTCATCGTCATCGACGGACGCTGGCGGCTGCAATGCGCGGCCATTGTGCCGGACCACCTGGCCCCGGGCGGGCTCATCATTCTGGACAACTCGGACTGGTACCCCCGGACGGCGGCCCTGCTGCGGGGCCAGGGCTTCTTCCAGTTCGACCACAGCGGCTTCGGGCCCATCAACAATTACACCTGGTCCACCTCGTTCTTCATCAAGGCCGACACCCGGCTGCAAAAAAGCTACGCCAACCCGCAGGCCATCGGCTCGCAGGTCAGCAACGGTGACGACAATGACTAGCCCGGCCAACGCTTCGTCCAAGGCCGCGGCCCTGTCCATGCCCAAGAAGCCCAGATTGTCGGTGGTCTTCGCCACCCGCAACCGGCGTCAAATGGTCCAGGAGACCATCGAGGCCGTGCGCCGGGAATGCGCGGGCATGCCCTATGAGATCGTCATCGTGGACGGCCTCTCCACCGACGGCACCAGCGAATATCTGGCCGCCCAGCCCGATGTGGCGCACATCCGCGAGGAGCGCCTGGAGGGCTGCTGCCGCGCCTTCGACAAAGGCTTCCGGGCCGCCCGGGCCGAACTGGTCTTCTGGATCAACGACGATGTGGCCCTGAGTCCCGGCTGCCTGGCGCGGGCCGTGGCCTTCATGGACGCCCCGGAAAACGCCGACGTGGGCATCGGCGCGCTGCCCCTCTCCACCTCCGCAGAACGGCTCGACGTGTTCGTGTTCAACTGCTGCGGCTACCCGCCCGTGCCCTACGCGGACATGGGCGTCATCCGCCGGGGCACCCTGAAGGACGTGGGCTACCTGACGCTGGACTTCAAACGCTTCGCCTGGGACCCGGACCTCTCGCTCAAGGTGTGGGCGCTTGGCCAGCGCGTGGCCGTGGTCAGCGGCGCGGAGATCACGCACTTCTTTTTCGACGACAACATGCGCCAGTCGAACGAACATCTGCGGGACGAGGACACCCGCCTGCTGGAACGCCGCTGGGACCGGCGCGCGCCGGGACTGGCCCAAATGGCCTGGACGCCCGAAGCCGTGCGCCAGGCCGCGCCCTACCTGCACCCCCAGCACAAGACGCAGCTGTTGACCTGGCTGGGCCGTACCGCCGCGGCTGCCGCCGTCCTGGACAAGCTGGACGACCCGGCAGGCTATCTGGAGACTCTGTACCACGAGGGGCTGCGCTTCCAGCGCCAGGGCGACCTGGCCGAGGCGCGCAAGATATACCGCGTGGTGGAGCGCCGGGCGGACCTCAACGCCGGGCTCTGCGGCTGGGCGCACTTCAAGCACGGCGAGAGCCTTTCCGGCGGCGCGGCCAAACGCGAATTCGCCCGCGCCCTGGAGCGCAATCCCGGCATCGCCAAGGCCCGGCTACGCCTAGTTCCAGAGAATGCGCCCCTGCGCGTGGCCCTCGGCGGCGGTCTCGCGGGCTTCGAGCCCCTGCGCTTCGACCTGGGGAACGATGATCTGTGGAGCTATTATTTCGAGGCGCGCAAGGCCGACATCATCGCCGTCACCGGCGACGCGGCCCTGTTCGACTGCCCGGTCACGGCCCTGCTGTCCAACGCCCTGCGGCACCTGGCTCCTGGCGGAAAACTGCTGGTGGGACCGGAGGGCGCGCGCGAGGACGAGCTGCTCGCCGCCACGGCGGAGGACATGCGCCGCTTCGCGGAAACCTACCGCCGCGAGTTCGCCCACTGGCGCGACGCCCTGCTGGTGGGCTGGCTTTTGGCCAAGTGCCCGGCCGGCCTGAACGAGCGCGAGGTGGAGTGGCCCTGGGTGCTGGAACAGCTTGCGGCGCGCCCGGACCGGGGCCGGCTCATGGACGTGGGCTCCTACGCCACGCCCCTGCCCGGCCAGCTGAAGGACCTGGGCTTCACCGTCACCGCCCTGGACATCAACCCCCCGGACCTGCCGGACGCCACGGGCATCAAGGTGGCCGTGGGCGACATCCGCGGCACGGCCTTCCCGGCGGAAAGCTTCGACGTCATCACCTGCGTCTCCACCCTGGAGCACATCGGCGTGGCCCAGCGCTACGGCCAGGCCGAGGCCGAGCCCGGCGGCGACGCGCGGGCCATGGCCGAGCTGCGCAGGCTGCTGCGCCCCGGCGGCGTGGCCGTCGTCACCGTGCCCTGCGGCGCGCGCGACGTGCTTCCCGTGAACAAATGCTATGACGAAACACGCCTTGGCCTCCTCTTTGCAGGCTTCGAGGTGACAGCGGCGGAATTCCGGCTGCCGGACGCCCGCGGCGTGTGGCGCGCGGCCACGGCCAAAGAAGCCGGCGGGTTGGACTGGTGGCTGAGCCCCTGGTACGCCCTTGGATTGTTTGTATTGAAAAAGGCCGTCTAGGCCAGAGAGATGCGTCAATAATGTGCGGTATTGCGGGACAATGCGCCCTTGGCGGCAAAGGCGCGGACGAAGACCTGGTGAAGCGGCTGGTTGCGGGCATGCGGTATCGCGGGCCAGACCACGCCGGCCATTTTGCAGCACCCGGCGTGGCGCTGGGCATGGCCCGACTGAGCATCGTCGATGTGAACAGCGGCTTTCAACCGCTGTTCAACGAGCGGGGCACTGTGGCCCTGGTCTGCAACGGCGAGATATACAATCACCAGGAGCTGCGGCGCGGGCTGATGGCGCGCGGCCACCGGTTCAAGACCGGCAGCGACTGCGAGACCATCGTCCACCTGTATGAGGAGCGCGGCGCGGACTGCCTGCGGGACCTGCACGGCATGTTCGCCTTTTTGCTGTGGGACGCAACGCGGCAAACGCTGCTTGTGGCGCGCGACCGCATAGGCATCAAGCCGCTGTACTATCACGAGAAAGACGGCGTGTGGACCTTCTCCTCGGAGTTCGGGCCGCTGGTGCGCGGGCTTGGGCTCTCGCCGCAGATCGACCAGCGGGCCCTGTGGTCCTTTTTGTGTTTCAGCTATCCGGTCGTCGAGCCGCGCACCATGGACCCGCGCATCAAACGCGTGGCTCCGGGAGAGCTGCTGGAAATCAGCGCCGCAGGCTGCGAGCGCAGAAAATACTGGCAGCCGAACTATCTGGAGCGGCCCGGCGTTTCCGGCCCCGTCGACATGGGGAAAATGCGCGACATTCTTCTCGACACGCTGGAGGAGCATCTCGTCTGCGAAGTCCCCTCGGCCATCATGCTCAGCGGCGGGCTCGACTCCACAAGCATCGCCGTCTACGCCAAGCAGCTCGGGTACGACATGCACGTCATAACGGCCGGCTACAAGGGAGACCACGCCTGCGACGAAAGCGAGGTCGCCCTTCAAACGGCCAAGCGCATAGGCCTGCCGTCGGAGGAGGTCATCCTCGACATCTCCGGGTTCGCCCAATCGTTCGAGGACCTCTCCCGGCACACGGACGAACCCGTGGCGGACATCGCCAGCATTCCCCAGTGGGAAATCTACCGCCGAACCGCGGAGCTGGGTTTCAAGGTGCTGCACTCCGGCCTCGGCGGCGACGAGCTGTTCTACGGCTACGGACCCTGGACGGAGCTGGGCGCGGAGCTCAACAAGGGACCATACCGGAACTTCTTTGAGACGGACGACCTTTCCGGATTTTATTACCTCCCGGCATATAGGGATGCGCGCCGCTTTCTCGAGTCCTGCGCCCTTGAAACGTTTGCGGGCATAGACACGGAAGTGGCGAAGAACCACGAGCTGCCGCGGCTTCACGACGCCGACCGGGTCTCCCATCTGCTGTTCACCACCTGGCTGCCCAGCAACTGCCTGCACCTGGCGGACAGGCTCTCCATGGCGCATTCCCTTGAACTGCGCGTGCCGCTCTTGGACGACCGCTTCGTGGACTACGTGCAGGGTTTGCCCCTGGCGGACCGCTTCGAGGCGGGCAAGAGCAAGCCGCTTTTCAAGGCCATGCTCTCCACCGTGCTGGACGAGGACTTCATCAACCGCCCCAAGCGGGGCTTCACGCCGCCGCCCAGCTTCGCACGGGAGCTCATCGACGCCAACAGCGAGCTTCTGCTGAACGGGTATCTGGCCAACGGTTTTTTTGATAAGGCAAAGCTCAAAGCGCACTACAAAGACTATGCGGTGCCAGACATATGGTTCCGGATTCTGACGTTTGAGAAATGGATCGAGAACACATACGCCGACGTGAAGATGGGGGTGCAATGATGATTCGGAGCAGGAACACGACGGGCCCGGCCGTGCTGGTGAGCCAAGAGCTGAAATTCGCCTTTCCCTTCGGGTATGCATACCTCATGGGGTATTTGCTGCAGGAGAAGGAAAACGCGGTGCTGCTTTTCCGCCCGGAAAGACGGGAAGACTACCGCAAGTTCGCCGAAAAGCTCATCGCCATGAAGCCCCTGTATGTGGGCTTTGGCAACCTGTACCCGGAGCTTTACGCCATCCGCGAACTCATTGGGCATCTGAACGACCTGAAACGCGACTTCCCCATCATCATCGGCGGCCAAATGGTGACGCCCACGCCGGAATTCGCCGTCAAAATCACCGGGGCCGACATCGGCGTCGTCGACGAGGGCGAAATCATCCTGGCGAACCTGACCAAGGCGCTGCGCGCCGGGCAAGACCCGGCCACAGTGGCGGGCCTTGTGCTGCGCGACGTGACGACGAGACGCTGAGCACGGGGCCCGGCCCGTTCATTGAGGATCTTTCGCAGCTGCCGCCGGTCCCATACGATCTCTTCCCCTCCGAAACATGGGTGCCTTTCGGCCGGTATTACCTGCAGCACCCCCAGCCCCACTGGCGCTACGGCGACCGTTGCATCCCCATCCACGGCGGCCGCGGCTGCCCTTTCAACTGCAATTTCTGCTACCACCACGGCCGCACGCGCTTCCGCGACCTGGACGCGATGTTCGAAGAAGCACAGATGCTGCTGAAAAAATACAACGGCAACATGCTCTTCTTCACGGACGACTTGACCATCGCCACGCCGAAACGGGCGCGGAAGCTTGTGGAGTGCCTGCGCAAGCTTCCGGTCAAGGTTTCGTGCCGCATTTCCTGCCGCTTCGACGTGCTGGACACCCTGGACGACGGTCTTTTGCAGGAGATGCGCGATAACGGCTGCCGCATCATGGCCATCGGCATCGAGTCCGGCTCGCAAAAGATTCTGGACGTGATGAACAAGAAGACCAAGGTGGCCCAAATCGACATGCCGATTATAAAATTATGGTAAACGCTCATGAAGCTGTTCATCCAACAGGTCTGTGTAGAACTTATCCAAATCTCATCGGTAATGAA
>Ga0183099_1002124_pt1 | contig 10523 bp, 6 predicted proteins | sample Biomet1_FD_127788 | JGI IMG/M metagenome (GOLD analysis project Ga0183099, IMG submission 127788) | Microbial communities from bioreactor (seeded with anoxic lake sediment) at LBNL, California, USA - Biofuel metagenome 1 | ecosystem: Engineered > Bioreactor > Anaerobic > Unclassified ... | reverse complement strand
CTGATTTCCCCGGAAGCGCCTGAAAAACCGTCATGGATTCTCGTCGGCCTGCATTCCGGGGGCAGGGAACTGAACGCTCCGCGATTCTCGCTTTCGTTCCTTGCCGGTCTTGCCGCAAGGGATACCGGACCCGAGAGGTCCTGGTTTACCGACAGGGGTACAGCGCCCGACGGGTTCCAGTTCCATCCGTCGGTAGAGGCGTCGTTCCGCCTCGGTTGCGTCTCGGGAACTGGAAATCTGTTTTTCGACCTATCGCCGTTGACGGCTCCCTCCGCGGCCTTCAGGGGAGAGCTCCGCCTTTCGGGTACACGGGGATCCCTGTCCGCAGGTGCCTATCTCGGGGGAAACGACTTTACCTGCCTCGGCAATTCCCGGCCAGTCGTCCTCGAACGGCTGTTCATCGCTCCCGAACTTGCATTAGGCAGTACAGGAACCGGCAGTCCGCTGGTCAGGGCTGGAGGGATGCTCTGGAGGGACCGCATTCCCGCGGGGACCTGGAGCGAGGGCAGCATACACCGGTTTTCGGGCGGATTCGGAACCGTCATCTCACTGCCATACACGGAAATTTCAGTTTCGGCAATGAATCCGGATGGAATCTGGGAATACCGGGCTTCTGCCGATATTTCCCGGATTTATGTACGCAACCTTGGCGGCGTACTTTCCGTGTACAGCAGGGAGTCTCAAACCGGCATGGCCGTCGATCTCGTCCTGATTGTCCGTGGCGGGCTGAAAGCCTCGACCGGCATGGAGTGGACAGCGCCTACCAACCATGGAAAAGAGAGCAGGAAAGCATCACTTTCCCTTAAAAAGGCATGGGAAACCGGCCGGACGAGCTTCATTTGCTCGGCAGGAATATCCGGAAAAACCGGCAACGACTTTCCGGAGGCGGAACTTGCCATTCAGGTCTCATTCCATTAAAGATACTTGCCACTAGTTATTGATTTCGATATACTGCAAGTGATTACATGTTTATGAAAACATTTGCGTTTTTCGCAAAATCAATAATGAGTGAGGTACAGGAATATGGCCTATGATATTTCCAAAATGAGGAATATCGGTATCAGCGCCCACATCGACTCGGGAAAGACAACCCTTTCCGAACGTATCCTTTTTTACTGCAACAAGATCCATGCGATCCATGAAGTACGCGGTAAAGACGGTGTTGGTGCTGTCATGGACGGAATGGAACTTGAGCGCGAACGCGGAATCACGATCCAGTCCGCATCGACCCAGGTTCAGTGGAAAGATTATACCATCAATGTCATCGATACCCCCGGACACGTCGACTTCACCATCGAAGTCGAACGTTCCCTCCGCGTTCTCGACGGTGCCATCCTCGTCCTCTGCTCGGTCGGCGGCGTACAGTCCCAGTCGATAACCGTTGACCGCCAGCTGAAGCGCTATCATGTTCCGAGAATCGCATTTGTCAACAAGTGCGACCGTACCGGCGCCAACCCGCTCAAGGTCCGCATGCAGCTCCGCGAGAAACTCGGCCTCAACGCCTACATGATGCAGCTTCCGATCGGCCTCGAGGACAAGCTCGAGGGCGTTGTGGACCTCATCACCATGAAGGCGGTTTATTTCGAAGGCGAAAGCGGAACCGAAATCCGCATAGCAGAGATCCCCGCACACCTCGTTGCCGATGCAAAGAAGTACCGCGAGGAGCTCGTCGATGCCGCGTCGATGTTCTCCGATGAACTTGCCGAGGCTTATCTCGAAGGCGCCGAAACCGAAGACATGATCCATGCCGCTGTCCGCAAGGGAACCCTTGCCGAGCAGTTCGTACCCGTATTCCTCGGCTCGGCCTACAAGAACAAGGGCATCCAGTGCATGCTCGACGGCGTAACCCGCTATCTTCCCGATCCGACCGAAGTAAAGAACGTCGCTCTCGACCTCGACAAGAACGAGGAACAGGTCGTTCTTTCCTGCGATGAAAAGTCTCCTACCATTGCCCTCGGATTCAAGCTCGAGGACGGCAAATACGGCCAGCTCACCTATGTCCGCATCTATCAGGGCATGATCAAGAAAGGAGACGAGCTGTATAACACCCGCGCGCGCAAGCGGTTCAAGGTCGGACGGCTTGTCCGCATGAACTCCTCGAACATGGAAGACATCAACGAGGGTGTACCCGGAGACATCGTCGCCCTGTTCGGAATCGAATGTGCATCAGGAGACACCTTCTGCGGCGGCGGGCTCAACTATGCAATGAGCTCGATGTTCGTTCCGAATCCGGTTATCGACCTGTCCATCACCCCGAAGGACAAGAAGTCCTCCGACCAGATGGCAAAAGCGCTCAACCGCTTTACCAAGGAAGACCCCACCTTCCATTGCTTTGTAGATCCCGAATCTAACCAGACCATCATTCAGGGTATGGGCGAGCTCCATCTTGAAGTCTATGTCGAACGCATGAAGCGCGAGTACAACTGCGAAGTCGAGACAGGAAAACCCCAGGTTGCGTATCGCGAGGCAATCACCCAGCGTGCGGACTTCAACTACACCCACAAGAAGCAGACCGGCGGTTCAGGCCAGTACGGACGTGTCGCCGGTTTCATCGAGCCCATCGAGGACAAGGACTACGAATTCGTTGACGCCATCAAGGGCGGTTCGATTCCGAACGAATACATCCCCTCGTGCGACAAGGGTTTCAAGGAATCCCTGAAGAAGGGCGCCCTGATCGGCTTCCCCATCGTCGGTGTCCGCGCGACCATCAACGACGGACAGTTCCACCCTGTCGACTCATCGGATATTGCTTTCCAGATTGCGTCAATCGGAGGTTTCCGCGAAGCCTATCTCAAGGCAAAACCGGCCATCCTCGAGCCCATCATGAAGGTATCCATTGAAGGTCCACAGGAATTCCAGGGAAATATCTTTGGACTTATCAACCAGCGCCGTGGTATAATCCTTTCATCCACCGAGGATGACAATTTTACCCGCGTTGATGCAGAAGTTCCGCTCAGTGAAATGTTCGGTTTTTCCACCATCCTGCGGTCCTCAACCCAGGGGAAGGCTGAATATTCGATGGAATTTGCCAAATACGGCAAGGTACCGAACAGCGTTGCAGATACTCTCATCAAAGAGTATGAAGCCAAGCGCAAAGCAGAACAGAAATAAGGAGACGTCAATGGTAAAGCAGGATCTTATCGAAAGGAGCCCTGTCAGGAACTTTGAAAAGTCCCTTGGTGGCGGCGTCAAAGCTGGAGAAATCGGTATCATTGCATCCAAGAAAGGGCTCGGAAAGACTTCGATCCTCGTCCAGCTTGGAATCGACAAACTGCTCCAGGGCAGCCCGGTTGTTCACGTTTCCTTCAATCAGCAGGCTGATCATGTGATGACCTGGTACGAAGACATCTTCAATGAGCTTGCCAAGAAGAAAAATCTCGACAAGGCTGCCGACGTAAAGGCAGACCTGATCAGCAAGCGCATTGTGCTCAATTTCAACCAGGACACCGTCAAGACAGCACAGCTGATCAAGACTATAAAAGCGCTCACCGAGGGCGGATCAAAACCCGAAGCGGTCATTATCGACGGTTTCGACTTCAACAAGGCGATTCCCGAGAGCATGAACCAGATGAAAGCTTTTGCCAAGGAAGCGAACATCACCATCTGGTACAGCGCAAACTTCGAGACTACAGACAAGGGTCTTCCCGCAAGCCTCAAGGCTTTCGAGCAGGATCTCGATGTGGTACTGTATCTCGATCCCAAACCGGACTGCATCCAGATCAAGGTGCTCAAGGAACATGCCAAGAGCGATTACACAACCGACCTGAAACTTGACGTCAAAACCTTGCTGATTGCAGACAAATAAACTTTCCGTTTCACAAAAAACCGCCTCCGGGCGGTTTTTTTCTTTGCCTATTGCAGATTTATGCATTTTCACTTATTATAAACTAAACCGGTTTAGCTCCGGAATCTTTCGAGGAGTCTATCATGGCCTTTAAACGTTCAAGTGGAATTTTATTGCATCCAACCTCATTGCCCGGCACACCGGGGATTGGTACCATCGGGAAACAAGCCTACCGGTTTGTCGACTGGCTTTCTGAAGCAGGCCAGTCCCTCTGGCAGGTTCTACCTCTGGGTCCAACCGGTTACGGGGATTCTCCGTACGCATCCTTTTCAACTTTTGCAGGGAATCCGCTGATCATCGATCTCGAAATGCTTCGCGATCAGGGCTATGTTACTGAACAGGCTATACAGCCTCCCGAATACATCAAGTTCGACGGTCCGGTAGATTTCGGTTCGGTCGTATGGTGGAAGATTCCGGTCCTCAAGAAAGCTGCAAACGTATTCCTTACCAGGGGCAAAAACCACGAATTCGAAAAGTTCAAAAAAGAGAATGCATCCTGGCTCGACAATTATGCTCTTTTCATGAATATCAAGGAATTTTACGACCATAAGGCACAGGATGAGAAGCTGTTCGGAAAGCTCTGGAACAACTACTGGCCTGCCGATCTTGCAACCTTCCAACCAAAGGCTATAGCCGACTGGAAAGCAAAGAACGCTGAAGGTATCGAGATGCAGAAGGTAATCCAGTTCTTTTTCTTCCAGCAGTGGCTTGCCCTGAAGTCCTATGCAAACGGTAAAGGCATTTCGATTATTGGCGACATTCCGATTTTCGTCGCCGCCGACTCCGCCGATGTCTGGGCAAACCAAAAACTCTTCCAGCTCAATGCGGATGGCACCCCTAAATTTGTTGCCGGTGTACCCCCCGATTATTTCAGCGCTACCGGACAGCTTTGGGGCAACCCCCTATACAACTGGGATGCAATGAAAAAAGACAACTACTCGTGGTGGACTGAGCGCATCAAATCGATGCTCCACATGGTGGATTTCATCCGTGTAGACCACTTCCGTGGCTTTGAAGCATATTGGTCGATTCCCGCCAGCGAGAAAACGGCCATCAACGGTAAATGGGTGAAGGGTCCTGATCATGATTTCTTCAATGCGATAAAGAAAGCCTTGGGCGACCTTCCGATACTTGCCGAGGACCTCGGTCTCATTACCAAGGAAGTTCAGGATCTTCGTGATGATTTTTCGCTTCCCGGAATGAAGGTTTTGCAGTTTGCGTTTGATGCCAACGAAGCAGGGAAAGATGGTTTCACCAATGCCTTCCTGCCGCACATGTATACCCAGAACTGTCTTGTATATACCGGAACCCACGACAATGACACCATGCAGGGATGGCTTGATCATGCATCCCCGGCCGAGCTCGCCATTATCGGTGATTATCTCGGTGGGAATGTGAAAAAGGAAGATTTGGTACCTGAACTCATCAGGACCGCGCTCATGTCAGTCGCAGTTTTCGCAATTTTCCCGCTTCAGGACATCTTCGCAATCAGCAGTGAAGCCCGGATGAATACGCCCTCGACACTTGGAAGCAATTGGTCTTGGCGGATGAAAGAAGAACACTTTGACAAGACCAAGGCTGCCTGGCTCAAGAAATACGCCCGTCTTTCAGCTCGAAACATGAAAAAATAAGGCTTCGTCAGGAGAATACAAACCCGCAATCAACAGATTGCGGGTTTTTTTATCACTGTAAAATTCTCAGGGCGGTCACAAGCCGCATTGCCATGAGCTTCTCGCTAACAAACAAGGATTCTTCCTGGCTTCCTTTCTATCTGCCTGCGCGTGAATCGCCTTGAGCATCAAGGATGCATCTCTCACCTATGTTGAGGAAACATTGTTTAGCACTTTCCGGTTTAAGTAAACGGTAGATCATTCGCAAAGATTGATACGCTTCATGATGATACCATCAAGGATAATTTCTGTTAATGTTCCCGGAATCGACCTTGTTCGTCACATATCAATCTTGCCATAAGACAGGTAATATACTTTTTCATAAGAGTCTCCTCGACAGAATATCAACACCTCTGACAAACATCGGCGCCAGCATTTTGTGCCTAAAGTTCGACGATCTCGGTTTTTAGCATCCTAATCAAGGTGTCATAGACGGATTCACGTACGATTTTCGTCGATCTGGCTTTTTCTAGACTCGTTTGATTGCTTAACAATCTTCATTATGAACATTCATCGCTCATGGCGTTCTCATCTGGTGTACTAACTTAACTTACCCAGACAAGAATGCCTTTTCTCAAGACCTTAATATGCAAAAATATATCGCACGCAACCTTCCATTCGTATCACACAGTGCTGCAGGCGATACCCACCAGATAAAATTACTGGCATCCTCAATAAATATTACACAATTTATTCCCTGAAAAAAAACTGTTCATAATGGTTTTTTAGGTTTAACATCCAGTTATGTTGACAATAACTGAAAATGTAGATGCCAATGGAATTCGGAAAGTCGAATATGTCGTTTGTGAGAATTGCAAACAGGAATATTATGTCGACTGTATAAAAGATCTCTATATGCAGATGTTTCTTTTTCTCAAACCTTCACGGAGATTCAGGAAGAACTGGTATAAAAGGCGTTTTTACCTATTTGTTCCTTCACGAAAAAGATGGAACCATCCATTTAAATTCTGAAATAAATATTTATTTGGTCCAGGCCTAAGAAATGTAGAAGCATTTAAAATAAAAAAGCCTGGCAGCTACCTACTTTCCCACTTTGCAGCAGTATCATCGGCGTAAGAGAGCTTGACTTCCGTGTTCGGGATGGGAACGGGTATTGCCTCTCCACTATGGCCACCAGGCATTATTCACATAATCTTGGTGCGGGTTTATCGGGTTCCGCTTCCCGCCTGCGCTCTGCATGGCGCATCCCTTTTTATCGGGAAACACACCATACCGCATCAGGGTATTTTTAATCAAGACAGTTCCAGGGGTTTTCTGCTCATTTTTCGATGAAACAGATGCATGTACCGGCCGTCCGGCCAGCTTTCAGGGAACGTATGCCTTCATTCAGGCAGTTATCAAGCAGTTTTATTCTTCAAAACGATAATATGGTCAAGCCTCACGACTTATTAGTATTGGTCGGCTGAACACCTTACAGTGCGTAGACCTCCAACCTATCAACCTGGTAGTCTCCCAGGAGTCTTCAGGAGCATTAAATGCTCAGGGATGATTAATCTTGAGGTGGGCTTCCCACTTAGATGCCTTCAGCGGTTATCCCTTCCGAACTTAGCTACCCTGCACTTGCCCTTGGCAGGACAACAGGTACACCAGAGGTTCGTCCACTTCGGTCCTCTCGTACTAAAAGCAGCTCCTCTCAATCATCCAACGCCCATAGCAGATAGGGACCGAACTGTCTCGCGACGTTCTGAACCCAGCTCACGTACCGCTTTAATTGGCGAACAGCCAAACCCTTGGGACCTGCTCCAGCCCCAGGATGCGATGAGCCGACATCGAGGTGCCAAACTTTCCCGTCGATGTGAACTCTTGGGGAAAATCAGCCTGTTATCCCCGGAGTACCTTTTGTCCGTTAAGTGATGGCCCTTCCACTCGAAACCATCAGATCACTAAGACCTACTTTCGTACCTGCCCGCGCTGTCACGCTCGCAGTCAAGCCTCCTTGTGCCTTTACACTCGTACGATGATTTCCAACCACCGCGAGGAGACCTTCGCGCACCTCCGTTACTCTTTTGGAGGCGACCGCCCCAGTCAAACCGCCTGCCTACCATTGTCCCCGCTCCGGTTTCACGGCGCGGGTTAGAAATCCCATTCATCAAGGCTGGTATTTCACCGGCGACTCCGCGCAGGCTGACGCCCACGCATCGCTGTCTCCCAGCTATCCTACACATGATAAATAGGATCCCAATGATAAGTTACGGTGAAGGTTCACGGGGTCTTTCCGTCTAATTATGGGTAGTCGGCTTCTTTACCGACATATAAGTTTCACCGAGTCTCGCGTTGAGACAGTGCCCAGAATCGTTACACCATTCGTGCGGGTCGGAACTTACCCGACAAGGAATTTCGCTACCTTAGGACCGTTATAGTTACGGCCGCCGTTTGCTGGGGCTTCGATTCGCAGCTTCGAATTGCTTCTGACCGCTCCTCTTAACCTTCCAGTACCGGGCAGGTGTCACCACCTATACGTCCCATTGCTGGTTCGCAGATGGCTGTGTTTTTGGTAAACAGTCGCCTGGGCCTGCTTTCTGCCGCTCACCATCTTTAACAATGTGAGCCACACTTCTTCCGAAGTTACGTGTGCATTTTGCCGAGTTCCTTAACGCGAGGTCGCTCGTGCGCCTTAGATTACTCATCCTGCCTACCTGTGTCGGTTTCCGGTACGGTCTCCACCAGCCTAGCTTTAGACAGTATTTCCCGGCACCTTGACTACGTCCGCTTCGCTTCGACTTTCTCTCTGCTCGCTGTCACATCTTCCCTCAGGAGGTGTATTTGCCGCCTCCCTCATAGGGTCAATGCTTTGACCGGAACTACCGTTCTCCGGCCGGATTTCGCCTCATGCGTCTTGTCTTAAAAACTGATGAAGGTATTGGATTATAAACCAATTTCCCATCGGCTACGGATTTCTCCCTCGTCTTAGGGGCCGACTTACCCTGGGCAGATTGACTTTACCCAGGAAACCTTAGGTTTTCGGCGGACGGGGATTTCACCCGTCTTTTCGTTACTTGTGCCTGCATTCTCTCTTCCATTTCCTCCAGTACCCCTCACAGGTATACCTTCTTCAGTTAATGGAATGCTCCCCTACCAATCACGCATTGCTGCGTGAGTCCGGAACTTCGGTATAGCGCTTAGCCCCGTTACATTGTCTGCGCACGGATGCTCGACCAGTGAGCTGTTACGCACTCTTTTAAGGAATGGCTGCTTCTGAGCCAACCTCCTGGCTGTCTGTGCATCCGCACTTCATTTCACACTTAGCGTTATTTCGGGACCTTAGTTGCCGGTTTGGGCTGTTTCCCTTTCGACCATGAACCTTGGAGCACACGGTCTCACTCCCATACGCTGGACGGCGGCATTCAGAGTTTGATTGGTTTCGGTAGACTTTGACGCCCCCTAGCCCATCCAGTGCTTTACCTCCGCCGTCTTTGTATGAGGCTGTCCCTAAAGGCATTTCGGGGAGAGCCAGCTATTTCCAGGTTTGTTTAGCCTTTCACTCCTAATCACAGGTCATCACTACCTTTTTTAACAGATTACTGTTCGGTCCTCCACCAGGTTTTACCCTGGCTTCAACCTGCCCATGATTAGATCACCTTGGCTTCGGGTCTGCGTCATGCAACTCACTCGCCCTTGTCAGACTCGCTTTCGCTCCGGCTCCGGGACTTCGATCCCTTAGCCTCGCTGCATAACGCAACTCGCAGGTTTATTCTACAAAAGACACGCCGCCACGCTTGCGCGCTGCGACATCTTGCCGGTCACGGTTTCAGGTTCTATTTCACTCCCCTCCCGGGGTTCTTTTCACCTTTCCCTCACGGTACTTGGTACACTATCGGTAGCTGCAGAGTATTTAGCCTTGGATCGTGGTCGACCCGGATTCCGGCAGGGTTTCTCGTGCCCCGCCGTACTCAGGTACCGCATCAGGAAGTCCGATTCATTTCACGTACGCGGCTTTCACGCTGTCCCGCTGATCTTTCCTGAATCATTCCGTTATGAATCGGTTTTTTATTAACTTCCCGGGTCATCCCCATGCGGCCCTACAACCCCACTTGCGTGGTTTGGGCTCTTCCGCTTTCGCTCGCCGCTACTTACGGAATCTCTTTTGATTTCTGTTCCCGTGTTACTTAGATGGTTCACTTCACACAGTATTGCTCCGCCGCCCTATTTTATTCAGACGTCGCGGTGCCGGGATCACTCCCGGCGGGTTACCCCATTCGGCAGTCCGCGGATCAGCGAATATTTGCTTCTCCCCGCGGCTTTTCGCAGCTTATCACGGCCTTCATCGCCTTGCAGCTCCATAGGCATTCACCATGGACCTATAGTTCGCTTGACCATATTATTATTTCCGCTCGGATTTCCCTCTGCGCAGCTTCCGGCCTTTTCTGTCAAGCCTGCCTTCCGCCACTCGGTTCTGTCCTCGCTCTTTTTTTCGTTTCCCTTCCCTGCACTTTCAAAGATCCGTCTTCCGTTCCATTCCTGGAGCGTACTCTGTCTTACCGGCCTCCGGTTACCCGTCCGGCCGTAAAAAAAATCTGCTGTTTAACAGCAAAGGGAAAGAAAGAAGACAAGTAAGATGAAACGCTGTGTGTACACATACACTGTATACCTTTTCTCTCAGAAAAGGAGGTGATCCAGCCGCACTTTCCAGTACGACTACCTTGTTACGACTTCACCCCCCTTACAAAGCGTACCTTCGACAGCGTCCTCCTTTCGGTTGGACTGCCGGCTTCGGGTACCCCCTGCTCGGATGGTGTGACGGGCGGTGTGTACAAGGCCCGGGAACGTATTCACCGCGCCGTGCTGATGTGCGATTACTAGCGATTCCAACTTCATGAAGTCGGGTTTCAGACTTCAATCCGAACTACGATCGGTTTTCTGCGCTTTGCTCCGCCTTCCGGTTTTGCGTCGCTCTGTACCGACCATTGTAGCACGTGTGTAGCCCTGGACATAAGGGCCATGATGACTTGACGTCATCCCCACCTTCCTCCGGTTTGTCACCGGCAGTT
>Ga0183099_1002123_pt1 | contig 10528 bp, 7 predicted proteins | sample Biomet1_FD_127788 | JGI IMG/M metagenome (GOLD analysis project Ga0183099, IMG submission 127788) | Microbial communities from bioreactor (seeded with anoxic lake sediment) at LBNL, California, USA - Biofuel metagenome 1 | ecosystem: Engineered > Bioreactor > Anaerobic > Unclassified ... | reverse complement strand
AGCCGCCGGGACGCGAAGGGCAATCTTCCAACTGAACACGGGACCTCTATTGACCTTGCTTCAGTATAGGCTATGCTTAGTACCTAACAAAGTCCTCTGCGCGGCATCCAGTCCCGTCCATGAGGTGTGCTTGCAGGCGCAGCGCGGGATCGGAGATGTTGGCGTAGAGTCCGGCAGGGGGATGCGCGAGTTGTGTAGCCGCCGGGACGCGAAGGGCAATCTTCCAACTGAACACGGGACCTCTATTGACCTTGCTTCAGTATAGGCTATGCTTAGTACCTAATTTCCTGCCTTCTTCTGCCTATTGGCCGAGGCACCCACAGCAGCAGGTGAAAAATGCCTAGCACGACAAGCGGAAACTTTATAAAAGTCCTTTTGGCCCTGCTCATTCCCCTGGTCGCATTTGCCGTACAGTGGACCTTCTGGGGTGTCATTCAGCCTTACGTGTGGTTTCTGTTCTTTCCTGCGGTGTTCTTCAGCTCCCGCGTCGGTGGTATGGTCGGCGGGCTGCTCTCCACCGTTCTCTGCGCCTTCATCGTCACATACTTTTTCATCCCTCCACAGTTCGACTTGTTCAAATCACTCCAGGCCAACGTAAGCGCCGTTGCACTCTTCCTGGTCATGGGCGTGCTGTTCTCATACTCTCACGAGCAGTTGCGCAAGGCCAACCTCCGGGCGGAACAGGCCCTCCAGACGGCCAACAAGGCCAACGAACGGATAGCTGCCGCCAACGAGCAACTCTCCGTAGCCAACGAGCAATTGGGCTCGGCCAATGACCACATCACGCAACTTCTTGAGCAAGCGCAGGAACTGGACAAGCTCAAGAGCCAATTTTTCGCCAATGTAAGCCACGAGCTGCGCACGCCGCTTACGCTCATCCTGGGGCCTGTGGCCCGGCGGCTGGAGCGCGCGGACCTTGCCGACGGGGACCGCCAGGAACTGGAGATGCTCCAGCGCAGCGCGCGGCTGCTCTATCGCCATGTCAATGACCTTTTGGACGTCTCCCGGATAGAAGCCAAGCGTATGGACATGCACTACGCCAGGGTCGATCTCGCCGAGCTCACCCGTCTCGGAACGTCCCATTTTGAAAGCCTCGCACGCGAACGCAATGTCCGCTTCGGCATCCAGGCCCAATCGCCCCTCATGGCGGAGCTGGACCCGGAAAAAATTCTGCGCAGCCTCTTGAACCTGCTTTCCAACGCCTTCAAGTTCACCCCGGTCGGCGGCGCCATCACAGTTGGCCTTGAGCAAAGGGGGGCCAACGCCATCATAACGGTGGAAGACACCGGCCCCGGCATTCCGGAAGCCATGCGCGAAGTCGTGTTCGAACGTTTCCGGCAGGTTGACGGAGGAACGAACCGTTCGTTCGGGGGCACGGGCCTTGGTTTGGCAATAGTCAAAGATTTTGTGAACCTGCACAACGGGCGTGTGCTGCTCGGCGAGGCGCCCGGCGGCGGCGCCCTGTTTACAGTCGAGCTGCCCATGAGGGCTCCGGCCGGGATTGAGGTCGCAGCGGAACCTGGCCCCCTTGATGTGACCCTGGCCCTTCAGGCTCCCGAGGAGCTCCATCAGCATGCCGAAACCAGGCGGGAAGATGGCGAGTGCGACGCCAAAGGCAGCCTGATCCTGGTGGTGGAAGACAATCCGGACATGCGGGAATATGTGCGCAGCATCCTGGGCAGCCAGCACCGGGTGGTGACTGCGGCAGACGGCAGGGAAGGACTGGAACGACTGCGGGCCGAGACTCCGGATCTCATCATTTGCGACGTCATGATGCCTATCATGAGCGGCGAGCAGATGGTGGAGGAACTGCGCCGGAACAAGACGTACGACGGCATCCCAGTGCTCATGCTCACCGCCAAGGCAGACGACGCCCTGCGGTTACGCCTGCTGGAGCACTTTGCCCAGGCCTACATCGAGAAGCCTTTCATGGCGAACGATCTGCTCGCCAACGTTGAGGGGCTTCTTTCCGTGCGGCAAAAACACTTGGGACAACTCCAGGAGCGCGAGCGCCGCTTTGAGGCAACCTTCGAACTCGCCGCCGTGGGCATAGCACATGTCGGGCTCGATGGCCGTTGGCTGCGGGTGAACCAGAAGCTTTGCGAAATTGTCGGCTTCGCCCCGGAAGAACTGGCTCACCTCACTTTTCAGGACATCACGCATCCTGACGACCTGAATGCGGACCTTGGCCTGATGAACAAAATGCTGGCGGGCGAGATTCAGACCTACGAACTGGAGAAGCGTTACATCACCAAGCCTGGCGTGACCATCTGGGTCAAACTGACGGTCGCGCTCATCCGCGACGGCGCCGGACAGCCGGACTATTTCGTCTCCGTGGTGCAGGACATCACTCCCGCGAAAGTGGCCGCAGAGGCTCTGCACCAAAGCGAAGAAACCTACCGCTCCCTGTTCGCAAACATGATGAACAGCGTCGTGCACGCCAAGGTCATCTTTGATGGTGCTACCCCCGTGGACCTTGAATACATTGCAGCGAACCCGGCCTTCGTAAAAGTGACCGGCATTTCAGAACCCGTCATCGGCCGCCGGATCAGCGAGATCATCCCCGGGTACTGTGAGAACAATCCGGAGTCGCTCCAAACCTTCGGTCAGGTTGCCGCAAGCGGCGTCCCCACGCGTTGGGAGCATTATCTGAAGGAGCTCGATCGCTGGTTCGCGTTCATGATTTACGCTCCAGCCCCAGGCGAGGTTGTCATCATCACGGAGAACATCACGGAGCGCAAGCTAGCCGAACAAGAGCTGGAGAGTAAGGATGCCCTGCTGGGGGCCATGCTTCGCAACCTGCCCTTCGATTTCTGGGCCCGCGATATGGAGCAGCGCGTCATCATGCAGAGTGACGAGTCTGTCCGGCTTTGGGGGGACTTGATGCAGAACCAAGGACTGGACCAAGGACTGGACAAACGTACCGTGGAGCGATGGCTCTCGAACAATCGCCGGGTCCTGGCCGGAGATGTCATTTCTGAGGAAAGCTCGCTGGTCACCCAAAGCGGGGTACCCCGCATCTTCCACAACATTGTGGCGCCCATTCGCGAGGGAGAGCAAAATCTGGGCATCCTCGGCATCAACATTGACATAACGGAGCGCAAGCAGGCCGAGGAGGCGCTGGTCCGGGCCAAGGACCTAGCCGAGGCCGCAAGCCGCGCCAAAAGCACGTTTCTGGCGAACATGAGCCATGAGATCCGAACGCCTCTGAATGGCATGCTCGGCATGCTCCAGCTACTCAAGGGCGGAAGTCTGTCGGGCGAGGACGAGCAGTACGTCGAAATGGCGACCCGAGCTGGGCGGCGGCTTACAAGCCTGCTGGGAGACATCCTCGATCTGTCGCGCATCGAATCAGGCCGGATGCCGCTCACCATGCAGCCGTTTGCCTTGTCGGACCTTCTGACCGCCATGGCCGAAACATTCTCTCCCTTGAGATTCGAGAAGAACATTGCCTTCTCGCTCAAGGTGGATGCCGTCATCCCCCCCGTGCTCATCGGCGACGAGATCCGCGTGCGGCAAATCCTGTTCAATCTCGTGGGCAACGCCATGAAGTTCACCGACGAGGGCGAGGTGCGCATGGAGGTCACCCGGCTGCTGCCCATGCCCACGGGCCAGGCGCGCATGCTGTTCATCATCAGCGACACGGGCATCGGCATTCCCGATGCCAAAATCAACCAGATATGCAGCCCGTTTACTCAAGTGACCGAGGACTACACCCGGGCACACCAAGGGGCGGGCTTGGGGTTGTCCATCGCCAGCCACTTCGTGGAGGCGATGCACGGCACCTTGACCTTCGACAGCACAGAAGGCGTGGGAACAAGCGTCTACCTGATGCTCCCCTTCGGCGTGGCTGATACTGTCGACACGCCGCCAGTATGGACGCCCGGGCCCGAGGACTCCGGTGGAAGCGGCCTCAAGCTCCTGCTCCTGGAGGACGAGGAAATCAATCGTCTGAGCGCCCAACTGGGGCTGAAGAAGATGGGGCACACCGTGGACACTGCCTGCAACGGTCTAGAGGCCCTTGAGGCGCTGCGAAAGAGCACCTACGACTGTGTACTGATGGACATCCAGATGGACGTCATGGATGGCATGGAGGCCGCACAGCGCATCAGAAGTGGCAGATCCGGCGTCATTGACCCGCAGGTGCCGATCATCGCCATGACCGCCTACGCCATGGCAGGAGACAGGGAGAAATTTCTGGAGGCCGGCATGAACGACTACATCGCCAAGCCCGTCCAGATGGAGGCTCTTCAGCAGATGCTGGAACGAGTGGCCCACCAAAAGCGTGCGGCAAGAGGCACGCCAAAGCCCTGAATGGAACCTTTATCCTGCTGGTCCAAACATATGGTGTGGCGCTCGGCGGGATAGGGCCGCGGGCCATTGCGTGCTTGTCCTTCCTGGGTCAAGGCCCTTGACATCGGGTGTTTCATTTCTCCTCTTGACCGGGGAGCCGAGACGGCGGCCTCTTTTACTGCACGCGGTCCGCGGCGGCGCGGCCGATGCGGCCAGGCGCCTCGAGCACGGAGGCCACGGCGTCAAGAACGTAGGCCCCGGCCTTGCGGATGGGGTTGGCCGACTTCTTGGGCGAAAGCGCGTTCTTGAGCGCCGCCGCCGCGCCGATGAACCGGTCGTGGTTCAGGCTGTCCGTGGCGGCCATGTTCGAGATGTCGATGAGCTGCACGCTATAGGCGCTCGCCAGTTCCTGAATGCGCGGATCGCGCACGTCCAGCGCGCCCAAGCGGTCGCGGCCGCCGCCAAGCCGGGTGGAAAACTCCAGGGCACGGTCGTCCGGGGAGGTCAGCACGGTCAGCGGCGGCTCCAAATGGCCCACTGCCGCCACCTGGGACCGGAACACGTCGAGATCGATGTCCGGCGCGGCCAGAATGACCGTGCCCAGCCTGTCGAGAACGCGGTCCTGTCCAGTAAGGCGCAGCTCCCGCAGGGCCTCCATGGTGACCCAGCAGCCCATGCTGTGCGCAATGACGGTGATGTCGTGGTAACGGGGGGTGTCCGCCAGGGTGGTCAGCAAACGGGCCAAGTCGTCGCGCGCGAAGGTGGCCGCGTCCTTGTCCGCCACGTAGCCGGAAAGATGGCCGTCCGAAGGCCAGGCGAACAGAATCGCCTGCCCCGGGGTGGCATTGTCGGTCATCAACTGCGCCATGCGCAGCACGGATTCCGCGTACGTGTTGTTGTACCCGTGCACAAAGACGACCACGCGGCCGTCGTCATCCTGCTTGGCCGCCAGGCCGGGCTCGGCATGGTCCGCATCCGCCGCGGTAGAGACCGTGGAGCTGGCGCCGACGGTGCCAGTCCCGACGGTGCCAGTCCCGGCGGTGCTGGACAGGCTTGCGGGAATGGCCTGCTCAAGCTGATCTTGTTCTCCAGATACACTTGGCGCTCCGGGCAAATCCTTTGGCGCGGCAAGGGCCGCCGGGAGCTGCGCGGATTGCGCGCCCGGCAGCGCCGACCGCTCCGGCTGCGTGGAGCTTCCCGGGTTTGCCGATTCCGCCGGGCCGTGTCCTGCCGGGTCGGGCCCCGCCGGGAAACGGGCGGCTTGTCCTGGCGCGTTGTCCCGGCCCGCTTCATCCAGCGCGCGGGCGTGCGCGGTGAGGTAGTCGTCCGGCAGCGGAGTGAAGGCGAGAGTGGCGAAACTCGACGCCGGGTCCACCTTGCGCGAGGGCGACCATTCGATGTTCGCGGCCTTGTGTCCGGGCGGAATGGAGATGACATACTGCGCCAGATGCATCTGGTAGGAGCGCATGCTTGTGAAATTTCCCGGGTGCAGGGGATCGGGTTCGCGGTCGGTGGCCACGGTCATTTCCACTTGCCTGCCGCCTGGGAGCTGGGCCTGCGGGGGCAACGGGGCCAACAACTCCGGTCCGGGCCGCGCGGCGCAGCCGCCAAAGAGGGCGAACAGGACGAGCATGGCCGCCAAGGGGGCGAAAGATCTGGGCATGGCGTGTCCTTTTGCGGGTTGCGGCAGTGGATTTGCTTCGCTGTTGGTGAATGCTGAATAATTGAAGAAGCAATTACTGTCGAGCGGAAGAGGGACCAATTCCGGGGTTGACTTAAAAATAAATCAAAGATAAATCTTTCATAAAACGACGGGCGCCCAACAGGCGCGGCATCCGCCATCAGTGCATCCCTGAACGGAATAAACCCATTGGCTGAACCGGAGGGCTTATGAGCGGGCAGAATGCGGGCGTGAAAAAACATGCAAAAGGCAAGACCGTGACGAAAACCGGCACGGCGCTGGCCAGCAAATGCGCGGACGAACGCGAGCGGATTTTGGCGCGCCTTGAGCAGGTGCGCGCCGCACAGCGGGCCGAGGGCAGCTTCGACTGCTTCGGCACCGCGGCGCAGGGCTATTGCGACCAGGGCGGCTGCATGTACCACGCGGAGTGCATGAGCGTTTCCGCGTTGGCCGCGCTGCCGTTCCCATAGGTTTTCGCCGGTCTCCGCCGGCAGCATCTTGACGTTGCCGCCCAGGCTGGCGCGCGCATGGCAAGTGCGCACGCCGCCGAGAGCGCCCGGGGGGACCCCCTTCCTCCCCCCGGGCCATCTGCGCTATTCCAGGGCGTTGCGGCCCTTCCCCCTTCCCGCACACTCCCCGGCAAGGAGGCCCGCCAATGCCGACAAAGAGAGCGCCCACCTGGACCGACCGGGCGTTGTTCGCGCGCTCCGTGCGCAGGCTGCTGCTCAAACGTTTGTCTGGTCTTACCCTGGCCGTGTGCGTGCTGACAGCCATCGGCTTCTATCAAATGGAGCGCGCGCGCTTTGCCGCCACCCTGCGCGACGGCGTGCTCTACGCCTCGGAGCGTTTCGAGCGGCTGGCCGCGGCCGAGCTGGACGCCCCGGACCTGGGCGACCACGCGCGGCTCCAGGCCATCCTCGACAACTTCCAGCTGTTCAGCCAGCCCCTGCATCTTGGCATTTCCGCGCGGCTCTCGCTCATGAACGCGCGCGGGGAGATGGTGGCGGCCAGCCGCAACCCGGATTTTTTCCTCCCCGGAGCCGGACGCCTGGCTGGCCGCGCACGGCTACGCGCCGCCCGCCGATGTGGCACAGCGCCCCGCGCCCGATACGAGCTGGCCTTCATCAACGCGCGGCCGTACCTGCACATGCTCATACCGCTGGCGAACTCGCGCGGGCAGACCGTGGCCTACGCCGAAAGCCTCTTCGCCGTGCGCGAGGCGGTCATCCGCGACGCCAACCAGCGCATGTGGCTCACGCTCGGCCTGGCGGTCTCGCTGGTGCTGGCCACCTCCGCCCTGTTGTATCCTGTGCTGCTGCGGCTGCTGCGGCGCATGCACGCGACCTCGGTGGAGCTCATGGAGGCCAACCTGGAGACCCTGAGCGTGCTTGGACGCGCCAGCGCCAAGCGCGACAGCGACGTGGACGAGCACAGTCACCGCGTCACCCTGTATTCCGTGCGCCTGGGCGAGGCCATTGGCCTGGCCCCCGCGTCCATGCGCGCGCTCATCAAAGGCGCGTTTCTGCACGATGTGGGCAAGATCGGCGTGCCCGACGCCATACTGCGCAAGCCCGGCCCCCTGACGCGGGAGGAAATGGCCGAGATGCGCCTGCATGTTCCCCACGGACGCGACATCGTGGCCCGCGCCCGCTGGCTGGCGGACGCCGCCGAGGTCATCGGCGGGCACCACGAGCGTTACGACGGCGGCGGGTACGACGGGGGCCTCAAGGGGGAGGGAATTCCGCTCACGGCGCGGGTGTTCGCCGTGGCCGACGTCTTCGACGCGCTGACCAGCGCCCGGCCTTACAAAGAGGCGCTGCCGGTTGTGCGCGCGCTGGAAATGATGGCCGCCGAACGCGGCGCGCACTTCGACCCCGTCGTGCTGGACGTCTTCATCCCCCTTGCGGCGGCGCTGCATGCCCAGTGCGCCGGGCGCGGCACGGCGGAACTGGACGCTTGGCTGCGCGCACACTGCGCCCGCTATTTCGGCACCGATGCCGGCCAGTGGCTGGACACCATCGATCTGGCCGCGCCGGAGTCCTAGCCCCGCGCGCGGGCAGGGCTTTCCCCCTCGACGGCGGAGGGTTTTTCTGGCAAGTTTCAAACGCAATTCACGCCGATCGTCCTTGCGTTCCCTCATGGGGCACCCCGCGCGCAGGGCCGGACCGCCGCAAAGGATACGCAATGCCCCGCCCGAAAAGCACCGATACCGAAGCCACACGGCTGGCCATAGCCGCCGCCGCGGAAGACCTGTTCCGCACCGTGGGCTACAGCAAAACCACCCTGGCCGACGTGGCCGCGCGCCTGGGCATGAGTTCCGCGAACATCTACCGGTTCTTCCGGTCGAAGCTTGAGATCAACGGCTTCATTTGCGACAGGCTGATCATGGAGTACGAGCACGGCTGGGTCCAGGCCGTCGACCTGGAAGCGGCGGCCGCGGCGAACCTGACGCGGTACTTTTTGGGCTGCCACCGGCACATCCGCGAGAACTACCTTTCCAACACCGGCGTGTACGACATGGTGGCCGCCGCCATTGAGCAGAACTGGCCGGTGATGCTCAAGCACATGCAGCGCATGACGGAGTTCATCGCCGCCCTTGTGCGCACCGGCGTGGAACGGGGCGAGTTCGCCCCCTGCGACGCCGACCGCGTGGCCGCGCTGTGCCTGCAATCCATGCACTCCTTCCTCGACCCCCGGCGCATTGCGCGCACCATTGCGGACTGCGCGGAGCTGGGCGTGGAAGAACGCATGGAGGCCGACCTGCGGGGCGTCATCACGCTGTTGCTGCGCGGGCTTTCGCCGCAGCTGCCGCCGATCACGCTGTAGCCCGGCCGCGCTGTAAAACCGGCGAGCTGCAAGTCCGGCCGGATCAGCGGTGCCCTATTCCGAGACCAGCGCCGACCCGGCGGCCAGCAGCGCCGCGCGCAGTCCCTGCTGCTCACTGGCCGGACCGGTTCTGGTGCCGGCGATGACGTGCAGCCCCCGGACGTCGAATTCGAGCAGCCGGAACATGTCCCTCGTGTAGTCGATGTACTGCCGGAACCGGTCTCCGTCGGGGTTGCCCTGCGTGAAGACGAGGATCAGCTTCTTCCCGGCGTTCCTGTCCTTGAAGTGCGGCGAAAAGCGCGGCGAGTGCTGCGCGAACAGCCTGTCGGTGAACATCTTCGCCTGCGCGGTCATCTGGCCCATGTAGATGGGCGAACCCAGCACAAGCGCGTCGGCCCGCTCCAGGGCGTCGTACATTGTCTGCATGCCGTCCTCGACGAGGCAGCGCAGCTCTCCCTTCTTGCAGCCAAGGCAACCCCGGCAGGGCGTTATCTCCAGATCGGCGCAATGCCAGGACCTTGTGTCCGCTCCGCCCGCGGCCGCGCCTTCAAGGAGGGTGTTCACGGTCCACGCCGTGCTGCCCGCCTTGCGCGGGCTCGCGACATATCCGATGACGTTCATTCCTCGCTCCTTGCCTCCGGCCGTTTTCATGACCGACCTTCCTCGGCCGTCCTCGACCGTCTTCGACCGTCCTCGCTCGTCCATCTGGCGGCTCCGGTGCTTTATGCGAGGCCACCGCGCCGCGCAAATGAAAGAGGGGCCCATGGCCCCTCTTTTGGCACCGTCATCTCCGGTGGCGGATTACAGCGCCACCAACTCGTATTCGCGCGTGCCCAGGCCCAGCGCCTCGGCGTAGTCCAGTCCCATGGCCGGGGGCAGGTGCGGGCGCAGGGCCAGGAACTTGTCGTCGCCGGGCTTGAGCCCCTTGGGCAGGTGGCTGGGCCAGAGCGGCTCGGCCTTGTTGATGAGGTCGATGCTGGCCTGGTCGATGGCCACGGGGTCCAGCGAGGCCAGCACGCCCACGTCCGGGCAGATGCAGGCGTCGGAGAAGCCCATGCAGTCGCAGTCGGGCGTGACGTTGGTGACGAAGCTGATGTGCAGGCTGGGCTTGGAGCGGGCCAGCAGGATGGCCGCGGCGTACTCCACCATGCGCTCCAGAAACTCGGCCACGTTGGTTTGCCAGTTGATGGAGAGCGCCTCGGTCTTGCAGGCCAAAAAGCAGGCCCCGCAGCCGATGCAGCGCGCGCTGTCGAAGAGCACGTGCTTTTTCGGCCCCTTGCCCCCCGCCGCGGGCACGGGCGCCTCCACCAGGGACAGCGCGTTGGACGCGCACATGCCCACGCACGCGCCGCAGCGATGCACTTGTCGACATCGACCATGGGGCCGGTGGTGACGTGCTGGAGCATTTTGCCCTGCTTGCTGGCCCCGCCCATGCCGATGTTCTTGAGCGCGCCGCCGAAGCCCGCCAGTTCATGCCCCTTGGCGTGGTTCACGGAGACGAGCAGGTCCGCGTCGGCGATGTCCGCGGCGATGAAGGCCTCGCGGAAATGCTTGCCCTTCACCGGCAGGGCGCGCTGGCTGCCGCCGCGCAGGCCGTCGGCGATGATGACCGGCGCGCCGAGGAGCAGCGGATCGTAGCCGTGCTGCGCGGCCTGCATGGCGTGGCTCACCGCCTCGCCGCGCTGGCCCACGTAGAGGGTGCTGGCGTCGGTCGAAAAAAGGGCCGCG
>Ga0183099_1002122_pt1 | contig 10531 bp, 9 predicted proteins | sample Biomet1_FD_127788 | JGI IMG/M metagenome (GOLD analysis project Ga0183099, IMG submission 127788) | Microbial communities from bioreactor (seeded with anoxic lake sediment) at LBNL, California, USA - Biofuel metagenome 1 | ecosystem: Engineered > Bioreactor > Anaerobic > Unclassified ... | reverse complement strand
GGTTATGAAGAGAGCTATGGCTGCCTAATCGCCCCTTTCGTGCGCGACAAAGACGGCATTCAGGCCATCCTGCTCTATTGCGAAATGGCCCTATGGTATTTCCGGAAGGGCATCCCTCTCGACGTGGCGTTTGATAACCTCGAGCAGAAATTCGGCTACCACGAAGCTTATACCGATTCCGTGGAATTCGTCGGAAGCGAAGGCGCGAACGAGATGGACCAGATCATGAAAGGTCTCCACGCGAACCCCCCGAAAGATGTTATGAAAATTGCTGTCACGGAAGTGCAGGATTACGCCACGGGTTTCATTACCCATGCGGACGGAACGAAAGAACCGATTGCCCTTCCGAAGGCGGAAGTGGTCAAGCTCTTGCTCTCTAACGGCTCTTGGATCGCCATCCGCCCGAGCGGAACCGAACCCAAATGCAAGTTCTACGTTGAAGCGGTCGCCGAGAAAAAAGAAGGCCTGCATGATCAGGCTTTGGCTCTCTCGAAAGCCCTTCGCAAAGGCTTAGGCGTGAAGTAGTTATCCGAGAAGATCAATCAGGGTAAGGGCTACCCCATCGTAGTCGTTACCCTTTTTTGTGTGCGGAAATGCGTGAAGCAGAAGCGGAGACCGTCCCCCCTCCATGGCAAAAGCGTTTCCGGCGAGGGAGAGCATTTCATAGTCGTTGTCGCTGTCACCAAAAGCTATCACTTCATCTTTCTGGAATCCGAGTTGTTGCATGATGTAACGGATGGCGCTTCCCTTGTCGACTCCATCGCAATAGGCCTCGGCGTAGGGGACCCCCCGCCAATGGCGAAAACGCATAGGAGGATACTTTTCGAGAGCTTGGTGAAGGACATCGCTATTCTCGTCCTTAACCTTGAAGAGAGCGGTGAAGGGGTCCTCCTTAAGAATTTGGTCAAGAGGGCCTTTAATGATTTTCTGATGGTCGAGAGGGAAATAGCGGGTGAGAAAAGGTTCTTCCTTATCAAGGTAGATGGTTTCTGGAGTTTCGCACATCATGGATTCGATGAGGCTTGACTTACTGTCTACCACCGACCGCAAAGCCGCGGCGGAAAGCCGTTTCTCTAAGGGGTGGCAGCAATTGTCGATTGGACTAAAGACGAGGGCCCCGTTGTAGCAGACTACGGGCCCGGTCAGCCCAAGCTCCTCGTAAAAGGCGCGCAGGCTTCTCCAAGGCCGCCCCGAGGCGAGGACGATGACGTCCCCAAGACTTTGTCGGTGGCGGAGGACGTGTTTAGTCAAAGCCGAAAGATGGCCCCCCTCATTGAGGAGGGTTCCGTCGACATCGATGGCAATGAGGTGCCTAGTCATTAAGTTGGAGGAGTCCGACGGCTTTTTGAACGCGGTGGAGGGTTTTGTCGGCGATGAGGCCGGCTTTCTTGGCGCCCTCTTCCAGAACGGAAACATAGGATTTATCGGCGATGATTTTCTCGTAGCGGGTCTTGAACGGGGCGAGCTCTTCCTCAACCGCGTCGGCCACGGCTTTCTTGAAATCGCCATAGCGGTATCCGGCAAAAATCTTCGCGGCCTCTTCGGGGGTCGTTTCCTTGAGAGCGGCGTAAATGGTCAAAAGATTGGCGATGCCAGGTTTGTTCTCGGGATCGAATTTGATCTCGCTCCCGGAATCTGTGACAGCAGACATGATCTTCTTGCGGATAAGAGGCAAAGGATCCTTAAGGAAGATGTCTCCTTTCGGATCGGATTTGGACATTTTCTTGCTCGGATCGGTGAGGGACATGATGCGAGCGCCGACCTTCGTGACTTCGGCTTTGGGCATCACGAGGATGTCCCCGTAGCGCGTGTTAAAGCGGTGGACGAGGTCGCGGGTGATCTCGACGTGTTGGACTTGATCCTCCCCGACCGGGACGATGTTGGCATCATAGAGAAGGATGTCGGCGGCCATGAGGACCGGATAGGCGAAAATCCCGAGGCCGATCTGTTCATCGTTCATCTTCGAGCACTTGTCTTTGAATTGGGTCATTCTCTTTAATTCGCCCATGTAGAGATAGTTCTGAAGGATGGCGTTGAGTTCGGCGTGAGCCGGGACGGTAGACTGCAGGAAAATGGTGCATTTCTTGGGGTCGAGGCCACTCGCGAGATAGAAAGCGGCAATGTCCCGGGAATTGTTATTTAGAACGAGAGGGTCAATCGGTAGCGTCAACGCATGCAAATCCGCGATGAAGATAAAAACCTCTCCGCGGTCTTGGAAATCCTTAAAATGCCGCAAAGCCCCAATATAATTGCCAAGAGTGAGTTCTCCCGTGGGCTTGATTCCGGATAATATGCGTTGCATGGTTGATACCTCGAGAGTCCATTATAAAACCTTTAGGGCTTTCTTCAATTTATTCATTCGGCCTTTTTAACCGAAAAATGCGATTTTTCCTATAAGATATGGACACTTGCGTGCTACAATTCAGCCGTATGATAAAAATATTCTATTCACCCAGCTGCGCCAGCTGCCGCAAAGTAAAAAAATGGTTCGATGACCAAAAAATTCCTTATGAACAAAAGGATATCTTTTCCCACGAGCTTTCTGTCGATGACCTTCGCGAAGTCATCTCCAAATCGGAGAACGGAACCGATGACATCATTTCCCCTCGGAGCAAAATAGTTTCGCAAAATCACATCGATTTCGACAATATGACCGTCAGCCAACTTATTGACTTCATCCGGAGGAATCCTTCAATCCTTCGTCGCCCCATTATCGTGGATGACCACCGAATCCAAGTTGGTTACAACAGTGAAGAGATTCGAACCTTCATTCCGCGGGCTCGGCGCCTTGCCGAGTTGACCTGCAGCGAAGGGGAGTGCCCGACGTTCGGCGATTGCGATCCGAGTCGCGACATCAAAGGCGAACTGAAAATCAAATAAACCGCTAACGAGCGCGTCCGGAAAGGCGCGCTTTTCTTTTAGCCGACGGTCGGCAGGGTTATCGAGAGGGGGTCCGAGGAAACGGTGAACGAGATCGTCACCTCATAGGATTCTTGGGTGTAGGAGAACACGAAGGCTTCAAGTTTGGGGGTTCCCTCCGTTTTTCCCATCGTTGCCTCAAAGGAAAAATCGGTGACTCCGTTAAGCCGATCCGCTTTTGTGAAGGCGGCCAAATGGTCAGAGGAAACTTTTCCGCCGAGCAGGGCTTTGAAGCCTTGATAAGAAAGAGTCACCTCGGAGGCTTGGGTGTAGTCGTAGGGGAGATGGTAGGGGGCGAAGACAGGGGTCTGCGTCGGAACGCTCAGGTGATATTTGTTGTCGTTGCTCTTGGTGTAAATCCAATCGGGGGTGGTGTACACTTCGCTGCTCGACGTCACGTAGTCATCATTGTCCTCGAAACCCGCCACGATGGTTTTGTTTTCGTAGACCCGTTCGATGGAGTGGGTCAAGTCGATTTCTTCTCGGTGGCTGAGTGTCTTATAAACCGTCGTGCCCTTCGTCACGGTCAAAAGGCGCCTCACCAAGGTGAAAGGGGTGTCAGTGAGCAGAACGCCGAAGTATCTTTCGAGGTTCAAATCATTCGATGAATTGGAATCAATAGACGAACTCGTGGAAGCGGAGGAATTCGTAACACTAGAACTTGAATCTGACGATTGACCCTCGGTGATCGAAGAGGAATCCGTGGCGGTTGATGAGCTTCCACCATTCGAAGAAACGGGTCCGCAGGAAGCGAGGAAAAATAATGAGGTGAGGAGAAAGGCTTTTCTTATGAGTTTTGTCATAGGTCTTTCTCCTAAAAACCTTCTCCGATGACGGCGATGAGTTCAGTCATCGCCTCATAGGCGGCTTTCGCTTGTTCGAATTTCGACAAATCCTCGGCCGGAATTTTCGTTTTTTCCGTGTCGGAGAGACAAACGTAGACGTTATTGGCCTTATAGAGGGCGTAATGGCTTCCGGGAAGTTCCTCCATATCGATGGCCGCCACCCAGAAGGAGAAGTCCGTGGCTTGAAGGGTTAACTCGTCCTTGCTGACGGGTTTAAGGACCGGCCAACCCGTTCCTTCGTCGTAGGAAAAGGTTCTAGCGACATCGAGATCGCGTAGGAATGTTTTGGTCTCCCAAAATTTCTTGGCATAGGTCTCTTGGGCCGGCATGGCGGTTCCTAGCGTGATGGCCACGGGGATGGGAACAATGTTGTCCCCGATTTCCGAATAATCATTGGCGACGTAATAGATGTTGGTGCCAGTGTAGGCGAAGGTTTTGCCTCCGCTGCCGGTAGCGTTGGCATCTGAGCCCAGGAACTGGCCGAAATAGGTCGGTTGAGTCATTTCTTTGATCTTGAGACTCGTAATTAGGCGGTCGGCATTCACCTTGCCACCCACTTCATTTTTGCCCACCACGGCGCCGATTTCCTTTTTGCCGCTCCGGATGTTTAGCCGGATGATCGAATTGGTCACCGTCAGGGTCCCGCCTTGATTCCTGGCGAGGAAGCCTTCATGGGCCCCGTCGGTTTCGGCGGTCCCGGAAGCGTAGATTCCGCTGGCGTTCATAGTGGCGCCGGAAGTGAGTCCGCCCACCAACAAACCCAGATGCTGGGACCCTTGGAGAAAGGCCCCATCGACGCTGACGTTCGTGAAATCGCAGGTTCCGCCCCGGCCTCTTCCTAGAGCAATGCCAAAGTAGCCGTCCCCGCCGGTTAGTGAGTTTTCCTCATCGACGGTGCAGGCGTTGAAATAGACATTCGTGACGGTGCAGCCATAACTGTTGCCTCCAAGGATACCCACGTCGGTGTACCCCGATAGATGCACGTTTTCGAAAATGATGTTCTTGATGGTACCATCGAACTCATAGAAAAGACTCGGTTTGGTGGTAGAAGAAGTCGTGGACATCGTGAGGTTCTTGACGGTATGCCCTTCTCCATCGATTGTGCCTTTAAATATGCGTTTGGCATCATCGAAATTCCAATAATAGGAAGAAAAGTCGAGATCGGTCGTAAGCCGGAAAACCGAAGTGAGGGTATCGAAATTGCTCGTCATATCTTGGAAGTCTTGGCAGGTAGCGATATTGACGACCGTCGAAATGCCCTTTGAGGCGTAGATTTCGGTTAGGCCATTAAGGTTTTCCATGAGGGCGTAGACATCGTATTCGCCGAAGGATGGAATGAGTCCCGAATCGAAAGCAAACTCATGGGTCGATATAGGGCCATAACCGGAAACGACGTAACCGGCGATGGCGGAGGAACCAGAAATCACCTCCGAGGAAGTGGGAAGGGGGCTCTCTTTGGCGAGAACGAGGTAATGAAGCGTGCCATCCCCGCGGAAAACGGAACCGCTGAGGGTGAGGTAATAGCCGTCTTGGGTCCAAGATCCGTTCACCAGTGTTTTGTGGATTTTAAGATAAGAGGATTTGAAACCCGATATGGTGGCTTGGCTTCCTTGATCCGAGAAATAGACCGTTTGGGTGACGGTTTTCGTTTCGCCAGTCGCTAGAAGCGTGAAAGTGTAAACGTAGGATTTGGCCTCGTCTTCTTCCGGCCCCTCGACAGTGGTGAGCGAGTAATCGGTGCCTTTGACGTAAAGCTTCGAAGGATTGAAGCGGTTGGGGGCCACGAAATCCGGATTGAGGCCGCTGATGGTCTGACCATGAATGGCGAAAAGGGACGGATCGAAGTTGCTGATCGGTCCGAGACCGTCAGCTCGGTTATGGTTCGTGGGGTTGCCCTTTGGCAGATTCGCTAGGACATCGAGTTTGAGATTGGCGAGATATGTGGCGCCGAACTGCGAGCCTTTGAGGGCGGTGATGCGGAAACCGTTGACGTCGCCTTTGGATCCGCTCGTGATGCCCGAGCCTTCGTAATAGGTGGCGCCGCCTGTCACGAGATTAAGGTAGGAGGCGCTGTTCCAGTCATAAAGCTCGTAAATGAGGCGGCCGTTGGAAGGCTTAAAAGTCATCCTAAAATGTTCCCAAACGCCCTCCTCCGCCGGTTTGGCCTCAATGTCGGGATCGCTAGAAGAGGTTTTCGGGGCCAGGGCTTTCGTGTACGAGCCGGACTGATAATAGGAGTTCGCCGCGGTGGAGAAAGAAACGCCGGCCACGACCGAACCATTGCTCAGGAATTCGAGGTTGACGCCATTCGTGCTCCCACTGACGAGAAAATCCCCTTCGAGAACGGCCCCATCCGGGGAAGCGGCACTTTTCACGTTAATCGCGCGAGTGTAACTGGTGCTCGAAGAGGTACGGGTACTGAGGATTTTTAGAATTTTATCCGAGGGCATTTCATTGAAATTGCCATCTAATTGGTCGACCGGATAAGCCGAGTCCGCTTCGCTCGCCGAGCAGGTCCACTTAAAGTAATTGGATAACTCGATTCCGCTTTCGTAGGAAGAAAAGTCCTCATTCATGGCCAAGGCCATTTCCGAAGAGGAACCTCCGCCTTTTTTTAACACAGTCATTTCAAAGTCTTTGGTCGCGGATTGACTGCCAACGAGGGTGGCGGTGGCCGTCAAGGTGACCGTGACCGCTTCGCTGGATCTTACGACGGAGGCTACTGGGCCGACGGGGTCTTTTACAATTGCTATGACGGCGGTGTTGCTGCTGGCCCAGGCTATGGATGTGTTGTATTGGCCGATGAACGGGAGACGGAAACTGCTCACGATGTTATTGGTGTCGACGTTGAGATTCAGGAGGTCGAGGGCGGCTTGGCATTTTTCATCATCCGCGGCGCTGGTGGCAAACATGGGAGTTTCTTCGGCAGGAATCCGAGAAGGTCCGTCTAGAAAACCGAAGCCTAAGGTCGCCGCGGCAAGGAAAAGCAGGGTTGGTTTGCTCATGGCTATTTAACCTCCCCACTGAGGTCGCAACCCAAGGGGCTTCCGTTCTCCCCCATGCCATAGAAAGGCGACGTGGCTTTGAGCTTCATGAAATCGCCCAGTTTGACCGAACCATCGGCGGCTCTTAGAAAGTTATGGATGTTGGGATGTTCGGAGGCGCTTACGCCTTTGGAAGCTTGGATCTGCGGAGTCTGGGTGTTGATAAACGGGTTGCTGATGGTCTCCGTTATCAGGGTTCCCCGGAGAGCCTCCACGCTATAGTCGCAGGCCTCGATTTCCGAGAAACGGAGTTGGGCCAACCCGTAATAGAACACGGAGTAAGCCGCGTTGCCTTTGTACTCATCCTTGGAGTTCGCCAAAGTGGTTTTGTCAGTGATCGGAGAGGTCTTATTGCCCTCGCAGAAGGAAAGAATGTTCTTAAAGGAGTTGTACGAGGTGGCCGTATCGCGGCAAAGATTGATATTCCCGCAATCCCAGTCCCGCGTGCCGTTGTTGTAGGAAGTGCAATTCTCGAGGGAAATGGTCCCTGGGTTGGAGTTGTCGGTAAAGCCATGGGCCAAATTGTTGAAAGCGAGGCAGTTTTTGACTATGTGGTTAACGGGAATCACCTCGCCGCCTAGCTTAAAACCATTGCCGTCGGAATTCGCGGTCCCCACCCCGTAGGAAGTGATTCCGTTATTGAAAGAAACGCAGTTCTGAATGGTAACCGGTCCGATGGGTCCGGTCTCGGCTTTGGCATAGAGATCCCAACCGTCATCAACGTTGTTATATGAAATGCAACCATCGAAAATGTTGCCATAGCCTGTCGTTAGTTTGCAGGCGAAACCGTCGGAATCCTCTCCGGTCGGGTCGTGGTTATCGTGCGAAGTGCAATTTTTTATGAGGTTGTCCGTGGGCCAACTGTCAAGCGTGGCGCAAGAGCTGTTTTTGCGCCCGAGCTGCAAACCGGAATCCATGCAATCATGGATATTCAGGTTTTCGATGATGTTGTGGTCGCCTCCGACGTAGACGCCGTTATCTCCGGCGCCTTTGAGCTCAAAATCTTTAACGTGCCACCATTCCGTGTTGAAACTGAGGCCACGGTTGGAGGAGCCAAAACCCATTTCCGAGCAATCGAACACCACGCTTTGTTCGGTCCCGTCCTCATTGATTGCCGGCATCAGCGTTTTCGTTTCGCTTTCATTTTTGGCTGGGAAAAGGTCGGTGGAATCGTCGACGAGAATCGGGAAATAGACCTTGTAGGTGCCGCCTAAGAGAAAAAGGTGCTGTTCCGGTTTGATCTTCCCAATGGCCGAGGAAAGCGAATATGGTTTTTCTTTTGAGCCATCAGCCTCATTCGAAGCTTTGGGAGCGGCGTAGATTCCTTCCGCTCCGATATCCGTTGGGTTGGCAAGTTTTCCAATGATTGGCTGGGATGGCAGTTCCTCGGTTTCGGAACTCTCTAAGGGAAGGCAATCATTAAAAGAGCATGCACACAAGAGCAGGCACACGTATCCGAACGCTAAAAAACGGGTGGTTTTGGCCATGTCAGATTTACCCAGTGCTTTGACACTTAAGTATAAGCATCGAAAAAGCGAAAGAATAACAAGAAATTTAGTTATTTGGTCCGCCGACACAATTCGCCCCTCCCTTGTTGTAAGAAAAAATGAAAGGGCTTACAATAAGCAAACAGGAGATGTATACAAGATGACCAAGAGAATATTTTACAAAGTCATCATCATGGGGCTTTCGGCGGCTGTGTTAGCCGCTTGCGGCTTTACCACGTCCTCCAATTCTAAGATCGACAACTCGACCTCAGAAGCAAAAAGCAGCGGTGCCATATCGAGTGCCACCTCATCTAGTCAGGAAGTCTCTTCTGAAAGTTCCGCTTCCAGTTCTTCCAGTTCCGAATCCTCATACAGTTCTTCCTCGAGCAGTGAGTCTTCGTCCAGCTCGTCCAGCTCCAGCGAAAGCTCGTCAAGTTCCAGCGAGAGCTCTTCCAGCTCTAGTGAGTCTTCGTCCAGCTCCTCATCGAGCAGTGCCCCCTCAATTAATATGGTGGCCAAAACCGCTACTGCCAGCTTGTTAGTGACTTCCGGCGATGCCTTGAGCGATGGTTTCTTTACCCTCGTGGGCGGAAGCATCGATGGAGCGAAAAACCAAATTAAACTGGGTGGCTCAACAACCTTCCTCGAAGCGGTCCCGACTCATGTTTTGAAGTTCTCTATCCCAGGAGCCGGCGATCTTTCTTTAACCTTCAAGAGCGGTAGCGCTGGCAACATACGCAACCTGTACGTCGCTGAGAAAACCATTAGTGGCGTGACCTTCCTGGCCCGCGCCGTTGGCACCATCAGTGGAACGACGGGGACATCGGCTGCCGTCGCGGTAAACCTCGCCTGCAATCTTCCGGAAGCCGGCGAGTACTGGATTGGGTCCAGTTCCAACTGTACCCTCACCGCCTTGACCGTCAACTATGATGAGAACAACGTCAAAGTAGTGGCCCCTTCGCCTTTCTCCTTAGCCGCCGTCGATAAAGACATTTTCCAACCGATGGATTGGGCTCCGGGCATTGTCAGTGACGGTGCTCTGTTCGGCGATTATGCCCTTCTAGGCACTCTCGGATCCTTCTTCTCGACCAAAGGCGATCGAACCGTGGCTGGTGAGGCCTTCAAATACGGATCGATGGCTCTTACTCTCCTCGCTGGAGACGCGCTTGTTTTTACCGCTCCGAGCAACGGGACCGTTAGTTTCTATGGCGAAGCCATGGTCGAGGCGGCCGAAAACGTGGGAACGCTCAAGGTCGTCGACTCGGCCCACAACGAACTTACCCTAGCGGATCCGACTTTCGTTTCCTCAACAACGGCTAACAAAGTCGTCGGCGCCGATTCCACGGTGGCCTTTAATGTAACTGCGGGTGTTTCCTACGCCATGACGGCCGACGTTAAAGCCGACGTTTATCGTGTCGTCTTCTCTGCTGCCTGATCTTAAATAAAGCGTCCGGTTGACAGCCTTACCCCTCGAGGCAAGTTACCTGTGACTGGGCGCTTTTTGTTTTTCATTGACGGCATAATTTCTTCGTAATGTTTTTTGCTTCATGATAAAATGGCCGCAGATAGGGAGCTTTTTATGGAAGAGAACCAAACGAATTCGACGGAGAAGCCGGTCGAAGAAATAAAGCCCAAAGAAGCTAAGCATTCCTGTTGCGAAGACGATGGTTTTGTCAAGGCTGGTGGCAGCCCTAGCAAGAAACGTCGCCTGTTTTTCGTGAGCTCTCTGGCGGCCATTCTCGCCGCGGTGGCCCTCCTCGTCTTATCCTTCATGACCTTTTTCTCCGTCTTCCCGGATGGCATTGCTCTGACCATTGGGATTTTCTCGGGTATCTTCACCTTGCTGGAATCCCTGTGGTTAGGGTTTTTCGGCTTTCGTACCTTGTTCCATCTTCTGACCGGCAAGTTTCGCCCCAACCTTCTCTTCCCGGTGACCGCCATCGCGGTGGGCGGTGGCGAGTTCTTGGGCGATCTACTTCTCTTGGCGTCCCAGGGCTATCTCCAAATGAACGGGGCGGCTTTCACGGAAGTCTTCCTTTTCATGTTTTTGGGCGGGGCTATTGTCGGCCTCGGCGTTTTGGCCGTCTTTGTCCCCTACCATTGGGATTTTCTCGGGTATCTTCACCTTGCTGGAATCCCTGTGGTTAGGTTTTCGGCTTTCGTACCTTGTTCCATCTTCTGACCGGCAAGTTTCGCCCCAACCTTCTCTTCCCGGTGACCGCCATCGCGGTGGGCG
>Ga0183099_1002120_pt1 | contig 10558 bp, 10 predicted proteins | sample Biomet1_FD_127788 | JGI IMG/M metagenome (GOLD analysis project Ga0183099, IMG submission 127788) | Microbial communities from bioreactor (seeded with anoxic lake sediment) at LBNL, California, USA - Biofuel metagenome 1 | ecosystem: Engineered > Bioreactor > Anaerobic > Unclassified ... | reverse complement strand
CTCGTTAGAATACGCGTTCAACACGTCGCCGGTAGTAATCGGTGACGGAACCTTCATATCCATATCTTTATAATTCTTGACCACGTCTTTTTCAATCCAGGAATACTTGGCATCAAGCGGAGCTTTCGGATCTTTCATCGCAGCTGCTTTGATTGCAAGAACATCCTCGGATGCTTTTGCGCCGGCGTAATCCTTTATGTTCTGCAGAGAGCCTAGGGCAAGCGCCTGAACCTCTTTCGGGGTACCCAGGTACCAGCTGACAGAAGGCCACAGGAATGCAAAACAGACGGCTAGAACAGCAAGAAGAATTACAAAACGAGTACGCTTATTCATTTTGACATCTCCAGATTATTTTTTTTCTTCAGACGAGCCGGCATCCGCAGGAGCTGCATCATCCGAAGCTTTTTTAGAGTCTTTTACAGTTTTTTCATTTGCTGAAGTTTCATTCTCAACTCCGGAAACTGCGGAGCGGCTGAATTCCAATTTTGTATTATCGTCAACTTTCACAATCACAGTCTTTTCTTTCAAAGAAGAAACGACTCCGTGGATACCGCCGATCGTAACAATTTTGTCACCCTTTTTAAGAGCGGCTAACATTTTTTCAGTTTCTTTCTGTTTTTTGTTCTGCGGACGAATCAAAAAGAAATAAAAGATAACAATAAGCAGAACCATCATCGCGGCTGATGTAACAAAACCGCCTGTTGTGGATGCACTACCTGCAGCCTGTAAGAATGGAACAAATGACATAAAAATATCCTTCCTGTTTTTCTCTAAAATCTGACAAGAATATCAGTCTTACAAGAATATCATGCCAAAGTCACACAGTCAAGAGTAAAACAAACGTGCCCAACAGAATGGGCACGTTTGTTTTACGTCTCCTATAAAAGATAAAAGACGCAAGTCTTTTATCTTCCTACGACTTCCACTGCGTATATTGTAACCTTTACTTTATAAGCTTCGTCAGATCGTCGTTAAGTTTTCGCATAGATGCGTTGTTCGGATCGAGCGCCACCACCTGTTTCAGGTAATACTGCGCCTTCCGGTAATCTTTCTGGTCAAAATACAACTGATACAGACGATACAGCGCATCCGAATTCCGTGGATTCGCGATCAGGCTGGAACGCAGGTCTGCAAGCGATTCTTCCTGCGTTGCATCAAGAAAACTTCGTCTATAATAGAAGAAACTTTTCATTTTCGGCGATGCAGCCGGCAGTCTGGTGTTTATAAGCGATAACGCCTGAGACGCACGGTCCGTACGTGTCAGAACTATTATATACAACTGCAGTACGTCTTCATCGTCCGGATTATCGCGGTAAAGCGGAACGATCAAATTCCACGCTTCGTCCCTTTTTGCAAGCTCGAGGCATATGCGGATATGCATAAAAGCGGTTTCATGAGAAGCATCTTTAGCAAGGAGTTTTTTACTTAATGTATACGCTTTCTGCCACGAGCCGGAATCCACCATGCCTGCGATCTGGTACCGCAGCGCTTCGGTATTATCGGGATTTACGGCAAGCACAGCTTCCGCCAGCTGTTCCGACGTTCTTCCTGAGACAGGGCCGTCGGTTGCAGAGGCAAGCTGAGCAGCAAACAGCAGAACTTCGGTATCGTCAGGATATTTTACGAGCGCTGACTCTATCGTCGAAACCGCAGCCGCGATATTCTTGCTCCAGTCACGCTGAATCCGCGCCCTCAGCAGAAGATAATCGCGGGATGTCGTATTCTGACGGGCATAGACGTCAAGCAGTGCCGCCGCACGAATATAATCGCCTTTTTCGGCCAGAATCCGTGCGCGAAAAAGAACATATTCAAGATCGTTCGGATCCTTCTGCAGTACGCGCGCGACATACTCTTCGGCAGAAGAATAACTTTTTAACGCGAATGATGTTTCCGCGCATAATTTCAAAACCCGTATGTCAGACGGATAACGGGCAATAAGCATACCTGCGATTCCCGACGCTTCTTCCATGCGGCCAAGGCGTTTAAGGCAGTTTGCCTGTGCATATGCAGTTTCAAAACACGATGGAGCCCCTTGAGCGGCAGCTGTAAGATATGAAAGAGCATCACTTGCACGTCCAGTCTTGACGTACAGACTGCCGAGCAGATACTGGGCAAGAACAGAACCGGGATGCAGGCGAAGGCTGGCCAGAAGGGCCTGTTCGGCAGTCTGCGTATAGTCGCTGACGGAATCGGAAGAAAGTATGACAAGGGACGGCAGAACGAGCGTTAAAAAATCAACGTTGCCCGTACTTAGATCGTACACACCCTTTCTGGCAGAATCAATCGCGCCAAGGTACGGGGTTACAGTCGTTACTTCAGGAATTTCCCAGTCAATTTTTTCCGAAGGCCAGGTCATTTCCATAACGGCGGCGGTCACAGAAAGCAGCACTTTTTCGGTTTCGGTATAATTCAGTTCCGACTTGCGCAGCTGCTGTACGGCCGAACGGAGAGCGTCGGGGGACCCGTTTTCCACGGCTGCCATTACGTTCCCGTCTATCTCCGAAAAATATGTCCGGTTGCTTTTCCGCGTTTTATCTATTTTTATCGACGTTCCGCCGTCGGACGACACGTCGGGTTCCTGAGGGCTTTCAGGGGCACTGCCGGCAGACCTGTCCGCATCAGTTTGTTTCGGGGTTGAACCGCACGAAAAAAAAATACTGACGGTAAAACAGAGAAAGACGATATACCGTGAAAACTTTACAGTGGAGTTCACCTGTTCTCACCCTGTTCAGAAAAAAAACCAGGATCTTCGCTTATTTCGTCGGACTCGTCTTCAAGGAGAAAGCTCCTGTGCCGCTTCTGGAACAGGAAAAGAATTACCAGAAATATACCGGCTGCAATGAGAACAAACGGACCTATAAACGCGACAAACCGGCGGAACGATACCCGTACCACGTGTAGGGAAAAAAACAGAAAAAAAGAGCCCAATACGGCAAGAGTCAGCGCAGAAAACGTATAGGCGAAGAGTATTTTCCTGTGCTTGTAATACCCTGACGCGAAAAGGGAACAGCCGGCAAAAATGACAGAAAGCGGCCAGCATTCCTGCAGCGTGTACGGAAATATGTTACTCGTGCTCAGACAGAACAAAATACCGGAAGTAGAAAGGAACAACCCCAGAAAAAGCTGAAACGAACTGTTCGTGAACGACATTGTAAAATACAGAAAAACAGCACCACAAACCATGAGCAGTACGGGCCAGAGAATGAATGGTATATTCGCCGTAGTCTCAGAAAATACAACAAACAGGAGGAAACCGACTATGATCATCAGCATACCTATTGCAAGAACGGCATTATAAAATTTGGGACTGTGCTTTTTCATTGTGTATATAGAATACACCTAACGTGCAGTCTTGCCAATAACAACCCGCTTGTGTTACAGTAAAAAGCATGATGAAGAAATTCCTTTTTGCAGCTGTTTGCACTGTAGCACTGGCGTCGTTTATATCATGTTCGTCATCGTCTGAACGGCATGTGAAATCAATAAATCAAACTCAGCGGCAACTTAAGGCACTGCTCGCAAAACCGGACCTTGATTCCGGCAGCAGGTATGCGATTGTGAATAAAATAGCGAACAACCAACTGTCCGTAAAAGAGTATCAGGACGCGATTCTGTTCCTGACCGACTGGGTTGAACGGCATCCCGACGACACGTACGATTCGTACTGGCTTCTCATGACCGCGTATGCGTACATGTCGACCGGAGCAGAACCGTTTGCGGAATATTATTTTGACCGCATTCTTCGCCAGTATCCTGATCTGCTCGTCAAGGGAAAATCAATCCACTTTCTCTGTCTGAAAAACCTTATCCAGATCAGTAAAACACCGCGGAATCGCATTAAATATTTCAACGAAATGATAAACCGGTTCCCTTCGGACGTGAGCACGACCGAACTGTACCTGCGGCTCGCGCTGGAATATGAAAAGGACAGTGACTGGAGTCCTGCGCTCAAATCGTTTTCCCAGTTTCTGGAACAGCCGGACGCGTCCACCATCCAGATCGCAGGCGAACCTAACGCGTATGCAGAAGCGCGTCAGCTGGTCGATTTCAACAACTCGTCAAAAGACTGGACGTTTGAAAGCCTTCCTGCTCTTGAAAACGCCGTAAAACAGGCAATCAGCAACTATGACTGGCGCGCTCTTGATAATTACCGCTCAAAAGTAAATTTCTTCTCGATGTCATGGAAACAGGACGAAATGGATCCCAATTCCCAGGAAGAATTCTCCATGCGAAACTATATGCGCGGACAGCGTATCTATTTCAGCAAAGACCTTGACGAAGGCACCACGCCGAACGAAGCGTATCTGAAAACATGGGGGTGGAGCCAGTATGTTTCAACGTGGTATCTGTATTTCCGCAAAGTAAACTTTCCCGTTGATCCCGACATCCATGGAAACTGGGAGTGGGCCGGAATTTATATGGGCGATAAACTCTGATGCGTACCGGACGCATTTTATGCGCCGTGCTTCCGTTGCTGCTCTTCGCACGCCCCCTGACAGCAGACAGTGCGCCGGCTACAGAACCTGTCGATACTGAAAGCACAGGTATTCAGGAAGCGGACGACACGGAAGGCCTGCCGTTAACCGACGATATTCCACCGGCTCCGGATGAAGATATGTCAGCAGACGACGGTATTTTACCCGTACCCTCCGCCGTACCATACGTTCCGCTCGGAATTTCGGGTTCAGACAACGCACTTGTCGATAAATACCGCAGATACTATCTTACGCCGGGAGGTATAAAATGGCTTACTGCGGTGCTGGAAGACGGCGAGCAGTACCGTCTGTATATCCGCCGCCGGCTGAAGGAACTGAATATGCCCGCGCTGCTCGAATACCTGCCGGTCGTCGAGTCCAGTTATAAACCGAATGCACGATCACACGCCGGTGCACTCGGTCTGTGGCAGTTCATGGCGAACAGCACAAAACCGTTTCTGACACGCAGCGATTTCGTTGACGAACGGCTCGATCCGTGGAAATCGACAGACGCGGCGCTTACGAAACTGCAGCAGAATTACGACACATTCCATGACTGGCCGCTTGCGATCGCAGCATACAACTGCGGAGCAGGAGCTATGATGCGCACGCTCAAAGCATGGCCCGGAAAAGATTTCTGGTATCTTGCCGAACACAAACTACTGCGTGATCAGTCGGTACAATACGTGCCCAGGCTGATCGCTATAGCCGACCTTGTCCAGAACAGCGCGTACTACAACATCACGCTGCCAACCGCCGCGGATACAAACGGCGAGCCGGTGAATCCGCGGGCAGGCTTTTTCGACTATGCGACAGTCGACGGTTCAATACCGCTCAGAAGACTCGCGGGCGAACTGCGCATAGACGAAAACCTGCTTCTCGGACTGAATTCCGCTCTGACGAGAGGCATCACGCCTCCGTCCGGATCGTGGAATATCCGTGTCCCCGAAGGGATGGGACAGTCAGCACAGGACGCGCTGAGCACTATAACGCCGTATAAGTTTCAGGCGCGGTATACAGTCGCCTCCGGTGACACTCTGTGGGGAATAGCCCGGAAATACGACGTTACGTTAAAATCATTGTGTGCAGCGAACAACATATCGGAAAAAGCTGTTCTAAAAATCGGAAAAATTATCTATATACCCGGTTGAATAAACCGATAATCAAAGTGTGAATTTATGAAAAAATCTTTTTTTTTATTGATGAGAGCTGCAGCCACTATTCTCTTCACGTGCATGCTTCCGGCAGCCGCAGAGCCCGGACAGCACATGACCATGACTTCTTCCAGTAAAATAAACTGGATAACGAAGCAGTTCATTTCTTCCGTTGCACTCGACACGCAGAAAGCCGGGTTCGTGTTTCCGTCAGGAAGAAACCCCGCGGCAGTACGCATGCATATGAAGCTGCCGCTCCTTATCAAAGATTCGCTGCTGTCCCTGTACGTCGACAATAAAAGTCAGCTGGGCGATTTCGTTCTCGACAATACGATCACACTGGAACAAATAACGGATATCATTGAAGCGGGAAAAATGACTCCGGACATATTCTCGGAAGACGGCATATCTCTGTCCACTGTAAACACCGTGCAGATAAACGAAATAGGGAGACTGTTTATTAAACAACGGTATCCGTACTCTCCCGAAGCTCCTATTGACTCAATTTCATCCCGCCCGTACACCGGTATTATCATTGACGCACGCGGCGAACTGCCGGTACAGGGTGAATACGTAACAAGTACGGTTTCTCCGTGTTTCTTTCCGGAAGTATGGAACGAAAACATGGATGAATTTTATGCCCGCGACATGATGGAAAGCGAAACTGCGAAAAAAGAGGGGATCGTTCAGTACGGATATTCTGACGACCTGAGCGTGTATGCTTCCCGCGCAGGGACTGACCCGATGTATATACGGGCCGTGAAAGTGTACGGGAAAAACAGAACGGATCCTGTCATCCGCGCGGATGATTCGCTGCGCATACTTTCTGTTCCCCAGAACAGGGCGCTCCTTAAAGACGGAAAAGTGGTCGTTCTGCTGAACAAAGACGAGCTCATTCACGACGTTTCGGCTCCGCAGAAAGACGAGGCGTATTACGTTGCCTACGCGACGGTGAAAAAATATTTCTACGAAAATAAAGTCCCGGGTGTCACAGTTACGGACAGCGTGTCGGGCATACAATTCTCCGTAGACTTGAAATTCAAGCCCGATTCGGCGCAGCTGCTTCCGTCCGAACAGCCCCGGATCGACGTTATAGCAGAAAACTCAAGGAACTTATACAGGACAACGATTTTACGATTCTTGTGGAAGGTTATACCGCGGATATCGGCAAACCGGTCGGACAGCTTAATCTTTCCGTAGAGCGCACGAAAACCGTTATGAACGCACTTATCAAGGAAGGTATACCAAAAGAATTATTCAGCTACAAAGGATATGGCGGCGCAAATCCTTTAGGATCGAACGAAACTGAAGAAGGCCGCAGACTTAACCGCCGCGTTGATATAACTGCACGACCAAAAGCAACGTATATTCAGAGAGACTGGTAATATGACAAAACCGCTCGTTACCATCATTATACCCGTTTATAACGCCGAGGAATACCTGTGCAGGTGTCTCGATTCGTGCAGCGCCCAGACGTACCGCAGCTTTGAAGTGCTGATGATCGACGACGGCAGTACCGACAGCTCCGGGAACATCTGCGCCAGCTATTCACAGAACGACAAACGTTTTATCACGATCCATCAGGAAAACAAAGGTGTCTCTGAAGCACGCAACAACGGCATTATGCACGCCAGAGGAAAGTACATCACGTTCGCAGACAGCGACGACTGGTACACACCGGACGCCGTAGCGGAATATGTTGAACGCGTAACGGAAGATAAAACAGATTTTGCCATAGCCGGATTTTTCCGCATTATAAACGACGTGTCGATCCCGATGTGCGGCATAAAGGAAGACCTGCTTATCACGCGTGAACATTTTGCCGAATGTATGGCAGACTCCCCCGCCGATTTTTATTTCGGCGTAGTATGGAACAAGCTGTACTGTACCGAAATTATTAAACAGCACCACATCTTTTTTTCCCCCCGATTCAAATGGTGCGAAGACTTTCTATTTAATCTTGAATACCTTCAGTACATAACGAACGAATACTGCATTTCAACTATAAAAAAACCTCTGTACAACTACGTAAAAAGACGAGGTTCCGCGTGCGATTCACCCAGAGCATACACAAAAACATTTTCTATGAAATACGAGCTTCTCGGATATTACCGTAATCTGTACAAATCGATCAACCTGTACAACGACAACAAATTAAAAATCAATACATTTCTGTTTGCATATGCGCACGACGGCGGCGCCGCAGAATATAATAAAATCATAGCGCTAAAAAAACTTTCCGAAAAAAAGACGCTCAGCAAGTCACTTTTTACAGTTCCGAAGGTTTTAACAAAAGAACACAAAAAGCCCGAAAACGGCAAACCTAAGACTCTGCGAAAGAAACCGAATATCAAACAGAAAAGGAGTAGTACACATGGCACCGGAATTACAAAGAAATGACAAACTGGGAGAACAGCTTGTAAAAGCTCTCAAAGCTCGGCACTTCGACGCATACTACTGTTCGACGAAACAGGCGGCCGCGCTTCAAATCATGTCGCTTATTCCGAAGACAGACGTCGTAGCGTGGGGCGGTTCGGCAACAATGAACGCGCTGGGCGTCATCCAGAACGTGAAACTGGAAGGATGGAAATGCATCGACAGAGACAGCGCGCAGAATGCGGAAGAACGTCTTACACTGATGCGGCAGAGTCTTCTCTGCGACACATACCTCTGCGGAACAAACGCTGTAACCGAAGACGGAGAGCTTATTAACGTCGACGGGAACGGAAACAGAACGGCCGCAATGACGTTCGGGCCAAAGAGCGTTATAATCGCGTGCGGTATGAACAAAGTCGTAAAAGATCTGGATGCTGCAGTATCCCGCGCAAGAAACTATGCCGCCCCCGTTAATGCCCAGCGCTTTGAGATTCAGACGCCGTGCAAACAGACTGGTGCATGCGCCGATTGTAAAAGCCCTGACAGTATCTGCACGTACATTGTCCGCACCCGCTTATGCAAACCTGCGGGCCGGATCAAAATCGTACTTATAGGCGAAAACCTCGGATTCTGATCACTTTTTCAGCATCCCTGCGAGCATACAGACGCCTTCAACGAGCGCTTCATGCTCGCAGGGCGCGATACGCGCATACAGCGTGTCCGGCGTATCTCCATGCATGACCGGAACTTTTTTCTGCACCAAAATTTTCCCCGTATCGCACCCCGCGTCAACAAGGTGCACTGTGCAGCCGCTTTCCGCTTCTCCGGCGGCAAGAACCGCCTCGTGCACGTGACGGCCCCACATTCCCACTCCACCGAATTTAGGCAGCAGGGCCGGATGCAGATTAACAATTCTGTTTGAATATCCGCTTATTATTCCACCGCAGAGTACGGTGAGCCATCCTGCAAGAACGACAGCGTCAACTCCGTATTTCCGGCAGTTTTCAAGAACACGGTCGGAAACGGCTGTACGTTTTTCGTCGCGCCCGGCGGTTTCGGCTTTTTCCTTTCCAAGAACGGCGAACGCGCTCACCAGTTCAACCGGAACTGCGGCCCTTTTCGCACGCTCAAGCGCGAACGCGTCGCGACGGTCGCTCATGACGACCGCAATATGGTACGGGCATTCAGCGTGAGACTGTTCAAAGTCGATGAGCGCCTGTAAGTTCGTCCCGCCGCCTGAAACGAGCACTGCTATGTTCATCATACTGCGTTCCTCAAATAAACGGCAGACGTTCCGGCAGCAGCGTTTCGTCTGCTGCGGAATCTGTCTGTTATGTATACCGACATACGGCTCAACGTTTAGTCCTCGAAGAGCGTCATTTCTTTACAACCCTTCAGTTCACCGCATATTTCCTTTTCGGCATGCGCGACACGGCCTATCTGATACGCTTTCATATCGGGAATCCCGGGCTTGCTGAATTTAGACGCATGTTTGTTAAACAGTTCGGTGACCGAATCAGCGTCGGATGCCTTTACGGCAAGAATAAATCCGATACCCATGTTGAACGTACTGTACACGTTGTTAAGATCCGCGCCGCGGCGTATAAGTTCTCCGAAAACGGGCGGAATGTCCCAGCTGGAACGCTTTATGACCGATATAAGCTGTTTCTTTCCCTCTTTTGCCTTAGGATACATACGCGGAATATTTTCATAAAATCCGCCCCCCGTGATGTGCACCATGCCGTGCACCGAGCTCCGGTATTTTTTAAGCACGTCCATGACGGGTTTTACGTAGATGCGCGTCGGTGTGAGCAGTACGTCGCCGATCGTCTTTCCTGTTTCCTTCCCGCCGGCAAGAAACGGTTCTGTAAAATCCGGGACGAGCTTTCTGACAAGAGAATATCCGTTTGAATGTACGCCGGTGGAAGAAAGACCTATGAGCACGTCGCCTGCTTTAATATTTTTTCCGGTAATGATCCCGTCTCTTTCGCCTACTCCTACTCCAAATCCCGCAAGATCGTATTTTCCGGCGTCGTAAAATCCAGGCATTTCGGCCGTTTCTCCGCCGAGAAGCGCGCACCCTGCATCAACGCAGCCTTCTGCCACGCCTTTTACCAGTTCGCCTGCAATATTCGCGTCAAGCGAACCGCAGGCAAGATAATCAAGAAAGAAATGCGTCTGAACGCCGCAGCAGAGAATGTCGTTCACGCTCATGGCGACGCAGTCAATGCCGACGGTGTCGTATTTTTTCATTTTAAACGCAATATCGAGCTTAGTTCCCACGCCGTCGGTTCCACTCACCATGACCGGATGTTTTATTCCTTTCGGAACAGCGAACATTCCGTTAAAACTTCCCAGGTCGGTGAGCAGTCCCGGAATAGCGGTTCGCGCCGCCTGTACTTTATATTTATCGATGGCTTTATAGCCTTCCTCTACGTCTACACCGCTTTCCTTGTAATCAACAACTAGCGGTTCGCGCCGCCTGTACTTTATATTTATCGATGGCTTTATAGCCTTCCTCTACGTCTACACCGCTTTCCTTGTAATCAACAA
>Ga0183099_1002119_pt1 | contig 10558 bp, 14 predicted proteins | sample Biomet1_FD_127788 | JGI IMG/M metagenome (GOLD analysis project Ga0183099, IMG submission 127788) | Microbial communities from bioreactor (seeded with anoxic lake sediment) at LBNL, California, USA - Biofuel metagenome 1 | ecosystem: Engineered > Bioreactor > Anaerobic > Unclassified ... | reverse complement strand
TAGAAGATACGATGGTGACATAGCCAAGTGGTAAGGCAAGGGTCTGCAAAACCCTCACCCCCGGTTCAAATCCGGGTGTCACCTCCAAAAGAAATCCTGTAACCGCAATGGTTGCAGGATTTTTTTATGTCCCGCAAAGGAAGTTTAGCCTTATTTTTAGCCTTTTTGCTATTTAGTGTGAACGGAAGAACGTTAAGAGGTAGACACATTTTTGATATAGGCTTCCATTCTAGCGGCGCTGTCCCGTTTCATCTGCGTTGTGACATGACCATAGACATCTAAGGTAAAGGCCGCTGTGGCGTGTCCTAGGTTGCTCTGAACGGTTTTGATGTCATCCCCGGAGCGAATAGCTGCAACGGCGTAGGAATGCCTTAAATCGTGAAATCGGGCATCAGGCCGACCAATGGAGGCAACGAGCCGTTTATATTCTCGGTATATAGTCGGTTTTGTTAAATGCTGCCCAAGCTCATCTGTGAAGATAAGCTGGTCAGTATTTTGCCAAGCAGACCCGGCCAAGAGCTGCTGCTGCATTTGAATCAAATGATGGCGCTTCAACTGCATTATGACCGATGGAGCCGCCGCAATCGTGCGGCTTTTTCCGTTCTTGGTAGAAACGAGCTGATATGCGTTGCAGCCCTTTTCCTGATGCAGCTGTAATTGCTTATCAATGGTAATGATTCCTATGTTGAAATCAATGCTATTCCACGTCAGCCCCAGAACTTCCCCCTCACGCATTCCGGTAAACAGAGTGACGATGAAAAGCGTTTCAAAGCGATTTCCACGGATAGCCGCTAAAAAAGCGGTGATCTGCTCATCATCCAGAGGCGTGATGTTTGCTTTTTCAATGCGGGGTAAAATACAGGCATCTGCCGGATTGAACCGCAGGTAACCAATTAAAACGGCCTGTTGGAGCGCCTTGTGTAGCACTCCATGCACATTTTTGATTGTCTTGGCAGATAGACCATTGGGGTGTTGTTCGGATGGCTTACCCATCTTGTTGTAAAATGCTTGAATCATAGGAGCCGTCAATGCTTCAATTCGCACGGCACCCAATGCGGGCTTAATGTGTAGTTTGATGTCAGACTGATAAATGCCGACCGTTCGAGGCTTGACACTCCCTAGATAGGTTTCTGTCCAAATACCAAGCCATTCGCTCAGAGTTAGCTTGCAGGGAGCCTGATAGGTGCCGCTGTCTATATCAACGGTCAGCCGCTTTAGCTTCTGACTGACCTCTTTTTGCGTCTTTCCCGTGATCGACCGCTGAATCTGCTTTCCGGTTCCGGGGTCATACCCGGCTGTATAACGCGCCTGCCAATAGGTATATTCTTTTCCGCTTTTTGTGCTGGTAATTTTGCGGATGGAGCCAGCGCCGTTGACTCCCCGTTTTGATTCATTTTTGCGTGGCATATATAATATCCTCCTTTCGCCACGCAGAGCTTATCACAAGAATATGATACGCTCTGCGCAACGAATGGTCAACGGCTCAATCCTCGGAATTGAGGAATTTTTGCAGTGCGGTTTTGGAAATCCTGATTTGCTTGCCAACACGGATGCTGGCAATTCTGCCGCTGCGGACGAGGGAATATGCTGTGTTGAGGCCAACGCCCAAAACATTGGAAAGCTGCTCAACGGTGAGAACATCACAAAGGGTTTCAAGCATCGTTAATTCCTCCATTGAGATTAGATTGAAGTGTACTTTCAAACGGTGTTGGCGTATTGGCGGGCAGCTCACTCCATGCGCCGGAGTCATAGAGATAATCATGGGTTTGGTATTCCTGCTTTGAGCCGTCGGCATAAAAGCGAATGACCTTGTGAATGCGCCGGATAAACGCATTCCATACCTCATACTGGTTGATGCGGACAAGAGAATACTGGTCGCGCAGATCAAGGTTGCTGACGATAAAAACACGGTCATAACAGGCCTGTTTATTAGAGTATCGAGCTGGAAGCGCCAAAGGGTAGCCATCCAGATAGTTGTTCATGTCTTGTATGCGAAAGCTACTGGCGAACTCGTCAAAGAGTATGACGCTCTCACCGGCGTAGCCGTCAAATGGGTGCTTATAGTCGTTTACGGCGTACACGTTGCCATAACCGAAGCTCTCCATAACGAAGCGCGTTTTACCGGCTCCTGAGGAACCCCAGATGTAGACCGTTTCAAGATCACGCCATTTGTCACGGTATTCCTCGGCACGGAGTGTTTGGCGGACGTACTCTATATCCCTCAGTCCGCGTAGATAATGGGGAAATTCATTGAGAATATCCGCGTTGGTTGCCCCGTCACGGATGCGCTCAATAATCGCGGTTTCTTCTCCACTCACGCCTTGATGCTCTATTGGCATTTCACCGTATTCCTCGAACGTGCCATCAATACGCGTCCCGGCCTTCTCACTGTTTTTCCATTTGTTTGTCTTTGCTACGTAGTCTCGATTTTCGGCGGAAGATCCTTTTGCAGGTTCAATATCACCGCCAAAGGAAAAGACATTTTTCATGGTAGAGAAACGAACGCCCGAGGAAAAGACAATGTAGATGTGTATATGGTGTGTGCCGGTTTCGAGTCCTTTTTCCTCGGCAGCACAGAAGTAAACCAGCGATTTGAGAGCGGTTATTTTCTCTCGAATATTTTCACGGGTATAACCGTGCTCAAGAAAGTGATTGATTGTGATAAGATATTTGCGGGATTGTGTGTCGCGCATTTTACCATCTCCTTTGTGCGACATTGCGATCGCTGTGACAACTGCCGTATAGCCGCGTGAAGCATTGAACCTGAGTGCTTACAGTCTTTTGCGACAAAGCCGTGGGCAATGATAGCCACGGCTTTCCGCCGTGCTCCGCACAGCGGGCGGCTGAATGCGGGCGGCGGCTTACGGCTTCGCCACGCCGCCGCCCGCACACGCCGCAGACTTCTAATGGGTCAGACCGTCGCGGATTGCTGCGTTAAGACATTCAACGTTCGTCACCGTTGGCACACGGACGCGCCTGAGTGGTTCACCGTCAAGCGATAAATACCCCTCTCCGCGCCCGTTTATGACGGTCATATCGTCGCGGAAATCTGGGAACAGCATGAGCTTTTGCTCCTTGGAAAGATTACCCAGCGCTAGGATTGCGCCGAACTGATCGCGTCCGCCCATGGGAAAGAGCTGCGCGTCTGCCCGTTGCAGCCCAATGATAACATGGTGCTGCACGCCTCGCCCCATCATCAGCAGCGTAGAAAGCTTGCGCTTAACCTCCTCTGAGACCTTCTTATCATGGAACAGGATGAATGCGGCCCACTCGTCGAACACAAGAAACTTGCGGTTCGTGCTGGTATCTTCACCGTGGAGCCGTGCTTGAAAGCTCTCGTAGAAGGCATTCAAACCCTCGTCGCAAGCCTCATACGCCCAGTGATGCGGGCAGTCTGCGAAGCTTCGGAAATCCATGTTCTTGAAATCGCATAAGTAGATTTCTACGTCGGCAATATGTTTTCCAATTTTTGCCATGAGAAGTGAGAGAAAATAAGTTTTACCGGAGCCGGTGCCGCCCACTGTTAGCAACATGGGATAGCGTGAAAAATCGAAAGGGATTGCTGCTTTGTGACCAAACTCGTTCCATGCGTTTATGTCGAAAACAACATTTACTATGTCGGAATTTAAAGAATTAGAACTCATTGTCCCGCAATTCTCCTCTTGTAGAAGGCATTGCACCTGGCTTGGTATAGAAAAGGACTCTTTGGCAGTTATTCCTATCTTGTTCAGCCTGGACGACAACATGGCATTTTAGCCGATGACAAATACTATCAATGTTATCTGTGTCTTGCCATAGCTTTATCGGAATACTTGCTGACAAGAATGTCCATTGACGGGTACCATTCTTCATTTTTTTAGATGATAGGAGTATCGGAATTTCTTCTGGGGTAGATTCAAGGCCAAATACTCGCATTACAGAATTCTCAGCAGACCTCCACTTTCTGGGCGTTCCGAAAAAAACAAGTATGGTAAAAGCAAAGACCAGAAAAACGATTGTGATAGCCGCTATCTCAATATAATCTACTATTCTAACTATCTGCTCCGGCAGCATGCTCGTGTCAAAAACGACCATACGGTTATCCAGCGCAACATAATAAAATATTGCTAAAGCCACGATAGGTATAAGCCCAAAGCACGGGGGACACACAATGGTTTTAAAACCCTCAAACACTCTGCTTTTCAGTTTTTCTCGATTACGTTGTTGAAGTTGATAATTATTTTTGTTCATAATTAACTCCTTATCATTTGAATTTGAATTGTGTCACCACAAGGGGAGGAAAACTCCCCTTGCGGTGTAGCGGTTGGTTATGCTTTTGCGGGAGCAATAGCCTTAACGGCAATGACTTTTCCGCGACGATTATAGCTAACGTCGATGGTGTCGCCAACCTTCAAATTGGAAGGCTTTTCAACTTCAGCTGGGATAAACAGCTTGTCGGTTATTTGACCGGTAACGCTGGAGTCCTCATAACTAACGAACAGTTGTAAACCTTTGATTGAAGTCCCTTCGTCAGATACGAAATCGAGATAGCGAAAACCGTGAATATTGGTTAACATAAATAGCAAGTCCACCTTTCATTTTGTAGCCAACCACTGCTACTTTTTTGGGGGGGGGTACGCCCCGTATCCGAGGCGGGTAATCTGCACGGGTTAAAGCGCTTTAAGCATGCGGCTGTACTTTTTTCGGAGAGCTTTCATCTCTTTTCTATAAGGAGACATTTGAGAATCCCACTCTTCTTTGAAGGCGTCGATTTCAGCGTTTAGCTTCTCTTGAGCCGGTTTATACGCTTCAAGAATGTGTGCATATTTTTCTTGAATGACGCCTGCTTCTGCGTTGTACTGCATTTGAAGCTCTTCCTGTTGCTTGAAGACTTCCAAGAGATCAATTTCATGTGCCTCTAACATTGGTATCACCTCCTTCTTGATGTGACCTCATGATAGCATCAAAAAATAGGGAGTTGGTTTCGCTTGAGAAACAAATAAAAAATCCCGCCTTGCGTTGATTACAAGGCGGGACAGCGTTACTCTTTCATATTCCCCCAGAGAGGCAGTCCAGTATCATACAGTGTGCTGTTGACATCATAAATGCTCAGCCCTTTGTCTAAAAAGCAACCCCATAGTTCAAATGCTGGAAACGCCAAAAACAGTAACTCTTTTGCTTCGTCCCGGTTTAGGGCGAGTCCTATGCTGATCGCCCAAACCACAGGCAATGTAGGTTGGTATGTAGTGCCTTTGTCGGTTGAGTCTCGAAATATTCTGCTGATGGTAGTTTTTGACAGCAAACTCTTTTGTACAAGATCGGTTTGTAGCATCCCTTTTTTGGCTGCTTCCTTTACTACATAATCACTAAAATTGGCTGCTGCATTTTTTTGTTTCTTCATTTCGCCCATTTGCGGACGTGCGCACGTTTATAACCTCATTTCAAAATTATTGCATCTATCAGTTGCAACTGATAAAATACTGGCATCAAGCTCTTGATGGCTTCATAATAGCTTAAAATGCTATTTTGCATAATGGCGTAGGCGCACAGTAGCGTTATAAAGCGAACAAGAACGAACAAATGTGAAAGAGAATATGATTATGAGGTTGACATTCAGCGAATTTGCACAGTTGTTGTACCCATATTGCGGAATGGGCAATACCCAAGCGGACTTTGTAACTACACTAACAAATAAGATAATGATAAGACCCGGTAGCTGTAGCGGCGATAAATCTCAGAATCCGATGATTGATAAAGACAAACGTTCGCGGCAATATTTTTTCAAAGGAAGCCGCCCAATTCCAAGGAAGGATGCACAGAAAATAGTAGGGGACATGAAAAAAGAGAGATTTGAGACCTATATCAATAGCTTCCCGGACGATGATGTGCGAGGTATAGCTGATAAACTAACCCAAAAGGGCATAACGAGAGTCAATATGTTAAATATAGGAGAAAAATGTGCAGATATTTTTGAAGTTATCCTTATATCAGGGCAATATGAAGAAACTTGAATACTTTAACTTGGATAAACAGACCGACGCTCCATAGTGGAACGCCGGTCTGCTCTTTTGATCTCAGTGCGGAAATACTCTTGAAAACGATTTCCCCACCGCAAGTGGCAAGTCAAGGCTGAAAAATCTGTTTTACACATTTTTCCCACGTTCACTTCGTGAAGCCTTGACTAACTTCCTGCGGCGGAGTTTTGGAAAAGCAAGCAGTTGCAAGCGCAACGTGCTTCGCTCTACAAAACTTTGGGAGGAAACGACCGTGAAACAGACAACCAAAATGTCCCGCGCCGTATCTCAACTGGAACATATCTACAATACCCTTAACGCAGACTTCTTTGATGGTGGGCTTCCCATTCCCATCATTACCGTGCAGAGCAAGCCGGGAACCTACGGTCACTGCACCGTGGCAAAGGTGTGGCAGCGCCCGGACGGCAGCACCTACGAGCTGAACATAGCCGCCGAGGTGTTGAATTACGCCATTGAGGAGACACTTGACACCATGCTTCATGAAATGGTGCACCTCTATTGTCGTGAAAACGGCATACAGGATACCAGCAGAGGCGGCAAATACCACAACAGGCGGTTCAAGTCCGAGGCGGAACGGCGCGGGCTGACCTGCTTCCAGTGCGGACAATATGGATGGAACACCCGCCCCAGCGACGACCTCATTGAATACGCATTATCTAAGGGCTGGAATGAAATCCGCATAGGACGCAGCACAATGCCGCCAGCAATCCGCATAGGGGCAAGCGGAGCCGCTCAGACAGGAGCACCGACCATGGGCGGCGTCAAGCGTCCCAGCAGCACACGCAAGCTAGTTTGTCCCTGCTGCGGGCAGAGCGTGAGAGCCACAAAAGCGGTCAATATCATTTGCGGTGATTGCCTACAAAAAATGGTCGAAGCCGAATAAATTGAAAGTGCACCTTCAAAAGAGCGGATAAGCTCCGATTGAAGGCGCACTTTTCAAACGGCTTCTTGCGCTGATGCAAATAATGTAATATAATAATGGAAATTCGTGGATGGAGTATACCGCCTCCTTTGATTGCGGGCGTAACGATATTGTAGACATTTCCACGGATGGGGGTAAAGGATAATGGCAGGAAACAGTAATTTACATGATTCTGCAAAAAACAAGCAAGATGAATTCTATACGCAGCTTTCTTTGATAGAAAACGAGCTTAAACATTACAAAGCATTTTTTGCCGGGAAAACCGTTTTATGCAACTGCGATGACCCATATGAAAGCAATTTTTTTAAGTATTTTGCAATGAATTTCAATTCGTTAGGCTTGAAAAAATTGATTGCGACCTGTTACGCAACGTCACCTATTGTATATACGCAGTTAGCACTATTCGGTGAGGAAATTGTTGTCGGCAATGAGCCGGAAAAAAGAAAACCGTATAAAGTGGAGATAACCGAAGTAACGGACGAAAACGCCGATGGGCGTGTTGACCTTGCTGACGTAGAGCATTTGTTGAAGAATCGAAAAAACGCCTTGACGCTGCTGCAAGACGACGGAGATTTTCGCAGCGATGAGTGCGTGGAATTGTTAAGAGAAGCCGATGTTATTGTCACTAACCCGCCGTTTTCCCTTTTCCGTGATTATATAGGTCTGCTTGAAGAACTTCACAAGCAATATATTATTGTCGGCAATATGAATGCGGTTACATACAAAGAAATATTCCCGTTGATTGCACAAAACAGATTGTGGTTAGGGTATAATAGCGGTCATTTCTGGTTTATGGTTCCCGATTCATACGAAGTGAAGAAAACAGATTTTAAGATTGATGAGAACGGTCAAAAATGGCGACGAATGGGTAATATTTGCTGGTTTACAAATGTGGATATTGAGAAGCGCCACGAGAAAATGACGCTTTTTAGAAATTACACGCCCGAAGCATATCCGCAATATGATAACTACGACGCTATAAATGTAGATAGAACAGTCGATATTCCGTGCGATTACTACGATGTTATGGGCGTTCCAATAACTTTTCTATCCCAATACAATCCTGACCAGTTTGAAATTGTTGCTTTCAGAAAAGGCGATGATGGCAAAGATTTAGTGTACTCTTTCCCTGATTGTTCACAATCTGTTCATGTAGAGAGAGAGAGAGAGAGAGAGAGAGAGAGAGAGACGCAGCAAATACGGCACCCCGCAGCGAACGGAGAGCGTGCTTATGTCAAGGGACAGCGCAAGTATGCTCGAATGCTCATCAGAAGGAAATAGACACATCACACGACGACGTAATTCGTCCGATACTGAATGGGAAGAAGCTGTATCGCCGAATAACAATCCGTATGCGACGGCAATACCGGGACTAATAAAAAACGCAGAGGGGAAAATCAACGGGAAAATAACTTATGTGCGATTAACTATTCGCAGAAAGCAAGGGTAAAATGGACATAAAACTACATGAAATTCCCGTGCGTGAAGTCGTTGAGGGCTATAAGGACAGCGCCGAAAACGGCGTGACGGGTTACAATGGGCGTTTGAACATTCGCCCCGCTTTTCAGCGTGAATTCATTTACAATGGCAAACAGCGCGATGAGGTGATACATACCGTTATGCACGATTTCCCCTTGAATGTCATGTACTGGGTAAAGAGTGATGACGGCAATTTTGAAATACTGGATGGGCAGCAACGTACAATCAGCGTTTGCCAATATGCAACAGACGATTTTTCCGTTATGGTTGATGGTATGCCGCGCAAGTTTGGCAACCTAACAAAGACCGAGCAAGACCAAATTCTTGATTATCACCTGATGATTTATATTTGTGAGGGAACGGACAAAGAAAAATTAGACTGGTTCAAGATTATCAATATCGCCGGCGAACAGCTAACGGCGCAGGAATTACGCAACGCAATCTATACAGGCGAATGGCTAACCGAAGCAAAAAAATATTTTAGTAAGACACAATGCCCCGCATGTCAGACGGCAAGCGAGTATTTAAACGGTTCAGCTATCCGACAAAACTACCTTGAAACTGCTATACGCTGGATTGCTGCCCGTGACGGCATTGAAATTGAAGATTATATGTCGGCGCACCAACATGACACGAATTGTAACGAATTGTGGCTGTATTTTCAAACCGCCATAAACTGGGCAAAGGTGGTATTCCCTAAATACCGCAAAGAAATGAAAGGGCTTGACTGGGGCGTATTCTATAACAAATATAGTACGGGCAAATATGACGCAAAGCAACTTGAAGCCCGTATTGTTGAGCTTATGGAAGATGAGGACGTTACAAAGCATTCCGGTATTTATGAATTTTTGCTTTGTGGCGACGAAAAGTATTTGAGTGTTCGGGCGTTTACCCCCAAAATGGCGCGGACGGCATATGAGCGGCAGAAAGGTATTTGCCCGAAGTGCAAAAAACATTTGGAACTTGACGAAATGCAAGCCGACCATATAGCCCCGTGGAGCAAGGGCGGCAGAACAACCGCTGAAAACTGTCAAATGCTTTGCGCGGACTGTAATCGAAGAAAAGGCAATATATGATTGAGAAGTAACTCTGTATTCTTATTGTTAAGTTATTTCGGACTGTTGTGTGATAAGCCCTGCGTGACCACTGATTTTTTAGCCTTGTTTTTAGCCTTATGGCTGTAAAAAAACGTAATTCTGCATGGTGCAATGTAACAGGCTGGAACACCGGAAGCCATTGCGAATGCTACACAATAACGTTAGGCAACAAATGACAACAGGACAATTTCCAAATTCAAATCCGGGTGTCACCTCCAAAAGGAAACCTCGTAGCCGCAATGGCTACGAGGCTTTTCTTATGCCCTTCGAGGAGCGTTTTCCCTTTCGTTTTCCCTTTAGAGACCTAAACGCGTGTTTTGAAAGAGATTATACCCGTGATGGAGTTTTCACACGCTACAGCCGTGATTTGACCGGATTGCCACTCCTGCGTTACTCAATTAAAATCGGGGTGCGTAACCGGCTTTCGCCCGGTATACTTTCCCTGACACTAGGCGATCTCAATATGGCACGAGACACAGAGACCATATTTCTTCCAACGACAGATTGCATCGATACCAGCAAACCATCCGGCTCGACAGCTCTCAGAGGGGCATTAGGTTCCACAAGTGCATATTGTCCACCTCAACATAAAAGAAACTCTTACGCCGGCGAAATAAGCCCGGAAGTAGCGAATATCGTCAACCGAGATTTCCATGCGGACGAGCCAAATGCCAAGTGGCTCACCGATATCACCGAGTTCAGCATCCCCGCTGGCAAGGTTTATTTGTCCCCTATTATTGACTGCTTCGATGGTCTGGCTGTCTCCTGGAGCATAGGAACATCTCCCTCCGCCACTCTGGCAAACACAATGTTGGACGAGGCCATCTCCCTTTTGAAAGAGGGAGAACACCCCATAATTATTCTGACCGTGGTAGCCATTACCGGTGGTCTGGTTGGATTGAGCGAATGGACAAGGCTGTCGCTGCAATATGTTATAATTAATGTCTCCTGAATAATTGGAAACCGCTTGTAGCACAAGACTTTGTGCCCCATAGATGGTATAATATGTGCAGGGAAAAGAGCCAAAACGGTTCAAAAAGCTTGCA
>Ga0183099_1002118_pt1 | contig 10561 bp, 8 predicted proteins | sample Biomet1_FD_127788 | JGI IMG/M metagenome (GOLD analysis project Ga0183099, IMG submission 127788) | Microbial communities from bioreactor (seeded with anoxic lake sediment) at LBNL, California, USA - Biofuel metagenome 1 | ecosystem: Engineered > Bioreactor > Anaerobic > Unclassified ... | reverse complement strand
CGCAAGGTCAAAGTTAGCTTGCGCCCTATAACCCCCGTCGGCCTCCCTGGACGACGCCGCGGCCCTTGGCCGCACGCTGCAAGGACACTCGCTTCGCGCTCTTGCCCTCGGTGCGGCTGGCTGCGGAGCGCGCGGGGCTCTAGCCTTGCTCACACAATGGCGCGCCCTGGCCGGGGCGCGTCGCGCAGCAGGTCCGCCAGCACGGCGAGACCTCGCTCCAACTCGTCCCGGTTGCGCGCGGCCGAAAGCGACACCCGCACCGCAGCCGGGGCCGGTGTTTGCCCCACGGCGAAGGAATCGCCCGCGATGACCACCACCCCGCGCAGGGCCGCCGCGCGCTCAAAGTCAGCCGCGCGCCAGGGTTCCGGCAGCTTCAGCCAAATGAAATAGCCCTGCGGCAGCGCCGCGAAATCATACCCCGCCAGAACGCGCCGGGCCACCTCGTTGCGGCGCACGGCCTCGGCCAGCTTGCGGCGCATCACGACCTCGGCCGTGCCGTCCAGAATCCACGCGGCGGCGATCTCTCCGCACAGGGGCGAAGCCATCCAGGTGGTGCCCGTAATGCCCAGCGCCAGCCGCTCCACATATTCCGCAGGGCTTGCCACATAGCCCACGCGCAAGCCCCCGGCCAGCACCTTGGACACGCTGGCGACGAAAAACGAACGCTCCGGCGCAAGGCTGGCCAAGGCGTGGCACGCGCCGCCGCTTTTGGGCTCAAAGGCGGTGAGGGCATAGGCCGCGTCCTCAACCACAAGCAGGTTGCGCGCGCGCGCCAGTCCGGCCAGGCGCTCCTGCCGGGCTGGGCTGGGCGTGGCCGTGGTGGGATTGTGCGCGCCGGGCATGCAGTAAAGCCCGCGCACGCCTTCGCGCAGGCAGGCTTCGTCCAGGGCCTCGGGGATGACGCCCTCGGCGTCGAGAGCCACAGGCACCAGCTTGAGCCCCAAGAGCGAGGCCGCGGTGATGAGGCCGGGGTAGTTGACGTTGCCCGCGGCGATGCGGTCGCCGGGGCGGAACAGCACGGAAAACAGCACCAGCAGGGCGTGCTGCCCGCCCGCAGTCACCAGCACCTGCTCCGGCGGAACCCCGACACCGAAGCGGGCGCACCACTTGGCCCCGGCCTCACGGTGCCGCGCCATCCCGCGCGAGGGCTGATAGCGCAGAAAATCCTGAACGTCCGGCCGGGCGGAAAGCTCCCGCAGGGCTGTGCCCAGGTCCGGGTCCAGGCCGTACATGCCCGTCACCAGCCCCAGGTCGATCTGCGCCTTGGCGTCCGGGCCGCCACTCCACCAGGGGCTCGCGCCCTCCTGCTCCGAACAGACGACAGTGCCCCGCCCGACCTCGCCGCGCACCGCGCCGCGCCGCGCCGCCTCGGCGTAACCACGCGTCACCGTGCCGACCGTGACGCCGAGGGTGTCCGCCAGATCGCGGTGCGTGGGCAGGCGTTGCCCGGGCGCAAGGCTTCCGCTTGCGATGTCGGCCTCGATGGCGTCGGCCAGGGCAAGGTATTTGGGCCGGTCGCCCGGCAGCTGCGGCGTCCACATTGTCATGGTGACAATAATTACATTGACCGCCACTAGCTGTCAACATAGAAACTGAATCAAGCGGAATCACCCGCATTCAAGGCTTTAAACACGGAGAGTTAGCATGATTACAATAGCACATTGTATCTATTTTGTATTGCGAGCGTCCACCATGCGGCAGCAGATCCAGACCCGGCACAAAGACAGGAGGAAACCATGACCACGGAACTTTTCGCTTCGCTCTGCCTCTTCGCCATCGTCACCTCCATCACCCCCGGGCCGAACAACGCCATGCTTTTCGCCTCGGGCGTCAACTACGGCATCCGGCGCACGGTGCCGCACCTGCTCGGCGTCACCCTCGGCTTCACTTTCATGCAGCTGGCCCTGGGCCTTGGCGTGGGCTATATTTTCGAGGCCGTGCCCGGCCTCTACCCCACCCTGCGCGCCCTTGGGGCCGCCTATCTGCTGTACCTGGCCTGGCGCATAGCCACCGCCACGCCGCCCGCCTCCATTGCGGAGACGGCGCAGAGCGGCCCGAGGCAGGACACGCGGCACGATGCCGCGCCAAAAGCCAACGCCCGGCCCATGACCTTTTTCGAAGCCTCGGCCTTCCAGTGGGTGAACCCCAAGGCCGTGATGATGTGCGTCACCGCCGCCAGCACATATGGGTCCCCGGACCGGCCCGTGGCGGGCGCGCTGCTCGTCACCGGCGTGTTCTTCTTCGCGGGCATGCCCTGCGTGGCCCTGTGGGCGATGCTCGGCTCCGCCCTGCGCGGCTTTCTGCAGGACCGCCGCAGGCTCAAGGTCTTCAACATCGCCATGGCCGTTCTGCTGGTGGCGAGCATGGTCCCCATGGCCAAGGACATGCTGCCGAACGGGCTCTTTTAGAGCGCGCACCAAGCTAGGCGCAAAGGTTGCGCGGGAAGGATGCATTGAAAGAATGCGAAAATTGGATGCGCTGCGCATGGCCCACGTTGCGGCGCACGCTGCGGATGAAGACCAAGTGAAGGCTATGGAGCGGAGAAAATGCGCCCAGGTGACGCGCCGCTGCCGCCCCCTACTTGCGCGGCAGCGCGCTCCGCAGATCGGCCTCAAGGTCGGCGTAAATGTCGGCCACGGCCTGGCGCAGGGCGCGCACCAGCTCCTGCGGCGAATCCGAGGCCAGGGGCACGCTCTTGCGGTACTCGCGGGTGAGCACGATCGTGCGCTCGCCGTCCGTGGGCCTGAGCAGGATGAACTGCATCTCGGCCACGGCCTGTGAGGGCTTGGCGGCAAAGTCGCCGTGCAGGGCCGAAACATTGCCCTCAAGCACATAGCCCGAGGCGGCCAGGCTGCCCGGGTCGACGACATTGGCGAAGACGCGCGAGGCGGCGAGCCAGGCGCGCAGATCCTGGGTCAGCATGTCCGCGGGGCTGACGAAGAACAGGTTGTAATAGTCCGCCGTCCAGGCCGAGGGCGCGGTTCGGTACACCAGCTCCCGGCCCGCGGCGCGCGGAGCCACCTGCAAACGGCGCACAAGCAGCGCGGCCTGCGACGCAGGCGCCACAGCCACGGCTTGCCTATCCACGCCGGGACGCGTGGTCTCCAGGGCGTAGTAATGTTTGTCCAGGGGCTGGCGCTCCATCTTCACGCAGGACGCGGCCAGGGGCAGCGCCAGGCACAGGGCGATCATCGCGGCAAAGCGCATGGAGCCTCCGTCTACTTTCCGCCCACGGGCGATTTGGCCGGCGGCGGGCCGAAGAGCACGCCCGAGGGGTAGCGCTTGGCTTCGCCGGTGATTTCCTTCAAATTATCCACAAGGCCGCGCGCGCTATCCAAAATGCCTTCCACATTGGCCTGCTGCGAGGCGGTCAGCTGCTCCACCCGGCCCAGCACGGCGTTGAGCCGCTTGGCCGCGGACTTGAGCTCGGTCACTGTCTCGCGCGCCTGCTGCATGGCGCCGGGCACGGCGGCCAGTTGACGGCTCATCTCCGGGTCGGCAAGCAGCTTTTCCAGCGCCTTGGCCGAGACCTTGAGGCTGGCCACGGTCTCGCGGGAGTCGTGCACCAGCTTCACAGTGTCCGGTCCGGCGGCTTCCACCACCTTGCGCACCCCGGTCAGGGTCCGGGCTGTTTCGGGCACTATGGTCTCGGCGGCGGGATCGGCCAAAAGAACGTTGATGCGCGCCAGCAGCGTGCGCGTCTGGTCCAGGGTGGCGGCCAGCTTGGGGCCGATGACCTTGGGGTCCGCGCTGTCCAGGAACTGGCTGGCGCTGTCCGCAAAGCGGCGGAAGCTCTTCACGGCCTCGGGCAGCTCGGCCTGGTCCAGCCCGGTGAGGGTGTTGCTGATGCCGAGCACGGCCTGCTCCACCTGGGAAAGGGTGCTGGGCGCGGCCGGGATGTAGATGCTGGCGGGCTCCCAGTCGATGGGCAGCGGCGGGTTGCGGTCCGGGGCGACATAGTCGAGCCCCAGGAACAGCTGGCCGGTAAGGCCCTGGGAAATGGTGCGGGCGCGCAGACCGCGGGAGACTTCCTCGGCCGCCTGATCACGGGCGGACTTGGGTCCCATGGTGCCGAAAAGGTCCTTATCCAGGGTGCAGAGCACGTACACGTAACGGTAGCCCTCGGCGTGCTTGCCGTACTTGCCGGCCACAAAGCCGATTTCGGACACGCTGCCCACGCGCACGCCCCGGTACTTGACAGCCGAGCCGACCTCAAGCCCGTTGACGGACTCGTTGATGTAGGTCTCCATCTGATAGGTGCGCTGAAACAGCTTGCCCGCGCCCAGGGCGAAGAGCACCACAAAGAGCAGCACCACGCCGCTGATGACGAAAAGCCCCAGCTTGAAAAAATCGCCGCCCCGGATCATGCCCGCATCTCCGCGTTTTGGGTTGGTGCGGCCACAGCGGCAGAAGCGTTGCCCGGCGCGGCGACAGGCGAAGGCACGCGCGCCTCGCGGTCGAAAAAGCGCCGTACGCGCGGGTCCGTGCTGGTGGCGTGCATCTCGCGCGGGTCGCCCTCGGCCACAATGCCCTTGGCGTGGTCGTCCAGCAGAATCACCCTGTCGGCAATGGACAAGATGCTCGGCAGCTCGTGCGAGACGATGACGAAGGTGATGCCCAGATTCTCGGCCAGGCTGCGCACCACGCGGTCCAGCTCGGCGCTGGTCACGGGGTCGAGCCCGGCGGAGGGTTCGTCAAGAAAGAGGATGGCCGGATCAAGGGCCATGGCGCGGGCGATGGCCGCGCGCTTGACCATGCCGCCGGAAAGCTCCGCGGGCATGACCTCGCCGAAGCGCTCCAGCCCCACCAGCGAGAGCTTCACCCGGCTGATGACCTCGATGGCCTCCTCGGGCAGCTCGGTGTATTCTTCCAACGGCAGCCCCACGTTGCGCGACACGGTCATGGATCCAAACAGCGCGCCCCCCTGATACATGACGCCGATGTTCTTGAGGATGGTCAGGCGGTCTTCGCCCGTTGCGGCCACAATGTCGCGGCCGTCCAGAAAGATGCTGCCCGAAACGGGCTTGATGAGGCCGATCATGTGTTTGAGCAGCGTGCTTTTGCCGCAGCCGCTGCGCCCAATGACCACGAACACCTCGCCCGGCGCCACGTCAAAGGCCACGTCCTTGAGCACGGGCTCCGGGCCGTAGGCGCAGGTGAGGTTGCGCACGGTGATGATGGGTTCGGTGTTCGGCATGGTTCTCGCTTCCGCCCTGGCTTGTATCAAATCTTGAAGTAATAGAACAGCACGGCGAACAGGCCGTCGGCCACGGTGATGAGGATGAGCCCGCTGACCACGGCCGCCGTGGTGGAGCGGCCCACGGCGCTGGCCCCGCCGCCGGTGCGCAGGCCGCGCAGGCAGCTCACCCCGGCCACCAGCAGGCTGAACACCATTATCTTGACGAAGCTGCCGAACAAATCCGCGTGCCTCACGTTGGCGAACACGCGCGAGGTGAAGGTCACCAGCGGGAAGCCGATGGAGAGCATGACCAGCGCCCCGCCCACGAGGCTGGCGAAGTTGAAGAACAGCGTCATGATGGGCACCACGGCCAGGGACGACAGGATGCGCGGCCCCACCAGGAAGCGCACCGGGCTTATGCCCATGGTGGTCAGGGCGTCCAGCTCCTCGTTGACGCGCATGGTGCCTATCTCCGCCGCGAAGGCCGAGCCGGAGCGCGCGGCCAGCAGAATCGCCGTCACCAGCGGGCCCATCTCGCGGAACATGACGAGCCCCAGCATGTTCGGCACATAGATCTCGCCGCCGAAGCGCTGCAGGGTGATGACCGACTGGAAGCTCATGATGAGCCCCATGAGGAAGCCGATAAGCAGCAGGATGGGCAGGCTTTCCACGCCGATGGCCAGGGCCGAGTGCAGCACGTCCGGCCAGCGCACCCGGCCGGGGTGGCGCAAAGACTCGTAGACCACCAGCGCGCATTCGCCAATGAAGCTCACCAGCATGCGCAGGTCCCGCAGCACTTCGCCGAAATCCGGAGTGAAGCGGGCAAAGCGGCTGCCGGGCTTGTCCTTGACCACGGTCTCCGCCGTTTCGGCGCGTTCGGCCAGCGACAACAGCGAGGCGTAACGCTCCGGCAGGCCGGAGATCTCGACCGTGGCCCCGGCCGTCAGGCCCAGGGCCTTGAGCTTCACCAGCAGCGCCAGGCCGGCGCCGTCGATGTACGCGGCGTTTTCCAAAGCGATGCGCAGGGAGGAGACGGCGCGGCCGCGCACCCAGGCCACGGCCGGTTCCCAAAAACGGGACACTGTGACGGCGTTCAGATCGCCCGTGAGGCGCACGGAGAGCGCGCCGGGGGCCTCCTCGGCAAGGGCGAGGCCCTCGGGCAGGGGTGTCTGGGTATTGTGCCGCATGATGCCCACTTCGCTAGCGCAAACAGACGGGAAAGGCAAAGGGAAGACGCCGCGCGCAACCTGCGGCGCGGCAACCCGCTGCGGCGGCGCGTCTTTTTTGCTGAAGGCGCGTGTTTTGTCATCGCATGCCCGCAGTTTCCACTTGACATTCGGCATGAAACAGAATTTTATTCTTGAAACGGAAGGTTAACAGAATGATCGACAAGATAGATATGACGATCCTGAGCATCTTGCAGGATAACGGCCGCACCTCCAATGCGGACATCGCGCGCGCCGTGGGCATGGCGCCCTCGGCCGTGCTGGAGCGCATGCGCAAGCTGGAGCGCAAGGGCATCATCCGCGGCTTTGAGGCCGTGCTGCGCCCCAAGGACGTGGGCTTCACCCTCACCGCCTTCACCTTTGTGCGCGCGGACGAGGGCGTGGGCTCCATGGACATCGGCAAGGCCCTGTCCCAGGTGCCCGGCGTGCTGGAGACCCACTACACGGCCGGACAGGATTCCTATCTGGTGAAGGTGCGCGCCCGCGACACCGAACACCTGCAGCATATCCTCCAGCAGTTCGGCGCCATCCATGGCGTGCGCGACACGCGCACCACGGTCGTGCTCACCACCCTCAAGGAAACCCGCTCCCTGCCCATTCTGGATGCGCAGCCGGGCGGACACGTCCCCGAAACCGACAGCACCAAAGCCCAGACCAAGGAGTAGCCAATGTCCATCGACGCGAGCGCACTTGATCCGAAAATCATCGCCAGGGGCAAAGAATTCTTCCAGAGCATCGCGGGCGAAGCCCCGTCGATCTTCAACAAGGGCTGGTGGACCGGCAAGGTCATGGACTGGGCCATGAAGAACGAGGACTTCAAGATCCAGATGTTCCGCTTCGTGGACGTTCTGCCCTATCTCACCACCAGCGAGTCCCTCTCCCGCCACATCGAGGAATATTTCGGCGACAAGGACGCCAACATCCCGGACGTGCTCAAATGGGGCGCGGGCAAGACCGGCTTCGGCGGCGGGCTTGTGGCCATGGTGCTCAACAAGGCCATCCGCACCAACATCGAGGGCATGGCCCGCCAGTTCATCATCGGCGAGAAGGCGTCGGAGGCCGTCAAAGGCATCCGCCAGCTGCGCAAGGACGGCTTCGCCTTCGTCATCGACCTGCTGGGCGAGGCGCCGCTGAACGAGAAGGAATGCGACGAGTACCTCGACGGCTACATGGAGATCCTGAACGGCATCCAGGCCGAATACAAGAAGTGGGACGCGCTTGACGCCAAGGGCGACCTGGACTGGGGCAACGCGCCCAAGGTCAACGTGGCCGTGAAGCCCTCCGCCTTCTACTCCCAGGCCAAGGCCGTGGACGTTGCCGGCTCCGTTGAGGGCATCTACCGCCGGGTCGAGCCCATCTACCGCAAGATCAAGGAGATGGGCGGCTTCATGTGCATCGACATGGAGCAGCTGAAGTACAAGGAAATCACCATTGAGCTGTACAAGCGCCTGCGCAGCGCGCCGGAGCACCGCGACTATCCGCACCTGGGCATCGTGTTCCAGTGCTACCTCAAAAGCACCGAGTCCGACGTGACCGAGATGATCGGCTGGGCGCGCAAAGAGAACCTGCCCATCTCCATCCGTCTGGTGAAGGGCGCCTACTGGGATTCCGAAACCGTTCTCGCCAAGCAGAACGGCTGGGAGGTCCCGGTGTGGACCATCAAGGCCGAGAGCGACATGGCGCACGAGCGCATCGCCCGCAGGATTCTGGAGAACCACGACATCTGTCACTTCGCCTGCGCCTCGCACAACATCCGCACCATCTCCAACGTCATCGAGACGGCCAAGGCGCTGAACGTGCCCGACAGCCGCTTCGAATTCCAGGTGCTCTACGGCATGGCCGAGCCCGTGCGCAAAGGCCTGCGCAACGTGGCCAAGCGCGTGCGCCTGTACTGCCCCTACGGCGACCTGATTCCCGGCATGGCCTACCTTGTGCGCCGCCTGCTGGAGAACACCGCCAACGAGAGCTTCCTGCGCCAGAGCTTTGCCGAAGGCGCGGAGCTGGAGCGCCTGCTCGAGAATCCCATCGCCACCCGCGAGCGCGAAGTGGCGGCCAAGAAGGCCCCTGCAGCGCCCAAGATGGGCCCCGGCGGCTACCCGGCCTTCGCCAACGAGGCCGCGGTGGACTTCACCCTCCCGGCCGCCCGCGCGGGCATGGTCAACGCCCTGGCCAAGGTGCGCAAGGACTTCGGCAAGACCTATCCGCTGGTCATCGGCGGCAAGGAAGTGAAGACCGCGGACACGCTGGATTCGTACAACCCGGCCAAGCCCACGGAGATCGTGGGCACAATCTGCCAGGCCGGCGTGAAGGAAACCCAGGACGCCCTGGCCGTGGCTCGCAAGGCCTATCTGGCCTGGCGCGACGTGGAGCCGCTGGAGCGCGCCAAGGTGCTCTTCAAGGCCGCGGACATCATGCGCCGCGACATCTTCGAGCTTTCCGCCGTGCAGGTGCTGGAGGTGGGCAAGCAGTGGGATCAGGCCTACGCCGACCTCGGCGAAGCCATCGACTTCCTGGAATACTACGGCCGCGAGATGATCCGCCTGGGCGCGCCCAAGCGCATGGGCAACGCCCCCGGCGAAATGAACCAGTACTTCTACCAGGGCAAGGGCGTCACCGCCGTCATCGGCCCCTGGAACTTCCCGCTGGCCATCAGCGCGGGCATGTGCGCCGCGGCCATCGTGTGCGGCAACGCCGTGGTGTACAAGCCCTCTGGCCTGTCCAGCGTGGTGGGCTACGGCCTGGCGCGCATCTTCAAGGAGGCGGGCCTGCCCGACGGCGTGTTCAACTACCTGCCCGGCCGCGGCTCCGTCATGGGCGACGCCCTGGTGGAGCACCCGGACGTGTCCGTCATCGCCTTCACCGGCTCCATGGAAGTGGGCCTGCGCATCCAGGAAAAGGCCGCCAAGGTGCAGCCCGGCCAGGTGCAGTGCAAGAAGGTCATCGCCGAAATGGGCGGCAAGAACGCCATCATCATCGACGACGACGCGGACCTGGACGAGGCCATCACCGGCGTGCTCTACTCCGCCTTCGCCTTCCAGGGTCAGAAGTGCTCGGCCTGCTCGCGGGTCATCGTGCTCGACCCCATCTACGAGCGTTTTGTGAGCCGCCTGGCCGAGGCCGCCAAGTCCATCAAGATCGGCCCCTCCGAGGACCCCGCGTTCTCCATGGGACCGGTGGTGGACAAGGCCGCCCAGGCGAACATCATGAAGTACGTGGACATCGCCTGCTCCGAGGGCAAGACATTGGTGAAGCGCACCGACCTCCCCGCCGACGGCGGCTGCTACGTGCCTCTGACCATCGTCGAGGGCATCACCAAGGACATGCGCATCGCCCAGGAGGAGGTCTTCGGACCCGTGCTGGCCGTCATGCGCGCCAAGAACATCGACGAGGCCCTGGACATCGCCAACTCCACCCGCTTCGCGCTCACCGGCGCCATTTACAGCCGCAGCCCCAAGCACCTGGAGAAGGCCCGCAAGGAATTCCGCGTGGGCAACCTGTACCTGAACAAGGGCAGCACGGGCGCCATGGTCGAGCGCCACGCCTTTGGCGGCTTCAACATGTCCGGCGTGGGCAGCAAGTCCGGAGGCCCGGATTACCTGCTGCAGTTCATGGACCCGCGCCTGGTTTCCGAGAACACCATCCGCCGCGGCCTCGCCCCGGTGGAGGAAGGCGACGACTGGGTGGCTTAGGCTCCCGAACGAAGCATCACGATGGGCCGGGGCGCGCGCTCCCGGCCTTTGTCATTCTGGCGGCCCGTTTACCGCTTGCGCGGCGGCGGCAAGCCAGAAGCGATACAGCGGCGCAAGCGCGGCAAAGCCATGGGCCAGCGTCGCGCCCAGCTTCGCATTGCCCGCAACCGTATCCGGCTCATCGTTAAAGACCATGCACACGTTGCGCTTGCGGAAAAGCTCCTGCACGATGGGGTGCCGCCCCTCCGGCACGCGCGGCCGTTTGTACTCGTCACCCACGAGGCCATACGCAGCGGCCTCGGCGCGCTCCACGGCCGCGGCATAGTCGTCGGACCGCTCCAGCGCGAGCTCACGCAGGGCGGCCATGGTTTTGCTGCTGGCCGAGTAGAAGCCCATGCCGTGGCGGAACATGCCCGGCCCGAACGTCCATGTGCCGTGGCGGAACATGCCCGGCCCGAACGTCCATG
>Ga0183099_1002117_pt1 | contig 10562 bp, 7 predicted proteins | sample Biomet1_FD_127788 | JGI IMG/M metagenome (GOLD analysis project Ga0183099, IMG submission 127788) | Microbial communities from bioreactor (seeded with anoxic lake sediment) at LBNL, California, USA - Biofuel metagenome 1 | ecosystem: Engineered > Bioreactor > Anaerobic > Unclassified ... | reverse complement strand
GAACAAACCATGGCACGGTTCAGGCAGGATATTCTGACGCCTACGCTCAAGGGGCTTATCGCGGAAAAATTCGACTACAGAGGATTTTATTTTCTTCGGTGTCATGATCACGAAAGACGGTCCGAAACTGGCTTGAATTCGTAGAAGACTATACTTGAAGGCATTGAAATTCCGTTCTTGCGGCTGTTCCGTAACCCAGGAATCGGCAAAAAAAGACGCCGCGCGCATTATTCCCTTTCTGCCCGCACGCGACCATAAACGTCTGCTCGACGGCGCGAAAGGTCCGAACACCGGCGGCATGGGCGCAGTCTGCCCCCTCACCGACGTGACGGAACAAACCATGGCACGGTTCAGGCAGGATATTCTGACGCCTACGCTCAAGGGGCTTATCGCGGAAAAATTCGACTACAGAGGATTTATTTTCTTCGGTGTCATGATCACGAAAGACGGTCCGAAACTGCTTGAATACAACGTGCGCCTCGGCGATCCTGAAACGCAGGCCGTACTGCCGCTGATGGATTTTGACTTTGCCATGATGTGCTGTTCTATCGTAAACGGTACGCTCGGACAATTCAGTTTTAAATGGAAGGAAGGTTTTGTCGTCGCTCCGTGCGTCGTTTCCGGCGGTTATCCTGAATCGTATGAAAAAGGAAAACCTATCACGGTGCAAAAGGATCTGCTTACAGACAGCGGCGCCAAGATATTTATCGCGGGCGCGCAGCTTGACCGCCGCACAACGTCTTCAGATCCGAATTCGACGGGACTGGTAACGGGCGGCGGACGCGTTCTCGCATGCAGCACGTACGGCAGTACGTTTGAAACCGCGTGGAAAAAAGCGTACGAAGCGGTCAGCGCCGTTCATTTTGACAACGAATTCTACCGCAAAGACATAGGTCTTCCCGGCGCAGCTGAATCAGGAAAGCTGACCTGAACGTCTATTTTGTCCGCGGAAACTCCGCGTAACGCACGCTTCTCTGTGCGTTAACAAAAAGAGCCGCCCGGAAAGAAGGGGTTACATGTTCTTCCCGGGCGGCAGAATTATAGACAGCGCTGTTTTACGGCGCGACTATGCTTTTACGATCAGTCATCTTCGCTCTGAAGAGCTGCATACCCTTCTTCGCCCGTGCGGACTTTCACCACGTTTTCTACGTTGTATACGAATACTTTTCCGTCTCCGATATGGCCTGTGTACAGCGCTTTTTTCGCCGCTTCAATGACCGTGCGGACAGGAACCTTGGTCACGACGACTTCAACTTTGATTTTCGGAAGCAGATTAATGTCAACGGGAGAGCCGCGGTAATATTCACTTGCGCCTTTCTGCATTCCACATCCCATGACGTTTGTCACCGTCATTCCCGTTATACCGATCGCGTTCATCGCGGATTTCAGCTGATCGAACTTGTTCTGACGCGTTATGATAACGACTTTTGAGAACTTTGCGTTCACGGAAGAATTTCCGGTTATCGTCGTTACAGGTACTGCCTGGGAAACGGGAATTTCAACGCCGTTTTCTTTCGCCTGCTCAAGGACTGCGGGCGTGTACTGCGGCATAAAGTCTGCATAGCCGCTGACAAGGCCGTGCTCAGGAAGGTCAAGACCTCCGATTTCTTCTGTCGCGGAAACACGCAGACCAAGCGTCTTGTCTTCGATCTTAAACACTATCCATATTGCGACTCCGACGAACGCAGCGACGGAAACTACGCCTACAAGCTGAACAAGGAAGCTGCCCCACTGGCCGGTCGTGAACAGACCGCCGTCACGGGCAAACAGACCGACAGCGAGCGTTCCCCACGCGCCGTTCATACAGTGAACGGAAATGGCGCCGGCAGGATCGTCTATCTTTGCGATCTTGTCGAAGAATTCAACGCTGAACACAACGAGCGTACCCGCCACGATACCGATGATCGCAGCCGCCCACGGGTCTACTGCGGAACATCCGGCGGTGATCGCCACAAGGCCTGCAAGAGAACCGTTCATGGTCATTGAAACGTCGGGTTTGCCGTAGCGTACCCACGTTACGCACATTGTCGTTACTGTAGCGCAGGCGGCGGCAAGGTTCGTCGTCATGAAGATGTTGCTTACGTCCATAGCCTGTGCAACGCTGCTTAATCCGTACGATGAAGCCGGATTGAATCCGAACCAGCCGAACCACAGAATGAACGTTCCCAGACACGCAAGCGTGATCGAGTGTCCCGGAATGGCCACCGGCTTGCCTTTTTTGTCGTACTTGCCGATACGCGGACCGAGCATGGCTGCTCCCACGAGCGCGCACACGCCGCCTGTCATATGAACGGCTGTAGAACCTGCATAATCCCGGAATCCTGTCCAGCCGAGGATCGTAAGCTTTGAAAGCCATCCGCCGCCCCATATCCAGTGTCCTTCGATCGGGTAGATAAGAGCGCTGATAACGATGGAGTAGATAACGTAGGTCTTAAACTTCGTGCGTTCCGCCATAGCGCCGGAAACAATCGTTGCGGCAGTTGCGCAGAACATCGTATTGAACACCATGTGCGCCCACATCGGTACATTCCCGAACATACTCTGCGATGCAAGTTTGGCGCTGAATAAATCGATACCGCCGAAAAAGGCGTTCGACGCACCGTACATAATACCGTAGCCGATGATCCAGTATGCAGGTGTTCCGCAGGCAAAATCCATCATGTTCTTCATGACGATGTTGCCGGCGTTCTTTGCACGAGTCATGCCTGTTTCTACCATGGCGAAACCGGCCTGCATAAAGTATACCAGAGCAGCTCCGAGCAGCAGCCACATGGTATCCAGTTCCAAATTCGGGAAATTCTCCATACGTAATCCTCCTTTCGATTTAAAAAAAAACGTGCACATTCTACCGCATAGATACGGAAAAATGTGCACGTCTTTGTGCGTGATTCATGCTGTAAAACGCAGAGCGCTGTACAGTACCGGGAGGCCGGTGCCTGCCCGGGGTAACGGAACGTCTGGCGCTCCGTCAGGAACAATCGTTACATCAGACCCTGAAAAGCAGATCCTCGTAAGACGGGAACGGTTTGTAGTCCTCGCCGAGCAGCGGTTCAATCTCGTCTGCTGCAGCGCGGGCTTCCGCCATCGCGGGAATAACCGACTTGGCGTATGCTTTAGCGCATTCCATTGTATCGGCATTCTTTTTGGCAGCAAGATGTTTCTTTGCAAGTTCATCAGCCTTGACAGCGAGCTCGTCTGTAAGTCCGTCGAGTTTTTTGAGCAGATTCGTTTCCGCAGAGCACTTAGCTCCCGGCACAACGCTCTTAACTTCGGCGGCAGTCTTGCTTACTGCGGTCATGTACTTGAACGCCGCAGGGAAAATGTCCTTGTTTATCATTTCAAGCATCGTTTCGACTTCAATGTTCAGAACCTGGCAGTATTTCTCAAGTTTTACTTCAAAGTGGCTCTTCATCTCGATCTCGGTGTAGATGCCCATCTCGGTGTACAGTTTAATGTTCTTCGGCTTCAGGTATTCAGCCATCGCGTCGGGAAGGTTTTTCAGGTTGAGCAGCTTCCGCTTCTCGGCTTCCGCAAGCCATCCTGCGTCGTAGCCGTTGCCGTTGAATACGATTCTCCAGTGCGCGGTGATCTCGCGTTTTACGAGAACCTGCAGCTCTTTGTCAAAATCTTTTGCACCTTCAAGTTCGTCCGCGAACGATTTAAGCACGTCCGCGACCATTGCGTTGAGCGCCGTGTTCGGGCCTGAAATGGAAAGAGAGGAGCCGACAGAGCGGAACTCAAACTTGTTTCCAGTGAACGCGAACGGAGACGTACGGTTGCGGTCGGTCGTATCCTTCGGGATCGGAGGAAGAACGTCTACGCCTATCGTCATCTTCTGTTTCGTCATATCGTTGTACAGCGTGCCGTCTTTGATAGACTTCAGAACAGCTTCAAGCTCTTCGCCTACGAACATAGAAATGATCGCCGGAGGCGCCTCGTTCGCGCCAAGACGATGATCGTTGCCTGCGCTCGCTACAGAAATACGGAGCAGATCCTGATTATCGTCGACCGCTTTCATTACTGCAGTCAGGAACAGCAGGAACTGTGCGTTCTTGCGCGGTGTGTCGCCCGGTTCAAGAAGGTTTTCGCCTTTATCGGTAGACATTGACCAGTTGTTGTGTTTTCCGCTTCCGTTGATCCCGGCAAACGGTTTTTCATGAAGGAGGCATACAAGACCGTGCTTGCGCGCTACTTTCTTCATAATTTCCATCGTGAGCTGGTTCTGGTCGGCAGAAAGGTTCGTCGTTGAAAAAATCGGAGCCATTTCGTGCTGAGCAGGCGCAACTTCGTTGTGCTCTGTCTTTGCAAGAACGCCGAGCTTCCACAGCTCTTTGTTCAGATCTTCCATATAATCGACGATTCTCGGTTTGAGGGCTGCAAAATACTGGTCGTCCATTTCCTGGCCTTTTGAAGGCTTTGAACCAAAGAGCGTGCGTCCGGTCATACGGAGGTCTTTGCGCTGGTCGTACAGTTTTTCGTCGACAAGGAAATATTCCTGTTCAGGGCCGACTGTTGTCGCTACGTGGCGGACGTCGTTGTTTCCGAACAGGTGCAGTACGCGGATAGCCTGCTTGTTGAGCGCTTCCATAGAGCGGAGAAGCGGCGTCTTTTTATCGAGCGCTTCGCCTGTGTATGAGCAGAATGCCGTAGGAATGCACAGTGAATGTTCCTTAACGAATGCGTATGCGGTCGGATCCCAGACAGTGTAGCCGCGTGCTTCAAACGTTGCACGGCGTCCGCCTGACGGGAATGAGGATGCGTCCGGTTCGCCCTTTACGAGCTCCTTTCCGCTGAATTCCATGATGACTCCGCCGTCTTTTGTCGGTGAAATAAAACTGTCGTGTTTTTCGGCAGTGATACCGGTAAGCGGCTGGAACCAATGTGTGTAATGAGTTGCGCCCTTTTCCATCGCCCATTCTTTCATTGCATGGGCAACCTGATTCGCAACATCCAATTCAAGCGGAGTTCCGTCTTCAAGCGTTTTTTTCAGCGCTTTGAACGTTTCTTTAGGCAGACGCTCCTGCATGACTTTCTGATTAAAAACCATGCTTCCGAATAATTCAGGTACATTCGGCATTGTAACCTCCTACTGACCTAATAAAACTTTTAAAACAAAAAAAATGGTGATGTGAACAATGCGTATAAGGCCGGTTCACATCACCATTGATGTTTACTTGCATATTTATACAGTTTTTGCGCAAAAAGGTCAATAGCAATATCACATTATTTCAGCCGTGCTGCAGAACTATACGCCTGCAAGCTGTGAAAGAGCTTCTATTAACCGGAACGGCGTCATGCTGTAGGAGTCCGGAGCGCGCCGGGAAGCCGTGCCGTGTGCAAGCACACCCGTCACGGCAGCGTCAGCGGCGCTGTATCCCTGTGCCAGGAGCGCACAGATCACGCCCGCAAGCACATCTCCCGAACCGGCTTTTGCAAGGCACTGGCACCCTTCGGTGCTGATGAATATGTCCGGGCCTGACGACACAAACGTATTCGCCCCCTTGAGCACAAGTACCGCACGGGGAAAGCGCTGTGAAAACAGTCTTACGAACGAGAGCCTGTCGTCTGCCAGCTGGCGCACAGTATGGGTACCCATGGCGCACAGCTGCAGCAGGGATTGAAATTCCTTCGGATGGGGCGTAAGGACAGTCTGTACGTCCGGGTATTTTTCCGCCAGATCATCAAGCAGACGCATGATCCCGCCGTAATAGAACATATCCGCGTCAAGCACAATGCCGGACGCTTCTGCGGAGGACAGCCGTCGCCACACAGTGTCCGCGATCCTGTAGTCGCTCCTGCCCAGTCCGCTGCCCAGCAGAACGGCAGTCATCCCTTCCGGCAGTTCCGTACCGTACATCAGTTCAGGAGACAGCGCGACAGACGCCGGACGGTTCAGAACCGTATCAACGACTGTTACGAGACCTGCTCCGAACGTAAGCGCGGCAGTCCCGGCAATAACGGCGGCACCTTCCTTTTCCCCTGCCACAACGACAGCGTGCCCGAAACTTCCTTTATGAACAGACCTGTCGGTGCGTACGGGAAGTTTCATATCGGAAGGGGCAAGAAGGTACGCGTCCGGCTTTTCAGTCTGGAACCGGACGCTGCTCACGCCTATATCTGCGCAGTGTACCGTTCCGCAGAAGTTCTTCGCAGCGTCGCCGTACAGCGCACTTTTCCGGGCGCCCATGGTTACAGTCACGTCTGCGTTAAACGCCAGAGGCAGACCGCCGCACACCGACGGCACAGTTCCGTTCACCTCAAGCCCGCTCGGTATGTCGCACGCGATGCGGAAACAGCGTGCTGTGTTTATGGATTGAATAAGAGAGGCGGCGCCGCCGTCGAGCGGTCCGTGAAAGCCTGTACCGTACAGACAGTCGACCGCGACGGTACATGAAAGCAGCTGCTGTAAAAAATCAGAACGGCTTATAAAACTGACTCCCGCGGAGGCTGCCATTGCCGCCTGTTCTTTGCATGCAGCAGTCTCAGCTTCGGCGGCACAGTATACGGCAGAAGGAATAACGCCGGTGATACGGCGCGACAACGCATATCCGTCGGCACCGTTATTGCCGGAACCGCACAGAATAAGTACGAAGCCGTCACCGGAAGCGGCGTGCGCGCATACTTCCCGCTCAAGCGCGGCGGCGGCGTTCTCTATCATGAGCCCTTCCGTCAGTCCGTATCTCCGGCAGGCAAGCTGCTCGAGAGATTTTACGCTCTCATATACGCTGAACATATCACGATTTTACAAAAACCGTCGACTTTGAAAAATTATGGCCGTCCGCGTCAGTCGGGATAGCCGAACAGCTCAGGGACATAGTTCCTTTTCCGTCGTCCACCGAATACAGCACGCGCCACGTTTTATCGTCGGCGACTTCCTTTTTTGAAAATCCCGTCTTAGTTCCGGTTTTGTTTACCCTGAACAGAATCAGCGCAAGCGTTCCCGTATACGTTCCCTGCCAGTACTGAACGTCGAACACCTGCTTCTGGGTCACGGACATAGTACCGTCGTTACCGATGACTATCGTCGTGGTACATTTTTTCCCTGTATACGTCCACGTTCCGCAGTATTTTTCATCGACGGAATTCTTTACTTCCTCACCGATTTTTTTTCCTGTTTTTCCGAGCGCCTTGCCCAGCGATTTTGCGGCCTCGGCTGAATCTTTACCGAACTGTTTCCAGTCTTCCTTAACTGTCGTTTCCGCCGTGTCTGCACTGCCGGACGCTGTTTTACCGGTTGATTCGGCACAGACGGGCGCTGCAAACAGAATGACAGCTGCAGCTGCAAACAGTTTAACGTATACAGAACCGCGTTTCATCGGAGCCTCCTACTTGAGGAACAGTATTCCAAGAATACCTGCCGGTATAAGATAGCACGCAAACCATTCAAGTCTGCCCTTCCTGATAATTTTCATGAGCCATGTCAGCGACAGGTATCCGACAGCAAACGCCGCGGCGCATCCGGCAACGACGGGTGCCGGTCCGATCGCGGACGACACGCCGCCCATATCCTTGAGTTCAAGGATAAACGCGCCGATGATGGCCGGTATGGATACGATGAACGAAAACTCACCGGCGCTCGCACGGTCAACGCCCGAAAGCAGACCTCCTGCGATCGTGGATCCTGACCGGGAAATACCGGGAAGCGTCCCTATTCCCTGCGCAAGACCTATAGCCAGCGCCTGTTTCCATGAAACGCCTTCGGACGGAACCGCAGCGTCAGGCTGATTCCTTTTTGCGAGCATAGAAGACACGATGAGTATCACAGCCGTGATAATAAAACCTGCGCATATCGCCTTAACAGGCAGATCGGGAAGCAGCTTTTCCACAACGACGCCAAGCGCGCCGGTAATGATCGTTGCCAGAATGATCGCAACGACAGTCCGGCGTCCGGCCCTGTCCGTTCTTGTAAGTCCGCTCGTGCCGCGTATTTCTGCGGAAAGCGGACGTCTCGAAACAAGGCGGCCGAACGCGCAGAGCAGTTCCCAGACCTGGCGGCGGAAATAAAGCACGACGGCGGCAAGCGTTGCGACGTGCAGCGACACGTCGTACAGCAGAGGCAGATCGTTCAGTCCAAAAAGATGCTGCGCGACAGCAAGATGGCCGGAAGAAGAAACCGGCAGAAATTCCGTCACCCCCTGAAGGATGCCGAGAATAATACCCTGAAAAATTGTCATAGCGTTATCATATCACAACGAACTATCGCTGTCACCGCCCGCTGACGTCTCTGAGACAGGATTGTCCGAACTGCCCGCGACAAGTTCCTCCAGCAGACGGTTCATCTGCTTCATCTTTACGGAGCACGATTCTATCATGTCTTTTGCCGAAGCATTCAGCATACGTTCCACCTGGTACCAGTTCGTAACAAGTACGCTCTGACCGCCGGAAACGTCGTCAGACAGCTGCTGCATGAACTTTACAAGCTGCGACAGACAGTTCATGCACGACCGGATCATACCGGCAGCCTCTGCGTTAACCAGGTCAATATCGCGGACAACTGCGATCTGCATGTCGTCGGGGACTGCCTTTTTTTTGAGCACGCTGTCGAATTCATACCCCGGCTGAAATCCCGGAGCAAGCTTTGCGTCTAATGCTTCAATTGCAGCAGGCAGATCGGTGAGCCCGTGATATATGTCGAACAGCTGGGTCAGACTGTCCGGCGCCCCCGGAACTTCCCCTCGATCGTCAGCACCCGGATAAACTGGTCAAACTGTTTCATCACCGGCAGTTTCAAAAACACGTACACGCAGTTAAGAGGCTCCGTGTATTTAAAATATCCGAATTTCCTCTCCTGCAGCCTGGCTCCGAGCTGAGTCGTATACTGTTTCAAAAGATACTGCGGAGCGTCTCCGAAAACGGAACGCACACCACCTTCAACCCGCTGTTTACGCTGTTCGTCATAGACGGCGTGAAGCGTTTCCCCGGCCCTGCCGAACACGCCGTTAAGCCATTTTCCGACAGCGTTATGCGGTACGCCTGCGTCGGGCGGCACATACGCGTCATTCCGCCTGACGCAGCGGCACAGAACGGTAAACACATGGTTCTGTTCGTGGAGCCGGAGCATGTTCCACACCCGGACAACGTCGCTTTCCCGGAGATCTGCGTCCGTGTTAAGGCGGTGCAAAAACGCAAACACTGTTTCCAGTCCGTCAGTTCCGGCAAACGCAGAAGCGGCGGAAGCTAAATCGGACAGGCTGTCAGCGAGCGATATCCCGTATTCTGAGTGAAATACGGCGCGTTCAGAAAATGAATTTTCGGTCAGATCGGCGTCGAATTTTCTGAGTACGGCATAATAATCGAACATGCAGAACATCCGGCACCTCAGTATTTTTTCATACACGGAGTTAATCGTGTCGAATTCGTCCAGCGTAAAAAAACGGCGGATAATCTCAGTCTGTTCCTTCACGAGTGAGTACAGCTCCCGGTACGACATATCAGCCGCGGCAAGCCTGATCTGATTCTCATCCACGGCGTCAAGAGCGGCGCTGACGCTTTCAGGAACCGAAAAACGGAGAACGGCGTAGACGAGCCTGTCGGTAGTTTTTACCGTATCAAAGACGGCGCGCATACCGGCACTTGCGCCGTACAGCTCGTACAGGAACGCTGCGAACGCGGGTGTCAGCACATCTTTTCTATATATATAGTAAGGAAAGCCTTTTTTATACAGTAAAGCAGCGGATTTTTTAAGCACTCTGTTTTTTTTGACAGTTTCGGTGCGTCCGAACAGAAAATCCATGATATACTGAAAGAAATTTTTATCCATAATCATAATTTTACAGCAAAAAGTGCCGTTTTCAATTTTAAAAGAACTGAAGATATATGAAATTTCTGCAATTTTATTTATACTATTGCAACTTTTTGCATAATTATGTAATATTTATGTAAGCAAACAAAGACGTTTTGCCAAGCCGACTACGGGGCTAGTGGGTTCAGCAGAGCGTCTTTTTTTTCCAGTTTCTTTGACGCCCAGGAGGTTACACTATATGCTAGAACGCGAGGGCCGCGTACGCATTCCGTCAGGATGCGCTATCTCTGGTATCTTTTCCAAATCGGGAAAACCCATGAACGGCGATTCGATTATTAAATCCATCGCCACCATGCACGACCGTTCGAATGGTCTCGGCGGTGGTTTTGCAGGGTATGGAATTTATCCTGAATACAAGCAGTACTACGCGCTGCACATTTTTTACGACAGCACCGGCGCTAAGCACGACTGCGAACTCTTTCTTGAAGAACACTTCGACATTATTAATCTGTCAAAAATTCCTACCCGAAAAGTCGATTCTATCACGGACGAACCGCTCATCTGGCGGTATTTCGTATCTCCGCTCCAGACAAAACTGGCAGCGGCGGCTCTTGATGAAAAAGAATTCACCGGCCAGTGCGTAAACCACATCAATACCCGCATCGACGGCGCATACGTTTTTTCGAGCGGCAAAAATATGGGCGTTTTCAAAGCTGTCGGATTCCCCGAGGACGTCGGTAAATTCTACCGGCTCGACGAATACGAGGGATACAGCTGGACGGCGCACGGACGCTACCCCCAGAACACTCCGGGCCGGCGG
>Ga0183099_1002115_pt1 | contig 10572 bp, 16 predicted proteins | sample Biomet1_FD_127788 | JGI IMG/M metagenome (GOLD analysis project Ga0183099, IMG submission 127788) | Microbial communities from bioreactor (seeded with anoxic lake sediment) at LBNL, California, USA - Biofuel metagenome 1 | ecosystem: Engineered > Bioreactor > Anaerobic > Unclassified ... | reverse complement strand
CCCGGTTCCGTATGTTAACCTGACTGCGCTGAAAGAATATTTCACACAGCTGAACAACACCGTTCTGGGACTGTATAACACAATGTCCGGCGGCTCCTTTTCCAAGGCGACGATTTTTGCACTTTCCATCCAGCCATATATCAACGCATCAATTATCATTCAGCTGCTGACCATCGCTATTCCTGCTCTTGAGCGTCTTACAAAAAGAGGCGGCGAAGAGGGCCAGAAGAAGCTTGCCAGCATTACGCGTTATTCGACAGTTCTCATCGGACTGCTTCAGGGCTTCGCGTACTATATGCTTATCCGCAACAATAATCTGCTTCAGTCCGGCACAGGCATCTGGGAAGCTATCGTTATCATTCTCACCTTCACAGCCGGCTCCGCGCTCATCATGTGGCACGGCGAGCAGATCAGCGAATTCGGCATTGGAAACGGTATTTCGATTATACTTTTCGCAAGTATCGTTGCGCGTTTCCCCAGCGGCATCTCAACGCTTATTACCAGCATTTCCGGCGGCGGCCTGAGCTGGTGGGGAGTCATCCTCATGCTGATGGGTGCGCTGGCAATCGTGGTTCTGATTATTTTTGTTACAAACGCGGAGAGACGAATTCCGGTTCAGTATTCAAAGCGCATAGTCGGTCGCAAGATGTACGGCGGACAGAGCACGCATTTGCCCATGAAGGTAAATATGTCCGGCGTTCTGCCCATAATCTTTGCACAGTCTATCGCGTCCCTGCCCGCTACGGCGCTTATGCTTTTCGGCATTACGAAAAACAGCGGCGGTTTTTGGGGCGGGTTCCTGACAGTATTTGATACCACGTCGGCTCTTTACGCAATTCTCTACTTCCTGCTGATTATCTTTTTCTCGTATTTCTATTCCACGATACAGTTCAATCCCGTGGAAATTGCAAACAACCTGAAGAAGAACGGCGGATTTATTCCCGGGTTCCGTCCCGGAAAACCGACGAGCGAATATATCCAGAAATCTCTCAATAAGATTACGCTGTTCGGCGCTATCTACCTCGGCATTGTGGCAGTTGCACCAATTGTTGTCGGCGCTTTCAGCGAGGCTGCAAGCAACAGCGGCATTGTCATGGGAGGTACATCGCTCATAATCGTTATCGGCGTAGCGCTTGAAACCGTCAGAGCACTTGAGGCTCAGATGATTATGCGTAACTACAAGGGCTTCCTTGAATAAATGCTTGAGGGGATAACTTGAAATGAAGTTAATTCTTTTAGGAGCACCCGGCGCAGGAAAGGGCACACAGGCCGAAATTCTCAGCCGTATGTGCAGTATCCCGACTATTTCAACCGGAAACATACTCCGCGCCGCAATGAAAAACGGAACTCCCGTCGGACTTAAGGCAAAGGAATATGTCAACAGCGGAAAGCTTGTTCCCGACGATGTCATTATCGGCATCGTCAGGGAGCGGCTCGCCGAAGATGACTGCAAGAGTGGGTACATTCTGGACGGTATGCCCAGAACCATACCCCAGGCGCAGGCACTTGAGGACGCCGGTATTGAAGTCGACGTAGCTCTCTCAATCGAGATTTCCGACGAGACAATTATCGAGCGTTTGTCCGGCCGCCGCGTCTGCAAGGACTGCGGAGCGACCTACCACATCGTTACAACTCCCCCTAAGGTCGCCGGAAAATGCGACGTCTGCGGAGGGGAAATCATAATCCGTAAGGATGACGCGCCTGAAACCGTCAAGGAGCGCCTGCTTGTCTATCATAAGGAAACGGAGCCTCTCAAGGATTTCTATGCAGAGAGAGGAAAGCTCAAATCCGTAGACAATCAGCCCACGATTGACGAGAACACGAAGGCAGTAGTAAAGGCTCTGGGGCTATGAATGTTATAACAATCAAAAGCCCTCGGGAAATAGAGCTAATGCGCGTTGCGGGGAGAATTACCGCGGCAGCCCGTTCAGTTGGACGGGAGATGGTGACTCCGGGCGTGACAACCCAAGAAATCGACAAAGAAATTTTTATGTTCATCAAGAAATCCGGTGCTAAGCCGTCCTTTTTGGGGTACGGCGGGTTTCCCGGCAGTGCCTGTATTTCGGTGAACGACGAAGTTATCCACGGCATCCCCGGTAAGCGAGTTATCAATGAGGGCGATATCGTCAGCATTGACGTCGGCGCATATATCGGCGGATTCCACGGTGACTGCTGCGGAACCTTTGCTGCCGGCAAGGTCTCTGAAGAAGCAAAACGTCTTATGCAGGTCGCAAGGCAGAGCTTTTTTGAAGGACTGAAGTTTGCACGCGAGGGATACCGCATATCCGATATTTCACACGCAATTCAAGAATATGTGGAGAGCTTCGGCTATACACTTGTTCGCGAATATGTCGGGCACGGTATCGGAAAAAATCTCCATGAAGCTCCCGAGGTTCCGAATTTCGGCGAGCCCGGACATGGACCGCGTCTTGTCAAGGGCATGACCATCGCAATCGAGCCTATGGTTAACATGGGCGGTGTTGCGGTTCGCGTCCTGGATAATGACTGGACGGTGGTCACAGTCGATGGCAGTTTATCCTCTCACTACGAGAACACGGTTCTCATTACGGACGGTGAGCCGGAGATACTGACCATGGCGGAGGACCTATAAAATGGAAACCGCAAGGTTACCCGACATCGTTTTCTCTCTTGCCGGTCACGATAAAGGCAGAGTATATGTCGTTTTAAAAACAGACGGCCGTTACGCCTTCATTGCTGACGGAAAGACGAGAAAGCTCACAAACCCTAAAAGGAAAAGCCTTAAGCATTTATGTTTAGGTAAAATGGGATCTCCGGAGCTTGCCGACGCGATTGACGACGGCAATGCAACAGACAGTGTAATCCGAAAAGAGCTTGCGATATTTCGCGGCGAGGCCGGCATGACCGAGGAGGGAAGACAGTTTGTCAAAAGATGATGTTATTGAGTTTGAGGGCACAGTAGTAGAAGCACTGCCCAATACGATGTTTCAGGTTGATATCGGAAACGGGCACACGATTTTGGCTCATATTTCCGGAAAGCTGAGGATGAATTTTATCCGCATACTTCCGGGCGACAAAGTTACCGTTCAAATGTCGCCGTATGACCTGACCCGCGGAAGAATAACCTGGAGAAGCAAATAGGAGGTTTAGTTATGAAAGTAAGACCGTCCGTAAAGCCTATGTGCGAAAAGTGCAAAGTTATCAAGCGCAAGGGCAAGGTAATGGTTATCTGCGAAAATCCAAAGCATAAGCAAAGACAAGGCTAAGAAAACCGGTTTCGGTTTTCTTGCGCGACAGCATATTGCCAGAACAGTACCGCCATTGAGAGCGGAACTAAAAGCGAAAGGAATGATGAATAAATATGGCACGTATCGCCGGAATTGACCTGCCCAAGGATAAGAGAATCGAAATCGCTCTTACCTATGTTTACGGCATCGGCAGAACCAGCGCAAGCAAGATACTCGCTATTACCGGTATCAACCCCGATACTCGCGTCAAGAATTTGAGCGAGGAAGACGAGGCGAAGCTGCGTGAGTGCATTGACACAAACTTTACGGTTGAGGGCGACCTCCGCCGCAGCGTTGCGCTTGATATTAAGCGTCTTATCGAAATCGGAAGCTACCGCGGCACACGCCACAGACGCGGTCTGCCCGTTCGCGGTCAGAGAAGCAAGACGAACGCCCGTACCCGCAAGGGCCCGAAGCGTACAATCGCAAACAAGAAAAAGTAAGGGAGGGAACCAAGTAAATGGCAGCACCTAAGAAAAAAGTCAGAACACGCCGCAAAGAGCGTAAGAACATTGAAAGAGGAGTCGTTCACATCAGTTCCTCCTTTAACAACACAATGGTCACAATCACCGACGTCCACGGAAACGCTATTTCATGGGCATCAGCCGGAGAAATGGGCTTCCGCGGAAGCAAAAAGTCGACTCCTTTCGCAGCGCAGACCGCCGCGGAAACAGCCTCCAAGGCGGCTATGGAGCACGGCCTCAAGACCGTTGAGGTTTTTGTAAAGGGACCGGGAAGCGGACGCGAGGCAGCTATTCGCGCACTGCAGACCGCAGGTCTTGAAGTCACGCTCATCAAGGACGTCACACCGATTCCCCACAACGGTTGCCGTCCACCCAAAAGACGTCGCGTCTAATTAGGAAGGAGAAGTAAATTATGGCCAGAAACACGCAGCCCATCGTTAAGCGTTGCAAAACCTTGGACATTTCTCCTGCCGTCATGGGTTACACAGCCAAGACCAAGAGCGATACAATCCGTAACCCCAAGGGTCAGATGCGCAGGAAGCAGAGCGAATACGCTATGCAGCTCCAGGAAAAGCAGAAAGTTAAATTCATTTACGGAATTCTTGAAAAACAGTTCCGCAACTATTATGAGAAGGCAGCAAAGACTCCCGGAATCACGGGCGAAAACCTTCTTACAACCATTGAGCGCCGCCTTGACAACGTAGTGTTCCGTTTCGGCTTTGTCATGACTCGCCGCGAGGCTCGTCAGGCTGTCAGTCACGGTCACTTCCTGGTCAACGGCCGCCGCGTTGACATCCCCTCCTATCTCGTCTCCGTCGGAGACGTAATTGAGGTCCGCGAACAAAGTCGCAGCTCTGTATTGTTCAAAAGACTGCTTGGCGAGGACGCAATCGTCATCACTCCTCCCCAGTGGCTTGAACGCGAAAAGAATACGCTCAAAGGAAAAGTTACTAAGCTTCCCGCGAGAGAAGACATTGACTTCCCCGTCGAGGAGACCCTTATTGTCGAGTTGTACTCCAAATAATGCAGAGACCCTCATCATTGGTAAGCTGATCATAAGAGACGCGTGTATGCGTCAACTCAGAAGGAGGGTAATTTAACATGATTGAAATAGAAAAGCCGCGCATCGAATGCATTGAAAATCCATCGGACGATTCCTATGGCAAATATATCGTAGAACCTTTAGAGCGCGGTTACGGTACGACCTTGGGTAACTCTCTCCGCAGGGTGCTCCTATCCTCTCTTCCCGGTACAGCTGTTACCTCCGTCAAAATCGCCGGAGTTCAGCACGAATTTTCCACGATGCCCGGCGTAAAAGAGGATGTGACTGAGATCGTCCTCAATCTGAAGGGTGTTATTTTCAAGCTCCACAGCGACGGTCCGAAAACGGTTTATATTGAGGCAAACGGTGAATGCGAAGTTTGTGCCGGCGACATTAAGCTGGACAGCGAAGTTGAAGTCCTGAACCCCACTATGCACATTGCAAGTCTTGGTTCGGACGGATATTTGAGCATGGAACTGGTCGTTGACCACGGACGCGGCTATGTTGTCGCGGAAAAGAACAAGGGTATGCAGCAGGTTATTGGCTCGATTCCCATCGACTCCATTTACTCGCCTGTGCTCAAAGTCAACTATGCCGTGGAAAACACCCGCGTCGGCAACAAGACCGACTATGACAAGCTCACAATCGAGGTTTGGACTGACAAGACCATAACCCCCAGAGATGCAGTTTCTCTCGGAGCAAAGATTCTATGCGACCACTTCACGCTGTTCACCGACCTTTCGGAAACAATCGGAAGCGAGTCCACCGTGAAGGAAAAAGTCGAAACTCAGCGTGACAAGGTACTCGAGATGACCATTGAGGAGCTTGATTTGTCGGTACGCAGCTTCAACTGCTTGAAGCGTGCCAACATCAACACCGTGGAGGATCTCATCGGCAAGACCCAGGACGAGATGATTAAGGTTCGTAACCTCGGAAGAAAGTCGCTTGAAGAAGTCGAGCATAAGCTCGCTATGATGGGCCTTTCCCTTGCGAGCGACGACAACAACTAGTCACAAGTCCGCTTTCGCAGCAAAAACGCTAAAGAGGGCATTTTGCCTTCATAATCCTTTACTCTCATAAAAGGAGGAAAACCGACATGACCACAAACAGAAAGCTCGGCAAACCCACCGATGCGCGTATGGCTATGCTCAGACAGCAGGTTACCGATCTGCTCGAAAAGGGACGCATGGAAACCACCGTTACCCGCGCAAAGGAAATCGGACCCTTGACCGAGAAAATGATAACTCTTGGTAAGAACAAATCTTTGCAAGACTATCGCCAGGCGCTTTCTTTCATCACCAAAGAGGATGTTGCAAAGAAGCTTTTCGACGAAATCGCACCCAAGTACGCTGATCGCAACGGAGGCTACACGCGCATTTACCGCCTTGGACCCCGTCGCGGCGACGCTGCAGAGATGGCAGTTATCGAGCTCGTGTAAAAACGGCTTAAAAACGGTCATTGTTCCGAAACTCGGAGCAATGACCGTTTTTTATTGTATAATGCGGCTCAGCCAGTATATGACGCCGTAAATTACCGAGGACGAGATGCCGTAAACTATTACGGGTCCCGCAATCGTGAACATCTTTGCGCCCGTGCCCGTTATGAAGCCCTCTGTCTTGAATTCGAGCGCGGGGGATACGACGGCGTTTGCAAAGCCGGTAATCGGGACAAGTGTTCCGGCACCGCCGAACCTTGCAAGGTCGTCATACAGCCCAAGTCCCGTCATCAGAGCGCTTAAGAAAACGAGGCTCATGCTCGTATAGACAGAGGCGAGCTCTTTTGCAAGTCCCCAGTGAGTATAAAGCCCGAGTATGGTCTGCCCGACGCAGCATATGGCGCCCCCGACGACAAAGGCCTTGAGCACATTCGGCAGCGTTTTTGAGTTCGGCGATATTTTTTTGACATACGCGCCGTACTCCTCCTTTGACATATTGAAATAATCCATACAAAAAAACACTCCTTCTGCGCTTTATTATCCCGCAAAAGGAGTGGAAATATCAAAATTTGATTTTGTGGCACACGCTAAATATCGAGATTTACATTTTCTATTCCGTTTGCCTCGAACTCACTCATGTAATTATCCATCCTTGCCGTGAGCTCTTTCAGGTCCTCCGGATTGAGGTGTTCCTCCGTCATATCGCGTCTTGCCAGTTCCTCCGCCAGAATGTCAAAAAATACTGCGTCCTCATAGTCGGCGATGGCGTCGTGTATGCCGCCCTCTTCATAGGCGCGGGAGGGAAAAATGTGTCCCATATAGCTTTGCGCGAGCTCCGGCAGACCGTGTTGAGAGGCCAGAGTAAAGAATTTTTCCTGAATGAGGTCATAGTCCTCAAAGCGATCGGTGCCTCTTACGGAGTTCAAAATCCAGTTTCCGATGTAGACCAGATCCAGCAGATGACGAAATTCCTTTAAGTTTAGTTGTATATCCATAACGGCCTCCTTTCAAAGAAACCGGCGGCGCCGTTAACCGCCTGTATAATTGGGTCTTCCTAAAGACATTGTATGGAAACCCGAGAGCAAAAGGTGCCGGCTTAAGACGCACGGCGCCGAGAAACGGGGACTTCTACGGGCGAACAAAATTATATCAAATACGAGAGCAAAATGCCAGTAGTTTTATATAACAATATACTTTCGCTTTTTCTTGAAAAAAACTGAAAATAGAGGTATTATTATACGGCATCAACATTTAGGAGCGTGGATATGGATAACAGAGCCATTGGCGTTTTTGATTCCGGTCTGGGCGGGCTGACCGCAACAGAGGAGCTTTCAAAACTTTTGCCCGATGAACACATAATTTATCTGGGCGATTCTTATAATATGCCGTACGGTGAAAAGGACAGGGACACAATTGTCGAAATGTCGCTCAAAAATCTTCGGTTTTTGCTGGACAGAGATGTCAAGGCGGTGTTTGTCGCCTGCGGCACCGCGACCTCCAACGCCCTGGACGCACTTATTAAGCAGAGCCCCGTTCCCGTTTTCGGCGTGGTTGAACCCGCTGTCCGCGAGGCGGCGGCGCTGACCCGAAACGGAAGAGTCGGTTTGCTCGCGACACGGGCGAGCGTGAGCGCAGGAACCTATCAGCGGCTGCTGGGCGAAATCTCGCCTGAGCTTCAGGTCACCGCGAAGGCCTGCCCAAAATTCGCAACCATGGTAGAGGACGGGATTTTTGAAAAAGAGGACAGCCGTGTGCATGACGCGGCGCTGGAGTATCTCCTCCGCTGAAGCTTGCCGAGGTGGACACCGTGATTTTGGGCTGCACACATTATCCGCTGCTGGCGGACGTTATAAGCGAATACATGGGTGAGAGCGTCAGACTCATCAGCTCGGGGGCTGCCGCGGCAAGAAGCCTGTGCAGCTATCTGATTGCAAACGAAATGTGCTCCGACGCGCGGACGGCAAAAACGGAATATTTTACGACCGGCGAAACAGAGCCCTTTGCCCGCACTGCCGAGCTCATGCTCAAACGAGATATATCTCCGTTTTTGACGGGAATCGAACCCTTTGACAAGGGCGGGAATATATAATATAATACCCCAAGCATATTTTGCCGTCAGGGCATGAAAAAATTATTGTCAATATATCGGTTTTCCGAGAGGTAATACAGCAAAATGAAAATGAAAGACGTTATTATTTCCATCAAGGGGACTCAGAACGACCCTGTTGGAGGCGACAACATAATAGAACTTGAGACCGACGGAGTCTTTGCCTTTGAAAACGGAGAGGGAGAGCTTTCCTATATGGAGAGCGAGCTGACGGGTCTTGATGGAACAAAGACTTCCTTTACAATCAGTCCAATGGGCGTTGTGATGACCCGCGAGGGAAGCCTTAACAGCCGTATGGTTTTCGAGGAGGGGAAAAAGCACTGCTTCCTCTACGAAACGCCCTTTGGCTCCGCCACAATGGGAGTCAACACGACGAGCATTTCCGTGTCGCTCGACGAGCATGGCGGGGATATGGAGATTGACTACATTGTCGATTTTCAGCACTCGGTGGTGGGTCACAACATGTTCAAGATAAAAGTAAGCGAGCAGAAGGAGCAATGCAATGGCCAATCTAATTGAAGAAGCGAGGCTTTCCATTGACGGACTGCTCGAAAAAGCCTATAAAAAGGCGGTAAGCGAAGGAACGCTCCCCGACGGCGCTTTTCCCGAGGGCAAGGTGGAGATTCCAAAGGATACCGCAAACGGCGATTATGCCGCGAACCACGCTATGGCGGGAGCAAAGACTCTTAAACTGCCTCCGCGCAGGGTGGCGGAGCTGCTAATTGCCAATATCGACTTGACGGGCAGTTATTTTGACAAGCTTGAAATCGCCGGTCCCGGATTTTTGAATTTCCGCCTTTCGGACAAGTGGTACTCCAAGGTCCTTGAAACCGTCCGCGCCGAGGGCGAGGCCTACGGACGCTCCGACGAGGGTCATGGCGAGAAGGTCATGGTGGAGTTTGTTTCCGCCAATCCGACAGGACCCATGACCATCGGCAATGCCCGAGGCGGGGTTCTGGGCGACGCGCTGGCTTCCGTTCTGGACAGAGCCGGCTATGACGTTTCCCGCGAATTCTATGTCAACGACGCGGGCAATCAGGTGGATTTGTTCGGAAAATCCATTGAGGTGCGCTATCTGCAGCTGATAAAGGGCGAGGACTCTGTCGAATTTCCCGAGAACGGCTACCACGGCGACGACATTAAAAACCTTGCGAAAATGCTTTTTGAGCGCGACGGAGAAAAATATCTCGATATGGACAGTGAGGAACGCTGCCGTGTCTTCATCGAGTTCGGTCTGCCGTATAACATCGCGCTGATGAGAGAGCACCTTGAGCGCTACCGCATACATTTCGACGAGTGGTTTTTGGAAAGCACCCTGCACGAGAGCGGCTATGTCGAGGAAACCGTGAAGCTACTTGAAAACGCGGGCTGTACCTATGAAAAGGACGGCGCGCTCTGGCTGCGAAACATTGACTTCGGAGCGGATAAGGACGAGGTTTTGCGCCGCGCCAACGGTTTTTACACCTATTACGCGGTTGACATTGCTTACCACCGCAACAAATTTATCGAGCGCGGCTTTGACAGGGTCATCGATGTCTGGGGAGCCGACCACCACGGACATGCAATCCGTTTTGCCGCCTCAATGACGGCACCTGTTCTTGGCTTGCAGAACAAAAAGCTTGATTTTTTGATTATGCAGATGGTTCGTCTGGTTCGCGGAAACGAGATTGTAAAGGTTTCCAAGCGCACCGGCAAGGCGCTCACGCTCAACGACCTTATGGATGAAATCGGAGTTGACGCGTGCAGATTTTTCTTCAACGCGAAGCCGGACACGCATTTGGAGTTCGACCTCGACCTTGCCATACGACAGGATAGCGAGAACCCCGTTTACTATGTTCAGTATGCCCACGCGAGAATTTGCAGCCTTATATCCGCGATGGCGGAGGAGGGACATTCCGTCCCCCGTTCGGGAGAGATAGACTCCTCGCTCATGAATACCGAGCAGGAGCGAGAGCTGATTAAGCAGCTTGCCATTTTTACCGAGGAAATCAGGCTTTCGGCGCGTGACTACGACCCGTCGCGCATCAACCGTTATGTGACGGAGCTTGCGGCAAGATTCCACAGATTCTATAATAACTGCCGAATCAAGGAGGCCGAGCCCGCGCTTATGGACGCAAGGCTTGTACTTTGCGACTGCACGGAGCGTGTAATTGCCAACGCGCTTGACATTGTTGGAGTTACGGCACCTGAAAAGATGTAAAACATATCGCCACCCCCGCTCTGAGAGCGGGGGTGTTTTTTGCGCGGAAGGCGGAAGG
>Ga0183099_1002114_pt1 | contig 10572 bp, 5 predicted proteins | sample Biomet1_FD_127788 | JGI IMG/M metagenome (GOLD analysis project Ga0183099, IMG submission 127788) | Microbial communities from bioreactor (seeded with anoxic lake sediment) at LBNL, California, USA - Biofuel metagenome 1 | ecosystem: Engineered > Bioreactor > Anaerobic > Unclassified ... | reverse complement strand
CGGGGGGGTTAAGCAGCGGCTGGCGCTTGGCTGCGCCTTATTGCATCAGCCGGAAATTGTCTTTCTTGATGAGCCGACAAGTGGGGTTGATCCGGTGTCGCGCCGATTGTTTTGGGAGATATTATATGCCCTGGCTGAGCGGGGAACAACGATTTTGGTGACGACACATTTTATGGATGAGGCTGAACACTGTGATGAGGTCGGTTTTATTTACCAGGGGAAGCTTAAGGCCAGCGGGACCCCCGCTGCGCTCAAACGCAAAATCCCGGGCAGGCTGTTTGAGGTCAAACCTGCCGATTCCCTCGAGGCATTGCTGCTGCTGCAAAGTTCCGGGGTCGTTTATGAAGATGCCTATATCTTTGGTAAATATCTGCATGTACGTCTTCGCGGGGATGACGCAGCCGCACTGGCCCGGCTAGGCAGCTGCCGGGAAATTGCGCCGACGATGGAAGATGTTTTTGTTCACCATGTGAAAGAAAACAAAGGGGGCGAAGCTTTATGATCCGGCTGCGGGCGCTGCTCATTAAGGAATTCATTCAAATGAAACGTGATAATCTCACGCTGGCGCTGATGATTCTGATGCCGATTATCCAGCTGCTGGTGTTTGGCTTTGCTATTCACACGGATGTCAAACATTTGAGTACGGTTGTATTCGATCAGTCCCTGACGGAGGAAAGCCGTGACTTGCTCAATAGTTTTACGGCCAGTGAATATTTTGATATCAATTATGTTGTGCCGGACTTTGTCACCGCCAATGCTTTGGTCGATAGTGGCAAGGCTAAGGTTGCCGTGCTGATACCGCCGGATCTTGCCCCTAATTTAAAGCATGGCCGGCCGACGCCAATACAGGTGATTGTCGATGCTTCCGATTCAACCTCAGCGTCCTCGGCTATTGCGGCCGCCCAGTCCATTGGGCAGCTAAAGTCCAAGGAAATTTTATTGGCGCAAAAACAGATTTCGCCAGCGGCCTACAGTCTGTATGATGTCAGGATTCGTTCCTGGTACAACCGTGATTTCGTCACCGCGTATTATATGGTACCGGGGATCATGGGGATTATTTTGACGATGACAATGGTGATGATCACCTCGATGGCAATTGTGCGGGAACGAGAGACCGGAACGCTTGAGCAACTGATCGTTACGCCGCTAAAGACGTATGAGCTGATGATCGGCAAGATTATTCCCTATATTGTGATGGGGTATGTGCAGGCCACGATATCGCTGCTGGTGGGACTGGCAGTCTTTGATCTGCCCATTCGCGGTAGTCTGCCACTGCTCTATGGCCTGACTTCGTTTTTTATTATCGCTTCATTATCGCTGGGCGTTTTAATATCAAGTGTTTCGCGAACGCAGATGCAGGCCATGCAGATGTCGTTTTTTGTTTTCATGCCGAGTGTACTGCTGTCAGGGTTTATGTTTCCGCGCGATGCGATGCCAAAGATATTTTATATCCTCAGTCAGCTGCTGCCGATGACCTATTATATTGAGATTTTGCGCGGTATTATTCTGCGTGGCAACAGTCTGAGTCTGCTGTGGGCACAGGTGCTGTCGCTCATTGTGTTTATCTCGGCGACGCTAGGGCTGGCCATAAAAAAATTCACCAAGACGCTTGATTAAAGCAGCTGCCTTGGTGAATTATGCTTGTTGCAAAAACTGGAATTATCAAGGAGATTCATTAGTTTTTCCAAACCTGGTTTTGAGCAGTAGCAGGCTGAGCAGCCCGAGGGAAATAAAACCGCAGATGCCGATGCCAATGCCGGCTCCCAGGTGTTCGATGATGCTGCCGGCAAATAAGTTCCCCAGCGGAGTCGTTCCAAGAAAAGCCAGGGAATAGACGCTCATGACACGGCCACGAAAGCGGTCGGCCGAATTTATCTGCAGTAGAGAGTTGGTCGTCGTCAAAAATAAAATATTGAAAAAGCCAATAAGCACAAAGGCGGCAATTGCCATAGACAGGCTGTGTATAAACTGCAGGGAAGTAAAAAAAAACGATAGCAGCAGGCCGCTGCTCAAAAGCAGAGCGAAGGATGGGTTTTTCTTTAGCCAGGAGGCGGCAATAAAGGCGCTGATTAGAGAACCAATGCCGCTGGCGGACATCAGGACGCCATAACCATAAATGCCCTCGCCCAGGATTTCGGCAGCATATAAAGGTGTTATCACGTTGAAATTCATGATAAAGGTACCGATGACAAGCATGGCCGCAATTGCCGTGCGCAGAGATTTTGTCTGAAAAATATAGATCAGTCCATCACGGATTTCAGTGGTAAATGATTGCGGGGGCGGCAGCTCAGGCAGTGGCAGAGTTTTTATATAAAAAATGCTCAGCAATACCGGCAGAAAGCTCAGGGCGTTGAGGAAAAAAAGCAGGGCGGCACCGTACTCTTCCATCAATAGGGCGGCAAGTGCCGGGCCGGCGATTCTGGCGAGATTGACAATGGCCGAATTAAGGCCGATGGCATTTCGCAGATTGGGGCGGTTGACAAGCTCTGGCATAAAGGACTGGCGGGTCGGTTGATCGATTGTATTGATTATGCCAAGCATCCCGGCAAGCAGCAGGACATTCCAGTAGGATACGTGTCCTGACCAGATGAGCGTAGCCAAAATAAGTCCCTGCAGCATCAGAGCTGTCTGTGTCAGCAACAGAATTTTCTTCTTGGGGTAACGATCGATAAATACGCCAACGGGTAAGGAAAATAGCATCATGGGCAGAAATTGTGCTGCACCGAGCATTCCCAGAAGTAAGGCGGATTTTGTCATGGAATAGATCAGCCACTGCTGTCCGGTTGTCTGCATCCAGGTGCCGATAAGAGAAATGCACTGGCCGGCCCAGTAGTACCGAAAATTGCGCTGCCATAAAGCTGGATACATTTGCTGCAGTGAATGTATCATAATTAATCCCCCGTTACTATTTTAACGTTTTTACAAATTGGGCGGGGCCATTTACAGTTGTTTTTATCCTGCGATAACGATATAGGGTACAGACTGATTCTGTGCGGTTGAGATCAAAAAAGAAAACAAGCTGATATTCAATATTATACAGGCTGTATATTTTTTTTAAAAGCTAAAACTGTAGCGAATAAAAAGGAATATTGACCAAAATAAGCGAATAATCGAAATATTGCGATATGATAAAAGGGATGAATTTTACTAGGGACTTATCTGGTCTGGATACAGGGGAGGTGAGGGCTTTGGATAAAGATCAAATGGACAAACTGGCGATGTTGAGAGCAGAAAATGTTTTTGGGGAGCTTGCGTCGCGGCCGGAGGGACTTACCCAACAAGAAGCTGCTTCCCGTCTGCTGGAATATGGGCCGAATCAATTGCCACGGGCAGCGGCGTTATCGCTGAGAAAATTATTTTTGCAGCAATTTACGCATATGATGGCAGTGCTGCTCTGGGTAGCCGGGGGGCTGGCCTTTTTGGTTGATATGCCGGAACTGGGCTGGGCAACATGGTCGGTGATTTTGATCAATGCCTTATTCAGCTTTTGGCAGGAATACCGTGCGGACCAGGCGATGAGCGCTTTGGCAGCTATGCTGCCGCACAATGTAAAGGTATATCGTGACGGCAGGCTTCATGTCATTGCGTCAGAACAGATTGTTGTCGGTGATGTGCTGCTAGTGGAAGCCGGAGACCATATTTCAGCCGATTCCCGCCTGGTGGAAGCGGTGGATTTAATGCTTGATCTTTCCTTGCTTACGGGAGAATCCCTGCCGGCAAGCTGTAGTGCGACGCCGGCAAATTATAAAGGGCGCAGTGCTGCCAGTGGGAATTTTTTATTTGCCGGGACTACAGTAACAGCCGGCAAGGGACGGGCCGTGGTCTATGCTATCGGTCAGCAGACCAAACTGGGCGAAGTGACCGAACTGACATCAAGTGTTATCAGGCGCAAGAGTTCATTAGAACTACAGGTAGCAAAAATTGTTCAGATCATCACTTTGACGGCGCTGACGGTAGGCGGTTTGGTATTTATTTTGACAATGAGTGGTGGCCTGGATTTGCGGTCGAGCTTTATTTTTTGCATTGGCATTATAGTTGCGCTGGTGCCAGAAGGGCTGCTGCCGGTGGTCAGCCTGTCACTGGCGGTTGGTGTGCGGCGAATGGCGCAGCAAAATGCTTTAGTCCGTAAGCTGTCGGCAGTTGAGACTTTATGCGCGACCAGTGTGATCTGTACCGACAAGACAGGAACCATAACAATGAATGAAGTTACGGTAAAGCACTTATGGTTTTCTGACGGTGAGGCAGAAGTTTCCGGCAGCGGTTATGAATGCCAGGGCGAGGTACGGCTTTTAAACGGCGATATAAAAGAAGGTGTCGATTTACTGTGTCAGATCAGCATTATCTGCTCGGAAGCTGATATTGCCCTGAAGCAAAATGATAATTCACAGTGGAGTATTACGGGCGATCCAACGGAGGCGGCGTTGCTTGTCGCAGCAGTAAAAAGAGGCTTTGATATAGCGCTTACCCGGCAGCAGTTCGCAGATAAAGAGATGAGGCCGTTCAATTCACAAAAGAAAATGATGAGTGTCTATTGCCTCGATCAGCAAGGCTTTTTTTCCGGTCAGCAGTCTGCGGTATTGCTTGCTAAAGGGGCTCCACCAGCGATCTTAGGAAGGTGTCAATTTGTAAAGAAGGGACAGGGGATTTTCAGATTTAGACAAGAGGATAAGCAGGCGGTAATAGCAGCCAATGACCGTCTGGCAGCGGCTGGATACCGGGTGTTGGCATTTGCCTATCGGACAGGTGTTTTGGCAGATGCAGACGACGAAGAGCTGACGTTTATTGGACTGGCCGCGATGATTGACCCGCCCCGTCCGGAGGTTCCCGCGGCTATTGCCGCTTGCAAAAAAGCCGGTATTTGCGTCAGCATTCTCACCGGCGATTACGGGTTGACCGCCGAGGCTATTGCCCGGCAAATCGGACTGGTAGAGCAGCATATAACGATATTAACCGGTGAGGAATTGGCGGCTATGGGGGAGTCAACCTTGCAGGAGTTTCTGCGCCCCAGTCAGCCGATTGTATTTTCACGGATTACCCCCGAACAGAAATTGCAGATTGTCGAAGCCTATAAGAATGCTGGACATATTGTCGCCGTTACCGGCGATGGCGTCAACGATGCTCCGGCCTTAAAAGCAGCTGATATTGGCATCGCCATGGGACGGGGGGGCACCGATGTTGCCCGCGAAGTCGCCGATATCGTACTGCTCGATGATAATTTTTCTACCATTATCAAGGCAATTGAGCAGGGGCGAGCTATTTATGACAATATCCGCAAGTTTATAACCTATATTTTGACTTCAAATTTACCGGAGCTGATACCTTTTATTGCCATGGTATTTTTAAAAATCCCGCCGGCATTAAATATTTTGCAAATATTAGCAATTGATATCGGTACGGATATGGTGCCGGCGCTGGCCCTGGGAGGGGAACGACCGGAAAAAGGCGTGATGGAGCGTAAGCCGGGGGCATATGCGAAACCGCTGCTGGACCGGTCGTTGCTGCTACGGGCCTACGGCTTTTTGGGTTCGATTGAAGCGATACTGGCAATGGGGGCTTTTTTCTGGGCCTGGAACCAAGCTGGATATGGCCTGGCTGATATCCAGCAGATCAGCTATAAAATTTTTGACAAGACAGCAGACGCTTCCTTGCTGGCTATCTACCAGCATGCTACGACCATGGCACTGGCCTCGATTATCATCTGTCAGATGGGGAATATCCTTGTCTGCCGGTCCGAATATCAGCCGTTTTGGCATATTCCGTGGAAAAGCAATGTGCTGATCTTCTGGGGACTGGGAACGGAGATGCTGATCGCCCTGGCCTTACTGTACGTACCTGTTGTGGCCGCTATTTTTATGACCCGCCCCCTGTCGAGCGGGGATCTTGCCGTATTGGCTTTTTGTCCGGCAATCCTTGTGGTGGCTGAAGAACTGCGGCGATTTATAATCAGGTGGCTGTGGCCGCAGAATAATTGAAGAACAATAAAAAAGCCCCTTGCATCCAAATTGCGGATGCAAGGGGCGATTGCTGTCAGGCTTTGCGCACGCGGGCGATGATTTCGATTACGGTTTCCCCGGCTTTTTGCAGGGAGGGAACGGGTAAAAATTCGTATTTCCCATGGAAGTTATGGCCGCCGGTAAAGAGGTTCGGACAGGGCAGTCCCATAAAGGAAAGGCGGGCTCCGTCCGTGCCGCCGCGAATTGGTTCAAATATCGGCTCGATGCCGACAGCGCGCATTGCTTCGGAGGCAAGATCGATAATCTCCATGACGGATTCAATTTTTTCCCGCATATTGTAATAGGAATCGTGGCATTTTAAAGAAATTGTGCCGGCACCGTAGCGCTGATTGAACAGCTGGGCCATGCTTTCAAGCAGTGCTTTGCGCTGCTCAAAGGACTTGCGGTCATGATCGCGCACGAGAATATTCATGGTGGCGTGTTCGACGCTGCCACTGAGCTTGTTTACGTGAAAAAAGCCCTCATGGCCGGAGGTATATTCCGGGCGCTGTCCGGCTGGCAAAAATTGCTGCCATTCAGCGGCAATGGTCAAGGCATTAATCATCTTACCTTTAGCTGAGCCAGGATGAACAATGCGACCCTGGATCGTCACTTCGGCGGTAGCGGCATTGAAGTTTTCATATTCAATACCGCCGAGAGCGCCGCCATCGACGGTATACGCAAAGTCCGCGCCAAAAGCAGCAACATCAAATCGGTCGGCGCTGCGGGCGATTTCCTCATCGGGAGTAAAGCCCAGACGGATTTTGCCATGCGGGATTTCTGGGTGCTGCAGCAGGTGCTCGGCGGCACTGACAATAGCGCAAATGCCGGCCTTGTCGTCAGCTCCTAGCAGTGTCTGTCCATCGGTTACCAGCAGATCCTGTCCTGTATAAGATGTAAGTTCCGGAAATTCCTGGGGCGATAGGATAATGTTTAGTGCCTGGCTTAAGATGATATCGCCGCCCGGGTAATTTTTAACCAGGCGCGGCTTTACCGGTGCGCCGGCAATGTCGGGGCTGGTGTCGAGATGGGAAATAAAGCCAATGACCGGCCGCGTTTCTTCCCCGGGGGTGGCTTCAAGTGTCGCGGTGATATAGCCATTCTCGTCAATCATGACGTCTGCCAGCCCGATATCATTTAATTCTTCAGCCAAATGCGCCGCAAATACCCTTTGCCCGTCCGTGCTCGGACAAGCGGAATTACTGGCATCTGACTGGGTGTCAAATGTCGCATAGCGAATAAATCGTTCCACCATTTTTTCGGCGTTGAGTTTCATAATAAATACCTCCTAATAAGTTTAATGATAAAACAGCAAGAGTGTTGCGGTGATGTTGACGATGATGCCGATGGTGACAGGCAGCCAGGTGCGCTTTGCCAGCGAAATTGGCGAGAGCTCAGCTGCGCCGCTGACAACCATTACCACTGCAGCAATCGGCGACAGGGAACGGGCCAGATTGGAAACAAAATTCATTGGCAGCAAAAGCAATACCGGATCGATATTGGACAGTGCTGCCGCCTTTGGCGCCAGCGGCGCAAAGGCAAAAAATGTGGCATTGCCGGAACCCGTAAGCAGCGTTGAAGCGATGATGATGGCGACCACGACAAACATCATGCCGATACCGCCAAATCCGGCATCCTGAGCGCCGTGAATTAGTGTATCGATTGCTCCGAGGGACATCAGCCCCTTGGCAAAGGTCTCAGCGGCGACAATCAAGGTTACAACCGTCGCCATCTGCAATCCCATGCCGTCCCAAAAGCTTTTTAAATCCGTGCACAGTTTCAGTCCGTTGCGATGACGGATGAATTCAATCAGCATTGTGATTGCCAGCGAGACAAAAGTTGCCACTGTGATATCCATCTTTACCGATTCAATTACCAGACCGAATAACAAAATCAAGAACAATGGCAGGGTTGGCAGCAGGGCATAAAATGCCGGTACGGCAATGTCGTTGCTTTCCTGGACGGGGGTGACGGTTTTATCAGCTGTCTGTTCCCGCCGGTCAAACCAGCGCTGAACAAAGTAGTGACCGGCAGAAATGGCCACTACGGTACAGATGCCGATCGGAACCTGATAATTGAAAAAATACGGAATGATATCCATACCGGCGAGTTCTGCCGCGAAAATATTGTCGGCACCAGCTGGACCCCAGCCGACGGCTGAAGATGTGGCAATTACGGCAGCTGCAGACAGGCGGCTTACGCCGAGCCTTACCAGTACCGGATACATCGTGACCATCAGCAGCAGGGCAAAGCCTGAGGCACTGCTGATAAACATCGCCAAAATGTTTCCAAGCACCGAGGTCAGGCCGAGCACCAAATACGGCTGGCCAATTTTTTGCAGCGGGCGAATGGCAACCTTAACCAGTGCCGTGCTGGCACCAATGATGTCCATATACTTAGAAAAACCGCCGACGACCATGATGATAAGGCCGAGATTGGCCGCGCGGCTGCTGAAAGTCAGCTTAATGAATTCAATGGTATCGAGCCAGAGCGAACCGGTACTCTGCTTGGCCGGCAAAATGGTGCCGATGCCAAAGGCAAGAGCGAGAAACATCATGCACAGTCCACCGAGCAGCAGCACTGGCTGTGGCGGGTACTTCTTTAAGATGTAGCGGGCTACCAGAATAACAACGATAGCAGCGAGTAGTAATCCTAACAAAATAATCATCCTCCAATAATCATAAAATATACGTATCATAGTATAACAAATATTTCTATGTTTTTCCAGGGGAGACATTCATAATTTTATTGAAAATTCCTATTTCCTTGTATTTTCTACATTTGTGACGAATTTATGGAAAAGACGAAGGGGCTTAAAAAGTGGATTGACAGCATACAATAGAGATTTTGTCTTCTCCTAAAAGATAAAATGACTGTGTGTAAAGAAGCTTTGGCTACACATGAGCACGATTTGCCCAATGTGTAATTTATGAAAATCTTTTTTAAAAACATAGCGGTCGTTAGACGATTGCTTTACGGCTGCATTGTCGAAGTGAGCAGAAGATCTTTACTTTTTCTTTACCTGTAGCCTTGGTATTTTTGCGCCTTTTTTATATGGGATGGGCATATAATAAAAATCATAAAAGGGGGAATACGCATGGCTGATTTATGGCTGGCAGCCGGACTGGCGGCAATAATTTTTGTTTATTTAATTTATGTATTGATGAAACCGGAGGAGTTTTAAATGTCGAAAGATTTTATGCTGTTTGCAATTTTTTTTATCGTTCTGGTCAGCTTGGCCCTGCCACTGGGCAGGTATCTGGAAGGAGTTTTCTTCGGACAGGGGAAAAAGCAGGATCAATTTTTTGGGCCGATTGAAAGAGTATTTTATCGATTGGCCGGAATAGACGAACGGCTGCCAATGAATGCCTGGCAGTATGGCCTGGCGCTGGTACTGTTTAATGTCCTGGGAATGATGCTGGTATTTATCCTGCAGCTCTCGCAGGGAGGATTGCCTTTCAATCCGCAGCAATTGCCGGCAGTTGAGAGCTGGCATCTGGCACTCAATACGGCAGTGAGTTTTATGACCAATACCAACTGGCAGTCATATGGCGGGGAATCGACGGTGAGTTATTCTACCCAGATGACCGCGCTGACCGTGCAGAACTTTTTATCGGCAGCTACCGGCTGTGCGGTTGCAGTAGCGCTTATCCGGGGACTGACAGAAAAGGAAACCTCGTCTTTGGGGAATTTTTGGCAGGACCTGGTCAGAGGAACTATTCGGGTGTTTCTACCCTTGTCGATAGTTTTTGCCTTGTTTTTTGTGCAGCAGGGTGTAATTCAAAATTTGAGTCCCTATGAAACGGTGACTACCGTTGAAGGCGGACAACAGATAATTGCCATGGGACCGGTAGCCTCGCAGGAAGCAATTAAACTTCTCGGCACCAATGGCGGCGGATTCTTTAATGCCAATTCTGCCCATCCATTTGAAAATCCAACGGCTCTGACGAATTTTATGCAGATGACAGCAATCTTATTGGTCCCGCTGGCCCTTGTATTTATGTTTGGACGCCGTGCTGGCAGTAAAAAACATGGCTATGCCATTGCTATGGCCATGGGCCTGCTGTTTTTTTTGATGCTGGGCATCAATTACAGCAGTGAAATAAATGGCAACGCACTGGTGGCTGCTCAGGGAATTGACGGTTCATCGGTTATGGAAGGCAAGGAGGTTCGCTTTGGTGTCGGTGGGTCCTCACTTTATACAACGGTTACTACCGCAGCTTCCTGCGGAGCCGTAAACAATATGCATGACAGCCTGACTCCGCTGGGTGGACTAGTCCCAATGCTGCAGATGATGCTGGGCGAGGTGGTTATCGGCGGTGTGGGCGCAGGCTTTTATGGCATCATGATTTATGTACTGATAACCGTATTTATTGTCGGCTTGATGGTCGGACGGACACCGGAATATCTGGGGAAAAAGATTGAAGCAAAAGAGATGAAGTGGACAATGGCTGCCTTGCTGCTGCCGTCCCTGGTAGTTTTGAGTGGCAGTGCCATAGCGGCTGTAAGCCCGGCCGGACTCGAAGGGCTTAACAACAGTGGTCCGCACGGACTGAGTGGAATGGGCTATGGTTTTGGC
>Ga0183099_1002113_pt1 | contig 10580 bp, 6 predicted proteins | sample Biomet1_FD_127788 | JGI IMG/M metagenome (GOLD analysis project Ga0183099, IMG submission 127788) | Microbial communities from bioreactor (seeded with anoxic lake sediment) at LBNL, California, USA - Biofuel metagenome 1 | ecosystem: Engineered > Bioreactor > Anaerobic > Unclassified ... | reverse complement strand
AGAACACCGTCTTCGCGCAGAGTTCGGTGTCCGACGGCCAGCAGGCGTCTCTTCTGACTATGAATACGGCCATCATCAAAGGAAGCGAAAAGGTTCCGATGATCGACGCTGTTAAGTTTATCGAGAATATCTGGAAATCAACGGGCATTCACATGATGATCTTCGGAAAACCGGCGCAGGAACCGGCTGCTGAAGTTCAGCCTGCCGCCGCCGCAGGTCCCCAGCCGTTCGCTTCGTCTGCCCCCGGCTGGGAATCGGTCGTCATGATCGCTATCGGTTTTCTTATCGTATATCTTGGCGCGGCGAAGGATTTTGAACCGCTGCTGCTCATTCCTATCGGATTCGGAACGATCCTTGTGAACATTCCCGGAGCCGGTATGGGCGACGCTCCCAACGGCATGCTCCACATTATCTACGACGCGGGGGTAGGGAACGAGTTTTTCCCCATGCTGGTATTCATGGGTATCGGCGCAATGACTGATTTTGGCCCGCTCATCGCGAATCCTAAGACTGCTCTCCTGGGCGGTGCGGCTCAGCTGGGCGTGTTCTTTACTATGTTCGGCGTGGCGCTCATGAACCTGATACCGGGCATAGACTATACGATGCTTCAGGCGTGCGCTATTTCGATCATCGGCGGCGCCGACGGTCCTACGACGATCTACGTTGCAGGCAAGCTCGCGCCTGAAATGCTCGCGGTCGTCGCCGTTGCGGCGTATTCGTACATGGCTCTTGTTCCGCTTATTCAGCCGCCTATCATGAGGGCGCTTACGACCAAAAAGGAGCGGTGCATTAAGATGAAGCAGCTGCGCGAAGTGAGCCGGCTGGAACGCATCATGTTCCCGATCCTGCTGCTCGTTATAACCATTCTGCTGCTGCCTCCTGCTGCTCCGCTTATCGGCATGATCGCGTTCGGCAACTTTATCCACGAGTGCGGCGTGGTGGAGCGTCTGTCAAAAACGCTGGAGAACGAACTGCTTAACATCGTTTCCATTCTGCTCTCGCTCGGCGTAGGCAGCCAGATGACGCCCGAAAAAATTATTAATCCGAATTCGATCGGCATTATTTTCCTCGGGCTTGTGGCGTTCGCAGTCGCGACCGCAGGCGGCGTGCTTATGGCGAAAATTATGAATCTGTTCCTCAGGGAAAAGATCAACCCGCTCATCGGTTCTGCCGGAGTATCCGCGGTACCGATGTCCGCGCGTGTGTCGAACAAAGTCGGCATGGACGACGATCCTTCTAATTTCCTGCTCATGCACGCCATGGGCCCGAACGTTTCAGGCGTTATCGGAACGGCGATCGCCGCGGGCGTGTTCATTGCCACGTACGGCGCGTAACGGAACGTGCGTCTGAAAGCGGCGGAACGCCGTTTTATACTGTTTGATGTATGTTAAAAAAAAGGGCGTCCGGTGCGGACGCCCTTTGTCATTCTGCGGCGCCGGAAGTTCCGGCGTTCTGCCGCGCTGCGTGCCAGAGCATTTCGTTGTCTTTAAAGAACAGTTCGAGCCTGCCCTCGTCTTTGAGCCACGACAGGTATGAACGGAGCGTGCTCCCGACAAGGCAGTACTGTTCAAAGTTCATCGTTCTGTGAAATTCGGTGAACACGTTGCGGAGAAGCGTTTCAAACGACGCCGGTTCGCTGCACCATCCGGTTATTTTTTCCGCGGCGGACAGGACGTTTTGTTTATTAAGCAGCGCAAGTTCTCTGATGTGCCGGGTCGGAACCACGTGCGACGGGACGAACAGGGCCGCCTGCATGTCCGCTATGGCGTCGAGCGTTTTCAGATACTCCTTCGCGTCGAACAGGAACGTGATCCCGTACCGCTTTAGAACCGTTTCGCTGCATATGCTGTCCGCAAGAAATACGACGCCGTCGTCCGTCCGTATTCCCACCATGTCAAAAAAGTGTCCGGGCAGCGGAATTATTTCAAGTCCGGCAGGAACCGCGCCTTCCATTTCGCTCACGTCGCACGGTTCGGCCATCATGCCTCTTCCTCTTATGCTCCTGCACGGGAAGCCGCCGTACGAAACTGACGGATGTACGACCGGGTACCTGGCGAGCGCTGTGTCAAGGCCGTGTGCGTACACGCCGCAGCCTGTTTTACGCTGCAGCCAGCTGCATCCGCCTGAATGGTCGGGATGAGAGTGGGTCAGGACAATACCCCGCAGCGTCCATCCGTTTGCGGAAAGGACGTCGAAGATAAGTTCTGCGGCGGTACTGCTGTATCCGCTGTCTATAAGCCACGCGTCCGTGCCTTCGGTATATATGCCTACGCGCGCCGGATTCTCGATGTAATACGTGTGTGTTCCCGCCTGAATCAGTTCAAACATGCTCCTGCCCGGAAAAGTCCCGCGTTATATTTTTTACCCACGTCCCTTTCAGGTAGTGGTGAACGACGACGGGCATCTTCTCAAATTCATCCAGATACAGAACAAGATATACGATAATCGGCGGAAGTTTCAATACGAACGCGCACACCAGTCCCAGCGGAACGGACACGCACCACATGCAGATCGTGTCCATTATAAAGCCGAACTGTGCGTCTCCTCCTGCTCTGAAAATACCGCAGATTATGACGGTATTGATCGACGCACCCACGATGGAGAACGCGTTGATGTATATCATGATGTTCAGAAAGTGTACGGCCTGCGGCGTTAGCACCGCGATCCTGAACACGAGCGGATGAAAAAGGATGAGCAGTACGCCGCCGAGAACGCCTGCGGCGATAGTGCTCCGGCACAGCCGGGACGCGTCCTTTTTCGCCTGTTCCAGACATCCCGCGCCCATTTCCTTGCCTATAAGGATGGCTCCGCCGTATGCCATGCCGAAGCACAGCACGCTCGCCAGGTTGCGCGCAACGTTCACGACGGAATTGGCCGCGACGATGTCCTGTCCCATATGCCCCATGATGACCGAATACATGGAAAAGGCCGCGCCCCAGACAAGTTCGTTGCCGAGCGCGGGAAGCGAATAGCGTGCAAAATCGCCGAACAGCAGTTTGTTCCGCTTACATATGACGGCCGGCGTAAGACGGATGCTCCTGACGCGGAGCGAAACGACTGTTGTAAGCACCAGTTCGATCATGCGGGAAAGAGTCGTGGCGAAGGCGACGCCTTTTACGCCCGACCGGGGAACGCCGAACAGTCCGAAGATAAACACCGAGTTCAGGAACACGTTCAGGATAAGCGCGCTCGCCGTGAGCGCCGTGACGATCCTGACGTGCTCTATGCTTTTAAGCACTGCCTGGTAGATCTGTGAAACGGAAAGCAGCACGTAGGAAAAGCTTACGATGCGGAGATAGTCCGCTCCCGTTGAAATAAGCGCTTCGTCGTTCGTAAAAATGCGCATCAGCGCGCGCGGAAAAACAAACGCCACTGCGGTAAAAAGAATTCCCGTGGCGCATGAAATGCGGAGCACGATGCCCGTGAGCGTTTCGATGGCAGCCGTGTCCTTCCTGCCCCAGTACTGCGCCGTGAGCATGATGAGACCCGACGACATACCGGTAAAAAAGAGCGTGAGCACGAACTGTATCTGGCCTGCAAGGGATACAGCCGCTATCGCCGTCTGCCCGACGTATCCGAGCATGATAACGTCCGCCGAGCTGACTGCGGCCGTAATGAGGTTCTGGAGCGCGATGGGGCCTACCAGCACGAAAAGAGCATGATAAAAACTGCGTGCGTCTGCCGGAAGGAGCGGTTTCTGAATAGTCATGGACAGAACTATAGCATATCTTTCGTACCGAATACTATATTCTCACAGGCACATGCGGCGCGGTTTTAACGGAAATTTTTTGACACGGGCGCTTAAAACCTGCATAATAATGTGCAACCTTTTTTACCGGTGTGTGTCTAAAAAAAAAGAAGGCCCTTGAATTTTTTTTAAAAGGAACAGATAAATGGTGTTGTACAAAGAATTTGTTGAAAACGATCGGGACTATTCGGATTATGATGATTTAAAAAAGAATTTTAAAATCAAAATACCTGAAAATTTTAATTTTGCGTACGACGTTGTCGACCGCTATGCAAAAGAAGATCCTGAAAAACGCGCGCTTGTGTGGTGCGACGATGCCGACGAAGAACATATTTTTACATTCTCCGAAATCTCTGAAATGTCCAAACGGACAGCTGTATTTCTTTCTGCTCAGGGTATTAAAAAAGGAGACGCGGTCATGCTCGTCCTCCGCCGCCGGTATGAATTCTGGTGGTTTATCATCGCCCTTCACCGCATCGGCGCGATCGTCGTACCTGCGACCGACCAGCTGCTTGCGAAAGATATAGAATACCGGAGCAACGCGGCCGAAATCAAAATGATCGTGTCGTTCGACGCGCCGAACGTCCAGGAACAGATAGAAAAATCACGCGCCGCGTCTCCGACCGTAAAAACGCTCGTTACCGTAGGTCCCGACCGCGACGGCTGGGTAAACTTTCATGCGGCGTGCAAGTCCTGCAAAGCGGACTTTCCGCGGCCCTCCGGCAACAGCGCGACGAAAAACGAAGACATTATGCTGCTGTACTTTACGTCGGGAACTTCCGGGTACCCGAAAATGGTCCAGCACAATTTTCTCTATCCGCTCGGACACATCGTTACTGCTAAATACTGGCAGAACGTCGTGGACAACGGTCTGCACCTGACAGTCGCGGAAACCGGCTGGGCAAAGGCTGTGTGGGGAAAGCTGTACGGTCAGTGGCTGGCCGGTTCGGCAGTGTTCGCCTATGACATGACAAGTTTTAAACCCGACAAGATGCTGCAGAAAATTTCATCGTACGGAGTTACGACGTTCTGCGCGCCGCCGACTGTGTACCGCTATCTGATCCGCCAGGATCTGAAAAAATACGACCTGTCAGCGCTGTCGTACTGCGTAACGGCGGGCGAGGCGCTTAACTCGGAAGTCTACAATAAATTCTACGAACAGACCGGCATCAGGATGTTCGAAGCGTACGGTCAGACGGAAGCGACTGTCATCGTCGGGAATTTCCCCGGTATGACGCCGAAACCGGGTTCAATGGGAAAACCTGCTCCGGGATACGACGTCGACATTATCGGCGGCGACGGAAAACGGTGCAAACCCCGCGAAACGGGTGAGATCGTTATTCACTTGGACAAAAACAGACCGTTCGGACTGTTTGCCGGATATTACCGCGACGTTTCGCTCACAGCGGCCGCGTTCGACAGCGGCCTGTACCATACCGGAGACACAGCGTACTTCGACGAAGACGGCTACATCTGGTTCGTCGGACGCACCGACGACATTATCAAGAGTTCCGGCTACCGCATCAGCCCGTTTGAAGTGGAAAGCGTCCTTATGCAGCATCCGTCCGTGCTTGAATGCGCCGTAACCGGAGTCGAAGACCCCAAACGCGGACAGCTTGTTAAGGCGACGATCGTTCTGAATAAAGGGTATAAAGCCGGCAAGGAGCTGGAGATCGAACTCCAGGACTTTGTGAAGCACCAGACGGCAAGCTATAAACATCCGCGCATCGTTGAATTCGTGAAGGAACTGCCGAAGACGATCAGCGGGAAGATCCGCCGCGTAGAGATCAGGGAAAAGGATAACGGAACGGCGCCTAAAAAGCCGGACCGCAACGATCTCTTTCTCATCTCCACGCTGAAAGTCTGACATATTGACGGAAAATGTCATCCTAGGTACACTGATAAAATCACTGGGTAATGCATATGTCGCTGCTCAGTGGTATACTTAGAGCCCAGGAGTTTTCAATGTCACAACGACGGGTAGTTATCACAGGTCTGGGAGCTGTTACACCGCTTGGAAATACGGTTGAAGAAACGTGGGCCGGTATCCGGGCCGGAAAAAGCGGCGCCGGTCCCATCACGCTTTTTGATCCGGCCGATTACGCTGTAAAAATAGCAGCCGAAGTAAAAAATTTTTCACTCGACGCGTACGGCGTAGACCATAAAATTTCACGGAAAATGGCCCGTTTCACGAAGTTCCTTGCGGCAGCCTGTCTTCAGGCGGTACGGGACGCGGGCTACGACAACGTTTCGTTCGGAAAGGAAAATTCGGGAATAATCACAGGGATCGGTATCGGCGGTTTTGACGCGATCGAGGAAGGGTTTGTAAAATACTGCGACCCGAAATTCGGCGTTAACCGCATACCGCCTCTTACTGCGCCGACGATGCTGGAAAACGAAGCCGCCGCGAACGTGAGCATGATGCTCGGCATACATGGTCCGGTCTGGACGCTTTCCACCGCCTGTGCGTCGGGCACCGATTCGCTCGGTCTCGCTATGGACATGATCCGGAGCGGGCGTGTGGACGTGTGTCTGGGCAGCGGAACGGAAGCGTGCATTACGGGATTCAGCATCGGCTGTTTCCAGGTGCTGCAGGCGCTCGCGCCGTCGTTCAACGACTGTCCGCAGAAGGCGAGCCGTCCGTTCGACAAAGACCGCAACGGCTTTGTCATGGCGGAGGGTGCCGCCGTGCTTATGCTTGAAGAGCTTGAACACGCGAAAAACCGCGGAGCGCATATTTACGCAGAACTTGCCGGATACGGCGCTTCAAGCGACGCGTATCATATTACCGCGCCTTCTCCCGACGGTTCGGGCGGTGCGCTCTGTATTACGCGCGCGCTCAGGGACGCGGACGTGAAAGCTGAAGACGTGCAGTATTACAACGCGCACGGAACGTCTACTCCGGCCAACGACGAGGCGGAAACCAGAATGGTCAAGCTTGCGTTCGGCGAACACGCGTATGACATGAAGGTCTCGTCTACAAAGAGCATGACGGGGCACATGATCGGCGCCGCGGGCGTCATAGAAGCGCTTTTCTGCGTAAAAGCGATCAACGAGAATTTCTTTCCTCCGACGATCAATCTTGACAATCCCGACCTTGAACACGGCTGCGACCTTGATTACGTGCCGAACAGGGGCGTTGACGGCAGAATAGACGTGGCCGTGAGCACGTCGCTCGGATTCGGGGGACATAACGGCTGTGTCGTGATAAAGCGGTACAACGCATAAATAATAATTTGGAGACAATAACATGATCATTAAACCGATGGTAAGAAGCAGTATCTGTATCAACGCGCATCCGCTCGGATGTGCGAAAGACACGGACGACCAGATCGCGTACGTAAAGGCGCGGAAGGCGAAACGCGGCATTAAAAGCCGGAAGGAAGGCGGAGAAGGGCCGGGGTTCGTGCTCGTTCTGGGCTGTTCCACGGGATACGGACTTGCAAGCCGCATTTCTGCGGCATTCGAGTACGGAGCCGACACGATCGGCGTTTCGTTTGAAAAAGAAGGAACCGAAACCAGGGGCGGTACGCCCGGCTGGTACAATAATATGGCGTTCGACCGCGCGGCGAAAAAAGACGGACTCGTTTCCGTCACGCTGAACGCCGACGCCTATGCGGACGAAACGCGCGCGCGGATCATTGAAGAAGCAAAAAAGCAGGGACGCAGGTTCGACCTTATTATTTACAGTCTTGCAAGTCCCGTCCGTACCGATCCCGACACGAAAGTGATGTACAAATCGGTTATTAAGCCGCAGGGAAAAACGTACAGCGGAAAGTGCATAGACATCATGACGCAGACGCTCAAGGAATCTTCCGCGGAGCCTGCGACGGAAGAAGAGATCGCCAGTACCGTAAAGGTTATGGGCGGCGAGGACTGGCGGCGCTGGGTCAAGCAGCTTGCGGAAGCGGGCGTTCTGGCGCAGGGCTGCCGCACGGTCGCGTATTCGTACATCGGACCGGAGCAGACCCATCAGATTTACCGCGACGGCACGATCGGTATGGCAAAGAAAGACCTGGAACAGGCGGGACGCGACATTGACGCGCAGTTAAAGGCGTCCGTGGGCGGCGGCGCGTACGTGTCCGTGAACAAGGGGCTTGTAACGCGTTCAAGCGCGGTCATTCCCGTTATTTCCCTGTATCTTTCGATCCTGTTCAAAGTGATGAAGGAAAAGGGAACGCACGAAGGCTGCATCGAACAGATGGAGCGTCTCTTTTCCGAACGTCTGTATACGGGTGCGGGAAATTCGGCGGGCACGGTTCCGACCGACAGCGAGCACCGTATCCGCATCGACGACTGGGAAATGGACCCCGCGGTACAGAAACTGTGCACGCAGCGCATGGAAACGATCTCGCAGGACACTCTTGCGGCGTACTGCGACCTTGAAGGCTACAAGCACGATTTCCTTGCAACGAACGGTTTTGACGTGAAGGGTATAGATTACGATAAAGACGTTGCGCGCATGGACGTTATTGAGTAAAAAAAAGTTCTGCTGATATTCCGGCTCCCGTACTGCGGGAGCCTTTTTATTGTTAAGTATCCAGTTCGCCCATCGCGGCAAGTATCACCGACGCCGCGACGGTTGCCGCAGTCTCGGTGCGCAGAACGCGGCGCCCCATTGAACAGCGCGTCCATCCTGCCGATTCAAGGAGCGCGCGTTCGGTATCCGTCCAGCCGCGTTCGCTGCCTATTGCGGCCGCGACCGACACGCCGCGTTTTTCCGCATCCTGTACGGAGCAGTCCGCGAGAAAGCCCGTGAGCGGTGACGAAGCGCGCACGTTGTCGAGCGCGATCTTTACCGTGCCCGCCGCGCTGACGGAAGCAAGGCAGTCAGCGAGCGTGCCGTGCAGAAAAAGCTCGGGAACGTGCGTGCCTGCCGCCTGAACCGTTCCGTCGAGCAGCATCCTGTACGCGGCTCCCCGTTCCACGAGCGACGACTGCATGTACGATTTTTCTCCCAGTTCCGTGCCCGTCAGGTGCACCGCGCACACGCCGAGCCCGGCCGCGTCGCGCAGCAGACGCTTGAGCTGAATGGGGCGCGGAAAGCCGATGACGAGCGTGAGCGGATACAGCGGTTTTCCGTCTGACTCCGGCGCGAACGTGAACGACACCGTTCCCTTTCCTCCGTCAGGTCCCGGCGTGATCGCGGTGATCGTCGCCGTTCCCGCCTGTCCACCGATAACTCCGGCGGTAAAAGTGTCGCCTGTTTTTTTGTGAAGAATCTTAACAATGTGTTCCCCGCGCTCGTCCGAGACGGACAGCGGTTTATTAATTTCATCCGGGGTAAAAAGACAGATATTCATGCCGTTCAGTATACCGTTCCCGTACCTTTAATAAAAGGGTGGATCAGGCGTGCCATTCAGATAATTTCTCATAACAAAAGATTATGACGGATATATGAAACCATTCAGCTTCCGCGGATATTGTGTACGCATACGAATATGGAGGCAGTATGATAAAAAATTACAGCGCGGTTATTTTCGTGTTCGCGGCGTCGTTCGTTGTTACGTTCGGTACGTCCGCGTCCGGAAAAAAAGACGCGGCGCCGGAAAACTTTACGGTAAACGGGCAGCCCGGACCCGGCGTTACGCCCGTTATTGGCAGGGAAGACACTGCGGTGCTTACCGGCGAGCTGACCGTGGACGGAAAAACGGTTCTGGTGAAGGATAAGACGCTCAGATCCGTAAAGGCCGGTCAGAACGTAGTGCTCGTGATCGGCGGCGGGAAAGTCGTACTTTCCGGTGTTATACTTTCAAAGACAGGTGATTCACCGAATGCGGATCAGAGCAATTTTACCGGCGTTAACGCAGCAGCACTCGCTTCGTCTGGAGGTCAGATGACTCTTGAGAATGTACAGATACACACGGATGCGGAAGGCGCCAACGCGGTTTTTGCGACAGGCGGAAGTTCGCGCGTAACTGTGAACGGACTGAAGATCCACACGAAAGGGAATTCATCCCGCGGTCTGGACGCGACGTACGGCGGCACGATCACGGCCAGCGACGTGGATATTACGACGGAAGGCGCGCACTGCGCGGCGCTTGCGACTGACCGCGGAGAAGGTACCGTCACCGTGGTCGGCGGAAAAGTGTCAACGTCCGGTGACGGTTCACCGGCTATATATTCGACGGGTACTATTTCCGCAGTGAATCTTACCGGTACTGCGGGCGGAGCGGAGATCGCCGCAGTGGAAGGGAAAAATACAATCACCCTTGACGGCTGCGACCTTACCGGGGCGGGAACGCACGGTATCATGCTCTATCAGAGTTTCTCAGGCGACGCAGGATCGGGCACTGCGGTGTTTACGGCAAGAAATTCAAAACTGACGTCCACGTCCGGCGGTCCGTTCTTTTACGTGACGAATACGAACGCCAGGGCCGAAATAAGCGGCTGTACGCTTTCGTATCCGTCGGGAACGCTGGTGCAGGTTTCCGGCAACGACGGACAGCGGGGGTGGGGAAGGGCCGGCAGCAACGGCGGCACGTTCCTGTTTACCGCGCACGATCAGACACTGTCGGGCAGCGTCGTATGCGACAGCATAAGCAGAATGGATTTTGTACTTGCGGCGAACGCCGTATATAGCGGTACTATTAACGGTGCAAAACAGGGAGCTGTATCGGTAACGCTCGAAAAGACGGCAGTCTGGAACGTTACGGGCGATTCGTATCTTTCTGTGCTCAGGGATACCGACGTTTCTTTTGCGAACATAACGTCAAACGGTCATACAGTGTATTATGATGTCTCCGATGCGGAAAACGCGGCGTTGGCAGGCAGAACGCTTGCTCTGAGCGGCGGCGGCCGGCTTGCCCCGTACACGCAGGAACGTCAGTCT
>Ga0183099_1002112_pt1 | contig 10588 bp, 8 predicted proteins | sample Biomet1_FD_127788 | JGI IMG/M metagenome (GOLD analysis project Ga0183099, IMG submission 127788) | Microbial communities from bioreactor (seeded with anoxic lake sediment) at LBNL, California, USA - Biofuel metagenome 1 | ecosystem: Engineered > Bioreactor > Anaerobic > Unclassified ... | reverse complement strand
CACAGTGGGCCCGGGCACCCTGGGGGCCCTGGGCGTCAGCCTGCCGGTCTCGGCCGTCACCTCCACCAGCACCGGCGCGGCCCTCGACCTGTCCTTCGGCAAGGTGGGCGGCAATATTCTGGAGACACAGCTGCAGGCCCTGGCCACGGAAAACAAGCTGAACATCATCTCCAGCCCGTCCATTTCCACCATGGACAACCAAAAGGCCTACACCGAGGCGGGCGAACGCGTGCCCTATCAGACCGTCACCGGCACAGGCACCAACGTCACCTATTCCGTGAACTTCCAGGACGCCGTGCTGCGCCTGGAGATCACCCCGCACATCATCGACGACGAGTTCATCAAGCTCACCGTGCTGGTGCAAAAGGACGAGGTGGACAGTTCGCGCACGGTTTCCGGCAACCCATACATCGTGAAGAAAAAGACCGAGACCACGCTCATTGCCCGCAACGGCGAAACCGTGGTCATCTCCGGCCTGTCCAAGCTGCGCAACAAGCTCACCGAAGCGGGCGTTCCCGGCGTCATGGACATTCCCGGCGCCGGCTGGCTGGCCAAGAGCCAGAGCAAGGACGACCTGAAGGACGAGTTCATGATCTTCATCACCCCGGCGGTGCTGGCGGACTGGAAGCAGGACGAGCGCCAGAAGACTTACGAGGAGTTGGAGCAGGAGCTTGCCGCCATCAAGAAGGCCAAGGCCGAGGCCAAGGACAGCGGGGCTGATTCCTCCAAGAATGCGCGCGGCCAAAACGGGCGCACGGTCATCCTGGAGTCTCCCCTCAGCGACGAACCCGTCATCGTGCCCAAGACGACGCCGCGCTCCGCGCTGGACAACGGCCCCCTGCTGCTGGCCGCGTTGCGGCAGGAACTTCCGGCCGCGCCCTTTACGCACAACGATTGCAACATGATCAGCGCGGTAGCGGCCGAAGTTGACGCGCCGCGCAAGGCCAGAGCGGCCAAACCCGCCCTCGGAGGCTTCCTATGAGCCACTATGCCGGGCAAGAGTTCGAACGCGAGCCGTTTTCCAGCTCGCCCGACCCCAATTTTCTGCTGGCCACGCGCCAGCACGCCACCTGCCTGCAGGAGCTGGAGATCTCGCTTCGCCTGCGCCGCGGGCTCAATGTCGTCACTGGCGACATAGGCACCGGCAAAACCACCCTATGCCGCAGCCTGTTGCGCACCTTCGCCGAGGACCAGGCCACAGACGTGCACCTGCTGCTCGACCCGCACTTCGAGACCTGCGAGGAGTTTCTGCGCGTCATCCTGGCCAGCGTCTCCGGCCTGACGCCGGAGCCCGGCTTGGGCCTGTGGGCCATGAAGGAGGCGCTCAAGCAGCAGCTCTTCCGTCTGGGCCTGGTGGAAAAACGCCTGGTCATCCTGGTCATCGACGAGGGGCAGAAGATTTCTCCGGCGAACCTCGAGATTCTGCGCGAAATGCTGAACTACGAGACCAACACCTCGAAGCTGCTGCAAATCGTCATCTTCGGCCAGCGCGAGCTGGAGCCGGTCATCGCCTCCATGCCGAACCTGGCAGACCGCATCAACGTGCGCCGCAGACTCAAGCCTCTTTCCTTTTCCGAGACCCGGCGCATGATCAACCACCGGCTGGCGGTGGCCGCGGGCGAAACCAGCCCGGCGGTGCGCTTCAGCCTGGCGGCCACAACGGCCATTCATCTGGCCTGCGGCGGTTCACCGCGCAAAACCGTGCGCCTGTGCCACATGGCCCTGCTGGAGATGCTCGTGCGCGGGCATGCGCGCGTGGGCCTGGCCGAGGTGCGCGCCGCGGCCCGCCCGGAAACCGAAATCATCAAGAACCCGCGCCTGAAGCCCGGCCTGGCGGCCATCGCCGCCATCTGCATCGTCTTCGGCGGGCTCTGGTTCTCGCTCAAGGCGCAGGGACCAGTGCTCAGCCCGGTTGCGGCCATCGAGTCCGCCCTGCCCGCGGGAACGCAGATGGGCGCCAACCCCACCGGATTGGACCAGAGCGCGCCGGACCAAACGGGACAGGGGCAGACGGGCCTTGATCAGGCGGGAACCTCCGCCCTGCCGCAAACCCGCGAGGCCGGGCTGAGCGGCGAAGGCGTGACGCTGCGGCCAAACGCCGAAACCGGCGCGGACGGCGCAGCAAGCCGCGTGACCCTGCTGCCCCAGCGCGATCAGGGCCCAAGCGTGCGCAGCAAGGTCGAAACGCCCAGGCCGCCGCTTATCCAGGTGGAGACGCAGGAACCCAAGGCCGCCACGCCGCACGCAGCCGTGTTCGCCACAGACAAGGCCAGCCGTTTGGCCCAGAAGGTCGGCTTCACGCCGGAAAACCAGTAGGGAACCGTCGGCGCACTCCGACAGGACAGATACGTGAGACGGGAACGCAAACGACTGGGTGAACTGCTTATGGAAGCCGGGGCTCTGACAGAGGCCCAGCTCGATACCGCGCTTTCCGGACAGAAGAAATCCGGCATGCGCCTGGGCCAATATCTCGTCCAGTCCGGCATTCTGAAAGAAAACATCATCATCGACTCGGTGAGCCAGCAGCTGCGCATTGAGCGCTACACGCCGGACAAGCACCCCTACGACGACCGCATCGACTCCTTCCTTTCCGAGGAGCTGGCCCAAAAGTACCGGCTGGTGCCCCTGTCCAAACGCGGGCACCTTTTGACCATCGCCATGACCGACCCCATGGACATCAACGCCCTGGACGCCGTGGAGATCGCCACCAATTTCGAGGTGGAGCCGGTCATCTGCTCCGAGAACGACTTCGACCTGCTCTTCAGCGCCATTTACGGCCGCGGCGAACAGCCCAAGGATCTCTTCGGCGGCATGGCCCCCACCGAAGAAGAAGGCGACATCACCACCCAGGCCGGCAGCGACGACAAGGAAGACATCGCCATCGACACCCTGCAGGACCAGGCCTCGCAGGCCCCGGTCATCCGCATGGTGAACTCCATTTTGAGCCAGGCCGTGCGCGAGCACGCGAGCGACGTGCACATCAGCCCGGAAAAAGACAGCATTCAGCTGCGCTTCCGGGTGGACGGCAAGCTGCGCATGATCCCCGCGCCGCCCAAGGCCAGCTTTCTTCCCTTGGTTTCGCGCCTCAAGATCATGGGCAACATGGACATCGCCGTGTCCAAGATTCCGCAGGACGGCCGCTTCACCTTCGTCACCCAGCGCCGCGAGTTCAACGTGCGCGAATCCTCCCTGCCCACGGTGCACGGCGAGAACATCGTGCTGCGTCTTTTGGAGCGCAACGCAAGCGGACTCAGCCTGGCCGAGCTCGGCCTTGCGTCCACCGACCGCCTCAAAATCGAGTCGGCCATACAGAAGCCCTACGGTCTCATCGTGGCCGCAGGCCCCACCGGCTCCGGCAAGAGCACCACGCTTTACGCCCTCTTGAAGCACATCAACACGCCCGACATCAACATCGTCACCCTGGAAGACCCCGTGGAGTACCGCATGCCCACGGTGCGGCAGGTGCAGCTGAACCGCAAGGCGGGCATGACCTTCGCCTCGGGTCTGCGCAGCATTCTTCGCCAGGACCCGGACGTCATCCTCGTGGGCGAGGTGCGCGACGCCGAAACAGCGGAGATCGCCGTGCAGGCGGGTCTCACCGGCCACAGGGTGCTCACCACCCTGCACACCAACGACGCGGCCACGGCCATCACCCGGCTCATCGAAATGGGCATCCAGCCCTTCCTGGTCAGTTCGGTGCTGCTCGCCTCCATCAGCCAGCGCCTGGTGCGCAAGAACTGCCCCCACTGCTCCGAGGCCTACACGCCGCGCCGCGAGCTGCTGGCCGCCTTCGGCCTTGGCGAGCATATTCTGCCGCGCTTCAACTTCCAGCGGGGCACTGGCTGCCGCACCTGCCACCAAACCGGCTACTCCGGCCGCATAGCCCTGTACGAGGTGCTGCAGAACGACGAGATGGTGCAGGACATGATCATGCGGGGAGCCACGGCCAAAGACATCGCCAAGGCCTGCGTGCAGGCCAAGACCCTGCGCACGCTGAAGACCGACGCCCTGGCCAAAGTGGCCAAGGGACTGACGACACTGGAAGAAGCCGCCAGCGCCGTCATGATTTAGCAAGGGGAGCCCTTCGTGCCCTATTACAAATACACCGCCATTACCGCCACCGGCGCCAACACCAAGGGCGTCATCGAGGCGATGAACCCGGAAACGGCCGAGGACATCCTCGCCGCGCGCGGCTTCATTCCCACCGGCGTGGCGGAGACAAACGCCCCGGGCACGGCTTCAAGCGGCAGTTTTTTGACGGACCTCTCCAACCGCATGCAGTCCATCAAGCCCCAGGACCTCATCCTCTTCACCAAGCAGCTCAAGACCATGCTGAACGCGGGCATACCCGTGCTGCAGTCCCTTGATGTGCTGAAGGACCAGACCGAGAACCCCCGCCTCAAAAGCGCCATCATCAGCATCGGCGCGGACATCAAGAGCGGCGGGACCATGTCCAAGGCTTTCGCCAAACATCCCGGCATATTCCCGGAGCTTTACTGCAACATGATCCGCGCGGGCGAGGTCAGCGGCACGCTGACCGAGGTGTTGGATCGGCTGATCTACATCGTGGACCACGAGTTCAAGGTCAAAAAAGACATCAAAAGCGCGCTCACCTATCCCATCGTGGTGGTGGTCGCCCTGGTCATCGCATTCTTCGTGCTCATTTTGTTCGTGCTGCCGCAGTTTGTGGGCTTATTCGCACAGGCAAAAATCGATCTTCCCTTCCCCACGCGGGTTTGCCTTGGAATATACAATATTCTCACGCGCTACTGGTACATTGCGCTTGCTGTTCTCGGGGCAATCACGTTTTCCCTTTCCGCATTCTTCCGCACCGAGGCGGGCAAAATAGCCCGCGACGGCTTTTTGTTGCGCCTGCCCATCCTCGGCCCGGTATTCCAAAAATCCGCCATGGCGCGATTTTCCAGCATCTTCGCCATCCTGCAGGCCAGCGGCATCACCGTGCTGGAAGCCATGGACATTTTGGCCGGCACCATTGGCAATGCATACATAGCGAACGATTTCAAGAAGCTACGGGTACAGCTTGAAGAAGGTCGCGGTCTCTCCGGCCCTTTGCGCTCCAGCAAATCTTTCACGCCCATGATGATCTCCATGGTCACCATCGGTGAGGAGACCGGCAACATGGAGGAGATGCTGCGCGAGGCCGCCAGCCACTATGATTATGAAGTGGAGTACGCCGTGAGCAAGATGAGCGAGCTGCTGGGACCGGTGCTGGTGGCGGGATTGACGGGCGTGGTGGGTTTCTTCGCCCTGGCGATTTTCCTGCCGTTGGTGGAGCTCATGACCAATTCTCTCAAAGGTGTGTAATGGACGCAACCGACAAGTAGCGCATGCGTCTATACATGCATAGAGAGGCTGGACGACGTGGCACAGTGTTTGCTAAACTCTCATACGTAATTTGGGCTGGCCTCACATGTTCTTATTTCAAACGGCATATTTTCCCGGCAACGGGATACCCCCAAGGAGGATTATCATGGAGTTGAAGAAACGGAAGAATCATCGTGAAGGCGGCTTCACACTGATCGAACTCATTTCGGTCATCGTCATTCTGGGCATTTTGGCTGCGGTCATCACGCCCCGGTATTTCGACATGACCTCTAAAGCGCGCGATGCGGCGTACGACGCGGCCCTTTCCGAAGGTACGGCAAGGTTCAACATGGCGTATGCGAAATATGTCATGACGGCATCCTCGAATCCCGCCAACCTGGGCGACCTCATTGGCACTGACACGTACCTTGGATCCACGGCAACCGTAAACATCGGCGATTACACCATCGACTACGGCGGAGGAGCCGGCACCAAGCCCAACGTCACCGCCGTGACAATGACCTTGAAGAAGAAGAATTCGGCTGGCGGCTACGAGGCCATCTCGGACAGCACGCACAATGTCAAGAACATGGATTGGCCCGGCAACAACTAGCTTAGACACGCGCATCGGATACGACGGGGGGCTTCGGCCCCCCTTTTTTTTGCTCCCGCCCATAGTCAAAATCGATACCTCAATTTCCCTCTTTGATTTCCGCAATTCCCGGAGTATAGTCCAGCACATGGCGTGGACCTTCAGTCCTGCCCGCGCTGGTGCGCGCCTCAGCCGCCCGATTCCACCCCGGAGGTCTCCGCATGGCCCAGATCAACGCCTTCTTCAACATGCTCCACGAATACGGCGGCAGCGACCTGCACCTGGCCAGCGGTTCGCAACCGCTCATGCGCCTGCGCGGGCAGCTCACGCGCATCAAGTACAAGGTGATGGAGCATGAGGACCTGAAGACCATGCTCTACGAGATCACCCCGGAGGCCAAGGTCAAGCAGTTCGAGGAGACCGGCGATGTGGACTTCGCCCACGAACTGCCCGGCGTGGCGCGCTACCGCGTCAATTTCTTCATGCAGCACCGGGGCATCGCCGCCGTGTTCCGCGAAATTCCGCAAGAAATCTTGAGCGTGGAGCAGCTGGGCCTGCCTGTGCGCCTGCGCGACCTGGCCATGCTGAACAAAGGCCTGGTGCTCGTCACCGGCCCAACGGGCAGCGGCAAGTCCACCACCCTGGCCGCCATCATCGACCACGCCAACAAGAACCGGCGCGACCATATTCTGACCATTGAAGACCCCATCGAGTTTGTGCATCAGCCCCAGGGCTGCCTGGTGAACCAGCGCGAGGTGGGCCGCGACACCCACAGCTTCAAGTCCGCCCTGCGCGGCGCCCTGCGCGAGGACCCGGACATCATCATGGTGGGCGAAATGCGCGACCTGGAGACCATCCAGCTGGCCCTGGAGGCCGCGGAGACCGGGCATTTGGTCTTCAGCACCCTGCACACCCAAAGCGCGCACAAAACCGTCGACCGCATCATCGAGGTGTTTCCCGAGGACGCCCAGTCCCAGGTGCGCACCAGTCTGGCCGAATCCCTGCGCGCCATCGTTTCGCAAACGCTGTTCAAGCGCATCGACAAACCCGGCCGCGTGGCCGCGCAGGAGATCCTCATGGGCATCCCCAGCGTGCGCAACATGATCCGCGAGGGCAAGACGCACCAGTTGCCAAGCGTGCTGCAAACAGGCCGGGAGTTCGGCATGCAGACCTTGGACGACGAGATCTGCCGTCTGCTCGCAAGCGGCATAATCGCGCCGGACGACGCCCTGGTGCAGGCCCAGAACAAGGAAAAGGTCCAGGCGGGAATCGACAAGAACGGAGGCGGCCAATGAACATGACCCGCCCGCAGTTCGACGCCCTCATGGGGCAGGTGCTCGACCTGCACCCCGGCGTTGCCGACATCATCATCATCATCAGGCAAGCCCATCCAGGCCGAGGTGGACGGCGTACTCAAGGACGCCGTGACCACGCCGGACCTGGGCCGCCTCTCGGCGCTCATCACCAAGGCCATGGCCCTGGCGTTGATGGGCGAAAACGCCCGCCTGCAAAAGGCGCTGGCCGCCAAGGGCTCCTGCGACCTCTCCTACGCGCTGCCCGGGCGGGGCCGCTTCCGCGTGAACATCTTCAGCCAGCGGGGTTCGCTCGCCCTGGTGCTGCGGCGTTTGCCCTCGCGCATTCCCACCATGGACGAGCTGGGCCTGCCGCAGGCCTTTCAGGAAATGGCCAAGGAAAAGAACGGGCTCATCCTCGTCACCGGCGGCACGGGCTCGGGCAAGTCCAACTCGCTGGCCGCCCTCATCAACAGCATCAACGAAACCCGCGCCGGGCACATCGTCACCCTGGAGGACCCGGTGGAGTTCACCCACCCGCACAAGCTGGGCACGGTGAACCAACGCGAGCTGGGCATAGACTTCGACACCTTCGCCTCCGGCCTGCGCGCTGCCTTCCGCCAGGGGCCCAAGGTCATCCTCGTGGGCGAAATACGCGACCCGGAAACCATGGAGATAGCTTTGCAGGCCGCGGGCACCGGGCATCTCGTGCTCTCCACCCTGCACACAACAGACGCCGGGGCGACCATCAACCGCATTCTGGGGCTGTTCAGCCCGCAGGAGGAGCGGCTCATCCGCATGCGCCTGGCCGAGTGCCTGCGCTTCGTGGTTTCGCAGCGCCTGCTGCCCAAGGTCGGCGGGGGGCGCGTGGCGGCCTTCGAGGTCTTGAAGAACATCCTGCGCGTCAAGGAGCTCATTCTGCAAGGCGAGAGCGCGGAGCGCAGCTTCTACGGCGTGCTGGAGTCCAGCGCCACCTATGGCATGCGCACCTTCGACCAGCATTTTCTGACGCTCTTCGAGGCCGGGGTCATCACCGAGGAGACCGCGCTGCTTTCCGCCACGGACCGCGCGCGCCTGGGCCAGATGATTGACCGGACCAAGGCCCTGCGCGGCGACAGGGCCACCAGCCTGACCCTGGAAGGCCTTGAGGACGACGCGCGCAAATAGCTTTGCTCTTTTTTTCTCAATCGCGGGCCGGAACCTGTTCACACCCTGTTTGTTTTGCGCTATTGAGGAGTTGAAAGACACTCCCGGCGGTCGGTCATGGCCGCGGAACCCTCAATGGAAGGAGGAATTCTCATGGCGGACTACAAGCAGACTGACTTGCCCGTGCAGTTGCACCCCGACGACCTCTTGCGTCTGGACGACGGCACCTCCGTGCGCTGGGAATCCAGCGGCGAAGCCAAGGACATCATGCTGAACGACGACTTCAACGCCGCGGCGCAGCTTTATCCCGACTGCGACTATACCCTCTCGGCCGGCGGCAAGGACTTCCGCATCAGCACCGGTTACGAAGAATACATCACCGTCGAGGCCATCTAAGCACACCAGCTCCGGCGGCCGCGCAAGCATGAGCGGCCGCCGGAGCGTTTCAGCAGCACGGAGCGGCAATGAACAAGCATCTGCTCGTCACCATCACCGATGATCCCAGCGCCCTGCGGGGCCTGCGCTTCGTCTGCGCCTTCTTCCAGAACAAAGAAGATGTCCGCCTGACCCTGTTCAACACCGCGCCGCAGCCGCCCGCCGTCTGGGGCGAGGAAAAGAGCTTCGAGAGCCTGCGCGACAACGAGGCCAACGCCGAGACCATCATCCAGAACGGCAAGAAGGCCATGGACGCCGCCCGCGCCGTGTTCGTCAACGGCGGCTTCAACCCCGCCCAGGTGGACGACAAGATCATCGCGCGCAATTTCTCCCGCATCGACGACATCATCAAAGAGGGCGAAAACGGCCTGTACGACGCCGTGGTCTTTGGCCGACGCGCCATGCTCAAGCTTGAGAACTTTTTGGACAAGAGCGCCAGCGAAGAAATGCTGCAAGCCAAGTTCAACTTTCCCCTGTGGCTGTGCCGCGACGTGGAATACGGCCGCAAGGGCGTGCTGCTCTGCGTGGACGACTCCGAGGCCTTCCGCCGCATGGCCGACCACGTGGGCTACATTCTGCAGGGCGAAACCCAGCACACGGTCACCCTGCTGCGCGTGGTGAAGAAATCCGACCCGGCCGAAGCGCCGGAAGGGCTGTTCAGCAAGGCCATCAGCGTGCTGGAGGACAACGGCCTGCCCACCCGGCTCATCCGCACCCGCATCGAAGTGGCGGACGACGTGCCCGAGGCCATTCTGCGCGAGGCCGAGAGGGGCCGCTACGCCGCCGTGGCCGTGGGCCGCACCGGCATCAAGAAGGGGCCGCTGGCCCGGCTCTTCGCCACCTCGGTCACCGTGGCCCTGTTCCACCGGCTCAAGGGCGCGGTGCTTTGGGTCAGCAGATAGCGGCAAGCGCCCGCAGGCGCGGGCAACTACTCCCAGCTTGACCTGCGGCCGCGGCAAGGCTAGGCGCATGCCCACGGGCACACCGCCCGCGGAGCCGCAATGACCCCGTCCCGCCCACCGCTGTTCACGTTCCGCTTCCTGGCCTTGTGCCTGTTCATGCTGCTGGCCTACTGCAACATCTCCGTCTTTTATAATCTTTACCCGTACCTGGAGTTTCTTGGCGTGCCGCAGCAGCTGCGCGGCCCCATCATCGCCTCGTCCTCCCTGGCCACCATCGCGGGCTTTCTGCTCCTCACGCCGCGCCTCAGCGTCAAAACAGCGCCCTACGCCATCTTCGCGGGCATCGCCATGCTCATCCTCTGCGGCGTGGGCTATCTGTTCGAGCGCGACGTGCCCGGCCTCTTCGCGCTCCGGCTCATCAACGGCGCGGGCATCGCCCTCATGAGCAGCTCGGCCACGACGCTGCTGGTGGCGCACATAGCGCCGGAGCGCAGCGGCCAGGCCTTCGGCGTCTATTCCGTGGCCGCCCTGCTGCCCTACTCCATCGTGCCCAGCCTGTTCGACCACATCGGCGTGCTTCTGCCCTCGCCCGCCTGGGGCTACGCGGCCATGTCCCTGGCCCTTGTTCCCGCGGCCGTCATCAACCTGGTGCTTTTGCGGCAGCACCGCGCCGACAGGGTCAAGCCGACGGGCAAGGGCGGCGGCGCGGGCTACGCGGCCATGCTGCAAAGCCTGCGCACACGCAAGACCGTGCTCATGCTGCTTCTCAACATGGTGTATTACCTCAATTTCGGCGCCCTGTTTTTTTTGTCCAAAAGCCTCTTTGCCAGCCGGGGCCTGGGCAACGTGAGGCTCTTCTTCAGCATCCAGACCGTGCTCATGCTCCTCATCCGGGC
>Ga0183099_1002111_pt1 | contig 10590 bp, 8 predicted proteins | sample Biomet1_FD_127788 | JGI IMG/M metagenome (GOLD analysis project Ga0183099, IMG submission 127788) | Microbial communities from bioreactor (seeded with anoxic lake sediment) at LBNL, California, USA - Biofuel metagenome 1 | ecosystem: Engineered > Bioreactor > Anaerobic > Unclassified ... | reverse complement strand
CTGCAAAATGGCGCAGCGCATGCTCGATCTGCACAATAACCGCCTGCCGACCGTGCTGGACTATTTCGGCATGACGATCGACAACCACCACAATGCCGTGGAGGACGCGGTCGCCTGCGGGTTGATCACCAGCAGGATGCTGGCGCAATACGACTATGATATCCAAGGTTTTCTGGACGAATACCAATACCGGATGGGCAAATTGTTCTCGCATGCTTTCGGAGTGGCGAAAGGCGGCAAAAGTACGCCTGCCAGACGAACAAAAACGGCGGCACCGCTGAAGCCGAAGAGCCTGCTGTTCGATAGGGAACACGTCTTTTACGACAAGCACGTCTGCTTTACCGGTCGCTTCCAAAAACTGAAGCGCAACGATTTGGCCCAGCTCGTCGTCGACGTCGGCGGCCATTTCGATGCCAATCTAAGTTACGAGACCCTTTATTTGGTCGTCGCCGACAGCGATTGGCGCAAGATCGGCACACCGAGCGAGAGCCGCAAAATCCAGGCAGTCCGCGAGCTGCAAGGTAGCGGCCACAATTTGACGATGCTTTCGGAATCGGATTTCCTGCGCAACTTTCTGAAGGAATGAGGTGAAGACAGATGAATATCTTCAGCAAAATGGACAATTTAGTGAGCCTGACCGAAAATGAGAAAATTTTGGTTTCCTATATAAAAGAAAATCCCGAGGCTTTTGTGAAAATGACTTCAGCGGAAATCAGCGAAGCCAGTTTTATTTCGAATGCAACGATTTACCGCTTATGCAAAAAGTTGGATTTGGCCGGACTTTCCGAATTGAAGATTCTGGTTTCGGCCTCGGTCGGAGACTATCTGAAAGAACGGAAAACGCTGGATTTCAACTATCCGATCCACCCCAACGAAACCCAATATCAGATTACGCGGACGATGCAGGAACTCTACGAACAGACGGTTGTGTCCTCGCTCAACAATCTCGATCTGGAGCAGCTGCGGCAGGCGGCTTCCTTGATGAAAAAGGTGCCATCCATCGACCTGTATACCTCTGCCGGCAATCTGTTTTTCGCCGAGAACTTCAAGTTTCAGATGCAGGAAATCGGCAGATTCGTCAATGTCCCGATCGAAGAATATCATCAGCGTCTGACAGCGGCAGCCAGTGATCCCTCGCACCTGTCGATTGTTGTTTCATACGGCGGACGGGGGACGGTCATTCCCGAAATCGTGAAAATCTTGAAGAATAACCGATCACCCATTCTGTTGATCACATCCACCGATGCGATCCCTTTCGCGGGTGCTGCCACGCACCACCTGTACATGAGTTCAAATGAAAGCCATTACAATAAGATCTCTTCGTTTTCGACCAGACTTTCATTACTGTTTTTGCTGGATTGCCTCTACACCAGCTATTTCAAACTCGACTACGATCACAATGTCGCAATGAAAATGGATTATTACAAAAAAATCAGTCGAATCACCTGGTGAGATTCACTAAGTCAACAAGGTCTTCTGAAAGAATCCTCTCAGTGTTCAAACCGTATGGATGCAAGTTCTGAGAAATTTCTTTCATTCGGGGCTCGGCATCTTTTTTCGCAAATAGTTATGGCTTATACTGAGTGCATCCATAAAAGAGGGCCTTTCATTTCTTAATGAAATCCTCCCGACGTGAGATCGCTCAGTCAGTAAGCGTCGGAAAAAAATGACTCCATCATTGAGAAGAAAGGCCTTATCTGCGTACTGCCATACGCAATGAGGCGTCCTTCTCTGCGAAACCCGGACAGATCTGTCCGGGTTTTTGTGGTTCTTCGGCAAAAAACGGAAACGAGGCTGCCTCGTTTCCGTTTTTCTTTTTCGCTATTCTTTGCTGAGGGCTATCTGTTTGTCCCGGTTGCCCAGAAATTCGTTCAGGAAGGCCGCAGCCAGTATCAGCACGCCTCCCGCCAATTGCACGGGTGATAAGTCTTCTTTCAGGAATACGGCCGAAACCACAATCGCCGTCACCGGATCGACATAACTGAGGACAGCGAATGTCTGGCTCTCGACAGCTTGGGCGCCTGCAAACATAAGCACATAGGCAATTCCCGTGTGGATGATTCCCAAAACCAGCAGACTGGTGATGGAGCCGCCAGTCAATTGTCCTAATCCGAAACCGGAAGTCAGAGCGACATAAGGAGTCAGGATTCCTGTTGCGATGACGAGCGTCAAAGCAGTCAGCGGGATCCCGCCAAGACCTACAATTTTTTGTTGGACATAATGGCCACCGCATAGAAAAATGCTGCAGCCAAACCGAAGCCGATCCCGACCGGATGATTATAATTCCCCGCATTCGGGCTCACGCCGATAATCAGGAACATCCCCAGCATCGCCAAAAGGACGCACGCGATCTTTTTCGCGGTCAAGGATTCCTTGAAAACGAACGGCGCCAACAGCGTCATGAAAATCGGCTGGAAATAATAGCTCAACGTCGCATTCGATACCGTCGTGTACCGGAAAGCTTCAAACAGCAAAATCCAGTTCATGCCGACAGCAAAACCCGAAAGCAACAGGAACTTGGCATTTTTCCTGACCGACGCCAAAGGGATCTTTTCCTTGCGCACCATCAATGTCCCCCAGAGGAACAGACTCCCCAACGCTCCCCTGAAGAAGGCAACCTGATTGGACGCCAAATCGATATTCTTAACGAAGATGCTGATTGTCCCGAATATCAGCATCGACAGCATCACTTTCCCTTTTCCTTTCGACACAACCCCACACCTTCCCTTATTTGATGAAAATAGTACACCCATCATATCACAGAGTTTACCGGCCAGGATGATTTACGCGTAAAAAAATACGGAACGCGCAGCCATCTGCGTTCCGTATTTTTTAATGGATCACTTGCCATTAAACCCTTGCTTCGTGCGCTCCCATGCAGTTTTGTCCGAAACTAATCGATTGCCGAAGTGATGATGGAAGCTTCCCTGATTTCTTCTACTTTTTTTGGTTTCTTTGCCTTTTCAGGTTTCTTTTCAGCGAAATAACGGACAACGGATTCCCATCTAATAAAATTTTTCATAGTATTGCTCCCTCCTTCATGATGAAACGCACATCTTACTGGTTTACTGGTTACTGTTGCATTCGGTACAATGCTTGCCCGAGACGATTGAGCATGTCTTCAATCACTTTGGTCGGCGCCGCCAAGTTGATGCGTTCGTAGCCTTCGCCACCATCTCCAAAAATATAACCTTCATCGGTAAAGAACTGCGCTTCCTCGCGCATGAACCGTTCCAGTTCTTCCGGTGCTAATCCCAGTGTATTGAAGTTTACCCATTGCAGATACGTTCCCTCAACCAAGGGTGCGGTTATTTTAGGGAAATTTGCAGCAAAGAAGTCGCGCACCAGATGCTGGTTCCTGTCGATAACCGGAATCAGATGATCAAGCCACTGTTCCGCTTCATCGTAGGCAATTCGGCACCCTTCCAACCCCAGTGTCCCGACCATACCGCAAGCGACACTTCCGAGCGCATCGGACAGTTTCTTCCGCAAAGTCTCATTTTGAATGATGATGTTGGAAGTGCACAGCCCAGCCAAATTGAATGTTTTGGATGGCGAAGTGCAGGTGATCGTCCTTTCAGCCACTGCGTGGGAAATCGTCTGGAAAACCTTATGTTCGTAGCCCGGCATGACCAAATCATGATGGATTTCATCCGCAACGATAATCATGTCATAGCGCAACACGATATCCGCTAAACGGGCCAGCTCTTCTTCAGTCCAAACCCTTCCGACTGGATTATGGGGGCTGCAGAAAATGATCAGTTTGTTCTCTTTCTTACGGCAGAGGTGCTCAAGCCCTTTGAAGTCGATCGTGTAATCGTCAGCGCGATTCAAGAGCGGATTCCTGACAACTTTCCGTCCCGCGTTTTCGATGGCTCCAAAGAAAGGATAATAGACCGGCGTCATGATGATGACACCCTCACCCGGCTGAGTATACGCCCTGACTGCCGCATAAAAGGCTGAGACAACGCCAGGGCTAGTCAGGATCCATTCCTTCTCCACTTCAAAATTGTGCCGGCGCCGTTGCCAGTCGATGACTGCTTGATAGTAGCCTTCGTTGGGCACGCTGTAGCCCAATATGTTGTCTTCCAAATATTCCTGTAAGCCTTTGGTGATTTCGGGCGCAGTCCGGAATTCCATATCCGCTACCGTAAGCGGCACCACATCATCCGCTACATCCGGCATCCATTGGTACATCTGTTGCCATTTCACGGAGCCTTTGTCTTTTCTGCTGATGACCGATTCGAAATCATATATTTTTTTGTTTCCTTCAATCTCCATTCCATACACCATATTATCTCTCCCTTCCCACTCGTGTAAGTTTTAGTCACACAAGAGTCGGATCAACACCTCGTTTTCGGGTGCATTTCAATTATGAAACTAACTATAAGGGGTTTTTTGGCCAATGTCTAATTTACCATAACAAATTCGGTCACAAAACCTCACACAACTTTAAAACCACTTGCCCAATACCTATCCATTCGCCGTTCTTCCACGTTACCATTCCTCACATGACCCTTCGCTGAAAAAAACAAAAAAAGCCCCGGTTACGCCGTATATGCGCAGCCGGGACTTCGGAAATATTTTTTCCGGAAGACTTACTTGAATTCAATGAAGAGGTAGAGATCTCCGCCGGTGAAATCCGGTGTGCGTTCCAAGGAATTGACCAAAATATTCATTCTGATCTGGTCATTTTCAGTGGTTATCGTCGCATCCTCGATTGTCAGATTCCCCTTATCGAATCCTGACGTTTCAGACTGCTCGAAAATAGTATCGTACACTTCCCGGGTATTGTAGGCAATCAATTCTTCTCCTGCCGCATCCTTTACCGTCAAGATATAATACGTGCCATCCAACCTTTTTTCCAGTTGGTATGGTTGTCCATCCACTTCAAAATCGGTAGTTTCAACTGGACTTGTTTCGACTTCGGAGTAGTAAAGATACTGGTGAAGCATGACATCAAAGCCTGCGATTCCGACTACGGGATCGGCATCCCAGTTCAGGTAGACGAACTCGCCTTCGCCTTGCGGGTAATCCGTTTCGGAGTAGGTCATGTCAAATCCGTAGGTATCAGTGAAATCACTGTAGACATTGAAGTCGCTCGGCAGGTAGGCCACCTCTTTATTGTAGCCCATGTTGTCGATGTAGGAAGCGACCTTTGTGATGACAATCTTGTCACCGAGGGGAACGTCGCTTTTTGGCACGATTGCGTTATCCACCAACATATCATTTTCGATCAATTTCCGTTCCAAAAAACCGATCTGGTTATTCTTGCTGACGGTAAAGGCATCGATTGGCGGAATGATGGAAATAGCCGACAATACCAGTAAGGCGATGGCGATCAATCCGTTGTGCTTCGGTTTCATGAAACTGAAGATTACCCCGGCTATCGTAGCGAAAATCCCGAACAGGATGACGTAATAACGGCCATGCGTGATACCCATCTCCCTGATTTTCAAGAAGGAAGCGATGGTCTGGAAGACGACAATCGGAATCAGGACCTTAGGGAAAATTTTGCGGAACAGATCAGCGAATTTATTCTCGAGATTGCAGGCGAGGATATAGACGATGATGACGATGATCGCATAGGAAACAAGCAGCGGCTCCAAAAGATTGTCTGTCCAGAATTCTCCGCGGATGTTCATGACGACATAGACCAAGAGAATCAACGTGTAAATGGCCGTCAAAGGAATGATGATGTAGGAAATCAGAACTTCCAGGAAGCGCGGTACCATAAATTGACGTTCCAGCGTTTCGCCGCGTTTCGCCCACGCCTCATCCGGTATCATTTCTTCACGTTTGCCCGGGTACAGTGGTGTCATCGACAAGAAATAGATCGGCGCGAACAATGAACCGACTATGTTCAGAAGATGTGTGAGCATTTTATAATCGATATTGAAGAGAAGGTAATCCGTAGCGTAAAAAATGGCGCTGATACCTGCTGCCAACACTCCTGAAAAAAGAATGGTCGTAAAGAAGGCTTTCAGCGCTGACAAAAAACTCCGGTGGAAAGGCACTTTGATATTTTCAATCGAAGGTATCCAAATGAAGGCAATCATAAGGGCGAACAGCGCCACACCGGTTTTGACGCTGATGGCGATGTTATACAGTGTCTGCGGTCCTACAGCGAAGTAATAGCCGGTTGCAAGTAATACCGCTCCGCCCATCAGCAGATAGCGGGCGTTCATTTGCGTAAAGAACCTTTCGTAAATCATTTGGCCAACGATGCTCAGCATGGCCCCCACCAAAAAAGTGAACAGATAGCGGGCATAATCCTCGCGCGGATTTTCGATCATGAAGCTGTTCAATACTGCGACCGCAATCAAAAAAACGACGGTCAGTGGATAACGACTGATGGAACGCCCCATTCCTTTGTAGGCTTTCCACAATGCGTCTTTGAATTTCATTTTTGCCACTCCCTTCAGGCATTCGGATGATCGGATAGCATTCTTTTTTCCGAGACCTTCCCCCTTCCAGCCCCTATCCTTTGCACCCACATTGCTTCTATTGTTCCCGATGAAATCGTCCAGTTTGCTTATCTTAATTATGGATATCCAAGCGCACCTTTGTCAAATTTTGCGGTGCCTTTAAGGGCGCGCACCAAAATACAACTACCTCTGCGCTAGCCAGCTCCTCATTCTTATTGTTTGAACGGTCCCGTCTTCGCATCCTTCATCGCCAATTGGATATAATCGATGGAAGCGTTGAGTTTGGCTGTTTCCCGCTCATTCAAAGCAACCCCGAATTGTTTTTCCACGCCGTTGCGGCCGATCAGGCAAGGCATGCTCAAAGCCACATCGCCATCATGACCATACTGTCCGCGCAGAATCGTACAGACGGGATGGACGCTCTTTTCATCCAACAGGACTGCTTGCGCCAAGGTGATGGCGGATTGCGCAACCCCGGCATTCGTCCAGCCTTTCCCGTTCAAGACATCGTAGGCTGACTTCACGACCGCCGCTCCGATCGCTTCTGGTTCCAACGTCTCGACTTCCGGGAAATAAGTTCCGAACTCCTCATAGCGAATCCCGTTTATAGCCAACCGACTCACCACCGGGAAGGCTGTGAAGCCGTGTTCGCCCATCATATAGCCGGTCACGCTCTTAGGATCGACACCGTACTGTTGGGAAATCACTTTGCGCAGACGGGCCGAGTCCAGCATCGTGCCGGTCCCGAAAATCCGGCCTTCCGGATAGTCGAATTCGCTGGCCGCGATATAAGTAACCGTGTCCAATGGATTTGTGATCAGAATGATGATGGCTTCTTTTGTATATTTTACGATTTCAGTCATCACTTCACGGATGACCGCAGCATTTTTTCCGGTCAAAGAAGCGCGATCCGGGATGGCATTCGGATCGTTTTCATCCTTCAGGACACTCGGCCCGGCAGCGATGATGATGACGTCCGCATCCGCGCAATCGGCGTAATCCCCGGCGTGTACGTCCACATTGGACATATAGGTCAACGCGGTCGCATGCGCCTGATCCAAGGCTTCCCCATGAGCAACATCCTTCAAAATATCGATTGTCGCGATTTCCGCAAATAACCTCAATTTCATCGCATCCGCCAATACGTAGGAACCTACATGTCCCACACCCACCACAACAAGTTTATTTTTATGCATCTTTCTCCCTCCAGTTCTCATCATACTTTCATCTTAGCACCTTTTCGGCGATTTATCACAAGTATTTCGCGAAGGAGGCTGAATCATTGTGCCGGCTTGCAATAATCGGCTGGTCCGAGTACTATGGAAGCAACATCACCAAGAGGAGCATACGTTAAATGGAAAAGTTTGTGGAAGCTTTAAAACAAAAAATTCGTAGTAAAGAGGGCTTGTCGCCCAAGATGCAGGATATTCTGGATGCTTGCGTGGTACTATTCTCGACGAAAGGATTTTCCAACACCAGCACAAAGGACATCGCCAAAGCCGCCAATGTTGCTGAGGGAACCATCTACAAACACTTCGGGACGAAGGAAAACTTGCTTTACGCTACGATTTTCCCGATTCTGCGCGACATTATCTCTACGGAAGCGCTCGCTCAAGTGCAACAGTTCCGCAGTTCTGCAGAGAACGCGCCGTTCGAGCGGTTCGTGGCATTCATCGTGCGCAAGGATGTTATGATGCCGGAAGAGCATTTTCAATCCGGTAAAATTTTTCTTACCGAAATGATGTACGACAAACAGCGCTGCCAAGAATTCATCACCATGATTCCAAAGGACTTAATTGAAGGCATCTATGCGATCCTCGACGGCTATAAAGAGAAAAATGAGATCGTCGATTGGCCGAATCCCGTCATTTGGCAATTTATCATGAGCATCCTGTTCGGTAATCACCTGACCCATTACGTCCTTTTCACGGATACAAAACGCGACAAAGAAGCCGAAATCGCTTATTTGACCCAACAGATCGTCAAAGGCCTCAGCCCCGATAAGCAATAGCATTGACAGCCCTTTACAGAATCGCTATACTTGACTAATCGTACGGTGAGTAAATACTCACTCATCGGCATTTCTTTCAAAATAATAAGGAGGCATCCCCTAACTATGGCTTTTGTCGAACTAAAAAATCTGAATAAATATTACCCTATCAGCGGCTCGGAAGATTTCCAGGCACTTAAGGACGTCAACCTTTCCTTGGACAAAGGCGAATTGGTCTCAATCGTCGGTGAATCCGGCAGCGGTAAATCAACCTTGATGAATCTGTTGGGCGGTCTCGACAGCCAGTTCTCAGGCGAAATAACCATTGACGGCCAAAACATGAGTACGTTCAAGGAAAAAGATTTCGTGAATTACCACAAAGAGAAGATCGGCTTCGTTTTCCAGAGTTTCAATCTTGTTTCCCACCTCAGCGTGCTGGATAACGTCACGTTGGCGATGACGCTTTCGAACGTCGATAAAAAAACGCGGGTCGCAAGGGCGAGAGAAGTCCTGAAGCAACTTGGCCTTGACGACCAATACAAAAAGAAACCCAGCCAGTTATCCGGTGGACAAAAGCAACGTGTGGCCATCGCCCGTGCGTTGGTCAACGACCCGGACATCATCATTGCCGATGAACCTACCGGAGCTTTGGACTCACAAACGACTGATCAGGTGCTGGACATCATCCAAGACATCGCCAAAACCGGTAAGTTGGTCATCATGGTCACCCACTCGGAGAAAGTAGCGGCCCGCTCCACGCGCGTCGTCACAATTGATGACGGAAAAATCATCGGGGATATCCATCAAGGCGAGATCGCCTTGCACGACAATGCATTTGAACTGCAGCAAAAAAGTAAAAGCAAAAATCTCACGTTTTTTGCAGCAATCCGTTTGGCTCTTCTTAATATGAAGGAAAAACTGGCGAGGAATATCCTGATTGCTCTTGGCGGCAGCATCGGCATCATGAGCATCATCGTGATGCTCTCCCTTGGCGAAGGCGTCAATGACTACCTGACCGAAACGATGAATGCCAACGTCAATCCGCTGGTAAGTGAAGTGCGGATGCCCATCGTGATGGAAACCAACAACAGCGAAAACACTGACTCCTCTATGATGATCATGACTCCCGCCGGTGCAGAGATACCTGCAGGATCCGCGCCATCGGGTCCTCCTGCCGGAGTAACGCAGTCTGACCCGTTCGGAGAAGAAGATCTGGAAAAACTACGGAATATTCCGCATGTGGCAGAAGTCAATCTGGCCTACTCTTCGCTTACGATCGGCAGCGATAACGTCATCTATGAAGGCGAAAAATATGCCTTCATGAACTTTGGGACAACCTCCGGCATGACCGATTCCAACATCCTCTACGGCGCTTTCCCTGAAGCAGGCGAAATCCTGATCACAGAAGGTGTCGCCAATCAGATGGCTGGCACTGCCGAAGAAGCCATCGGAAAAGAAGTGACCGTGGATGTTACTATAGACGGCGAATCGCTGGAAAAAAATTATGTCATCAGCGGCATCTATTCAGCCGGCCAAGCTATCGGTGCATTTGAATCCGTCTATATGTCGGCGGAATCATTCGAAACCTTGACTGCGGAAAACAATCTGGAAGTAGAACCGAACGTTGTCTACTTGGTATCTGATGATCCGGAAAATACCCAAGCCATCAAAGATGAAGTGGCCGCCCTAGGTTACCGTGGTTCATCTGCGGATGCCCTGGCTTCCACGTTCACCCAAATGCTGGATATCTTCACTTACATCCTTTCCGGGGTTGCCGGTATCTCCTTGTTCGTGTCCGCCATCATGATTTTGACGGTACTCTACATCAGCGTAGTGGAACGGACACAAGAAATCGGTGTCATCAAAGCAATCGGTGGCCGCAAGAAAGATATCCGCCGCATCTTCGTTTCTGAGTCCTTCCTGATCGGTCTGTTCAGCGGCATTCTGGGTGTTGGTATCGCCTACCTCATCACCGTCGTCGGAAATATTGTTGTGGAGAACCTGTTTGATACTGCCATCCTGAATATGACACCGGCATTTGCGGTGTTCGGCATTGTCACCAGCGTGATCATCAGCATGGTAGCCGGCCTGATGCCAGCCCAAAAAGCAGCCCGCCTAGACCCAGTAGAAGCCCTAAGACACGATTAAAAAAAACAGGATGTGATGAATCCT